>LNAP01018056.1_pt1 | contig 10093 bp, 11 predicted proteins | sample 602601 | NCBI WGS metagenome assembly LNAP01 (sample SAMN02440304, study PRJNA202911) | soil metagenome | biome: Subtropical and temperate rainforests or woodlands; isolation source: soil samples (1 kg each in a 20% v/v slurry with milli Q water) were... ...
AAGTGCAAGCACTACGGTTTTTTGAAGGCTTTCCATGTGCGCGTCATCGTGGTGGCCTGGCGCATCCCCCTTCAGGAGTTGCTTGACCATTGCAATGTCACTGGTCAAGACCAGTCCGATTGCTACACAGCAGGCGATAAGATGAAAATATACAACGCCCAAACGCACATATTCCACGGTGGACGAAGAAAACATACTAAGTTCCATGGTGACCTCTTGGCTTCAATAGTGAATCAACTTGGCTCTCGTCACGGCTTGATTGGGTTTTGCCGTTGCTGATTGCCAATTAGATCCAGCAATTGTTATCAGTTAATCTTGCGACGTTACGCCAGCAAGACAATAGTGAGTTTCTCGAATGAACGTTTAGTCATTCGATCATGTCCATTTTCAGGTAACCAAAAACCTCAATCGCACTGCGTGCATGGGAGGTTTAACTTCCGCTTCTGGGGGCGGTGAGGCCCGGAATCCAAACGACGAGCAGATCAGGCAATGCTGGTGGGGTTGGCGGGGCTTGCACCCCATTCGAGGAAACGGATCTTGTGAAGCTCACCCTGGCTGTCCAGGTAGACCACAGTCACTGGTACTACGCCGGTCTTGTGGGATGTATCGGTGCGCTGCAGTACCTGTTTGACATCGATGTCCATACCGTAGTGGTAATCGACGGCGGAGACATGCGCGCCAGGTTCTTGAAGGCTGTTCTGGTCGAAGACACTGGGTGCGAGACTGGAAATCACGGCACTGACAATCGTGGCCATGCTCATAAGGCTGTACCTCCACTGAAGTTCGCTTGACAAGGACCTAATGTGACACGCGGTGAAAGTGAAGTTCACTTGACCGCGACGAACGCGCATGCCCGTAAAGCCTGTAGTGGCTGCAAACTCCCGGCAATTCCCCACGCTTGACGCCTCTCGACCGTTCGTCCTTTACCCCCCGTATTTGTTGGCAAAAGCCCGTTTTTCAAGGAGGTCATGACATGTCATGACCGGTTGTCAGGCGTCGGGTATTGGCCGATTTCTGTCTGTCACCAAGCGTTATATCCGACCCATGGCGGACTCTCGGAGGCAATCTTTGGCATCTCCAAAATCAGAATGAAACCAACATGCCCCACGTAGTGAAGCGTGCTATCCGCGATTATATTGCTGCAATCAGTGCATTGATGTCCTGCAATTAACCCGTCTTGTTCATCGGTAGATCAGTTATCACACTGAGGTCATTCATTTGATAACGGCTTCTGACTGATGGAGAGATGACCATGGTATCTGCGATCCGGTTTAACCAGTTCGGCAACCCTGAAGTACTGAACCTGGAGACACTGAGCGAACAAGCGCCCGGCCAGGGCGAGGCGTGGCTTGAGCAAGAGGCTGTAGGTGTCAACTTTCTCGACGTTACCCAAAGAAAAGGGGCGGTGCCCATTGCCTTGCCATCTGGACTTGGGCTGGAAGGCGCGGGGCGTGTCGCCGCTGTGGGTGCGGGTGTCAGCAACGTGCGAGTAGGGGATCGCGTCGCTTATGCCACCGGCCCCTTGGGTTCCTATGCTTCGGCCCGGCTTTATCCGGCAGAGCGGTTGGTCAGAATTCCGGATTGGCTGTCATTTGACGATGCAGCAGCCGTCATGTTCAAGGGCATCACTGCGCAGTACCTGTTGAAAGCCACCTATCCTGTGGGGCCCGGTACAACCATTCTCCTCTACGGTGTGGCCGGAGGGCTGGGGGAAATCATGGTGCCGTGGGCCAGACACTTGGGCGCCACCGTGATCGGCGTGGTTTCAAAGCAGGCCAGTGTCGAGAAAGCTCTGGCGTCGGGATGCGATGAAGTCCTGGTGTTCGATGCGGACAGCCTGGCATCCCAGGTCGCTCGTATCACCAAGGGTAAAATGGTCGACGTCGTCTATGACCCGATAGGGCGTGTTTCTTTCCAGGCATCCCTGGATAGCTTGCGACCACGAGGCCTGATGGTATCGTTCGGAGCCTCATCAGGTGCGCCGTCAGCCGTGGAACTGTCGACACTCAACACCAAAGGCTCGCTGTTCCTGACACGTCCTTCGTTGGCAGCCCATACGGCGAGTGCCTCTGAGTACCAGGAACGGGCGCAGGATGTGTTGGCCGCCATTGGTGCAGGTATTATCAAACCTTCGGTCCGGGCAAGTTACTCTCTGGCGGACGCAGCATTGGCGCATGCTGACCTAGAGTCGGGGCGTTCATCGGGGGCGATCATTCTAAAACCATGAATCTTGATGTTCTGAACAATCAGCACAGCGACGAAATCGCTGCGTTTCTGGCCGTGGCCTCGCAAGGCTCGTTTGTCGGGGCCAGCGACACCCAACAGTCGTTTCGAAACGACTCGCCGCTATGGAAAAGCGCCTTGGCGTTCGGCTTGTGGAGCGCTCCACCCGGCAGGTTCGAATCACTGAAACAGGTGCCAGGTTGGAGCAGCGCCTTCGCTCAGCCATCGAATTGATGAATGAAGCGCAGCAGCAGGCGTCCGAGGGCGCCAGCGAAATCCGCGGTACTTTGCGTCTTGCATTGCCGGCAGCCATGGGCAGACGTTGGCTTGGCCCGATGCTGCCGGAGTTTCTCAAGGCTCATCCGCATGTCTCGATCATCGCTGACTATAGCGAGCGTCTGGTCGACATCATCGATGAAGGTTTTGACGCGGCGATCCGAATCGGAGAGTTGGACGACAGCCGGTTGATAGCCAAAAAACTGAGTGACCATCGCCGGATACTCTGTGCCTCGCCTGCTTACATCACAAAGCACGGCATGCCCGAAACGCCACAGGACCTGATCAGGCACAATTGCCTTCGCTTCAGTGGCCTTGCGTCTTTTCCTCAGTGGAGACTCCATCGTGGCAATGAACTGCAGACGGTTTCTCCCAAAGGAAATCTGACGGCCAACGACAGCGAATCATTACTTGCAGCGGCCTGCGCCGATGCGGGAATACTGGGGGCGGGTGACTGGTTGATGAGTCGTGATATTGCTGCCGGGGGACTGTTGCAGGTCCTTCCTGACTGGCAATTGGATACCGCAGGTGGGGTCTACCTGGTCAGGCCATCAGCCAAGTTTCCGGGTGCCGTGGTCGTTGCGTTCAAACAATGGATCGAGTCAAAGTTTACCCCCGCGCCCCCATGGACCATCTGACCGGCTAACCTTCGGCTCCCCCTGACCGACACATGGCTGCCAGCCATGTGTGTTCATAAAGTCAGGTGGTGATTCACTTTTTCCAGTGCATCAAAGCCAATACAGAATAGTAACGGACCACAACCAGCCGATGCAGAGGGTGATGGCAAGGTAGATCGCCACAATCATCAGAGGCTGATTCCACATGACACACCTCCCATAACCGCTTTTTTTACATGGGTGCCTGGTAAAACGGGCGCTCGTCGTATGAGCAATAACTCGTCAGAACACTCCAAGGGTCAATTCCATCGCCAGTACAGCGGACAACGCCAGCGTCATCACCAACGCGATAAACATCAGGCCCAACTCGGCCAGTTGCTTATAAAGGGCTATCGGCCGTTTCGTGATTCGAGCAATTGATCTTTCAGTGGAAGCCATCACCCATCCTCACTTTTGCGTGGAACACGCACCACAGGCTTGACTTGGGTAGTAAGGCGATGGAGTCGCATGGTGGTGTCACGCGTTTCATTTCCTACCCCTCGCGTCATGCCGAATCCGGCGAGCCCCGCCGTCTCCATGATGTCCGGGACGACAGTTGTTGCGGGTACCAGGGGTGGTGCAACTTATGAGCCATTTCAATAGGGCGAAGAAAAAACTCAAATTAATTAACAAGCTGTTTGCGAGGGGGGGCACGCGCGCGAAAGGAGGAGGGGGAACATTCCTCAAAGTTGGTGGTAAATGCCTGGTTGGGTGGGTGTAGTACCCCATTTTTGGAGAGAGTAGCGGCCCTGTTTCACCGATCGTTTTTGCTAGGGGCTACTTGTCCCTGAGGCGAGGTGGATTCACGGGGCGAGAGGGCCGCTTCTAACTGTGGTTTCAACTGGTCGAAGCAACACACTGAATTCTGTTTAATAGACGAGTGATTTTTCGGCACCGCACATTACCCGCGGAGAAACATCGATGCCGAAATCACGTAACCGCTAATCAAGCAGCTGATCTATCAACACCGCATTGGTGTAGATCAAACTGCCGTCACTCGCCCGGTGTCCAACCAGATGGAACTGCCCGCGTTCGTCGTGCAAATAGACACGCATCTGACAGTCGGACAAGGGGGCGTATCCCTCGGGCATGATCAGATCCATCGAGTCCATATCGACATCGACCATGGCTTCCTGCTTGTGGGTGTTCTGCAAGCGCTCTTCGGCCTGCTCCAGACGGAGGTGCAGAGGGCCGTCGACGTTGAAATGGACTTCCCCGATCGGGGTGGATTTTTGGGCGCCACTGGTTTTGCACCAGCCTTCGATCGTCAGGGCACTCATGACGAAACCTCCCATGTGGATTGCTGGAATCTGTAGCTATCGTTCCTGCTCGATGCCATTACTTATGTTGGATGACTGCACAAGGGCAGGGTTCGATTTTTGGCGCCGCTTCTGGCCGACCCTGCTGTCCGTCATCAAGCATTCAGTATAGCCGGTCGCCGGACCTCGCTTGCCAACCTCACGTACAACCCGATGGGCTCTATACTTCTTACTGACTTTGCCGCCCGGATGGGTGGTATTTGTCTGCCCTGCTTGGACGTCAGAGGCGATGCTTTTGCATAACCAATGAACAACAGGAATAGGATGAAGAGGAAATGGCAATAGCAATTGTCCTGATACTAATCGTTATTGCATCAGTGCTATTCCACATACTGGCGCCTTGGCACGCGACACCGGCAGCTTCCAACTGGGGTTCCATAGACACCACCCTGTTCATCACCCTGATCATTAGCGGAATATTTTTCATTGCCATCACGGTATTCATGGCAGTAGCGGTGATGCGGTATCGTCACAAGGAGGGTGTCAGGGCGGCCTACCAGCCAGAAAATAAAAAGCTGGAACTGTGGCTAATTATCATAACGTCGGTCGGTATTGCCGGGATGTTGGCGCCAGGCCTTGTTGTCTACAACGATTTCATCCGGGTGCCGAAAGAGGCTTACGAACTTGAAGTGGTCGCCCAGCAGTGGCAGTGGGCCTTTCGTTTTCCAGGCCAGGACGCAAAGCTGGGCAAATCGGATATCAGGTTTATTGATTCCGCCAATCCCTTTGGCCTTGATCCCAAGGATCCTGCAGGGCAGGACGATGTGCTTGTAATGAATAATGAAGTTCGCCTTCCGCTCGACCGGCCGGTGAAAGTCTTGTTGCGCGCTAAAGATGTCCTGCACGATTTCTATGTGCCGCAAATTCGCAGCAAGATGGATATGGTGCCAGGAATGGTGTCGTACTTTTGGTTTACGCCAACCAAAACCGGAAAATACGAAGTCCTTTGCGCTGAATTTTGTGGTGTAGGTCATTACAACATGCGCGGCCATATGATCGTGGAAGAGCAGGGCGTCTTCGATCAATGGCTCAAAGGCCAGCCGACTTTTGCGCAGACATTGACGGGTCGCGACAGCGTGCTGGAAAAAGGCCGCCAGTTGGTCGAACAGCTCGGCTGCAAGGCCTGTCATAGCCAGGATGGCAGTGCCAGTCTCGGCCCGGGATGGAAGGGGCTGTACGGCCGCACTGAACAGTTTGCCGATGGCACCAGTGCGGTGGTCGACGAGGCCTACCTGAAAGAGTCGATTCTCGATCCGAAGGCCCGGCTGGTACAGGGCTACCCGCCGGTGATGGTGGCCTATACTCTCAAAGACGATGAACTGGGCGCTGTCATCGCCCTGATCAAATCACTGGGTGCTGCGGGGCAAGACGATGAACCTTCGACCGGCGAAGCGTCGAGCCCGGGTGAAGACCTGGTGGCGCAGGGGCAGCGACTGGCCGGCTCGCTCGGCTGTCTGGCCTGCCACAGTGTCGATGGCAACAAGGGCGTCGGCCCCAGCTGGCAGGGCCTGTATGGCAAGACGCAAACCCTTGGCGACGATACGAGCGTAAAGGTCGACGAGGGCTATATCAAAGAATCGGTTCTGCATCCCAATGCCAAAATCGTCAAGGGCTATGCAGCCGTCATGCCGGCTCTGGCTCCGAGTGACGAGGAGCTCAATGCGCTGATCGCTTTTATCAAATCCATAGCCAATGCTGACGCTGATGCGAGCAAGGCGGAGCCAGGGAAGTAGCCGTAAAACAGCCAGGAATGCACTGAAACTTCGGCAGGAGGATGACGTGATGGCCTATGCGGAGCAAGCCGAGACAGAAGCACTGCACGAGCCCAAGAGTTTCCTGACCAAATATATCTGGAGTCAGGACCACAAGGTCATAGCCATTCAATATTCCTTGACGGCCATCTTCGTGGGTCTTATCGCTCTGGTGTTGTCCAGCTTGATGCGCATGCAGATAGGTTTCCCCGGCAGTTTGGCGTTCATGGACGCCAGTACTTACTATCAGGCTATGACCATGCACGGCATGATCATGGTCATTTACTTGCTCACGGCCTTGTTTCTGGGGGGCTTCGGCAACTATCTGATTCCTCTGATGGTGGGCGCCCGCGATATGGTCTTCCCCTATGTCAACATGCTCAGCTACTGGTTCTACCTGGTGGCGGTACTGGTGTTGCTCAGCAGTTTTTTTGTCCCTGGTGGCCCCACAGGTTCGGGCTGGACGCTCTATCCGCCACAGTCCATTACCCAAGGGACACCGGGGGTCGAGTGGGGCATTGTCCTGATGCTCGTCTCACTGGCGATTTTTATTGTCGCCGCCACCATGGGCGGGTTGAACTACGTCACCACGGTGTTGCAGGCGCGCACGCACGGCATGACATTGTTTCGCATGCCGCTCTCGGTATGGGGCATCTTCATGGCCTCGATCATGGCCTTGCTGGCCTTCCCTGCGTTGTTTGTCAGTGCGGTCATGATGCTGTTCGACAAGCTGTTGGGCACCAGCTTCTTCATGCCGGCGATGATCTCGCTTGGGCAGCAGCTCGATCACCAGGGTGGCAGCCCGATATTGTTCCAGCACCTGTTCTGGTTCTTCGGTCACCCGGAGGTCTATATCGTCGCTCTCCCTGCGTTTGGTCTGGTCTCCGACTTGATCAGTACCCATGCGCGTAAAAATATCTTCGGCTACCGAATGATGGTGTGGGCCATTATTGCGATTGGCGTACTCAGTTTTGTGGTCTGGGCGCACCATATGTATGTCAGCGGAATGAACCCGTACTTTGGCTTTTTCTTCGCCGTCACTACTTTGATCATCGCGGTGCCGACGGCGCTGAAAGTCTATAACTGGGTACTGACCCTGTGGCGCGGAGACATCCATCTGACCGTGCCGATGCTGTTTGCCCTGGCCTTTATCGTCACCTTCCTGGTCGGCGGTCTGACCGGGTTGTTTCTCGGCAATGTGATCGTGGACATCCCGCTTTCGGACACCTATTTCGTCGTGGCCCATTTTCATATGGTCATGGGGGTAGCCCCGGTATTGGTGGTGTTCGGCGGCATTTATCACTGGTACCCGAAAGTCACCGGGCGCATGTTGAACGACACCCTGGGCAAGTTGCACTTCTGGATAACCTTTCTGGGCACCTACGCCATTTTCTTCCCCATGCACTACTTGGGTTTCCAGGGCATGCCACGTCGCTACTACGCCTACGAAAACTACGCGTTCATTCCGCAGTCCGCGCAAGACTTGAATGCCTTCATTACGGTGATCGCATTGACTGTCGGCGTTTCCCAGTTGCTGTTCCTGTTCAACCTGGCCTGGAGTGCATTCAAGGGCAAGCCCGCAGGCAGTAATCCCTGGGGTGCGGCCAGCCTGGAATGGCAAACGCCGGACACCCCGCCGAAACACGGTAACTGGGGAGAGAAGTTGCCGGTCGTGCATCGCTGGGCCTATGACTACAGTGTGCCGGGGATAGAGCAGGATTTCGTGCCGCAAACGGTCTCCGCCGAGGAGCTGGAGCAGATGCGGCAACTCAGTGCCGGAACCAAGGCGGGCATCAAGACATGAACAGGCTGCTATTGAGAAACGCCGACGGCGCTGATCCCGGCGGTAGCTGGAGTCGCGACCCTGAGGGTATTCCGGCCGCCGAGGATGCCGATAGAAGGCAAACCGCAAGGGTAGGCCTGCGCTTGTTTCTGGTAGTGGTGAGTTCGTTATTCTTCCTCTTCCTGATCGCCTTTATTGCCCGTTCTCAAATGGCCGACTGGCTCCCCCTGACAGAGCCTTTGGCGCCGTTAGGCAATCTTCGGCCGCTCTGGCTGAATTCGGCTTTTCTGGTATTGAGTTGCATCGCACTGCAATGGTCGCGTATGGCCGCCCGAAAGGCTCGGCTGGGCGCAACGGTCATTGGTTTTGCATTGGGCGGGGTGTTTGCCATTGCCTTTCTGGCGGGGCAACTCTGGGTCTGGCAGCAGTTTGTCGCCTGGGGCTACTTTGTCGCCAGCAATCCGGCCAACAGTTTCTTCTACCTGTTGACCGGCCTGCATGGGCTCCACCTGCTGGGCGGGCTGATCGCCTGGTGCTGGATCGTCGCCAGATTTTTGCGTCATGTGCCACTGGCGCAACTTGGTGCCAGCGTAGAGCTCTGCGCCATCTATTGGCATTACTTGCTGGGCCTTTGGTTCGTGCTTTTCGCGCTGCTGGCCAGCACACCGCAAACCTATGAAGCCATCGCCAGATTCTGCGGCCTGAGGTGAACAGTCATGGCATTGCACCCACAAGCCCAAGTCGAATCCAGCTCATCCAATCCACCAGGTTCGCCGCCTGCACCGGGATGGCAGGGCATCGCCAGCGATTGGTCCTCGGATAAAGAGGCCTTCAAGCAGGTGCCCTGGGGCAAGGCGATGATGTGGATATTCCTGCTCAGCGACACGTTTATATTCACCTGTTTTCTGACCGGATACATGTCGGTACGCATGACCATCACCAGCGCCTGGCCGAACCCCAGTGAAGTGTTCGCATTGACCATCGGCGGCAAGGAAATCCCTCTTATTCTGATCGCCATCATGACCTTTGTGCTGATCAGTAGCAGCGGCACCATGGCCATGGCCGTCAATTTCGCCTATCGCCGTAATCGCGCGAAAACCGCGGCGCTGATGCTGGCGACCGCTGCCCTGGGTGTGACTTTCGTCGGCATGCAGGCATTTGAATGGAGCAAGCTCATCGCAGAAGGGGTGCGTCCCTGGGGGAACCCCATGGGAGCGGCGCAATTTGGCGCCAGCTTTTTCATGATTACCGGTTTTCACGGACTGCATGTATCAATCGGCGCCCTCTACCTCAGCATTGTGGCGCTGAAGGTATGGCGCGGAGATTATGAGCGCTCCGGCAACTATCAGAACGTCGAGATAGCCGGGCTTTACTGGCACTTCGTGGATCTGGTGTGGGTATTTATTTTTGCATTCTTCTATTTATGGTAGAGGAGCACGGGTGATGGCACATGCTCAGGGTCAGCAACATCCAATCAGTTTGTACCTTAAAATCTGGGGACTGTTATTCGTCCTCAGCACGCTGTCGTACCTTGTCGACTATTTCCACTTTCATGGCTACCTTCGGTGGTCCCTGATCATCACTTTCATGTTGTTGAAGGCAGGTTTGATTGTCTCCATCTTCATGCATCTGGCATGGGAGCGCCTGGCATTGGTCTACGCCATACTGGTGCCACCTTTGTGTTTACTGGTGCTCGTTGGGCTGATGGCCTCCGAGGCAGACTATGTTTTCCTCAGCAGGGGCATTTTCTTTGGCCAGTAAGCAGCTTTCGGATGGCCTTGAGTTCCCAGGCGCTAACCCGATATCACTCGCTTGAACTGATGCCATTTGTGCTGCCAGGCCACTGTCCAGTGGGGGGCTGCTGCTCCCGTGCCGGCGATCTTCAGTTTCGGATGCTGTTTGATGACCTGGTCCAGTACTGATTCCTGATTCGGTTCAACATCCACGAAGAAGATATGTTTGCCTTCTTTTACCGCCTGTTTGAAGTTGCGGAAGTGAGTGTTCGGCACCTGGAACCCAAAAAAACCGCCTTCCCAGATGCAGAAGCCCAATACAACAATGGCAAGGAAGATAAAGGGCATCCAG
>LNAP01006466.1_pt1 | contig 10092 bp, 8 predicted proteins | sample 602601 | NCBI WGS metagenome assembly LNAP01 (sample SAMN02440304, study PRJNA202911) | soil metagenome | biome: Subtropical and temperate rainforests or woodlands; isolation source: soil samples (1 kg each in a 20% v/v slurry with milli Q water) were... ...
ACCCGCGCGCCACGACCTCCGCATCCACCTCGGCAAACGCATTAAAAAACTCCGGCCGCCACGCCCACGGATTCCCGTTCGCCGCCGTCGGCGGCACGACAATCTTGCACACCCGTCCATCGATCACGCCCTCGTAACCGGCGAACCCGCGCCACTCAAACGGCGCGCCCCATGCCGCAAATCCCGCTTGGCGGGCGGGCCACTCCATCGGATCGTTGCCTCTGCCGGAATCATTTTCGCCGGCCATCATTTTTTGAATTTCATAAACGTAGGTGCTACGAGTGAAAAACTAATCACCCGCCAAGGGCATGCATAGGTTCCACGATGTGGTCATCGCACGAAAATGACCGGGGCCATCACCCGCTGCCGCGAAGAGGTGAGTGGCGGATCCCTGCTCGTCAAACAATACAAACGGACGCTCCACCGAGCCCAGAAAGTCGGCCGCTCCATCGTTCCAAACCACCCGACGAGACCAAGCGAGGCCATGCTCGCTGGTGGGTCGCCAATTCAAACCATCGGACGAACTCATATGAACTCCTCCTCCGGCCTCCCCGCAAAGCGCACCATTCATGTCCTTGGCGATCATCTCAAGCCGGTCGCTCTCATGCCACACGAAGGGATCTTCAAGTTCGCCGGGGCCACCCGCTCCAGTCACCCGCAATTGCCCGGCCACATGATAGGGTCCGCGAAAACTTTTACTCCGCGCAAGACCGAGCAACATTTCCCCGTGGCTGTTGCCCTGATGGCTGCGTGATTTAAAGATCAATTGAACGCTCCCGTCGGGCATGACGCAGGGCGCGGGATTTGAGGTCAGATAACTGTAGAAAGTCCGTGGACGCGTGGGCAGAATCGGATCGTCGAGTCGTTCCCATGGACCGTAAATGCTCTTGGAAAAAGCCACGCCCACGCGCTTGGAGGAACGGGCAACCGTCACGCACGCATCCTCCACGGTGAGCCGCGCACCGGCTGGTAAGTCCGGCAACGGATGAGTGATGCCCGTGTAGAACAACGCATAGCCATCGGCATGGCGCACGATGCGCGGGTTGTGCGTGGCGCGACCGTCCCAATACTGCGCACCGCGCGCGGGCAGCACCACCTGGCGGAAAACATACGGTCCCTCCGGCGTGGGCGAGGTCGCCAACACGACTTCCGAGGCGATCATCCAGCCGGGATGAAACGGCAGCGTCTTCGGCCAGCGCGACGCAAACATCGCGTAAGTGCCGTCCTCGGCGCGGATCACCGACGGGCACCAGATCCAGTATCCCTCCATAGCAAAACCGCCGCCACGAATCGCCGGCTGCAACCGCGTGAACAAAGGCGCCGATATCACGGTGAACGCCCTCCTCCTGATAAATTCACGACCCCGAAACGTTCCGGAAGGAAAAATCCCATGCCGTCTCCAAATCCCTCCATGACTTTTCGCTTCGTGAGCACGGCCCCGTCCTCATCGACATCGTTTGCGAAAATCCCCACGCCGATTTGCCGTGCCGCCGGGACGCCTTTCGGCCCGGCCGAAATCTCCCGCCAAGGTATCGCCAGAAAATAATACGTGTCGTCATTCAGGCGCACGACTTTCGCCCGATAGCGTTCGGGATCGAGCACCCCACCCGGCAGTCCCGAGTTGTGCGGCTCGCGATGGACAACCACCGCTCCATCCGTGGAACGAAGCGCGATGGTGAATTTCTGCACCACTCCCCAACCGTTATTTTCAGGACGGGAGGCCAGGCCGATCTGCAAGGAATCCTGCTGCCAGATATTCCCGCCATCCATTTTTTGGACATGAGACTGGTCGCGCACTTTCACGCCGATGTAGAGGCAGTCGTCATCATAACGGAATCCGACTCGAAACATCAGGTCGTTCGGCCCCTTCCAGTCGCCCGCCCCCGCACGCATTTCAGCCAGTGTATCAAACGTCGTGAACTCCTCCAGCAGCCAGTCACGCAGCAGGCCGTCCGCGGCGGGCGCCTTTTGGGTTCTCACCGCATTCGTGAAGTGATTCTGCAAGGCCGGCCCCGGCGACACCACGCCCTCGTCATCATAAAACTCCACGACGACCGCATCCGCCTGATTCCATCCCGCAAGCGCATCCGCAGGAACCGCCACCGTGCGGGTTTCGCCTCCTTTGAGCATCAGCGTTTCAACAGGGACCAACCTGTCACCGGCTCGCAACCGGAGAACACCGCGAACATCCACCGACAATTGATTCGTGAGCGCAAACTTTCCGCCAATGCCCGCCCCAGACACGGCGGTGATGTTCAACGGGGCGCGCACCTCGATCACCTCGGCACCGTTTGACTTCTCAAAATCGGAAGCCGTGCGAGCGATCAACCAGAAGCCCGGGGCCAGCGTTCGAGGCAGTTTTAATTTGCCACCGGTCGTCTCAAAAATCCGACCTTCACCATGTTGCCAGGCCACGACCCGGCCACCCTCGACCTCTGCGGGGAGTGTCATGGCTTCACCCGGCGCGCCTTGAAAAAACTGCCGCCCGACCAGCGTGTTGCTTGCATACAAGACGGAGGACAGTCCCGACAGATAAACCGGCACATCGTCCACCGTGATTTTCACCGCACCTTCAACGCTGGCAACCTGCGCCGGGTTGCCCATCGGATCGTAGCGAGTCAGGGCGGCGACTCCCGCAGGAACGGTTATCTCGCGCGTCTTCCCGTCCGTGGACCAGAGGACCAACACACGTTCGCCGGCCCGGTCAAAAAGATAGGCCGTCACGTTGTCGTCGAGAAACCGCACCGGGCCGAGGCTTCGGGTGCCTTCCAGCAGCCGCGTGGCCGCGGCCCCCGCCATCGCCACCGGTTTGGGTGAAACCCAGATGGATCCATAACGCGGGTTCGGCGTGGTGAGATTATACATCAGCCCTCCATTGGATTGGATATCGGTCGTGTAGAAATACCAGGTGCTATCCACTCCCTCGCCCAACGTGATCAGGTGTCCGCGCATGAACTCGGCCATCTCGTCCCGCAGGACGCCGTGATCCGTGTGCACCGATCGACCGTGATAATTCGTCCCCCATTCGGTGTTGATGATCTTGGCGCCCGGCTTGAGGTATTGCCGCGTCATCCGCACCAAATCACGCACCTGATCAGGCAGTCCGCGCGACTCCGGGAAACCGAACGGAATGTAATAAGTGTGCGTGGAAATACCGTCGAGCCATGCGCCCAAGCCCTTGGTGAAAAGCCGTCGCAGGTGGTCGTTTCCCGTCTTGAGCACGCCATAAGTCGGCCCGAGCAAAACTCCGTCGGGATCGGCCGAATGGATGGCCTTGTGGGCCACTTCATACATGCGGATAAACTCCTCGTCGCTGCCTTTCCAATACCAGTCCGGCTCCCAATGAATCTTGTAGTAATTGTGCTTCAGGTTCGGAAACAGCGCCTTTTTCCGCACCGCTTGTTCGAGCGCCACATTGCGGATGTAGTTTCCAAAAGCATCCCAGTCGTTGGGCGGATAAGCCTGTCCTGCGCCCGTGAGCGTGTAGCGACCCTTTTTGCCGTCGGGCCATGCGACGAGCCAGTCGGGCAGCCCGTGCAGATCGATGACGGGGCAAAGCCCGGCTTCCGCCCAGTGGTCCGTTTTCTTTTTCCACGCCTCGGGATCGGTGAGCGGCTTGAAGGTTCCGGGGCCCTTCCCCTCCAGCTCTCCCATGCGGTAATTGTGATGCACCCACACCAGACCCATGGCCGGATAAAGCGGCAGGAAGGGATTACCCTGCATGAATTTTCCGGTCTCCAAAAAATTCGTGCCCTGCGCCCCGAAACGCGAATCGTCCACCCACAGAAGCGGCAGCCTCCGGATATCCGGCAACACGCCATAACTCACAAAACCGGCGGGGCGACTGCCCGCGCGCGGCAGAGTGATCTCCGCGTTCTTCAGCCGCACATGCACCTCGAAATACCCCGCACCCCGCGGCTTGAGTCGCAGCACGCTTTCCCAGCGTTTTTCTCCCTGCGCCACCGCCAGTGTGCCCGCGTCCACGCTTTGGTTCCGGTAGTCGCGCACTTCCCATAAAAGCTCGTCCGCCGCTTGCCTCCAGCCCTCGACCTGCAACCAGAGATCAATGTCCTCGCCGGGTTCGAAGATCGCATAACGAGCCTTCTCCACAAACGCCGCTTGCAGCGTGATCGCGGGCGTGACGGGCGGACGCACAAAGCCCGGCGCGTCTCCGGCCGCGGCCCGGATCCCGGACACGGGAATTAGCGACGCAACAAAAATGGCCAAAAGAATTCGGGAGATCATTGAGTGATTGAGTATTTTTTCACCGCTAGGTCGGGGTCGCTGCTGACGATGAGCCCCCGGTCATCCGTGATATTGAAGAAACAGGCCCGCACGCCCTTCGGCAGTTGGATATCTGCCCGCCCATCGGACGACCATGCCGCCGGCAGCGTCTCCCATTTACGGTTCTGCCACGTTCCCGGATAACGCGTGTAGATAAGCTCCACGCCTTTGATGGCGGCGGCAGGTTCACACTTCACCCACGCCTTCCCGCTCTCCACACCCGACGCCAGCACACGCACCAACGGGCGCCCTCCGTTCACGATGCTATCTGCAAACACCCGCACTTCCTCCGGGCTCTCCCCTACCTGCTGGCCGTGAGTCATCTCCACCCGGAACGAAAAACTATGCGGCCCACGGGCCTCACGATGCGAAAGCTGCAACGCCCGCAACGTGAAGGCGAAATCGTTGGTCCCGGTCACCCACAACATCGGCACATCTGAACGAGGCAGGTAATTCGCCGGATCCCACAAGGCTCGCCAGCGCGCCGCCTTTTCCGGCGGAAGATTCCCGCCGACATACCGGCTGCCGTCGTCAGCCGACGCATCGCTGATAAATCCGCAGCCGTAGATCGGCACCACAAACTTGAACCGCGCATCCAGTCCGGAGACGGTCGAGGCGATCACGCCTCCCCATGAAATTCCCGTCAGACCGGTGCGCTCCGCGTCCACTTCGGGCAGGGAGCGGAGCAGCGAGTGGGCCAGCATCGTGTTGGCCACGGCGTGATACATCCATTGATCACCAAGCGGTTCATCGACGCGCGCGCCACCGTCGATATTGGGACCGCCGTGCGGATTACGCTGCCACGCGTTGGCTTTCCCGAGAGGAAGATTCCCAAAATGATCAATGGCGATTGCGGCGTAACCGCGGGAGTTCCACAGCCGAACCCAACGGGCGAACGCTGTCCCTCCCCCACCGTGAAGCAAAACGATGCCCGGGACTTTTCGCTCAGCGGACGCCCCCGCTGGCAAACCGTAAAACGCGAACACCTTCGTCGGCCGGCCCTGAAATGCGGGCCCCTCCAGATAAACCGACTTCACGCCCTCTTCGGAAACCTCAGGCGCAGGAGTCACCTTGGGAACCTCGAAAAAAGACTCGGGCTTCCACGGCATTTCTGCCGATCTGCAACTTGTGCCGACAACAGCTAGGGCTGCTAAAACTAATGCAACGTTTCTCACGGTGATTTGTGTAGTATTATTCAGATACAAGACGGATCTCCGAGATATGCACCGTCTTCGGGCTAGCCTCCGGGATGGTCGCCATCACCAGCGAAATCCCCGTGATCGTGTCGCCCGGCTTCGGCCGGCGCCCTCCCTCCGCCTTGAGATCACTCAACAGCACCACGGCCTTGGCGACTTCTTTCCCAAACTTGAATCCCATCTGAGGAGTGCCCAGCCGGGCGCTGTATTTCCAGCCGTCGCCCGTCAGGACAGTAATCGCGAAATATCGGTTCATGGTTTTGCCGGCACGCACGTCCAGCTCCAGGTATCCGTCGGTCGGGAAGGTCCACGCGCACGGGATGGTGGCCTGCATCCAGTTGGGCACCGTGGGTGCCGCGCCTTGGAATTCCAGCTTCAATCCGCCGGCCTCGTTGGTCCCCTTGAAAACCATGTCGGGCGTATGGCTGAAGGTGACGACCTGTTCGCCGTTCAGCTTGATTGTGCTGGTTCCGGGACTGGTATTCTGAGCCGGCAACGAAAGCACGACGGCACTAAACAGAGCTGCGCAGCGCAGGTATGTGATCATTTTCGATTGGAGTAGTTTCATGGGTGTTTTTGAGTGTCTTGCACGATGCGGATCTTAATCCGCCGAGATGGAGAAATAGCGGTGATTATTGGGTAGCACGCTGGTGAAATGCTCGACATGTCCGTCCCAAAACACCGCGTTCATCCCTCCTTTGTGAACTCCGGCGGCGGTGGCTTTTGTGGCACCGCTATTATCGAGAATAAGCCAGCTTTTCCCGTCGCACAGGGCGATGGTCGTGGCCGGGCTCGGCAGGTTTTGAACCCGATTCCGCTCATAAGGCGGTGCCGCCGTGAGCACCAGCGAAGGGCCGGCCAAATGATCCTTCGATGCATTGGGATGCACCGCGTTGATGGCATAGGACATCGTCTTCCATTCTCCCACGAGATCGTATTGTTCGATTTCGCCCGGTTTCAAAACGCCTTCGCTATTGGGACATTTCCACACCTCACTCTGCGATGGTGTCGGCACGTATCCAGTGTCCGACAGTTTTGCGAACCAGTAGGTGTCGTATTTCTGATCAGGGGTGAGCGCACGCTTATCCTGATCTATCCAACGAATAATCTGCCCCTTGTTCTCGCTGGCAAATGCCTGCATACCCATAAAAACCTGCCTCAGATTCGACGAGCACCGCGCAGATCGACCGGCCTCCTGCACTCCACCTAAGACGAACATAATCAGGGCTCCCAGAATACCGACAATCAGGATGACCGCCAAGAGCTCGACCAGCGTAAAGCCAGCGACGGAATTTGTCGTTTTTTTCATTTCGATCAAAGGCAATGAGAGCCGATGTTCTCTTGGTTCAGCCAAGCCGCGCCCGACTCCGTCGGCATGCGCCAACCACCACCGCGCAAGCCGAATGAGACTCCTTTGTCGGACTCACAACGATATCCGATCCGTTCGGAGTAGATGACTCAGGCTTGTCGGGACGTGCCTGTGCGCACTTGGTTTGGTTTAGCGGCGACGACGACGTAGCGCCGCACCCGCGATGGAGGCCATGCCAACGATTAGGGCGTAAGTGCTGGGCTCGGGTATTGCGTAGAGTCCGGTTACCTCGGCGAAGGATTGGCCGACCACGATATTATCGATGTTGGCGTCCAACGAAACAGAGCCGGCTCGCGCGAGACCAAAGTTGGTCATGTTCGTGGTAAACGTAGTCAAATCCCTCGTGATGGTTGCCGTCCCTGCAACGGTGGTGGTCGGGTTGATCCACACACTGATCTTATCGTAGTTCCCGCCTGAGCCGCTGCCACTGTTATCAATCCCCACGACAATGAAGTAGGTTTGCCCGGTGGAGTAAGTGATGGCATTATTGACGTTGGCGCCATTCAGGCGGGTGCCCCACGCCGCTGCGCTGGCCGACGCATCGCCGGAACCGGCAAACCCGGAACTCCAATTATTGGTGCCGTCTACTCCAAGGAAAAAGACATCACCGTTGCCCACGCTATTTATCCGAATGGTGTAGCTCCAATAGATTGAAGTAGAAGATCCGGACTGACTCCCGATGCTCTTATAAAAATCCAACGTGGCATCCGTATTACCTGTGCCGAAAACGAGCGATTTGTCCCCGCCGTTGATCACGAAATCGCCCGCAGAGTAGCTCAATCCACCGCTCTCGATCACGGTGCCTTCACCGGTATTGGCAGTCCAGCCGTTTTGACCATTAAGTTCGCCGGTGGTGAGGCCATCGAACGTCTCATTAAAAATTGGTGCCGCATTGGCGACGGTCACCGTAGCCAGAAGAAAAGCAGCGAATCGGGGATATGGGGCAGATAGTTTTGGGTGTGTAATCATAACAATGATGCGTTTTGGATGAGGTAAGCTCCAAGGGGTCGGGATTACACGTGCATAGCTACGGCCAATTAAGCGGTCAATATTAAAATTCAGCCCGCTTGGCCTCCGCAGATCGCCTGGGCCAACCGCACAACAGCGCCAAGCCTTCCCCCAGTGAAATGTCAGCCCACACCGCAATGCTCCACGAGACCGGCCATTAATAAAAAATTTCAGGAAACGACCCAAATCACGCCTTCTTTACCATTGATAAAAAATACAGATTATGCCTATTGGCACATACGTAATGACAACCACCGAAATCCATCGCACCGAGATCATCAACCAGCTGATCACCAAACTGCAGAATGCCCGGCTGGAACAAGGATTGTCCCTAAACCAAGTAGCCAAGCGGGCCGGACTGGATCAAACGATGGTCGGTCGCCTGGAGAAACGCACCCGGCAGCCGACGATTGATACACTCCTAAGACTGAGCGATGCGCTCGGCACAGATTTCCCCGCCCTGTTGAGCGCGGCCATTTCCAGCAGCCAACGCCCGGGGGCATCCTTGCAGCGCATATCCTCGCACGCGCATCAATCCCCCTCCCCACCTCCCGCTCCACGTCCCAGCCCGATCAAGATGACTGACCTCGCTGCCAACCTCGGCCTTTCACGCCTGACGGTTTCAGCCGTGCTCAACAACCGCCACGAGGACTTGCGCATCAGCGCCAAGACCGTGCAACGCGTCCGTGAAGCCGCCACGCGCCTGGGCTACGTGCGCAACCGGCTCGCGATCGCCACCAAAACAGGCCGGACCTCTTCCATCGGGATCATGGTGAGCGATTTTTCGTCTCACTGGGTGAGTCGCATTTTGCGCGGGTTTCTGCGCGAAGCCAGAGCCCGCCACCTGTTGGTCAACATTGAAGAGGTTTCCGGACATGAGTCTGAGCTGACAGCCTTGACGAAGTTTATGGAGCAGCGGATCGGCGGCATCTTTTGCTGCAATCTTCATCCGGCGGGTAATTTCCCGGAAGTAATTGCCGAGACCTCGTTGCGCTACAGCTGCCCCGTCGTGAATAGCATCTCCCAGCAAAGCCTCCCCGGCCTGCACGTGGATTCCGACGACCGGGACGGCATGCAACAAGTGGCCGCCCACCTGTGGAAACTGGGCCATCGTCGCATCGCCTGCGTCGGCCTCGCCAGCGAACCCCAACGCACCGAGTTTATGGTTCAGGGCATAAAAAACCTGGGCGGTGACGTGCCGCCGGAATGGATACTCAAACGCCAAGGGGACAATTCACAGGTCGAACCAAACGTGACGAGCCTGCTGGCCTCCCACAAGCACCACCCGACCGCAGTCATCTGCGCAACAGACGAACTGGCGGCAGTCACCATGCGCGCGGCAAACCAGGCAGGCCTGAACGTTCCCGATGATCTTTCGATCACCGGTTTCTCCGGCGACAGAATCGGTCCCTTGCTACAATCCAGACTCACCACCGTAACCCAACCCTTCGAGGACATGGGCCGACGCGCCGCCGAACGACTCCTGGCCTCAATGCAACAAATCGAAAACAACCCGCAATCCGCTGAAAACACCCTTAACGAGCTTCTTCCGGTTTCACTGATTATTCGCGAATCCACCACCCGCGCCATGCGTCCCGCGCGCTGACCTTACAGTTTTATTTGAAATGCTCCAGGAGGGCGAAGCCGGTTTAAGGCTGGAAGTCCGAGGGGGGCGACATGGATGAAGCCGGGACGCCGGCTTCGTCCACTGGCGGGATGAACGGATGCGGCAGCATATAGTCCTAGCCACGCCAAGCTGAAGAATCGTCACACCACCACGTCGCCCGCACTTGCTGGGCATTGAGGCCGCCGTCGATGACGATGCGACTGCCGATCCGTGTCGGCGCTTGTCGCGACGCGAGGAACAGCGTGATCCGCGCGATTTGGCACCGCATCAGTCATCCGGTTTCTCGTGCCTGCGTTGCTCGAACACATCCTTATCGGCAAGGGAGACGTGGCCGTCCACCACCCCGTTATCCAACGGGTTCATCGCCCGCTTCGCCAAGTCCCGGAAAAGTCTGCGTAAATCGATGGCACCGCCGATCAGAAACCAGAAGGTTGAAACGACCCCAATCAGCGAAGTGACTACCAGGCTCGTGATGAAGAAGTAGGTGCTCCACCAGTCGGCGGGCCAGGGGGAAATCAGGTTCCATATCAGGACTCCGAGAAAACAAAGGCCGAACTTGTAAACGATGGCATAGCCGACCACCGACCACGCGATGATCCGGTCGCCAC
>LNAP01006468.1_pt1 | contig 10091 bp, 15 predicted proteins | sample 602601 | NCBI WGS metagenome assembly LNAP01 (sample SAMN02440304, study PRJNA202911) | soil metagenome | biome: Subtropical and temperate rainforests or woodlands; isolation source: soil samples (1 kg each in a 20% v/v slurry with milli Q water) were... ...
GGGATATCTCGCTGAATGCGGTAAATGCGCGTCCAGGGGGGCACCATGGCCAGCACCTGCGCCACTACATCCACCAACTCTTCCGGGGTGTAATTCTTGTAGTTACCAGTCTTCCAGAGCTCGTACAGGCCGGTGCCGCGGATTACCAAGGTGGGGTAGATTTTCAGCCCGTCGGAGCGGAACTGGGGGTTCTCAAAGTATTCCCGGAATCCATCCAAATCGCGCTCCTTGCCCATGTTGGGCAGATCAGGCATCATGTGACTAACGATCTATTTTTTCCAGAAAAGTAAAGTTTAACACAGGAGGGTTAAATTACACTGAAGTACGACCTGAGTGAGAATTACAAAGTTGATTTACCTTGAATCCACAATCTTTGGCGAGCTGGAACGAATTGCAGACAGCTGCGACGGTGTGGCCGCGGTTGGTGTCTCTCGCCACGTCCTCGTAAATGCTCTGTACACCAATCTCAATGCGGGTGCAGCCGTAAGAAAGCATCTCGTTCAAGTGGGGCTTCAGACAGTAGTCCGGGCGCGTCTCGATCGTGATGCCAATGCACTTGGTTCTGTCAAAACATGAATAAGGAGAAGGTGTTATAAAAATAAAATTACAGAAACATGGTACGCGTGTTGATATGCATGAACTGCCACGAAGTGTTTAAATCAACTTCACACTGGTTAGTAAGGACACTAAAAGGGGGTAGAGTATAACTCACCTGCTTTGCTCACTAAAAGAGATCGCCTCCGCCACGGAAGAGGAGTGATTGCCAGACAGCGCATCGTGCAGATTGCGGATGAAGAAATCCTTGTACGTGGCGTCCAGCGACATAAACGTGCCACCCATCACAATGAACTCCACTTTGTCAACAGAGTGACCCAGTCTGCGAAGTTGATCCACGCGTCCTCGGGTTTGACTGTATGGATGGTAACGGGCGCGAATCGCTCTCATGCTGGTGGGCTCATAGCCCGTGTATGCCTGCGTAGAATATTCAAAGTCGCTATCGGGACCACCAGGACAATACACACATACGTTTCCCGTCAGAGCGATGTGCGGGCAACGATGCGGTTTGCTCATTACAGCAACGACAGCAACACCGGACGCAGTTCGTACAGGCTTAGCCTTGATATATGGTAGCAACTTCGATTTGTACGCTTCTGGGACGGCAGCGATGATATCCACCAGCTTTGGGATGTATGCAAGCTTGTGCTTCTTCGAAATTTCACCCTTAATTTTGCTCAAGTTGATTGGTACTTGCGCCTCGAATGCCTTGACCAGAGCATTAATAACTTCCGCAATCGCGTTGACATAGTTTTCCTGTGACACTAAACCCGCAGATGGAGCCAACATGATGTCAGTGAATGAAACGAATGAATGGAGAAATCAGCCGCAAAGAAACAGAAATAGCCCAAGTTTCCCACCAATTGTGCTGAGGAAGTCACCGCCTTTTGCTAATACGGACACATTTGGGCCAATATTCCCCTGATCCCGACGATTTTCCCACTTTCCCACCCGTTTTGGCAAAACCGTGTGCGGTGGAAAAATGGCAGGTCGCAACGAGCGAGGGACCGATACGATTCTTCAGCACATCTACAGGAGCCTTTCTTTGTAACTAATTCTATAGCAAGGTTAGTTCTTTCTTGTGTGCTATTCAGACTGGTTGTGTGGTTGTTTTGACACGCTTCTCGCTTTTCCATTTGCTTTCTAGATGACGAGAATGTCCGTGTTGGCCGATTGCCTTAAGACCCTTTCCAACGCTGAGAAGCGTGGAAAGAGACAGGTTCTTCTCAGACCTTCTTCCAAGGTCGTGATCAAGTTCCTCCAGGTTATGCAGAAGAATGGTAAGTCAAGACCGATGATGGAATCAGTTGATTAGATTGGAACTAACCAAAATTGAATTTCATCTAATTTAGGTTATATTGGTGAGTTCGAGGTTATCGACGACCACCGCTCCGGCAAGATCGTTGTGGAGCTTATTGGCAGACTTAACAAGTGCGGTGTTATCTCCCCCCGCTTCGACGTCCCTGTCAAGGTTAGTTTAATTTTCTTGTGGAATTCTCGCCAAGCCACCGTTTCAATGTTTGCTGTCAAATGACTCACCACACTTCACAATTTCCTACTTTACAATAGAACGTTGAGCAGTGGGTTCAGGATATCCTTCCTGCCCGTGGTTTCGGTCACATCGTGCTCACCACCACTTATGGAATTATGGATCACGACGAGGCCCGCAGAAAGCACACCGGAGGCAAGCTTTTGGGCTTTTTCTATTAAACGGTTTACTGCTGCACATCCTCCCGTGTCAAGTAGCAAACTTTAAATTTGTTGCAACTAGTATTAGTGGCATGCTGTAATATAAACTGGAAAATAAGAAAGGCACTGTGATTTCTTCGTTTGTCATTTTTTTCTCGCACGTAAGGATTTGCCCTGTTCGTCGTGGACAGCCAAGTCCGCCACGTGCGTCTGGGTATATTTGTTTTCTGATCTGTGTACACGGTAAGAGCATGTCGATGGTCTGTCCATGCAAACACGACTGTAGTGCGGGACTGCGGTTTCGCGGTCAATTCATATTGACATCAGGCTCACATTCACCTCACTGCTTGCCCTGTCGAGCAAAAAGTTGTTACATCGTGGAACGCTTCGTTGTTTGTGCTCTACTTGTACCATACCGCAGTTTATTTGCACTCTCTTGGCACTGTCTGTACAGTACGTCGTATACAGTTACGATATGTCGGATGACGGAAACTAAAAGTCGGATAGAAACAACCGAAGTCAGCATTGAAAGACACCATCATTATTTCGTGCCTTCTTACGCTATTCTTGTCTGAAATGAAGCTTTTCTTTACCATATGTTTACTTTGGCCGCTAGTAGTTTGGTCATTCGTCCGCGATATGCATTTGTCATCCCTGGTCAGATTTAAGGCGCGCAATACAGAACTTTCCGCTTTCAATGGACGGACCCTCACCGTACCAGAGCATATCAGCACTAAAATGTTTGCACAAGTTGGTATAAACCACACGCATGTACCCCCTCTTGGTAAATTCCGCCTTGACGCGACAATACCTGCTGCCACTATGCAAAAGAATCTTGATGACTACATCCAAGAAGCAATGCGGCAAACCAAAGGGAGAGCACTCCACAATGGTTGGCGGAACGGGGTGATACCTCCCTATGCCATGAAAGATATAGTTGGTGTATTAGTCTCTTTTCTCCTGGAACCAATGATTGGTGAACTCTGTCACGCAAACAATTTGGAGGTAACTTTGAACTATAACTCCTGATTGTCTACTTTAGGTACAACGATTTACTGTACGTAATGCATATGTTTATAGTTATGCGGAGAAAACAGAGAAGCTGTTAAGATGAAGGATGCGGCGTACATGAGCAAAATCATGATTCCAGACAAGAAAGGTAACACTTACGAACAGCAGCGGGAACGATGGACAGCAGGCACGGATTACCGAATATTTGCAGAATTTCATGCGATCATACACGAAGGAGACCGGACTATCTAAAAATTCTCGTGTATAAGGTTTGACAATCTACGATGCACTTTGTACACTTGTAATTTTTGAGAAGAAACGTTGAAAAGTTGGAAAGCGACTGCCGGGACTATTCTATTTTCTTTTTGTAAGACCTAAAGCGCAATATCATGGCGACTTTTAATAATCAACGAAACGGATGTCCGCTCATGCGATCTGGCTACGAACATCAAAATCATTTGTGGTAGGTGGTACACAATGTCTTCAGCAGCCACAGGCAGGATTTGTGCACGCATCATACACATCAATCCGCGCAATACTACTGCAATTGCGCACAATCTCAGACAACAAACCAGAGCGACGGCGGGTGCGTCCGCCATAGGCACTGAAAATCGGACCAGCCTTGTCTTCGTCACACTGGAGACATTCGTTCAGCACACATTCCGGAGCCGGACCGTTGTTCGGGTCGGACAAATGGCCCAGGCAGGTTTTCGTGCAGGCTTGTCCGTCGTAAATGCCGTCGTAGTTCCAGATGCGGGCGCATTCTTCGGTTAGTCCGAGGTCCATGTAGCAAGCCAGTCCGGATGCTTCGTCGAGCAGACCAATCGTGGCACACTTCTTGCCCGCATCCGTGAAGTCCTGGGCTGAAAATGAAAAAAGAGACACAAAACAGTATACAATTACATTAGGTAATTGATACCGCGTATTAAATTATTGCGCGGGTAGTTCGATTGCTACACTCCGGTATACACGATGTGTTAATTATCACTTACTCAGATATATAGCCAAATCTTGGGTTGTACTACACAGTCCGCATGATCCTTCATGCGTAATAATAGCACCAGCTGCAATTAAATCATCTCTTGTTTCATAAGTTACCATGGAATACTGAGAGCACGACGTTGTGAAGTCGGCACCAGTGGGATAAACGTAGCCACAAACCGCACTAGGTACATCCAAATATGTTTGCGCCGGAGTTGTAGTGCAAGTCGAGTCTTTATATGGATTGCAATTTAAAGAGTAAATTTGGGTGGGTTTTTGAGCTTTGTAGGCGTTGATCGTGGCGTTTGCAAAAGTTGTTTGAGGTGTCCACAGTGGGCAAGGTGCTTCCCCGTTATTATCTGGTACGCACCAGCAATCACCACATGTTGGATATGAGTCTGCGCTAACCACGGAACGAGACAAGACGAAAAATACGGCTGCAACAATAAACTTCATTTGGGTCAAATTGTGGTGCTATTTCTGATGTTGAACACAGCACCTGCCCCAAGTCGTACCTAAAATGGGCTTATTCGTTCACGCCCGATTGTTACCCAAAAAGTTATTTATTGGCACGCAAGCCTAGGAGGCTCCGTTGAACAGATTCGATCCCATTATTGTGTTGGTTCCAGGCAATCTCCGCGAAGAAAGCGCAATGGACAAACTCAGTATCTCCAAGAGCTACTTACTGAAATGCAATTATGGCATTGATGACGCGTCCGTGTTTGAATTTCACTTGTTCTCGTTACTGGTGACGGTGCCCATTGCATACCTTCTCCTCTACAACGCCAGCTTACGCAAATTCTATTCCCCGCTCGCGAGAATCGTGAACATATCAATTTTCTTATATTTCTTCACCAGTTTTCTCTTCTTCTGGTACTGGAATAACGCAGCAACTGACGACGAAGGCAACTGCGCAGAAATTTTCTTCAGCAGACTGACCACGATCTGCATCATGTTTGGTGAGCTGCACCAAATATATCTCATCGCATATTCTCTTGGGTTGGGCAATATTCGTGTCAAAGTGTCTTCGACGCTGTCATATAGTCTGGAGCAGGTGCTAACGTATGCATCGTTTACAGCCGTCGGCACGATTCTCTTTGCCTTCTTCTTCTTTCGCGACATTTTGTTCATCGTGGAACATGCGTGGACAATCTACGTCAGTTTGGCGCAGCTGTATATTATCAAAGCTGCCAGGTCATCGAGGGACGACCTTCGGGAGTTTACGGCAGTGTCGGTGAACGATAGTTCTGTGCTAATTTTCGAGCACATGTCTGTGATGCAACTTCTTTTGGCAGGCATGTGTCTTCTGTATCGCATCGGCACGGAAGTGATGGGTGCCAAGCCAATGGGTCGCATTGAGTTAACATTGATTCTGCTAGACCAAGTGTGTGTCACTTTGTTTTATCTGAAGACACTTCTTATCAAGGAACGTACCAACGTAACCATGACCGTGGTGTAAACTATCACTTGTGTTGTCTGTTCGTGTTGTGTCTGTTGATGTTGTCGGTGCCTGTATTAGGCACCGATACTTTTTGTAAACTGATAAAATATTCTGAATATATCGTAGTAGGCAAACGCTTTGTTTACTCAAAAGAGTGCAAAAATTTCTACCGTACCGACAAAATTTGTATGTGTGGAATGTGGACCGCTTCGTAAATTGCGCCACGGCGTACACAGTCACACAAAAGACAAGCAACTTGTGCGAAAATATTAGACGCAACATATATAAAAGAAATTGGCCGACACGCGAAAGGTTCGTGTCATATGCTCTCATCTGCTGTGTACTGTACATCATCACAATTACTAGTACGAGGCTAACGTATACTTTCGCTACAATCACACCTACTACTGTACGAATATTGTATTAAGTGTGGAGAAGGAGACATCCGTGCGGACCCAGCTATTTTTTGAAACACTTCCGCCCTCGTGGAATATATATACAAAGTACAGAAAAGATGGCACACACGCAGAGAACACACACAAGAACGCACTTATAAATCTATGTGCCAGCCAAAACACCAGCACAGTCTGCCATCCCAAAACAAAACACACATCTTCAAATAGTCATTGGAAAAAAGAGAGAATGCATTTGGGAAAACACACACCATGCGGCTTAAAAACTATTCTTGCGGTCGCGGGAGGCAGTTGGGGGCAGACGGCCGTTCTTCTCGTTACCGTCGTAGCGGGACACCGCAGTGGCGACCGCTCCCTGGGCAGCACGGGTGTGCGTGTCGCGGATGTACCCCTGCAAGGCCGGGGACCGAAGCTGCGCGCGGCGCTCGCCTGTTTGTGATGGAACAAAGTGTCAAAAAATAAGTATGCAAATGTAAGAAAAGAGAAGGCAAATATGGAAAGGGAAATCATCAGAATACACCCATTCCCCACAAAGCATGCGCAAATGAACTTACCAAGCACACAAGGTGACTGCAGATAGCTGTTGGGCTGCACAGTCTTGCCCGCTACCCAGGGATGTGCCAGGGCCTGGTGCGCGGTGTAACGGTTCTTGGGGTTGATCTCCAGCAAATTATTCAGCAGATCCTTGGCCGAGGGCGAGAGACTCGCTGCCCATTTGGGGAAACGCAGAGCGAACTTCTTGCGCGCGGCGGTCTCGCTGTCGATCTTGCTGCTGTCGTCGTCGAACGGCAAGCAGCCACAGAGGAGGACAAAGACGATCACGCCCAGGGCCCACATGTCAATGGCCTTGTCATAACTGTGCCGCTGGAGCATCTCCGGGGCCAAATAACCCTTAGTGCCCAAAAAGGAGCTCGCCACGGTCTCACGCTGGACCACCTTGGCGAGGCCAAAGTCAATCAACTTGATCTCCGCGTCGGGGCCCTTGCTCGTGAGAAGCAGATTCTCGGGCTTGAGGTCGCGGTGAATGATGTCCAAACTGTGCATGTGCGCCACCGCCGAGGTGATCTTGCGCACCAACACGGACGCTTCTTCTTCGCTGAGGGTACCTTTCTCCACGACGTAGTCGAACAACTCGCCACCTTTCATCATCTCCATGATGATGTAAATGCGGTCGGGGCTCTCGAAGGTGTCCTCCAAGCGGATGATGTTTGGGTGATTCAAAGACTTCAACACTTTGATCTCCACAAAGAACTGATCCAGCAGACCCGAAAATTTCATCTCGACTTGCCTCTTGTCGATCACTTTGCAGGCGTATTCCGTGCCGTCGGATTTCTTCACACACTTGTAGCACTTGGAGGTACTGCCAACGCCGATTTCTTCCCTCAATTCGTAGTTCATGTAAAATGTTGCCTTGGCTTGTTGGTTTGGTGGCTGGGTCAAAGTATTTTGCACTGCGCCAATTGAAATATTTTCAGAAACGGTTGGTTTACTGGTGGGCACCGAAACCTTGGGCTCAGGTCGCAGCGACGGCACTTTGTCCAACTTATTGTCCGCAGACGGGGGCCATTGTACGCCATTTACGGTGCTTGTTTTATTCTTGTCGACAGGTCTGGGTGGCAGTGCAGAAGCATTTGAATTCGTTGAAGCTGTACTTTGCTTCTGGGTTGGAAATGGCGGTGAATCGGGAATTAGTTCATATTGTTGTTGAGCTGGTGAGAAAAAGCTCGACATGCGGGAACAGCAATCGTTTCCCATTTTCTAATTGGCAAACTGGTGATAGCTAAAAAGGATGCAGATAAAATACAAAAGCGTCGTTCCAGGCAATGCTGCTCGCTCTGGATAGAAGGAATGTTGGCGATGAGCAATGTTCGGCCAAACAGAGCCAATCCTCCGATTCCCAGTTTCCCGGGCCCACCCCAAACGCAAAAGTTTGATCGTTTTCCCCTCCAATATACATCTACTTATAACTGTTAAACAGAAACTAAACCAACCTTAGACTTTTATTCAAGTTGTCTGCGTGCAGTTTACTTTCCTTTTCGTGCCGTTGAAGCATTTCAAAGGAAGGGAACTGCCGCTGACACAGCAGGCACACCGGCGCACGGGGGACTGGCGCCGCAGTGGGAGCAGGCCCTGCAGCAGGAGATATTGCCGCCGCCGCGACCGGCAATGGTGTAGCCATAGGCGGCGCGCGGACCCCAGGAGGGGGCGGGGGCAGAGCCGCAAAAGTGGTCAATGAAGGAGCTGCCGGTGCCTTGGTGGCCAGCAGTGTGGTAACATCAGCAGTTGCCATGAAATCCGCCAAAAATGCATCAGCCGAATTTTCCAACGGTCGTTTCGAACCCACTTTTGGCTCTTGTGATTGGACAAAACCAGGGGAATTCATTGTTTCGTTCTTCGACACAACTTTCTCCGCCCCTGATGGCTTCGCTTCTTGTGTCTTCGAGTGTTCTTTAACAGCTTCTTTTCCTTTTCCTTTGTCTTTTTCGTTTCCTTCTTCTTCGTCGTCTTGTTGCAAAGCACTCCATTTCGCCAGATCTACTTTCACTTTTTTGTTCTTCGTGCCGATAAGACCGAAGCCAACGGCGGTCTTCACACCCATGGTCACTTTATTTCCTGCAGCACTGGCGTTTGCGAGGTTACTGGTGGTGGTAGAAGGGACAACAGGTCCAGCAGTGATGGCAGATTCCACCGGTGCTTGGCTCTGTACAGCTGGGTGGTGCGGTCCAACTCCGCTCACACCATAACTGCTGTCATTGCTTTCATTGAAAGAAACAGCAGGCGGCGGAGGCACAAAGCGGCGAAAAGGCGGAACTTGTGTCTCATCGTAGCAGTAGTACGCACCGTTCTTGCCACAATAGTACAGCTTGGACTTGGGGTCGAAATAAAAGTCGCTTGTGGGTTCCATAAAGCAGCCTGTTGGAAGTTTATGGAAAGTGGTCAAAATAATTCCAAGACAGAAACAATAAATGTGAGGAGTAAAAGATCATGAAAAACGAACCTGTTTTGGCTTGATAGACGTATGCCCCTCCGTTGGTCTCAAAGTGAGGCGGCCAGCGCAGTTGCTGCTGTAGTAGGGCGTGCTGCTGTACCTGCAAAGCTTGTTGTTGGTACAACTGATACTGGGCGTATTGTTGCTGCTGCTGCTCGTACGACGCAGCAGGGTCAACTGCAACAACAGGAGCAGTCGGTGCCGAAGGGGGAGGTGGAGGAGGCTGAGGAGCTGCGGTGTGCCCAATGTTGGCACTCCACTGGGCCACCTGCAGCGCCTGTGCGACCAATGGATTGCACGCCAAGGCACTGCCAGGCTGGGCCACCTGCACAACACAAGAAAAATAAACGGTTGGATGATTCAGAAAAATATATCCTATTGTGAAAAGAGAGTTTCAAGATTGTACCTCTTTCTGCAAGCGCTGCATGGCCTTGAGATTCGCAAATGCCGCCATACTGACACCATGGTGCATCTCAGTGACTAAACCACTGCAGTGGGCGTGGTTGTAGCTCTGCAAGACATACTGCGCGTGCTCCACCGAGTAAAACTCAACGTATCCCAGATGGGTGGAAAACTGGCTGCAGGGGTCTCGCATGAGAGAAACACTCTTCACCATTGCATATGGACGGAACAAGCCACTCACCTGTTGCAGCGATGAAAATAGAGGTAAACATAACAGTTAAATACGATGTATTATTTGAACAGTGTTCACACGGTTTTTGGCAAGAGAAGATGTTACAAACCAAGAGTAACGTACATATTGCTCGTCCGCTGAGGGACTCAACCCACGCACTAGCAGATGGACACCTGGTGTCGCACTTTCCTGCAAACAAAGAGGGGAAAAAAGGTGGCAAACGTTCAAGAAGGGCCATATACCAAATTGTTCTTCGCTCAGACAGCCACAATCTGGACGCAAGGAAATCAAAAAAACGGAAGCAAAACGAATTCATACCAGATCATCTGCGCGCACTGTATTTCGATGGCCTGAGTCCGGTAGCATCGGAGGACCGCT
>LNAP01006469.1_pt1 | contig 10091 bp, 9 predicted proteins | sample 602601 | NCBI WGS metagenome assembly LNAP01 (sample SAMN02440304, study PRJNA202911) | soil metagenome | biome: Subtropical and temperate rainforests or woodlands; isolation source: soil samples (1 kg each in a 20% v/v slurry with milli Q water) were... ...
CACATGCCCGGCCGGCACCTTCCACGCCCTGCCCGTGCGAATCGGCACCTCGAACTGTTCGACCAAGGTGCGTTGATCCTTGCGCTCACGGATACGCTCATAAAACTCGGTGTCGACCTGCAACGCCGAACCTTTGCTGACCTGGTAAGCGGCTGGATAGTCTTTGTACATGGTGCGGTTCCTCGATCAAGGGTACGTAAACAGGGCTAACGAAAGGCGTTCGGAATCATCCAGGTACAGGCTCATCGCCTCGCCCGCCGCCGGTTTATTTCCGTGGATCAGTAACTCGTATATTTCACGATCACGCTCCAGCCAGGGCGACTGAAAGCGCTGTTCATCGGGGGCGGCGCAAAACACCAGACGCAATTGGGCGATTACCTGAGCGAAAAACTCATCGAACAGCGGGCTGCGCATCAGCCCGACAATCTGCTGGTGAAACACCAGGCTGTGGGTGGCCACCGCACGCCAGTCCTCGCGCTCGCGGGCCAGCGTGGTGGCCTCGATGGCGTTTTGCATACGCTCGGATTGGTCTTGGGTGAGCGCACCGCTCTGGGCAATGGCCTGCAATTCAAGGGTACGACGGACGACAAATAAATCCCGCACCTCTTCGCGCTCCAACCGACGCACCATCACGCCCTTGTTACGCACATAGCGCGTCAACCCTTCCTGCCCCAAACGGTGCAACGCCTCACGAATCGTATTGCGCGACGCGTTATAGGCCTTGACCAACTCCACCTCGACCAGCGCCATTCCCGGCAACAGTCGGCCACCGATGATATCGGCACGCAGTTCCAGGGCGATCTGGTCGGCTAAGGACAAGCTGAATGGCATCGTTACCTCACGATTGTTGAACAATCCTCCCTGTGACAGTAATCACTTTCCATGCCAAGAGCTGTGCGGTGCAAAAAGATTCAGCTTGGTTAACATGCATCGTGGAAATCGTGGATGACGGTTTGAAAGCGCAGATCCCGGATGAAAAAAGGCCGGTCACTGACCGGCCTCCCGATACTTATTTGGTCTCTAACCTGCCCCGATTTTTCTCCAGCAACGCCTTGCCGATGCCCTTTACTTCCAACAACTCATCCACCGCCATGAACGGACCGTTGCTTTCGCGATAGGCGATGATTGCGTTGGCCTTCGCGGCACCGATGCCGAAGAGGTCACGACGCAGGGTTTCGGCGTCGGCGGCGTTGAGGTTGACCTTTGGGGAGGGCTGCTCGCTTTTGTTTACCTGGGTCGCCACCGGCACTGGAGCTTCGGGATTGGCCAATGGGGCGGCGAAGGCCGCGACTGACAGGCTGGTGAAGACAGCAAAAACCAGGGAGGAGAAAACGGATTTACGCATTAGAGACGCTCCATGACATCGGTGAGAAAAGCAGCTTTCCAGAGCTGCTTTTCAAACTTAGGTGATGTGGTGGGATAGTCAAAAATGGGTGAGTTACAGGGTGTGAGTTTAAGGTTCCAGGCGTCGTTGCTGGTGGATCCAGTCGACAATTTCACCGTCTGGCGCATATCCACTGACAGTATCGCGCAGGAGTTGGCGGACGCGATTGTAGTCGTCTGCATCCACTGCCGCGAGCAATTCGGTCAACTTGCCCTTGAGTAAATCCCAGGCCAAATGATCTTCGTTGGCGCTCATGATCATCGGATGCTGGGTCGCGACAACGTTGTCACCAATGAGTAATTCCTCGTAAAGCTTCTCTCCTGGTCGCAAGCCGGAAAACTCGATGGCAATGTCCCCGTGAGGATTCTTGTCGGAGCGTACGCTGAGCCCCGACAAGTGGATCATTTTCTCCGCCAGCTCGACAATTTTCACCGGCTCGCCCATATCCAGCACAAAGACATCACCGCCCAAGCCCATGGAGCCGGCCTGAATGACCAACTGCGCAGCTTCGGGGATGGTCATGAAATAGCGCGTGATTTTCGGGTGGGTAACGGTCAGGGGACCGCCCGACTTGATCTGCTTGTGAAACAGCGGAATCACCGAGCCAGAAGAGCCCAGTACATTGCCGAAGCGAACCATGGTGAAACGGGTCTTGTTGACACGCGAAATATTAGACTTGTCACCGAACAATACCGGCGCCAACTCACGACTCAGAGCTTGCAACGTCAGCTCAGCCAGACGCTTAGTGCTGCCCATGACATTGGTCGGACGGACAGCCTTGTCGGTGGAGATCAGCACAAAGTTGGCCACGCCCGACTGCAGCGCAGCCTGGGCAGTGTTCAAGGTGCCGATCACATTGTTCAGCACGCCCTCGGCAATGTTGTGTTCTACCATCGGCACATGCTTGTAGGCAGCAGCGTGGTAGACGGTATCTACATGCCAGGTTTTCATCACATCCAGCAGCTTGGACTGATTACGCACCGACCCCAAGATAGGCAGCAGTTTTACCGGCAGAGACTCGCGAGTGATCAGTTGTTCAAGTTCCGAGAGGATACTGTAAAGGTTGAACTCGCTGTGTTCGAACAGCAAAAGCGTTGTGGGGCGCAGAAACAGGATTTGCCTGCACAGCTCGGAACCGATGGATCCGCCCGCCCCTGTAACTAGAACACTCTGGCCCATGATGCAATGCTCCAGCAAGTCACCTTGGGCGGGGACAGTATCTCGTCCCAGCAAATCTGCGATATCGACTTCCTGGATATCGTCGACCTTGACTCTGCCACTGGCCAGATCCATGAAGCCGGGGACGCTTCTCACGTGCAACGGATAACCTTCCAAAAAGCCAAGGATTTCACGACGACGGCCAGGATTTGACGAGGGAATCGCCAAGAGGATTTCCTCGGCCCCCGTGGCGTCAATCATGCGCTGAATATGTTTGGGTTTATAGACCTGAAGACCCGAGATAATACGATCAGAAATACTGGTGTCATCGTCGATAAATGCTACCGGTCGCATTACCCGCCCCATGCGCAATGCCGCGACCAATTGATTGCCAGCAGCACCTGCGCCATAAATAGCCACTTTAGTCAGGCCATTGTCACGGCTGGTAAACGGCACATGCTGTGCGGCGGTAAACCAATCGCCAAGAAAGTATTGACGCATCGCCAAGCGAAGCCCGCCAATCATGATCAGGCTCAACCACCAATAGTTGAAGATGATCGAACGAGGCACCACGTTCTGATGGTTGCTGTACCAGTAAACCACCACTGCCAGTACCAACGATGAAAGGCTGACGGCCTTGATAATGGCGATCAGCGCATCGTTACCAAAGTAGCGCATTACGGCGCGATACATGCCGAAGCGGATGAACAGGGGAATCGCAACGAAGGGGGCGGCGATAAACAGCCAGAAGTGCATTCTGACGGGGTTGACCATCTCGTCGATGCCAAGACGTACAACAAATGCCGCCCAGAGAGCCAGCCAAACCAGTACAACGTCAGTTAAAACCTGGATAAGCCGTTTATATTTACGAGGTAGGCCCAACAATAAAACTCGTATCCTATCCATATTTACCTCCTAGCTCACAACGCCCTACATAAAAAAATCTGGATCACGGAAGCGTCAAGATAACTGACTAAAGCACATTACAAGCCAAAATTTACGACTTCACTTTTCTAACGCTCCAGCATTGAACCAGAAGGCGAGTAAGATTAGCGGTACGTACGCCACACAAATCGCCAACGCTCCATCCAAGCCCAGAAGAACCGTGCTTAACGCAATTGGCAGCAGCCAAAAAACATTGATAAATGCCACCGCTAATGTGACTGGACGATGCTTGCCAAAATGACGAGAAGCAAACTGGTAGGCGTGGCTGCGATGAGCTTCATAGACTTCATCTCCGCGCAGAATCCGGCGAACGAGTGTGAACGTCGCATCAACGATAAAGACGCCCAACATAATCAACCATGCCCAGAATAACTGGGGTGATACCCAAGCAGCCTGGATGGAAAAAATACCTAAGGTGATGCCAATGAAGCCACTACCCGCATCGCCCATGAAAATGCGAGCGGGAGGGAAGTTCCAGTAGAGAAAGCCCAGGACGGCCATGCAAAACAACAGGGGTGACCATATCAGCGTTTCATACCCCGCAAGCCAATAAATGGCGCACATACTGAGACAAACGCACAGAGCTTCAACGCTGGCGATCCCGTCGATACCATCCATGAAATTATAGAGGTTTAGTAACCACACAAGATAGAGGACGGCAAAAAAATGACCAAACCAACCCAAATCAACAATAAAACCAAAAATATGAATAGGTGCGAAACCGCCCAAGAAAAACAGCGCCCAAACTGCGGCTGAAAAATGGCCAAGTAAACGCCATCGCGCAGGAATATGGCCATGGTCGTCCAGAAAACCGAGCGCGGCAATCGCAGCTCCCGCCCCCAGTAAAGCCCACGCCCATGACCACTGGATTAGACCAGCCCATGCCAGTACAGGTACAGCCATCAAAAAGCAGAGGACAATCGCAACTCCCCCGCCCCTAGGCGTGGGGATAGTATGAGAACTGCGTGCGTTAGGCGTATCGATCAAGCTAGTCGCCAAGGCATAGCGACGAAGCAACCAAGTCAAAAACAAAGAAATTCCGGCCAATACCGGTAAACACCAAATGAAGTTCATCGCTTAGTCTGTTCCAAATAGTGCTGGGCTGTCACAGCCAATCCCTTATCAACGCTAACGCATGGACTCCACCCTAAAAGCAGGCGAGTCTTGCTGATATCAACTTGCAGTGAGCCGCATAGACGCTGAGAAAAGCTCGATTTTCCGATGAGCGTAGCCGCAATTTTCAATAAACCCGCAGGAACCGGTAAAAGTCGAGCAGAGGTACCTAACGATAAAGCCATACGCCGCAGCAAATCGGTGGTGGAAAGATCCTCCCCGTCACTGACCAGAAATACTTGATTCGCTGCAGCCGGATGCCAGACGCAGGTGGCTATAAGGTCGCTGAGGTTATCCAAAGCCACAAGGCTCCGTCGATTGTGAATGGCCCCCAGCGGCAGCGGTATGCCCTTACTCAACCAACGCATCATGGTCAAGACATTCGCCCTAACCCCCGCGCCGTAAACCAGCACCGGACGAATGATGACGACGTCCATGTCGACTTTCTCGGCAAGCTCCATCAAACCTCTTTCAGCCTCCATTTTGGAGACACCATAGGGATCCAGTGGCTTAGGGGTGTCATCAGCCATATAAGGTGCACCAGGCAATGTTTCTTCGCCGTTGACTTTGATAGAGCTGATAAAAACAAAACGTTTGACGCCGGCCTCGACCGCCTCACGAGCCAGCCGCAGAGTGCCCTCGACATTAACCTTGCGAAATTCGGCTAAAGGATCAATAGAGGTGTCATCCATTACGTGGACGCGCGCGGCGCAGTGAACAACCACGTCGACGCTTTGCAACACGGTTTTCCAAGCAGTATCCGCACACAACCCCGCCACCCGATGGGTATTTACACCGACAGGCATTGTTACCGTAGAAACACTGCGAACAGCGGCAGAAAGATCATAGGTGTGTTTTTTATGGAGGTAGCAAATCAGATGATTCCCCAGAAACCCCGTTGCTCCAGTTACAAAAATATGTGTCATTGCCCACCCGACGTTGAGCGCTTGAAAAACTCCATAAGTTTGAACGGTATTTTACTCAAAACCATGAGCAAGTTGGTATAAATACCATTACGACGACAGGCCTGAACAATCTCACGATTAAGACGTAAACTGCTTCTAACCCCAGAGGTGCTCACGCCACCTGAACGCATCCGAACGAGAACTTGATTTGTATGGCTATATTGCAAACGCTTGACCAATAACAGCCGCACAAACATTTCGTAGTCAGCCGATATTTTGTACAGTAAGGAATAGGGACCGACATCACGGTAAACCGCTGACCGTATGAAAGTGCCTGGATGGGGCGGCATCCAGCCAAATCGTAGCTTCCAGGCCCTAAAATGAGCAGCGCTATAGAATCGGGTTACCTGTTGAAGGTTATCCGGCTCTACGAAAACCACATCCCCATAAACCAAAGCGCTAGCTGGATTTTTTGCAAACGCCGCCGCGACTGTTGCTAATGCAGTAGTATTTTCGTAAAAATCATCTGAATTTAGAATACCGACAACATCCCCTGTTGCCAATCCGATACCCTTATTCATGGCATCGTATATACCTTTATCCGGCTCACTGACAACTTTTTCAATAGACCCGGAATACTCAGAGACTATGCCCATCGTATTATCTTTGGAAGCACCATCTACAATAATATACTCAATATTCGGGTAGGTCTGAGCCAACACTGACTCAATAGTATCCCGTATTGTGCTTTCACTATTATACGAGACGGTGACAATCGAAATCTTCAAACAATCACCCTTTTACACGTCCGTAGATATCTTCAAATCGAACGATATCGTCCTCCCCCAAATAAGACCCCGATTGAACTTCGATCAACTCAAGAGGAATCATTCCCGGATTTTCCAGGGCGTGAATCTGACCAATCGGGATATAGGTCGACTGGTTCTCGGTCACCAGGTAGGTTTTTTCACCATTGGTCACACGCGCTGTACCGCTGACGACGACCCAGTGTTCGGCACGATGGTGGTGCATCTGTACCGAAAGCTTCTCGCCGGGTTTGACGGTGATGCGCTTGACCTGATAACGCTCGCCGTTATCAATGGAGTCGTAGACGCCCCACGGCCGGTAGACTTCGCGATGGTTGGTGTGCTCGTGACGCTTGCAGCCCTTGAGCTGGTCAACAATCTTCTTCACGTCCTGTACATGGTCCTTGTGCGCGACCAGCACCGCATCCTTGGTTTCCACGATGATCAGGTTTTCCACGCCAACGGTGGTCACTAGGCGGTGCGTTGCGTGCACATAACTGCCTGAGGTGTTTTCGGACAGAACATCGCCCTTGAACAGGTTACCCTGCTCGTTTTTCTCGCCAGAATCCCAGATAGCCGACCAGGAACCGATATCACTCCAGCCGGCATTCAACGGCACCATCACCGCATCGGAGGTTTTCTCCATCACCGCGTAGTCAATCGAATCATCAGGGCTGCTGGAAAAGATAGCGCTGTCGACACGCGTAAAGTGCATATCCTGCGCGCCTTTGGCCAACGCCTCACTGCACACAGAAACGATCTTCGGCTGGAAACGCTCCAGCTCCTGGATGTAACGGCTTGCACGGAACATGAACATGCCGCTGTTCCAGAAGTAACTGTCTTGAGCAAGATAGTCTTGCGCGGTAGCCAGGTCGGGCTTTTCGACAAAACGACTGACTTCAAAGCCGCCCTCGCCCACCGGCGCACCCATCTGAAGATAGCCGTAGCCTGTTTCAGGATGAGTTGGCGTGATGGCAAAGGTCACCAGTTTACCCGACTCGGCAAGCACCAAGGCTTTGGCAATACTCTGATGGAATGCACTCACATCCTGAATCAGATGGTCAGCGGCTAATACCAGCATGATCGGATCGGTCTGCTCGGACAGGGCCTGTAAGGCAGCCAGGGCGATGGCCGGCGCGGTATTGCGACCTACCGGTTCCAGGATGATATTGGCCTCTTCCAGACCCAATTGCCGAAGTTGCTCAGCAGCGAGAAAACGATGATTTTCGTTGCAAATCAATCGTGGAGTTGCGTGCTCAAGGCCGTCAAGACGCTGGATCGTTGCCTGGAGCATGCTCAAGTCGGGATCCACCAAAGGCAGGAACTGCTTGGGGTTGAGCTGACGAGACAAAGGCCACAAGCGAGTGCCGGAGCCACCTGCCATGATTACTGGAAGAAACATTCAATCATCCTTTGATTCTTACTAAATCAGCGCGACTGGATACGCGCGGGTGTTGTGACACTCGGGGGAACGACTCGAAGCTGCTCATCATACGCTTCGTGTCAGGTCATCTGCAGCTCAATAAAAAGGTCAGCAGGGGTAGAGCCCGACACCCATTGTGCAAAAATGGCCTTAATTTGGCGCTGTATAAATACAAGGCGGCGAGGCCCGTTAAGACCTCGCCGCCTGCAAACCGTTCAGCCCCGAACATCCAGGCGGTTAGCAACAAACCATTGATAGGCGTCGCGCAAGCCGTCTTCGAGTTCGATACCCGCTTTCCATCCCATGGATTCGAGTCTCGATACGTCCATCAGCTTACGCGCAGTGCCATCCGGCTTGCTCGCATCAAAGCTCAAGGTTCCTTTGAACCCGGTGACCTTGGCGATGGTTTCAGCAAGCTCACGGATCGTGCAGTCGATCCCTGTTCCCACATTGATATGCGAAAGCATTGGCTGCGTGTTGGCTTTATATAGCTCACCATCGAGCTCCATCACGTGAACGCTGGCAGCAGCCATATCGTCAACATGCAAGAACTCACGCATTGGCTTGCCGCTACCCCAAATGGAGACTTCTTTGACGGACTGCTCTACCGCATCATGGAAACGACGCAGCAACGCCGGGATAACGTGGCTGTTATCTGGATGGTAGTTGTCGTGAGGCCCATACAGATTGGTCGGCATCACACTCCGATAGTCACGAGCATGTTGACGATTGTAGCTCTCGCACAACTTGATGCCTGCAATCTTGGCAATCGCGTAGGGCTCGTTCGTCGACTCGAGCGTACCGGTCAGCAGGGCATCTTCCTTCATCGGCTGCTCGGCGAGCTTCGGATAAATGCATGAAGAACCCAGGAACAGCAGCTTTTGTACACCCACACGATGTGCAGCTTCAATCACGTTGGCCTGGATCATCAGGTTGTCGTAGATGAAGTCAGCAGGGTAAGTGTTATTGGCGTGAATCCCACCCACCCGCGCGGCGGCCAGGTACACCTGGCTGACCTGATACGTGTCGAAATACGCTCGCACCGCTTTCTGGTCCAACAGGTCGACGTCCTCCCGACCCAAGGTAAGGATGTTCTGATAACCCAAGCCAGACAGACGCCGCACAATGGCCGAGCCGACCATACCGCGATGCCCTACGACCAACACTGCTTCATTAAGATTGCGAGCCACCGATCAGTTCTCCGTTGCTACAGGGATCTCATGACCGTGCTGCTTAAGCAAGGCATGACGCTGCGCTACTTTCAGGTCTTCGCGAACCATCTCGACGCACATTTCCTGTACGGTAATTTCCGGCGTCCAGCCCAGCTTGGTCTTGGCTTTGGTTGGGTCGCCCAGCAAGGTTTCCACCTCGGCAGGACGGAAATAACGCGGGTCAACACGCACGACCACATCGCCCACTTTCAGAACTGGCGCCTTGTCACCGTCGATGGACTCGACGACTGCCACTTCATCAACGCCTGTACCTTCGAAACGCAGTTTGATACCTAGCTCAGCAGCGGACCAACGCACGAACTCACGCACCGAATACTGAACGCCGGTGGCGATCACGAAGTCTTCAGGCTCGTCCTGTTGCAGCATCATCCACTGCATACGCACGTAGTCTTTCGCATGACCCCAGTCACGAAGCGCGTCCATGTTGCCAAGGAATACGCACTTCTCCAGGCCTTGGGAAATATTGGCCAGGGCGCGAGTGATCTTGCGGGTCACGAAGGTTTCACCACGCCTAGGGGATTCGTGGTTGAACAGAATCCCGTTGCAGGCGTACATGCCGTAGGCCTCGCGGTAATTGACCGTGATCCAGTAGGCGTACATTTTCGCAACAGCATAGGGCGAGCGCGGATAGAACGGCGTGGTTTCTTTCTGCGGAATTTCCTGAACCAGACCGTACAGTTCGGAAGTCGATGCTTGATAGAACCTGGTCTTTTTCTCAAGGCCAAGCAGACGAATGGCCTCAAGGATACGCAAGGTACCCATGGCATCAACGTCAGCCGTGTACTCAGGCGACTCGAAGCTCACGGCAACGTGGGACTGTGCACCGAGGTTGTAGACCTCGTCCGGCTGCACTTCCTGGATGATGCGGGTAAGATTGGACGAATCGGTCAGGTCGCCGTAGTGCAGGACGAACTTCTGGTTATCGACGTGTGGATCTTCGTAAATGTGATCGACTCGCTGAGTGTTGAACGACGACGCTCGGCGCTTAATACCATGAACCTCATAACCCTTGGCCAGGAGAAACTCCGCGAGATAGGAGCCATCCTGCCCCGTTACACCTGTGATCAACGCCTTCTTCATATTCATCTCACTGCTTTTCATCTAAAAGGTTATTGTAAACGCTCA
>LNAP01006470.1_pt1 | contig 10090 bp, 15 predicted proteins | sample 602601 | NCBI WGS metagenome assembly LNAP01 (sample SAMN02440304, study PRJNA202911) | soil metagenome | biome: Subtropical and temperate rainforests or woodlands; isolation source: soil samples (1 kg each in a 20% v/v slurry with milli Q water) were... ...
AGCGCAGCGCGCGCCGCAGGCACCGTACGTGCCGCTGTCGTACCCTCTGACTGCGCAGTACAAGGAGCCGCACCTGCACACGCCGGCTGGGACTGCTGATACTGCCACGCCGTTAGTGCCCGTGTTCACTGCGGTGTCTGCTGCCGTTAGTACCACCATCGCCAGCGCGCCGGGTGTGGCGAAAAACGATCTAAATTAGGTCTTGCGACATAATCGTATGTCAATGATCATATTCTATTTCCGCGCGCATATTAGAAGCCCCAAAAGTGTTTTTAATATGTGCGCGGATCTGAAATTCAGAGGCAAGATACATGGAAAGTTTATTGTTAGGAATAGGAGAATGAAAAAGAACAAAAAAACGTTGGGCGCAATGCATGATATGCTATGATATGATGTGTATATAGGTAGTAATGTAGTTTTTTGCGTGTAGCGGATTAGCAATTACACGACATTTCTGCGGTCTTTCCTTGTCAATTTGCTCATTTTACGGCGATTTTCAAAACCCACGGAAGAAAGCGTGCTTTTGAATATGTATATGATAGTGTATATATGAAACATTCAATCAAGCAGAAGGTAGTTTTAGCTGCATGAAATGTGTGTCAATTTTGAATTTGCGCAAAAAAAGCAATATTGTGGCTTCTCAAAAAAGTTATTCGCAGTTAACTAGTTCTTTCTGTAATATTAGCAAATGTAGTGCTTTAGTGCTTGCAGTTTCTCTTTACGCGCGCTGTACATATAGGCAATAAAGCAACTGGCCACAGCTATTCCGCCCAAATTCTGTCAACAGTTCATTGTTCTGTTTTTTTGTTTACACAATACACAGAGCTGTTGGGATGACCATAATCGCTTGGTTTGTTGCCTTCAAAATAAAATTTTGAACATTACTTGGCAGATGGTTAAAAAACACGGAGTTAAAAAACACACACACAACGTTACTTTCTAAGTTTACTTCAACATAACATGCATACTACTTCTCTACGGGACGGTTTTCATCCACGGCGTAGATGTGACGTTGGTACAAATAGATGAAAAACACAATGTCGTCTCGAAACACAGACAAACGGTGCATCGTGGGCATCTTGATGATGAAGGCGAACAAATCTGAGTTGAAGAAAAATATGGTAGCAAAATAATAAGTCACACAGAAAATGTGAGCACGGAGCGCAGAAGATTGGGATAAGTACAATTTATCATACCGTCAATGAAAGTGTTTAGAAACTTGAACACCAAAAACTATGTAAGAAGGGAAAAAAGAAAAAAGGAGAAAAGGTGGGACAGTGTGAGAAAGAAGGGCTTTTAGAAGTCAAAAATATTAATATTTTGTACCTTCCAGGGCAGGTGTGATACGCTTTTTAGCTTGTGGTTGATGTACAGCTGCGGGCACATCAACACAAAGCCAAATGTGTAAACACAGCTGGTGCAGGCGCCAATGAGCCAGGAGTACCAGGTTAAATGGCGCTCGTACAGTAAGGACCGCGCGGTGAAGGCGATTACCACGGGCAACAACAGCGCCACCAGGTATGTGGTTGCGAACCTGCACACCGGAGTACCGGTAAAAAGTTGCAACAAAAATGTTTAGAAGGAAAGAAAATGCCTGAATGAAAGACAATGGACTTACCGGTCAGCCTCCAACGTAACTTGAGTCAATCGTTGCTCTACCTCTGCTCTACTGGTTTCTGCTCTACTGGTTTCTGTCGTCGCATCGGCAATGTTTACACTTGACTCTCCTTCCTGTACGGTCGGCGAATCTACTTCTTGTGTGCTTTCCCAGCGGCTGAAAGAAACAATCGGCAGGCCCCAAGCTCCAATCTTGCAACTCAACCCAGTGGCCTTTTGAACCTGAACAAACACACCAAAAAAACATGAAAAACAAAGAACAATATACATTTTTAGCAACAAACATTCCATATGGTACAAGCAAATGTGCGAAAAAACTTCACCTTCCATGTCTGGATCAACAGCCCAAATCCCGCCGGGATTGTCACCAACAATGAAGTATCCGAATCCACCAAGAAGAGAAAAACAATGACTTGCGAAATGAGATCCGTCACCACAGTGCGCGCGGACAGGCCAGCGAGCGACTTGTTTTGCTGCCAAAAGGAAATGTCCGATTGAAAAGCGAGACACTCAAAGAGCAAGTGCAACAGGGAGGCTAAGAGAGTGATGCCCAGCATATACACCGAGGTCTCGGAGATCAGCCTGTCCAACAAAAAAATCAATTTTTTTGAATATCATCACAAATATAGCATTATAAATTCAGTTCAAACCAAACCCTACCCAAACTGAAAATTAGTAAAACAGCAATCAAATCCACAAAAATGTATCAATAAATTTCTTTTACCTGCGCACATCGTCCAGGTCCTGTGCCGTAAACCCCAGTTCTGTCTGTGCCTGCAAGGATTCTTCCATTTGCGCCATCAACAGCCAACGCTGCAGAGAGAGCGGACCGAAGGACACTTTCAATGGCAGTGTGCTGATGGTGGCATTTAAAGGCACATATTTGTCACTGGTCAGGCCCATTTCATCCACAAATACAGATGGCTTGTATTTCCACGTGCCAGCGGAGGCTTGCTGCACAACGTTGCTGTGAATCGCGCGCGGCACTGTAAAATACGCATGATAAAAGCAACTAAAAAAACATAGATGAAGCCATGTGAGACACTATACACAAAAATACTAAGACAAAGACAAAGACAAAGAAAAAGACAAAGAAAAAGACAAAGAAAAAGAGAACGAGACAAAGAAAAAGAAAATTGCATTTTTTACCATGGTGGATTGGATACGTGGAGAAATCGTTGACCAATTTAATCGAAACTTCGGGTTTCCAATACGAGATGATGCTGTCACTAGGCATGGCAATCCTCTCAGCTGCAGTACGAGTAAAGCAGAAGCAGCGTTGGTATAACAAATGCATGAATTGTAAATACAAATGCACATAGAAGAGTCGAAAAAATAAATAATTACCTTCTAAAGATGAGATGTTGACCCACCCAAAGTCAGACAGCAAATATCGTTGACGAAACGAACGAGGAATTTTGTCGTATTTCACCATGCCCACCACTCCGTGTAACGCTTCTCCGCTGCTGAATACTTTGCTGTTAATAACTTCACGCTGTGGAGACGATGGGCTGGAGCGCGTCAGCAGCACGTGTAGAAACACAGACGTTTTATTGGACGCCAGATTCTGCCATACTAGTTTAGTGGTGTTGACGATGATGTGGTCTGTGGGGTGCTGTGCAGTGACTTCATCAGCAGTGCTGGTTGGCGAAGTGAGAACAAGCTTGATGTCGGTTAGGTTCTGTTCTGCGTTGTATAGAAGCCCACGTTCCTCGTACAATACTTGACCAAGATCTCTTATCTTGGTGACATTTCTAAGAAAGTGAAGGTATAGTCTCGATTAGTAAACTGAGGAGAGAGTTGTTGCGTCGAAACTTTGCATTTGTCACTCACATGACTTTAGCACTCGGACTAGTCGAAACATAACAAAGCATATCAAATGTCGTATGCTCTGGCCAAAGAGGATCAATGGTCGGGCCCGTTATTTCTACTCCACTCAAAGGGTTGGCCAACTTGTAGAGCTATAATGATATGGAACACGTTGTAAGGGGCTAGAATGTGGCGACTCAAAATGCTCTATTGACTTACATTTTGGGCGATGAATGCAACAAACACCACTACTCCGCAGATGGTTAGATTCGTTATGGATAAAATAGCCATTGAAAAAGCTACAGTAACGAAGGGGGTATTATGAACAGGACCAAGAAGTGAATAAAAACAAACTTCACAATGAATTATGTTTGAATAAAACGAATTGTAAGAAACGGTCTGCTTGGAAAGCAAGCGGTTGCGAGGTTGTCGAGGGCCAGCAATTACATTTTGAGTCATTAAAGAGCCATTTACAGCTTGTCGAAGTGTCTGTTGTGCATTGTTATCGATATAAACAAGTTGTACAATGCCTCTCTACCAGCAAATGATCATGATGTTGCCTAAGGCACCTAAGGACAAGATGGTGAAAATCCTTCAGCAACACGCAAAAATTGTTCTGGACAGTGGAGGAAACTACAGAGGCGTGGAGAACCACGGTATCAGACCTCTTCCTGAGCGCACACGAAGGTATTTGCAGATGTTGCTGTTCTAAAATCAACCAGTTTAATCTCACCAGCAAACTCGATACTGTAATTCTTCTTTTGACAGAACTTTCGCCGTGGTTGACGGCCCTCGTTATTTCTGGGAAGCCCGTTATTTGACCGCCACTTTTGATGCTTCCCCTGCGGCACTGGTTGAAATAGGCCGTATGTTTAGAAACGAGGAGAACGTGCTCCGAGCGTTCACCATCAAGCGCAAGTCAACTGTCTTCCAATCATCGGGAGGCAATTACAAGAATCCCTACTTTAACTTATAATTAAATGAGTGGTATAGTTGATGAGTAGCACTAGTGTAAATAATTGGGGGTGTTGTTAACATTAATCTTGGCTTCTTTTCCTTCCTCCCGCTTCGTTGCTGGGCGATCAACAGTAATGTACCAACACCAAACATATTATAGCACTTCATGCTGTGAGTTCACAGTGACAGTACCTGCAGAACGAGTCGCCAACAGTTTACTGGCATAATTAACTATGTTCTGGCAATGCATGCTTGTACTCGGTGTTATGGTTCATACCATTTCCGCCCAAATGAAAGCAAAACAACAGAATCTAGGATACGAAGAAATTGTCGTTTTAGCACATGGTTACAATCTAAACAGTATTTACATTTGGAACAGACTATACATAATCATTCTTTTCATTCAGTAAACTATAAAACTCGTCTTTCATTGCTTTATTCGCAAGTCGAACCAACCATTTTTCTTGACCTTAATCTTCTTTTTGCTCGGTATTAACTGGTGATTCGGATACTTCAGGGACACTTGGCGCGCTGAATTGTTTCCGGTAATTGACCAAATTTTGCACAATCATGTCTTTCACGGCAGATCTAAACAGGAAAGTACATAAGATACCGGTAAGATGGAATCAGACAGCATAGTTTCGAACACACCAACAAACTTCTTAACAACTACTTACTTCGCCGTTTCCGACTTTAGATTCTCCAATATGGCATTCTTTAAACCTTCCTTTACTGCTTCCTGCACAATAAAGAGTAAGAAAAGGGTGATTAAAATTATTTGTTTTCATTTTCAATGTCTGCAAATACTGTAAACGGTTGTGAATAAACATCAAATAAAATGAGGGGAATCAAATACACACAGTACCTTCGCGTAAGGAAGTGACTCTTGTATTGACAGTGCTGCAGGATCAACAGCATACGGCTTCTCTTTTAGCACCCACACCAGCAGCGGACTGACCACTTCTTTCCTGGAAGAGGGTGCCACAATCCAGGACTGCGATAGGGCCGACACCTGTGACACACCAATGGTATTGGCATAGCTTTTTAGTTGGTATGCTGAGAGAGATTGTATATTTGCGGAGCAATCTGGCGTGGTCAGTGACCAGTACAGCAAACTTCTTGTTTGCGACAGGGTCACTTCGTAGTCAAACAAGGTGCTCAACATTTGACCAAAGTTTTTGGCTGCACTTTGGTTCTGCAGTGTTTCGATAATCAAGTTTTTAGCCAAGAGGTGCATCATCTCTTCAGAATCTCTCAGCGAGTCGACCGCCGAGTTGGTTATTTGCTCATTCAGTAAAACTTTGATGGGAGGAAATTCCGCTGCGTCGCCTTTGCCACTGATAAGCTCAGCATATAAGCCTTTCTTCTTATCCTTTGAGTCCTTTGAGCTCGAACTGCCCATGATATACCGTAGCAAACGTCAGAAGTCTGAAAATGAGAAGCTCTGCGCTGTTGGCATACCAACGTATTGCATTATTTGTGCGTATGTTAATCAACATAAAGCGCCGATACGCAAATTAATCAAACGAATCTTGGAAAATTCTGTAACGGTGGTCAAACTCATTGAGCAAAAGTTCACAGATCTTTCCATCTTCTGACGCCAATGAACAATAATTTATCCAAGTGCCAGCAGTCGCTTCCAAAGAAGACACCAGCACATCTGACGCTCTTGTCAGCACAGCTGTGCTTTTCCGGCTGGCACATCCTTGGCTCCATGGCTATGAAGGATGGCGCCGACCCATTTGTGTTCGTACTTTATCGCGAGTTTTTTGGTTCCATCTTGATGTACGCCTATGCGAGGTACTGTGGGGTGGAGGTCAAAATTGACAAGGAAGATCGTGTAAGGTTCTTGGTGCTGGGCTTCTTCAGTTTTGTGAATGTGGTCGGTGCGATGCTCGCGTTAAAGTACATATCCGCATCCCGGTTTGCAATCTTTCAACCCAGTATACCCTGCATAGCAACCTTTGTATCCATCATGCTCGGCATGGAGCAGTTGACCATCTTGAAAGCTGCGGGTATTGCACTGGCGGTTGGTGGTGCGGTAATCACGGAAGCTTGGAGCTCGTCTGATAGCGATGAATCCAACATCGCACTGGGCACGATAATCGTCACTTGCCAGGTCGTCGCAATGGGCTGTTTGATGGTCTTCGTGAAGCCCATGCTAACCAAATACACCCCCGCTGTGGTCACGTTGGTTTACTATTCCATCGGCGCGTTCTACACGCTGATCCTCACTTGTGCTTGGGCGTACAGTTTGGTACCCGGCGATTTAATCTTTAACGGCAAGTTGTTGCCCTGGTTGGGCCTCGCCTACGCAGCGACCTTTGCGACGTTCTATCCCTACAATGCATTGTCCTGGGCAGGCAAGCAGCTTACCCCAGGAGCCACAACGGTGTACTGCACTTTCCAACCTGTTGGTACCATCTTGCTTTCCTTGGCGGCCTTTGGTACTGTGGTCACCCTGCCCGAGGGGCTTGGTGCCGCAATGGTGATTATCGGATTGTTTGTCACGGTACTAGGCCAGCAGTGGGAGACCAAAGCGAGCAGCGCGCGGCGACATAGTCTAAAACTACACGCCGGCAGTGACGACGGGAGCAGCTCGGACGATGACGACCAGCACACAGAGGAGTTTTATCTGGACGTGGGCTTTCGGGACGTGCGCAGTGTGAGTGGGAGTGCGGGCAATCCGTTGACCGAAAAGTTGACCGGAGATTACCGAAGCGTGCCCACCAATGAAGCACATTCACGGTTGTAACAAAAGTATACTATCATAAAGATAGATTTCTCTCTCAATGTAAACTAAATGCAGCACAAAAATTTCAAATATTTGGATTTCATGCGTTGGTAAATAATGGAAAAATGGCTTTCTAAATTGAAGTTTGATTATTATCAGAGCTAAAACCCAAAAATATCATCAATATCATCGGTGCTTTCGCTTTTCCGTTTCGCACCACTTTTCTCTTTGTTTTTCTTTTCCTTCAAACCATCTATTCCGCTTTTCTCTTTGCCTTTCTTTTCCTTCTCACCCCCACTCTTGCTGTCTTTGTATTTGACACTGATGAGATCATTATTCGACTTGCTCTTGACTAGCGTTTCCGTCTTTTGTTTCTTCTTCGCGGGCGTCTCTGATGCACTGCTGGCAGAAGCAAACAAACTATCAAAATCGGTTGGATCCTCCAATTCGGTGCGTTTTTGCACCACACTTGCGGCGGCAGATGGGGTAAGAGTGGCTCTGATTGGCGTCTTGCTAGCGGTGGTGGCAAGGTTCGAACTCGAAGCGGATGGAGTAAGCGTGCCCAACGTACTTCTTTGGGTAGCTACAGAGGTCCCAATCAACAAACCGGCATCTTCATAATCACTTTCTTCGTAAGGGGTGACTTCACTCGTTAGATTAGGTGTGTCTACTCTGTCGTCCATGGCGTTACTTTCTCCCTGACTACACTGAGAAACGAAACTGTTGGTGCTGATATTGCGATTATCCTTCAAACTTTTCTCGGATTTTGTAGCCGTACCAGCTGCATGGCTGTCGACCCCGTCAGCGGTGCTGCTGTCGCTCACAGGAGTCATGCGTAATACTACTTTATCCACCTGTGCCGAGTACGCTGCTTCTGGATTCGTCAAATGCGTGGTGATCTGCTTGGCCAAGCGCGGATTGAGCAGCGCAATGTGCTGTGTAGAAAGGTTATGTCTATGAATGATGTGGAAAATAAAACAAGACGGAGTAAGAATGTATACGAACCTGTAGTTGAGACGTCAGCGCGTTGCATTGAGCGTAGAAGTGTTTGTGGAGCTCCGACAAACAACGAAACAGCCGCGAAGAAATAGCTAGGAGCATCGTATATAAAGGAAGAAACAATTTCTTTCCCAAAAGAATTCGCACTAGGTCACTCGATTTCAGTGTAAAATGCATCGCATCAGCCAGCATGTTTACAACAGCAAACAGGAGAACATGAGTATCCGCGATTTCGGATATGTCAATTTGACTTAATTTCGCCTGACCAGAACTTCGCAATGCTAGTTCACATCTTCCAGCCGCAGCACTGATGCGCTCTGGAGTTATTAGTTTCAATACGCGAGCAGTGTTCTTCAGATAAGAAAACAACTGTGACGATGAGTGTTGATTGTGATTTCGATAAATCAGTTGTTGCAGCAATAGCTGTTCTGCCTTCAGATCCTCAACGATAACCTTCAGACCCTGTGACATACTTTTTACCTGCAATAATATGTCCACCAGTCGTCACATTGTTTGGAAAAATGAATAGAGCGATTATTTATTTCAGGATTTAATTTCGGGACGTAACGGTTTGGCGAAACATCGAAATGAAATAAAAGAATAAGACAACAACAGACAGCATCATGTCCTGGTCCTTACCTTTCAACGGGAAAAGAAGTATTGTAAGTGATGCCTACCACCGAGTGGCACTCACTGTCCAACTTGGTGAAGTATATACTAAAGGGTTTCTCGAAAGTGCCAAAGAGCTGGCTTTGGCCAATCTCTTGCATATCAACTTGGTCATACCTGCTAAGTATCCGGGCTCTATTGCAAATGCGGTTGATTCTTTAAGACGTTTGGAACAAGATGTGGCCAGTGCGTACAGTGCTCTGGACAGTACCTTTGTGCAAACATCTCGAAAATTGTTTCTCAGTATCCACATGCAAAACGATGCGTTTCCATTGGCAAACTCGCTTCTCTCATCAGACTTGGATGTAGACTTATGGATATTAGATGTAGCCGGAGAAAAGAATGGAAGTCTAGCTAACATTCATGAAATGCATCGCTTAATAAAACAGGCCGGAAAGAAAACACACCTGGGTATTGGAAACTGTGCAGGGCCCCGAGAACTGGATTGGTTTCTTTCGAAAGTTCAACCGGAAGCAATATCATTAGTGTATTTAGGAAACATAGTTCTACCCAACTTGTTTCTGCATAATATTGAGTTGGTGCACACAGCAGGGTTGACTTCTATGGTGAGCCTTACCCCAGCTGCATTGGAACAAGACATTGCATCATCTGCTCAGTTGAACGAACTTGCCAGAAAGTACGATATCACATCGGATGTATTTCTATCGAAATGCTTACTTCAATTGGGCTGCGTGGTATCGTTGCCGTTCTGCCATTACAACCTGCCCGAACGTGCAGAAAGTGTGACACGCCTGGCCCATCCGTTTGTGCATCGTCGACCTTTTGTATCAATGTTTCGCGTGATTTCTTTGTCGATTACGCAAGAAGACATGCAAGTATTGATGGGACAATCGGAAGAACACGAGGCGAACGATGATGCTTTTTGGACCCCACATTCCACGGCGCGAAGTGCCGACAGATCTTTGACATACGTGAAATAGCCCAAATTTTCTTTTGTTTAGATATTTACCTACGCTTCCTCTGTGAACATCTTATATATTTAACCAAAAAACACGAGGCAAGTAAAAAACTCGTCTTCCTTTTTCATCTTCTTTTACTTCAAAAAAGAACAGCATCAAGAAGAAAAAACATTCATGAAATGCATCTGTTAATTAAGCAGGCCGGAAAGAAAACACACTTGGGTATAGGAAACTGTGAAGGGCCCCGAGAGCTGGATTGGTTCCTTTCCAAAGCACAACCTGAAGCAATATCGTTGGTGTATTTAGGAAACATAGTTCTACCCAATTTGTTCTTGCACAGTATTGAGTTGGTGCACACAGCAGGGTTGACTTCTATGGTGAGCCT
>LNAP01013711.1_pt1 | contig 10088 bp, 13 predicted proteins | sample 602601 | NCBI WGS metagenome assembly LNAP01 (sample SAMN02440304, study PRJNA202911) | soil metagenome | biome: Subtropical and temperate rainforests or woodlands; isolation source: soil samples (1 kg each in a 20% v/v slurry with milli Q water) were... ...
ATCAATCCAAACCAACCCAGGCAGTGGGCGAGCAAGCCAATGGGCATCAGTGCACACCGGCGAATCAGTGGACGATGGTTGAGTCTTCGTGACTCATACACATACGTCTTTACTTGTACATACAAGCATATGCAATCAAGCGGCCAACTTGCTGGATGAGCATTCAAGAAAAATTCGGAAACGGCTTGGGAGGCCTGTAGATCAAGGGGTCTGGGGAGGATGAAAATTTTCGCGGCGAGTTTCGGGAAAGGGCGGCAGCTGTTACTTGAGCGTGGTTTTGCGCCACGCTGGGGCGTTCGGTAACAAAGTGGTGTGCGCAGGGAAACGCTGGTCACGGCGACCTTGAAACGCTCGGACTCAACGACTAAGCGAAAAAACCGGCCTAGGCGCATATCTCGAGCCGATCTTCGGCGGCACGTCGATTGGACGCTGTATTCCAACAGGCAGTTTCAGAAGCGTCCTACTTACTTTGGGGGATCCAGGCGATATCGTTCGAACAAATGGCTGTTTTTTACTGAATCGCCATGGTTTACGTACGGGCCAGACCTGTCGGAATCGACTGATCACTTGGTCAAAAATGGATGATTCAATACTTCGCCCCGGAGGGACTCAGATTGAGAGCATTAGCCTGTCTTGGAGACAAAACCACATACGGAGAGGTCATATCGGCCTCGACAACATGGTTTGAAGGTGACAAAGCGATAGCTCAATCGGGCGACCTCGCTCAATGTCGCAAGTGTCAAGGAGCGTTTCCAATTTTTGGGACGGTTTTCGATTGGTGTGAACAACAGCCCTTTGTTGCTACGGGTGACCGAGTGCTCTGTGGATGTCCTGACCATGTGGTTTATGGCTCAACCACTCAGTACACCGCTACTGCCGTTAGCTCGATGCCTGCCACAGACCAGACTTCGGGCCTCAGCGAAACCACCTCAAGCTCCACCGGTTTCGCTAAATCTTTTGTCGTCACTGATAGCCACACCGGGCAGCCACTCGCCAGTCGGGCATACATTGCCCTGGTGGATGGGCATCGAAAGGTAGGGCTGACTGACGCCAATGGCGTCGCGATTGTCGAAGCACCGACAGCGGACTCCGAGATCAAGCTTCACGTGATTTTCCAAGCGCCTGCTCGTGATCTGGCTGAGTTTTCGGAGGCAATCGTATGAGTGGAACAACCTTCACGACAACAGCCAAAGCACAGGAAGTGAAGCCCGGCCAGCCGGTAACCGCTGTCTCTATCACCGTAAACGACCGCGCCGCTACGCGCGAGGCAATCATTAAAAAGGTTCGATCAATGGACGCTGTATTCGTCGAGCGATCATCTTGGGGGGCTGTGAAAGGAAAACCAGACATGGTCATGGATTGGGACTACACCATGATTGCCCTGCACCATGCCGGACGAAGCCATAGTTGCGCTCCCGGTGCAGAAAAGATGCAGGAGGTTCAAAAAAGCCATCTGAGTCAGAAGTATGACGATATCGGCTATCATTACGGGATCGATTGCACCGGACAGATTTTCGAAGGTCGCGACATCCGACTCCAGGGTTCAAGCGTTTTGAATTTAAACACTGGGTTGATCGGTATTGTACTACTGGAAAATTTGACAACACCGGACGAAGGGGGTGACTGGGTCGCCAAGGGGCGCGTCGCCCTCGACAGCATCGGCTACAGCACCACAAGCGTAATTCCGGCGGCTCAAATTGTCGCGCTGATGCACTTGATCAAATCACTGAAAAGCGTTTTCGTTATCAAGCATTTTGGTGGTCACAGGGAATACCCAGGGCAGGCTTCCGAAGGAAAAATCTGCCCCGGCAATATTGGGATGGAGTTGGTGAGAAACCTTAGAACCAAGACCCAACTATTGCCTCCACCGGCGCCGCAAGAATGAAAAAATTATTGACTGCGGCAGTGCTGGTTGTGCTGGCTGTGCTTTACATCGGCTACTACGAAGCCCTCGAAGATGGCGATATTGAGACCGTTTTGTTCATCAAGAAATACCCGACTTTTCAGATGAAGTTTTACAACATTCACGCTAATGATGGTGAGCATCGCAAAGTGGACAAACTAAGCAACGAGTTACGACAGGACATAATTGATTATTGCAAATACAGATTGGGTATTGATACAGAGGTAAAAACGCAATCCGATGTGGAGACATGCGCAAAAATGTAGCAAAGTTTTCGCCCAAGGGTGGTTTTGCTTGATACGGCGAGCACCGAGAGTTTCCAGGTCAGGACAACGATGGAAAAAATTGTCCTGGAAACATCGGTATGGAACTGGTGAGAAATATTCGTACTTAAACGCAACTACTGCCACCCCCTCGGGCCGTCGCGGAATGAAATACTTCATATTAGCGGGCGTGTTTGCCTTGCTGGCGATTCTAAATGTTGGCTATTACAAGGAACACTCTGAGCATGAAACATATACCATTTTCTTTGTAAAAAAGACGCCTACAGTAAGAGTAAAGTTTTTCAACATTCATGCCAATGACGGAGACTATCGGCGAATAGAAACATTGAGCGATGAGCGACGGCAGAAGATCAAGGATTACTGCAAGTACCGATTGGGTATAGAAACAGAGGTGAAAACACAGGCCGACATTGTGATGTGCGCCAAGTAGTATACGCGTAATTCGAGGCTCGCAGCGACGAGTTAGGCGACAAGGCGCTCGCGGCGGTCTTACCGATCCGAGCCAGATGGGTTACTCCCAGTCAATGTAAGCCGTAAGTTACATTGTCTGGGAGCAGAACGTTTCGATTGCAAGCCGCCACGTCGTAGCCGCCGCAGCCTTCGTGCTAATCAACGTTCAGTCAGTTCAATCACGCAGCAGACGCCGTTGCTGGATATTTCCAGAAGGCCGGTGTTACCGTCGAGTTGCAGGCAGTCATGGCGACCCAGTTGCTGGGCACTGTTACCGACCTTCACCTTCAGCGCATCACTGACACTGAACACCAACACAGTCCCTGCCTCGCTGAAAAACCGCTGCTCCCCGCTCAACCATTGCAGCCGCGCGCTGTAGCGCTTTGGCGCATAGATCAGGTTGAAATCCCGGATCGGGCCGCCGAGCAAGGTGCAGGACACCTGGCTCTCGCCGCTGAAAGCAAACGGATCGATGGGTAACAACGGCCGAGTGACCTGACCATCCACCGTCAGGCTCATGCCGTCGCCCTGCAAAACAGTGATCACTCGCTCGTAACCGGCGAAGGTGGAAAACCCGCCCGATTCGCCAATGTCGGCAATCGACAGGCGCCAGCCAAACCCGTCCAGGCCGGTGCCGGCATCGCGGGTGATTTCTTCGGTGCTGCCGCCGCCGTTTTTCCACGGCATGCGCGGGTAATCTTTGGCGCGTAAAACCTTTAACTGATTCATTTATGGAACCGACCTTCCAGACGATGACGGGAACCGGGGTGGATCAAGCGGGCGGCGGTCACCGGCTGACGGCGACGGATCAGCAGGCACGGCTCGCCCTTTTCAATCTGCAGCAACTTGCACTCGGACGGCTCGGCCAGGATTGCCTCGACCACGTGCTCGCCTTCGGTCAGCGGCGCGACCTGGTTCAGGTAGGCGTAGGGCGTTTGCAGGGTGAAGTCCTGCTTGAGGTAGTCCGGCGCCACCAGCGCATTGACGAAACGGTCTTCGATTTGCACCGGAATATCGTTTTCGAAATGCACGATCAGCGAGTGGAACACCTTCTGCCCTTCGCGCATGTCCAGGGCCAGGGCGCGCTCGGAGCCGGCGGCCTCTTCTTCAAGGGTGATGACCTTGCAGGTGTGGCGATGACCGCGAGAGGCGATTTCGTCGGCGATGTTGTGCACTTCGAACAGTGCGGACTGGCTTTTCGGCTCGGCGACGAACGTGCCGACGCCTTGCATGCGCACCAGCAGGCCATCGGCGGTCATCTCGCGCAGCGCACGGTTGATGGTCATGCGACTGAAGCCAAGCTGGCTGACCAGCTCGCTTTCCGACGGAACGCGGTAGTGCGGCGGCCAGTTTCCGCTGTCGATTTGCTGGGTGATCATTTGTTTGACGCGGGCGTACAAGGGCGCCGGACTGTCGCCCATGTTCGCGGCCAACGGAGAGACTGGAGGCGGAGTCGGCACGGTTAATCCTTGTTCGTTGAAAAGAGATTGCTAGCTTGCCGGAGTTTACCGGGCAGGCAAACGTCTGTATATGTATATACAAATAACACACGATGGGGTGCTGAACCATGTCCGCCTTCTTTGCCGAATAGTGGATGGGCCAACAATGTACGTCTTGAGGTTAGCGCCGACGGCGTTTTGACCCATATCCAGGCCGATTCCCATGCAGATGGCGCCGAGCGGTTGAGCGGTCCGCTGCTGCCTGGTATGCCGAACCTGCACTCCCACGCCTTCCAGCGGGCCATGGCCGGGCTGGCGGAAGTGGCGGGCAATCCGAACGACAGTTTCTGGACCTGGCGCGACCTGATGTATCGCCTCGTCGGAAAAATCAGCCCGGAACAACTCGGCGTCATCGCCCGTCAGCTGTACATCGAAATGCTCAAGGCCGGTTACACGTCGGTGGCGGAATTTCATTACGTACACCATGACATCAGTGGCCAGCCTTACGCGGACCCGGCCGAACTGGCCCTGCGTATCAGCCAGGCCGCAGGTTCCGCGGGTATCGGTCTGACCCTGCTGCCGGTGCTCTACAGCCACTCCGGTTTCGGCGGCCAGACTCCGAACGACGGTCAGCGTCGCTTCATCAACAGCACCGAAAATTACCTCAAGCTGCAATCGCGCCTGCAACCGCTCCTGGCGCAGCAGCCGGCGCAGGCCCTGGGCCTGTGTTTCCACTCGCTGCGCGCGGTCACGCCGCAACAGATCAGCGAAGTGCTGGCCGTCAGCGACAAACAATGCCCGGTACACATCCACATCGCCGAGCAGCAGAAGGAAGTCGACGACTGCCTGACCTGGAGCGGTCGTCGTCCGCTGCAATGGCTGTACGAAAACGTCGAAGTCGACCAGCGCTGGTGCCTGGTCCACGCGACCCACGCCAACCCGGAAGAAGTCACGTCGATGGCCAAGAGCCGCGCCATCGCCGGCCTGTGCCTGACCACCGAAGCCAATCTGGGCGACGGGATTTTCCCGGCGGTGGATTTCCTCGCCCAGGGCGGCCGCATGGGCATCGGTTCCGACAGCCATGTGTCGTTGAGTGTGGTGGAAGAATTGCGCTGGCTGGAATACGGCCAGCGTCTGCGCGACCAACGACGTAATCGTCTGTATGGCGCGGATCAGCCAATGGTCGGCCGCACGCTGTTTGATGCCGCGCTGGATGGTGGTGCCCAGGCGCTGGGGCAGCCGATTGGCGCTCTGGAAGTCGGCAAGCGCGCCGACTGGCTAGTGCTCGATGGCAACGACCCGTATCTTGCAACGGCCAGCGGCGACGGAATTCTCAACCGCTGGTTGTTTGCCGGTGGCGATCGTCAGGTGCGGGATGTGTTGGTCAATGGCCAGTGGGTAGTGCGTGACGGGCGGCATGCCGACGAGGAAGAAAGCAGCCGCGCCTTCACCCAGGTACTGCGCGAACTCCTGGGCTGACACAAAACAACTGTGCGAGCTTGCTCGCGATAGGGCCATCAGATTCAACATTGATGTTGTCTGACAGTCCGCTATCGCGAGCAAGCTCGCTCCCACAGTGTTATCTGTAATCAGTTGGATGTCTCGGCCATCTGCTTTTCCGAGGCCCGCCAGATCAGCCGCGTGGTGTCGTACCCCTGCTGACGTGCCTTGCTCAGCAACTCCTCACGTACCACACCGTTCACGGTCGGCGTGCGCGACAACAGCCACAGATACTTGCGGCTCGGGTCACCGACGATGGCGGTCTTGTAGTCATCGCTGACGTACAGCACCCAGTATTCGCCTTTCGCCGAACCCGGGATCAGCCTGGAAAACCAGGTATCGAACTCGACCCACAGCTTGTCGCTCTTGCCGGGCACCTGTGGATAAGCCGTGCCCTTGACCTCTTCCCATTGCCATTGCGCCGTCAGGCAGCGATTCAGCACTGCGAGGTTGCCGTCGGGCTTGAGCGTGTAATGGGCTTCGGACTGCGCGCAGTCGCGCTGGAAGTACATCGGCATACGAGCCAGCTCGTACCAGGTTCCCTGGTAGCGCTTGAGGTTGACGCTATTGACCGTTTTGGGGGCCAATGGGTCCTGGCCAGACGTGGCACAGCCGGCCAACACCAGGCCGGCAAAAAGGATGATCAATAACCGCTTCATTATTTTTCTCCCGTGGGGTTTACTTCAGGCCTTGGCCGGAAAACATCAGCACTTTGTCACCGGCGAACTGCACGCTGATAAAGCTATTCTTGTCGCCCCAGGTGCAGCTGGACATGCCGAGCGCGCCTGAACAATCGGCGGGTTTGCCCAACAGGGTCTCCACATCGGCCTTGGCCATGCCAGCGGAGAGCTTCGAGTAGTTTTCCTGATTGACCTTGCTGCAGGCAGCGAGCAATACGCAGAACGAAAGCAGGGCGATGGAACGCAACGACATGGTGAAACTCCGGGGGGCGTAGGGGATTGGCATGGCTGCCAAGCTGAAGCTTAGAAGAGAAAACCCCTGTCAGGTTCCCTGCCCGGCAGGCTATTTATCGGGCCACTCGTCTACCTTTTGCCGAAAATCAGCCACTTTGCCTGTTTACCGGGCAATTCGTCGTTTTTCAGAGAATTCGCCTAATCTTTGGCGCCGTTCAGTCGACATAAATGCAACGCAAAGCCACGCCAGTGGCATTTGCTCCCTCATTTTGTAGAACAGCCCCTCTGCGGTAGCTCATCCATGACCAGAAACATGAAGTTCAGCCACAAGATATTGCTGGCTGCCGCCCTCGTGGTGGCCGTCGCATTCGCTTGTTTCATCCTGTTCAACGACTATCGCCAACGCGAAACCTTGCGCAACAGTACCGAAGCCTCGATGCAGGAGCTCGGCAGCCTGACCACCAGCAACATCCAAACCTGGCTGGAAAGCCGCATGCAATTGCTGCAGTCGATGGCCCAACAGATCAACGCCGACGGCAATGCTCCCGCTGGCCTGAAACGAATCATCGATCTGCCCGCCTACACCGGTAACTTCCAGCTGAGTTACTTCGGTGGCGCCGACGGCGTGATGGTCTCGGTCCCGGCGGGCAACCGCGCGGCGGACTACGATCCGCGCGCCCGTGGCTGGTACAAGGCGGCCAATAGTGCGCAACAGACCATCGTCACCGAACCCTACATCGCCGCCTCCTCCGGCAAGCTGGTGATCACAGTCGCCACCCCGGTGCAGCACCTGGGCCAGATGATCGGTGTCGCCGGCGCCGACATCGACCTGTCCAGCGTCAGCGCGATCATCAACTCGCTGAACTTCGGCGGTCACGGCCATGCGTTCATCGTCGGTGCCGACGGCAAGATCCTGATTCACCCGGACAGCAAGCTGGTACTCAAGAACCTGACCGAGGCCTACCCCAACGGCGCGCCGAAAGTCAGCCCGGGCATGAAGGAAGTCGAGATCGACGGCAAGCGCCAGTTCATCTCATTCACCCACGTCAACGGCGTGCCATCGGCGGACTGGTACGTAGCGCTGGTACTCGACCAGGAAACCGCGTTCTCGATGCTCAGCGAATTCCGCACCTCGGCGATCATCGCCATGGTCATTGCGGTGGTGATCATCATCGCCCTGCTGGGCATGCTGATCAGCCTGTTGATGCAACCGCTGCTGACCATGGGTCGCGCTATGCATGACATCGCCGAAGGCGAAGGTGACTTGACCAAACGCCTGACCATTCACGGCCACGACGAATTCGGCGCGCTGGGGCTGTCGTTCAACCGTTTCGTCGAACGCATCCATACCTCGATCATCGAAGTATCCTCGGCCACCGGCCAAGTCAACGAAGTGGCGCTGCGGGTAGTCGCCGCCTCGAACTCGTCGATGTTCAACTCCGACCAGCAAGCCTCGCGCACCAGCAGCGTGGCCGCGGCGATCAACCAGCTCGGTGCCGCCGCCCAGGAAATCGCCCAGAACGCCGCCCTCGCCTCGCAACATTCCAGCGATGCCAGACGGTCAACAGGTGGTGGATAAAACCATCGCGGCGATGCAGCAACTGTCGGCCAAGATCAGCGACTCGTGCGGCAACATCGAGACCCTCAACAGCAACACGGTCAACATCGGGCAGATCCTGGAAGTGATCACCAGCATCTCCCAGCAGACCAACTTGCTGGCACTCAACGCCGCCATCGAAGCGGCCCGTGCTGGCGAGGCCGGCCGTGGTTTTGCCGTGGTGGCCGATGAGGTGCGCAACCTCGCTCACCGCACCCAGGACTCGGCGCAGCAAGTGCAGACGATGATCGAGGAGCTGCAGGTCGGCGCCCGGGCAGCAGTGGGCATCATGACCGACAGTCAGCGTCAGAGCGAAAGCAGCGTCGGTATCGCCAACCAGGCGGGCGAACGCCTGGGCAGCGTGACCCAGCGCATCGGGGAGATCGACGGCATGAACCAGTCGGTGGCCACCGCGACCGAGGAACAGACCGCCGTGGTGGAGTCGATCAACGTCGACATCACCGAAATCAACACACTGAACCAGGAAGGCGTGGAGAACCTGCAGTCGACCTTGCGCGCGTGTGCCGATCTTGAACAGCAGGCGGCGCGGTTGAAGCAGTTGGTGGGTAGTTTCAGGATCTAAGGCAACCTCACCGGCCTCATCGCGAGCAAGCTCGCGATGACGGCCTTAGCTACAACGAAAAATCAGAACCGAGAGCCCGGCTTCGACAGAAACTCCAACTCCTCAGCCGTCGACTCCCGCCCCAACACCGCATTGCGATGCGGAAAACGTCCAAACTGCGCAATCACTTGCTGATGCCGCTCGGCATAGTCCAGATAATCGCTGAACAGTGCCTGATCAGCCTCAGGCTGCTGCGCCACGAGTTCGATATAGCGCGAGACACCTTCGTTTTGCACCGCGAGGTTTTCGCTGTGCTCGAACACCAGATAGATGAACACCCGCTGAATCGGCTGCAACTGGCGATCGAAATCCGCCGCAATACCTTGGGCTACCAGTTTTTGTGCGCGGGAGTCGCCGGAGAATGCTTTGGGAGTATCGCGAAAGATCATTCGCGGGATTTGATCGAGCAACAGCACCAGGGCCAGCCAACCTTCGGGACATTGCATCCACTCGGTCAATCCGGCTCGGCCTGGCCCCCGAAACGCTCACGCGCTTCGAGGTCCTGGCTGTCACGCTTGCCAAACCACAACTTGCCCTTCTGCGCCGCCACTTCCTTCGCTGACCCGAAACTTCCGAACCACCAATCAAGCAACGGCTGCCAGGGCGCGGTCATGGTTTATTCCTTGTGGTAAGCCGTGACGCGGGCAACTTCTTCTTTCGAACCGAGGAACACCGCAACACGCTGGTGCAGGCCTTCCGGCTGGATGTCGAGGATGCGCTGGTGACCGTCGGTGGACGCGCCGCCTGCCTGTTCCACCAGGAACGACATCGGGTTGGCTTCGTACATCAGGCGCAGTTTGCCCGGCTTCGACGGCTCGCGGCTGTCGCGTGGGTACATGAACAGACCGCCACGGGTCAGGATGCGGTGCACGTCAGCCACCATCGCGGCAACCCAACGCATGTTGTAGTTCTTTTTCAGCGGACCTTCATCGCCGGCCAGCAATTCGCTGACGTAGCGCTGTACCGGTGCTTCCCAGTGACGCTGGTTGGAAGCGTTGATGGCGAATTCCTGGGTGGCTTCAGGAATGGTGATGTTTTCGTGGGTCAGTACGAAACTGCCCATCTCACGGTCCAGGGTGAAACCTTTCACGCCATCGCCCAGGGTCAGGATCAGCATGGTCTGCGGGCCGTAGATCGCGTAACCGGCGGCCACTTGCTGGGTGCCTGGCTGCAGGAAAGCCTTTTCATTCAAGGGCTCGTTCTGGCTCAGGTATTCATTCGGGCAACGCAGTACCGAGAAGATGGTGCCGACCGGGGCGTTGATGTCGATGTTCGACGAACCGTCCAGCGGGTCGAATACCAACAGGTACGCGCCTTTCGGGTATTTGCCCGGGATCTGGTAGGCATTGTCCATTTCTTCGGACGCCATGCCGGCCAGG
>LNAP01005208.1_pt3 | contig 10084 bp, 7 predicted proteins | sample 602601 | NCBI WGS metagenome assembly LNAP01 (sample SAMN02440304, study PRJNA202911) | soil metagenome | biome: Subtropical and temperate rainforests or woodlands; isolation source: soil samples (1 kg each in a 20% v/v slurry with milli Q water) were... ...
ATGACTGAACACGTTCAAGTCGGTGGCCTGCAGGTCGCCAAAGTCCTGTTCGACTTCGTGAACAACGAAGCCATTCCCGGAACCGGCCTCACCGCCGACAAATTCTGGGCCGGTGCCGACAAGGTCATTCACGACCTGGCGCCGAAGAACAAAGCCCTACTCGCCAAACGCGATGATATCCAGGCTCGTATCGATGGCTGGCACCAAGCACGTGCCGGGCAGGCGCACGACGCCGTGGCTTATAAAGCCTTCCTGCAAGACATCGGTTATCTGCTGCCAGAAGCGGCCGATTTCCAGGCAACGACGCAAAATGTCGATGACGAAATCGCCCGCATGGCCGGCCCGCAGCTCGTGGTGCCGGTGATGAACGCCCGCTTCGCGCTCAATGCTTCGAACGCCCGCTGGGGCTCGCTGTACGACGCGCTCTACGGCACCGACGCGATCAGCGAAGCTGACGGCGCGGAAAAAGGCAAAGGCTACAACAAGGTTCGTGGCGACAAGGTGATTGCCTTCGCCCGCGCCTTCCTCGACGAAGCCGCGCCTTTGGCCGCCGGCTCCCACGTCGATTCCACCGGCTACAAGATCGTTGACGGCAAACTGGTGGTCGCCCTGAAAGGCGGCAGCAACAGCGGCCTGCGCAACGACGCGCAGTTGATCGGTTTTCACGGCGATGCAGCGGCACCCACCGCGATCCTGCTGAAGAACAACGGCCTGCACTTCGAAATCCAGGTCGACGCCAGCACCCCGGTCGGCCAGACCGACGCGGCCGGCGTCAAAGACATCCTGATGGAAGCCGCGCTGACCACCATCATGGACTCCGTCGCCGCCGTCGATGCCGATGACAAAGTGGTGATCTACCGCAACTGGCTCGGCCTGATGAAGGGCGACCTGTCGGAAGAAGTCTCCAAGGGTGGCAAGACCTTTACCCGCACCATGAACGCCGACCGCACCTACACCGGCGTTGATGGCAAGGAACTGAGCCTGCACGGTCGCTCGCTGCTGTTCGTGCGCAACGTTGGTCACCTGATGACCATCGACGCGATCCTCGACAAAGACGGCAACGAAGTGCCGGAAGGCATTCTCGACGGTCTGATCACCAGCCTGGCGGCGATCCACAGCCTCAACGGCAACAGCTCGCGCAAGAACAGCCGCACCGGCTCGGTCTACATCGTGAAGCCGAAGATGCACGGCCCGGAAGAAGCCGCGTTCACCAACGAGCTGTTCGGTCGCATCGAAGACGTACTCGGTCTGCCGCGCAACACGCTGAAAGTCGGGATCATGGACGAGGAGCGCCGCACCACGGTCAACCTCAAGGCGTGCATCAAGGCGGCCAGCGAGCGCGTGGTGTTCATCAACACCGGTTTCCTTGACCGCACGGGCGATGAAATCCACACCTCCATGGAAGCCGGCCCGATGGTGCGCAAGGCGGACATGAAGGCTGAGAAGTGGATCGGCGCTTACGAGAACTGGAACGTCGATATCGGTTTGAGCACCGGCCTGCAAGGTCGCGCGCAAATCGGTAAAGGCATGTGGGCCATGCCGGACCTGATGGCAGCGATGCTCGAACAGAAAATCGCTCACCCGCTGGCCGGTGCCAACACAGCGTGGGTTCCATCGCCAACGGCGGCTGCGCTGCATGCGCTGCATTATCACAAGGTCGACGTGTTCGCCCGTCAGGCGGAACTGGCCAAACGTGCCCGCGCTTCGGTGGACGACATCCTGACCATCCCGCTGGCGGTAAACCCGCAGTGGACCGCGGAACAGATCAAGAACGAACTGGACAACAACGCCCAGGGCATTCTCGGTTACGTGGTGCGCTGGATCGACCAGGGCGTGGGCTGTTCGAAGGTGCCGGACATCAACGATGTCGGCCTGATGGAAGACCGCGCCACGCTGCGGATTTCCAGCCAGCACATTGCCAACTGGCTGCGTCACGGTATCGTCACCGAAGAGCAAGTGATGGAAAGCCTCAAGCGCATGGCGCCGGTGGTTGACCGTCAGAACGCCAATGACGCGCTGTACCGTCCGCTGGCGCCGGATTTCGACAGCAACATCGCCTTCCAGGCGGCGGTCGAGCTGGTGGTTGAAGGCACCAAACAGCCGAACGGCTACACCGAGCCGGTCCTGCACCGTCGTCGTCGCGAGTTCAAGGCTGCCAATGGCCTGTAACTGAGCGGTGATACCGGATAATGAAAAAGCCCTGATCGAAAGATCAGGGCTTTTTTGTTTAAAGCAAAGTCAAAAGATCCTCTAACAATTCACGAATCCATCCCCAACTCATGCTTGACCAACCCCAGCAATTTGCCGGTATCGATGGGCTTGAGCAGAAAATCCACCACGCTCAAATGCATCGCAGCAATTGCGTCCTTCACGTCGGCATCGCCCGAAACGATGATGATCGGCATGGCTGCCCGTACTGACTCACGCACCTGACGAACCAACTCCAGGCCATCAACCTGGCCCATCCGCAGATCAGTGATCACCAAACCAATGGAGGGCTTCTCGCTCAACATCTTGAGGGCTGTCTCGCCGCTGGCCGCAGTCATGCAACGAATGCCATCCAGACCCAGGATTTCCGAGAGCAGCTCCCGGGCGTCCTTGTCATCATCGACGATCAGCACCCGCTGCGGTGGCAAGTCGGGTTCCAGCATGACGGCACTCAGCGCCTCGCGCTCGGCGTCACTCAAAATATCGTGGTCGGACATGGCTTACTCTACGTTTTCATTTCTATTCCCTAGCACATCCGTCAGACATCGCTAAGTGGCGCAACAATGTGCACTTCGTCGGATTTATTTCCTATAGATGAAAGGATAGATTCTTCCCAAGATTGCGTAAGGTATTTCCGAAATTTCATCACCGGAAGGCCCGACCTAGACTTACGTCCAATGGGCACCTCGCGCTCCGGGGCCGACCATGGCCGAGTCATCCGACAACAACAATTCGAAAAAAGACTGCGGTAATGGTTATGAGTAAAGCGGACGCCTTCACACAGGCAGGAAAAACCGCGGTGTTGCAAAACATCCAGGGCACTTTGCAATTTCTGCAGCGTTTCCCGCCCTTCAATCAAATGGAACACGCTCACCTGGCGTACCTGGTGGAGCAATGTCAGCTGCGTTTTTATGCGCCCGGCGAAAGCATCATCAAGCCCGCCGATGGCCCGGTTGAGCATTTCTACATCGTCAAACAGGGCCGCGTCGTGGGTGAACGCCCCCACACGGCCAAGGGCGGCACGGAAACCACCTTCGAAATCACCACCGGCGAGTGCTTCCCCCTCGCCGCGCTGCTGGGTGAACGTGCGACGCGCACCGAACATCTGGCAGCCGAAGACACCTTTTGCCTACAGCTGAACAAGCTGGCGTTTATTAAACTGTTCGCGCTTTCCAATGCCTTTCGCGACTTTGCCCTACGCGGTGTCAGCAGTCTGCTGGATCAGGTCAACCAGCAAGTCCAGCAAAAAGCCGTGGAGACCCTCGGCACTCAATATTCTCTGAATACCCGCCTTGGCGAATTGGCCATGCGCCATCCGGTGACGTGCAGCCCGATTACGCCGTTGCGCGAAGCCGTGACCCTGATGCACGAGCAGCAGGTCGGCAGCATTGTGGTGGTCGATGAACACAAGGCGCCGCTGGGCATTTTCACCCTGCGCGACCTGCGTCACGTGGTGGCCGAAGGCACCAACGACTTCAACGAAGCCATCGAATTGCACATGACCCACGCGCCGTTTTTCCTGACGCCGGACCACAGTGCCTTCGATGCGGCGATTGCCATGACCGAGCGGCATATTGCCCACGTTTGCCTGGTCAAGGACCAGCGCCTGTGCGGCGTGGTCTCGGAACGTGACCTGTTTTCCCTGCAACGGGTCGATCTGGTGCACCTGGCGCGGACCATCCGCAGCGCCCAGAAGGTGGAAAACCTGGTGGCGATGCGCGGCGAGATCGGTCAATTGGTGGAACGCATGTTGGCCCATGGCGCGTCGTCGACCCAGATCACCCACATCATCACCCTGCTCAACGACCACACCGTGTGCCGGGTGATCGAATTGACTCTCGCCGAGAAAGGCGACCCCGGTGTGCCGTTCAGTTGGCTGTGTTTCGGCAGCGAAGGCCGCCGCGAACAGACGCTGCATACCGATCAGGACAACGGCATTCTGTTCGAAGCACGGGACGCCGCGCATGCCGCCGAGATTCGCGGCAAGTTGCTGCCTATCGCTCAACAGATCAACCAGAGCCTGGCGCTGTGCGGGTTCACCCTGTGCAAGGGCAACATCATGGCCGGCAACCCTGAGCTGTGTTTGTCCCGGGCCGAATGGGCGCGGCGTTTTGCGGCGTTCATTCGTGAAGCGACGCCGGAGAACCTGCTGGGTTCGAGCATCTATTTCGACCTGCGCGTGGTTTGGGGCGACGAGCAAAGCTGCGAGCAACTGCGTCGGGGCATTCTCGATCAAGTCGCTGACAACCGGCTGTTCCAGCGGATGATGGCCGAAAACGCCCTGCGCAACCGCCCGCCCGTAGGCCGTTTCCGCGAGTTTGTGCTGGCGCGCAAGAATGGCGAGAAGGCGACGCTGGACCTGAAAGTCCAGGGTCTGACGCCCTTTGTCGACGGCGCCCGATTGCTGGCGCTAGCCCACGGCATCGAGGCTAACAATACGCTGGAGCGCTTTCGCCAACTGGTCGAAAAAGAAGTCATCGAACGGCTGGACGGTGCAGCGTATGAAGAGGCGTATCACTTCATCCAGCAAACCCGCATGCAGCAACATCAGCTACAGACCCGGGAGAACTTGCCCTACTCCAACCGGGTCGATCCCGACAGTCTCAATCACCTGGACCGAAGGATCCTGCGCGAATCCCTGCGTCAGGCCCAGCGCCTGCAAAGCAGCCTGACATTGCGGTATCAGCTATGAGCCTGTTTTCGTGGTTGCGCCCGGTGGGGCCGATGCTGTCCGTGGAATTGCAGCAACGTCTGCAACGCTTGCCGGCGGGCGCCGAGCTCAGAGAATGCAGCCTGCGCGAACAGCGCTGGGTGGTACTGGACCTGGAAACCACCGGGTTGAATATGAACAAGGATCGGGTGCTGTCCATCGGCGCGGTGGTGATTGAAGACGGGGCGATCGACTTCAGCCAGCAGTTCGAACGCACCCTCCAATGCACGGATATGAAATTGGCGCCCAGTGTGTTGATCCATGGCTTGGGCCCCAGCGCGATCGCTGCCGGCAGTGATCCGGCGCAGGCCCTGCTCGAGTTCATGGAATTTGTGGGCGACAGTCCGGTGCTGGCGTTTCATGCGCCGTTTGATCAGCACATGCTCGGGCGCGCGTTGAAGGATCATCTGGGTTACAAGCTGCAGCATCCGTTTCTGGATGTGGCGGATATCGCCCCGCTGCTGTGCCCACAGGCGCACATTCGCGAGGCGGGGCTGGACGAGTGGATCGACTGGTTCAAGCTCGAAGTGTTCGAGCGTCATAACGCCAGTGCCGATGCGCTGGCGACTGCGGAACTGGCGTTGATCCTGTTCAGCCGGGCGCGGCAGCAGCAGATTCATAGTCCGTTGAATTTGCAGCAGCGCGTGAGTCAGTGGAAACGCAGGCAGCGAACGCCTTCTTTTTAGACTTCCTGCCTATCTCTGTGGCGAGGGAGCTTGCTCCCGCCGGGATGCGAAGCAGCCCCCCTGCCTTCTCCAGTCAAATCGCGTTCGCAGGTTTTGCGACTGCTGCGCAGCCGAGCGGGAGCAAGCTCCCTCGCCACAGGTTTACTTTGCGCAATGCCCTGAAACCCACCTGACCAGTGGCCAATTGCTTACCTCCCCCGCCTCTGCCACAATCGCGAATAATTCTCGTTAGTTAACACTTCCCAATCGGTGATGCCGCGTGTCGTCAGTCCAAAGCCCCCACAGTGAGCTCGTCGGTGCGTTATATCGTGACCATCGCAGCTGGCTATTGGCCTGGCTTCGACGCAATGTCGCTTGCCCGCAACGGGCAGAGGACCTGAGTCAGGACACCTTCGTGCGGTTGCTGGGCCGTGATCAACTGAACGAACCGCGCGAACCTCGGGCGTTTCTGGTGGCGATCGCCAAGGGTCTGCTGTTTGACTACTTCCGGCGTGCCGCGCTGGAACAGGCTTACCTCACCGAACTGATGCTGATCCCCGAAGGCGAACAGCCATCGGTGGAAGAACAGCAACTGATCCTCGAAGACCTGAAAAACATCGACCGCCTGCTCGGCAAACTCTCCAGCAAAGCCCGGGCAGCGTTTCTCTACAACCGTCTCGACGGCCTCGGCCACGCGGAAATCGCCCAGCGCCTGGGCGTATCGGTGCCGCGGGTGCGTCAATACCTGGCCCAGGGCATTCGTCAGTGCTATATCGCGCTGTACGGTGAGCCGATATGAGCGCGATCAGTTCCAAACCGGTGTCGGCGCAGGTGCTGGACGCGGCGATTGCCTGGCAATTGTCGCTGGATTCCGGCAACCCGGTGGAGCGCGAAGAGTTCGCCAAATGGCACGCCGCCCACGAAGAACACGCCCGCGCCTGGCGCCAGTTGGGCATGCTCGACCAGCGTTTCAGCGTGGCCAGCGGCCCGGCCCGCACCGCATTGCTGCAATCGCGCGAAAGCATTCGCCGACGTGTGCGCAAACTGGGCAGCGGCGTGGCGAGCATCGTGGCGGTGATTGGTTTGGCGCTGTTCGCCGGTGAGCGTTATCTGCCGGTTGACTATTGGCTGGCCGATCAGCGCACCGCCACCGGCGAGCAACGCACTTTGCGCCTGAGCGACGGCACAGTGATCAACCTCAACACCCACAGTGCCGTGGACGTGCGCTTTGATGAGAAGCAGCGCCGGGTGATTCTTCAGGACGGGGAAATCCTCGTCGAAACCGGTCATGGCGATGCGCGGCCGTTTATCGTCGAAACCCGCGAAGGCAGCATGCGCGCACTCGGCACGCGTTTCCTGGTCAAGCGCGAGGAAGAAGGCACGCGCCTGAGCGTGTTGCAGTCCGCCGTCGCCGCCCATCCCGAGTCGAGTCCTGAAGAACAGATTCTGCGCGAAGGCCAGCAGGTGCTGATGCGCAGCAACGGCCTTGGGCCGATCATCGCGCTCAACCTCGGTGCCGATGCCTGGACCCGCGGCATGCTGGTGGTGGATAACGCGCGTCTGGAAGATCTGGTCCACGAACTCGGTCGTTATCGCCGCGGGCATCTGGGCGTTGCGCCAGAGGTGGCCGACCTGCGGATTACCGGCAGTTTCCCGTTGCACGATACCGATCTGGCGTTGAGCGCTCTGTTGCCGACCTTACCGGTGCAGATCGAACAGCACACGCAATGGTGGGTGACGGTGGCGAAGGCTGAAGCCAAGCCTTGAGGCAGACTATTTGTGGCGAGGGAGCTTGCTCCCTCGCCACAGGGTTGGGTCCATGCCTCAAGGCTGATGCGTACAGATTCACTAGCTGAATCGAAATTATTTTCATCCAGCCCTATCACTTTTGAGTTTTCGCTCGGCACCTAGGCAATTGAGAAGTATTCCCTTTCAGGAGCCGCCGTATGTCCCGTTCGCTAGACACCTTGTTGCGCCCCAGTTTGCTGGCGGTCGCCATTGCCCTCTGCACACCTCTGGCCAGCAACCAACTGATCGCAGCTGAACAGGCGTCCAGCGTTCGCGCCTACACTCTTCCGGCTGCGCCATTGGCCAGCACGTTGAACCAGATCGCCAGCCAGTCCGGCCTGGCGTTGTCGCTGGATCCGGCGCTGGCAGCGGGCAAGATGTCGGCACCGGTCAATGGCCAGTACGATGCCACCGGCGCCCTGCGCGCGGCCTTGAATGGCACCGGCCTGCAACTGGAACAGAGCAGCACCGGCACCTACAGCCTTGTGGCCGCGCCTGAAGGTGTGATGGCCCTGCCAGAAACCGCCATCATCGGCGTTGAAAACACTGAAAGTGCCTGGGGCCCGGTGGAGGGTTACCTGGCCAAGCGCACCGCCGCCGGCACCAAGACCGACACTGCGCTGGTTGAGGCGCCGCGTTCGATTTCGATCGCCACCCGCGAACAAATGGACGACCGTAGCGTGCACAGTCTCGATGACGCCGTGCGCTACATGCCGGGCATCACCGCCAGCAGTTTCGGCAGCGACACCCGCACCGACTGGCTGCGCGTGCGAGGCTTCGAACCGACCCAGTTCCTCGACGGCCTGCCGTTGCCCAAAGGCGTGTATGCCAACCCGAAACCGGAAACCTGGAACCTCGACCGCCTCGCCCTGCTGCGCGGCCCGGCTTCGTCGGTCTATGGCCAGACCCCACCGGGCGGTTTGCTGGACATGGTCAGCCGTCGTCCCAGCGCCGAGTCGAGCCATGAAATCCAGGTGCAATACGGCAGTGACAATCACCGCCAGATCAACTTCGCCAGCACCGGCAAGATCGACGACGAAGGCCAGTTCCTCTACGGCGTCAGCGGCGTGGTTCGCGACAGCGGGACGCAGATCGACCACATCGACAACAAGCGCTACAACATTGCGCCGAGCCTGACCTGGAACATTGACGACGACACCAAATTCACCCTGCTCACGCAGTTCACCCGTGACGATACCGGCATCACCAGCCAGTTCCATTCGATCCAGGGCACCAAAATCGACATGCCGTTCGGCGATATTTCCCACCACAAGAACCTGGGAGATCCGAACTACGAGTACTACGACCGCACCTACTACGCGCTGGGCTATGCCTTCGAACATCGTCTGAACGACGTCTGGCAGTTCCGTCAGAACCTGCGCTACACCAAGTCCGACCTGTCGTTCCAGGCCATTACCGTCAACAGCTATATTCCCTCGCTCGCCGCTTTCGGTTATGTCGTCGACGATCAGGGCAATACCGGGCGGGGCACGACCAATGTCGAGGAAGACATCAGCCAGTTCGCGGTGGATAACAACTTTCAGGGCGATTTTTCCACGGGTGACGTCCGTCATACCCTGCTGATCGGGCTGGATCACCAGCGCAACAACACCAACTACCTGTCGATCTTCGGGACCGCGCCGCGCATCAACGTCAACACCCCGCAATACGGCCTGCCGATCACTCGTCCACCGCGCTCCGATGCGTTCTATGACCAGGATCAGAAGACCTATCAGACCGGTGTGTACGTCCAGGACCAGATGGCCCTCGACCAATGGCGCCTGACATTGGGTGGCCGTGAAGACTGGGTCCATACCGGCACCAAGTTCTTCAATGACGAGAACGCGACTAACACCGAGCGCGACAAGAAATTCAGCGGCAACGCGGCGATCAGCTATGTGTTCGACAACGGCATCGTGCCTTACCTGTCTTACGCCGAGTCATTCCAGCCAACCAGCAACGCCACCGCATCGGCTACCGAGTCGTTCAAACCGACCGAAGGCCAGCAATGGGAGCTGGGCATCAAATACCAACCACCGGGCAGCAATACCTTGCTCAGCGCAGCGGTGTATGACCTGACCCAGAAAAACGTCTCTGTCACCACCACCGTCGGCAACGTGCCGATCACCAGCCAGACCGGGGAAGTGAAAGTCAAAGGCCTGGAGCTGGAAGCGGTCTCCGACGTCACCGACAACCTGAAAATCATCGCCGCCTACACCCTGGCCAAATCCGAAGTGCAGAAAGGCGATTTCAAAGGCAACCGACTGCAACTGATGCCCAACCAGCAGGCTTCGCTGTGGGCCGATTACACCTGGCACAACGGCGTGCTGGATGGCTTCGGCATTGGCGCCGGCGCCCGTTACACCGGCAATACTTACGGCGACCAGGGCAACACCACGCTGGGCAAGGCTGACGCCTACACCGTGTTCGACGCGGCGGTTCATTACGACCTGGGTCGTCTGGACAACAGCTTGAAAGGTGCCTCGCTGGCCGTGAACGCGACCAACCTGCTCAACAAGGATTACATCTCCACCTGTGACGGCTTCTACTGCTATTACGGCGACCTGCGCAGTGTCGTCGCCAGTGCCACGTACAAGTGGTAAACGCTTGATTTGATACGTGCTGTAACCAGGCCGTCCTTCGAGGACGGCTTTGGTATTTCTGAAGGCTGAGAAATGAAAAGCAAAACCATTCGCCGCTGGTCCTTCGTCCA
>LNAP01006471.1_pt1 | contig 10082 bp, 7 predicted proteins | sample 602601 | NCBI WGS metagenome assembly LNAP01 (sample SAMN02440304, study PRJNA202911) | soil metagenome | biome: Subtropical and temperate rainforests or woodlands; isolation source: soil samples (1 kg each in a 20% v/v slurry with milli Q water) were... ...
GACGACCGCAGCGGCGTGTTCCGCGTGATCGACGCACAGGCGCAGGCCCATTCGGGCGCGGCCGTGTATGACTGCGAGCCGGTCGCCGCCCATGCGCTGGAAGTGCGCATCGACGGCTGCGTGGACCGCCGCCTGCCGTGCACGCGGCTGCTGGTGTGCGGCGCGACCCGGGGCGAGGTCCTGCGCCGCGCCTACCGCGCTTTGTCGGAAATGCCCGGACCTGCGGGCGTGGACCGCGCTTTCCTGATGAACCGCATCGCCTCGCGGGCCTATTGTTCCGGCCTGACGGGCGCGCGGCTGGACCAGGCGGTCGGCTGAGCTGCTTTTGCCGGCGGGCTCCGCGAGTCCGCCGTGCCGCGCTCCGGGGCATTTCAGCCCCTACAATAGTCCGCACATCCCTGCCTGGCCCCGACCAGGCCTTACTAGTGCGGCGCATATGACCTTGCTGAGCGATCTACAGTCCCTTCTGGGCGCTTCCCATGTGCTGACGGGCACGGATGCCGACAGCTACGTGCTGGATTGGCGCCGCCGCTATCGAGGCGCCGCGCTGGCGGTGATCCGTCCCGGCTCGACCGCGGAAGTGGCTGCGGCCGTGAAGTTGTGCGCCAGGCATGGCGTGCCGGTGGTGCCGCAAGGCGGCAATACCGGCTTGTGCGGGGGAGCCACGCCCGACTTGTCCGGCAGCGCGGTGATCCTGTCCACAGCCCGCCTGACCGCCGTGCGTGCCCTGGATACCGACAACGACACGATCACCGTGGAGGCGGGCTGCGTCCTGCAGGCGGTGCAGGAAGCGGCAGCGGCGGCCGATAGGCTGTTTCCGTTGAGCCTGGCCGCGGAGGGCAGCTGCACCATAGGCGGCAACCTCGCGACCAATGCGGGCGGCACGCAGGTGCTGCGTTATGGCAACACGCGCGAGCTGACGTTGGGCCTGGAGGTCGTCACCGCCGAAGGCGATATCTGGAACGGCCTGCGCGGCCTGCGCAAGGACAACACCGGCTACGACCTGCGCGACCTGTACATAGGCAGCGAAGGCACGCTGGGCATCATCACCGCCGCCACGCTGAAACTGTTTCCGAGGCCGGTGGCTTCGTGTACGGCACTGCTGACGCTGGACGGTATCGACCAGGCCGTCGAGCTGCTGTCGCGCGCCCGCGCGGGTTTTGGCGCGGCGCTGACCGGCTTCGAACTGATGAGCGGCGCCTGCCTGCAGGCGGTCGTGCGCCTGTTCCCGCAGCAGCGCCTGCCCTTCGAGGGAGATTCCGCCGCGTCGCCCTGGTTCGCCCTGCTGGAGCTGTCCGACAGCGAAAGCGAGGCGCATGCGCGCGAACGCTTCGAGACGGTGCTGGGCGAGGCCATCGAGAGCGGGCTGGTGAGCGATGCCGCCATTGCCGCCAACGTGGCGCAAAGCAAGGCGCTGTGGCATCTGCGCGAGAGCATCCCGCTGGCCGAAGCGGAGTTGGGCAAGTCGGTCAAGCACGACGTGTCGATCCCGATCTCCGCCATCGCCGGCTTCGTGCACAAGACCAACGCCTTGCTGCAGGCGCGCTTTCCGGGCGTGCGCCACGTGATCTTCGGGCACCTGGGCGACGGCAACCTGCATTACAACGTGGCCCACGCGCTGGGACAGACCGAGGCCGAGCTGCTGGCGCTGCAAGGCGATATCTACGGCGTGGTGCACGACAGCGTGCACGCGCACAACGGTTCGATCAGCGCGGAACATGGCGTGGGCCAGCTCAAGCTCGACGAGCTGCCGCGCTACAAGAGCGCCGTCGAACTGGATCTGATGCGCAGGATCAAGCGCGCGCTGGACCCGCAAGGGCTGATGAATCCGGGCAAGGTGCTGCGGGCCTAGCCGCGCACGACAGGGGATCGCAACCATGGCAACCAGTCCCGCGGCGGGCGCGAATTACAGGGTCTTGATCGTCGAGGATGACCCCGTCATTTCCGGCAATCTGTACACCTTCCTGGAGGCGCGCGGCTTCCTGCCCGATGTCGCCTATTCGGGTCCGGCCGCGCTGGAGCGGCTGAACGAGCAGCGTTTCGACGCCTTGATCCTGGACATTGGCCTGCCGGGCATGGATGGCAATGCGGTGCTGCACACGCTGCGCAACGACAGGCGCGTGGATGTGCCGGTGCTGATGCTGACCGCGCGGGACAGCCTGGAAGACAAGCTGGCCGGGTTTTCGCATGGCGCGGACGATTACCTGACCAAGCCCTTTGCGCTGTTGGAGGTGGAAGCGCGCCTGATCGCGCTGATACAGCGCGCCAAGGGCGCGACGGTGGACTCGGTGCGGGCGTTCGGCCCCTTGTCTTACGACACCCGCAACCGCGCCGTGTCGGTCAACGGCAACCCCGTGCACCTGACGCGCAAGGCCGGCCTCATCATCGAAGCCCTGTTGCGCGATCCCGGCAGGGTGGTGTCGCGCGAGGAGCTGGAATCCACGCTCTGGGGCAACGAGCCGCCTTCGTCGGACGCTTTGCGCAGCCAGGTCCACCTGTTGCGTCGCGCCTTGGCCGACGCCGGTTTCGACGGCATCGAGACCATACACGGGACCGGCTGGCGCCTGACGCTGGAAGCCGGAGCGGCGAGATGAGCGGCATTTCTTCGGCGTCTGCCGGGGGCACGCTGACCCAGCGCGTGGTGTGGGCATTGACCGGAACCGTGGCGCTGTTCGTGACGGCGCTGGCCCTGCTGGCCTACCTGACCTTCGACCAGATGGAAGACGATCTGGTCAACGACATCCTCAATACCGAAATGGACCGGCTGGTGCAGCATGCGCGCGTCAGCGATGGTTTTCTGCCGCGCGACGGCGTGCGCGAGCTGGGAGGCTCCATGCGGGCCTGGGTCAGCGTGGAGGGCAAGCGCCCCGCGGGCATGCCGCAGGAAATCGAATCCCTGGATAGCGGCCTGCATCTGGTCGAGCCGGGCGCATACACCTGGCACGTGATGGTGGCCGAAACGGCGCGAGCCAAGGTGTACCTGCTGTACGACGCCACCGAGAACGAAGGCCGGGTGCATGACTTCGGCCTGATCGTACTGGGCGTCGGCGCCATTTGCGTGGTGGGCGCCTACGCGCTGTCGCGGCGCGTGGCCGCCATCGCGGTCGGCCCGCTGCTGGACCTTACCGACCGGCTGGCGACCTGGGCGCCGGGTTCGCCCGACATGGCGGTGACGCGCGACGACGAGGCGGGCCGGCTCATAGAGGCCTTCAACCGGGTGCAGAACCAGGTGGACAGGTCGATTGCCCGCGAACGCGAATTCGCGGGCAATCTCAGCCATGAGGTGCGCACGCCCTTGGCGGCGATCCGTTCGGACAGCGAGTTGATGCTGCTGACGCAAGCGTTGACCCCGGACCAGCGCCAGCGCCTGACCCGCGTGGTGGACAACGTGGACGATGTGATCGTGTCGCTGGAGAGCGCGCGAGCCATGGCGCGCGATGAACTGCGCCCGGCAGAGCCCGTCGACCTCGCGGAATGCATGGACAATGCCTGGCGCGGTTATGAAGCCCAGGCGGGCTTGGCCAGTCTGGGGTTCGAGAACCGGATCTCCGCCGGCCAGATTCGCTCGCTGGACCGCTACGCCTTGCTGACCGTGCTGCGCAATCTGGTCCGCAACGCAGTCGAGCACGCCGCGCCGGCGACGCTGACCGTCAGCATTGCGGCTGATGGCGCGCTGGAATTGAGGGACGATGGCAAGGGCATCGCCGCGGAGGACCTGCCGTTCCTGTTCCGGCGCTATTACAGCGGCCGCATGCGGGATTCCGGCGCGGGCAGCCCGGACGAGACGGCGCGCGGTCTGGGGCTGGCGATCGCCAAGCGTGTCTGCGACATGCAAGGCTGGTCGCTGACAGTCGATTCCTCGCGGCAGGGCGAGCAGCGCGGCACCCGCTTCACGCTGCATTTCGAGGCTGGCGAGGGGCAGGCGATATAGGTGGCGGGCGGGGCGCAAGGTCAAATTTGACGAAAGTTCGACTGTCGACAGCCTAAGCTGCTCGTTTGCCTGACGGACCGCCTGTCGCCTACCATGCCGCCACCATCGCCGCCCGCGCTGCGCCAGCCGACGCCGGCCTCGTATCTGTTCAGCCATGTCATCGCGATCACGCTGGCGCTGGCCTGTCTGGCGTGGTGGGCCAATGCTTCCGGGCTGGACTTGCGGATCGCCCGGGCGCTGTTCGATCCGGTACTGGACGATTTTCCACTGCGCCTGAACCGTTGGCTGGAACTGGTGGGCCACCGCATGGTGCTGGCCTTGCCCATCGGGATAGGACTGGCTGCGGTGGGTGTGGTGGCGGCGAGCTATCGCATTCCGGCCTGGCGGGCGTGGCGCGGGCCAGCGCTGGCGCTGGCGGCAACCTGCCTGGCCGGGCAGGTGCTGGTGAACCAGCTGAAGCATTACACGACGCTACCCCGTCCCTATGACCTGGACTTCCTGGGCGGCTATACCCCCTATCCGGTGCATTGGTGGACCTGGGCGCGGACGGGGGCGGGCGGCGCCTTGCCCAGCGGGCATGCCGGCGCAGGCTTTGCGCTGCTGACCCTGTACTTCGTGGGGTGGGCGCTGGGGCGCCCAGCCTGGCGCTGGTGGGGCCTGGCCGTAGGCATCGCGGCCGGCGTGGGTTTTTCCGTGGTGCGCATCCTGCAGGGCGCCCATTTCCTCAGCCAGACGCTCTGGTCCGCGGCGCTGATGTGGTTCCTGGCGACCCTGTTTTTCTATCCCCTCATCGTGGCCCGGCCGGCTGCCAGCCGCCCTAACGGTTAGCCGCGGGACGCCCCAAAGTACAATGGGCGCCGACGCTCGGCCCCTGGGCCGTGCTCAACCGCTTTCGGATAATTCCCAATGAACGTTCCCGCCGATTCTCCCGTCACGCCGCGGCGTCGTCCCCGGAACCTGGCCCAGGGGCTGGTCGAGAGCATCACGGAACGCATCCGTGGCGGGAACATCCGGCCTGGCGACAAGTTGCCGACGGAATCCGAGATCATGCGCGAGTTCGGCGTCAGCCGGACGGTGGTGCGCGAGGCGCTGTCCCGGCTGCAGGCATCGGGCCTGGTCGAGACGCACCATGGCGTGGGCACCTATGCGCTGGAGCCCAGCGGCGGCAGCGATTTCCGCGTGGACCCCGCCGATATCGCCACGGTGCGGGACGTGCTGGTGCTGCTGGAGCTGCGCATCTGTCTGGAAAGCGAGGCTGCCGGCCTGGCCGCGGCCCGGCGCAGCCCGGCGCAACTGCAGGAGATGAGGCGCGCGCTGGACGCCTTCAAAATCGCGCTGGACAGCGGCGGGGACACCGTCACGCCGGATTTCCAGTTCCATCTGCTGGTGGCGCAATCCACGGACAACCGCTATTTCGCGGACCTCATGTCGCATCTGGGTTCGGCCATCATTCCGCGTACCCGCATCAATTCGGCCAAGTTCGCGCACCAGGATCGCGCGGCCTATCTGGCGCGCGTGAACCTCGAACACGAGGACATCTACGGCGCGATCCAGCGCCAGGACGCGGAGGCTGCGCGCGCGGCCATGCGTACGCATCTGAGCAACAGTCGCGAGCGGCTGCGGCGCGCCCAGTAGGGACGTCCGCCGGTGGCTCGCGCAAAACCGCGTTAATCTTTGCGCGTTTTCAAATTTCGGACCACGAGGCGGCATGGCTCTGCTCGGCATACACGGCGATATTTCTTCCACATCTGACCGGGCGCTGCGGCGCCAGCGGAGGGCGCTCGCATGCGCCGTCTGACGCTACGGTTCGTTATTGCGGTCCTGGCGCTGCTGACGCTGTCGCGCCTGGGTCTGGCCTTCTGGATGTGGGACCGGGTCGAGGCTGCCGGCGGGCTGGGTCCGCTGCTGCTGGGCGGCTTGCGCATCGATGTCTGCCTGATGTCCATGGTGATCGCGCTGCCGGCGGTGTTTTCGCCCTGGTTCGGACACCGGCCGCTGGCGGCCCGCATCACCGCCTGGTGGTTCCGCGCCTGGTGGATGCTGTATGTGCTGCTGGAAGTCTCCACGCCGCAGTTCATCGCGGAGTACGACACGCGGCCCAACCGGCTCTATTTCATCTATCTGCTCAACCCGAAGGAAGTCGGGTCGATGCTGTGGCAGGGCTACAAGGGCGTGCTGTTGGCGGCCTTCGTGGTGCTGGTGCTGGCCGCCTGGCTGTCGGTCCGGCTGTTCCCCACCCGCGTGCGCGATCCGTTCATGTCGTGGTGGAAGCGGCCGGTGGCGTCATTCCTGATCCTGGCGCTGGTGTTCCTGGGGGCGCGCGGCACGCTGGAGCATCGTCCGATCAATCCGGCCAAGGTGGCCTACAGTTCCGACGCCATGGTGAATTCGCTGGCGCTCAACTCCTTGTACAGCGTGTTTGATGCGGCCTACCGGATGCGGGACGAACGCTCATCGGCCGCCATGTATCCCAAGATGGCGGTGGATGAGATGAACGCCATCGTGCGTGAGAAGGCCGGGCTGACGGGCGCGCCGTTGGATCCGCGCTATCCCAGCCTGCACGAGCAGAAGGCGACGGTGCGCCGGGACAAGCCGCTGAACCTGGTGATCATCCTGCAGGAGAGCTTGGGCGCGCAGTATGTGGGCAGTCTGGGCGGGCGTGATCTGACGCCCAATATCGACCGGCTGGGCAAGGAAGGTTGGATGTTCCATCGGGCCTATGCGACGGGCACGCGCTCGGTGCGGGGCATCGAGGCGGTCACTGCGGGCTTCTTGCCGAGCGTGGCGGACGCGGTGGTGAAGCTGCCGCGGTCGCAGACGGGGTTCTTCACGCTGGCGCAGGTGTTGGGCAAGCATGGCTACCATTCACGCTTCGTGTACGGCGGCGAGTCGCACTTCGACAATATGCGGGCGTTTTTCCTGGGCAACGGTTTCGATGAAATCGTGGATCGTCCGAAGTTCGTGAATCCGGTGTTCGAGGGGTCGTGGGGAGCGTCGGACGAGGACATGTTCAACCAGGTGGACCGGCTGTTGCGCGCGGATGGCGACAAGCCGGTGTTCACGCTGGCGTTCTCGGTATCCAACCATTCGCCGTGGGAATATCCGGAAGGGCGCATCAAGCCGGTGGGCGATCCGGCGACGGTGGATAACACGGTGCGCTATGCGGACTGGGCGCTGGGGCAGTTTTTCGACAAGGCGCGCAAGGCGCCGTATTGGGACAACACGGTGTTCCTGGTGATCGCGGATCACGATTCGCGCGTCTATGGCTCCATTCCGGTGCCGGTACGGCATTTCCAGATTCCTGCGCTGATCCTGGGGGCTGGCGTTGCGCCGCGGCAGGATGAACGGCTGGTGAGCCAGATCGATATGGCGCCCACCATGCTGTCCTTGATCGGGCTGGACAATGTGAATCCGATGCTGGGGGTGGATCTGACGCAGCGGGATCCGAACCGGGCGATGATGCAGTACGCGGATAATTTCGGGTACCTGCAAGGGGATCAGCTGCTGGTACTGGAGCCTGCCAAGCAGCCGCGGCAGTTCCGGTATGAGGCGGCGCCTGTTGGGCGTGACGAGGTTTATGCGCCTGTGGAGCCTTTGGATCCTGGACTTTCCGATGAGGCGTTGGCGCATGCGTTGTGGGCTAGTTGGGCTTATCGGGAAGAGCGGTATCGGTTGCCTTGAGGTTGAGGTTTTTGTTCGGTTGCTGGTTCTTAAGACGCTTGGGGCGTCGGGGGCCTGGGGCGCGCGGGGCAACGATTGCGGTCCGGAGCCTTCGCTCCGGACTGCCCCTTCGTCATCTTCGTCAAGGCCTTTGGCCTTTCCTTCAGATTCCCTCGGGCTTATCGACGCCCCGCGCGCCCCAGGCCCCCGACGCCCCAAGCTCTGGCGGCTGAATGCCACAGGTCGCTGGGGAGGGAATTTTTCTTAGGGTTCTTGCTGCCGGAGTGTTACGGTGGAAGATCTTGCGATGCCCGCCTCTAAAGGCCGCCCGGGCGGCCTTTAGAGGCTTACGCGGTGGCTTGCCGTGGCGGATGGCGCTGCGCGCCATGGCTGTGCTTGATTCTGCGCAAGTCGGATTCTTGTTGAAGGTAGGAAACTGGCGCATGACTTTTCCTGAATCGTCTTCTGATGCTGCTCGCGCTGCTGCGGGCGCTCAATCAAACAAGCCTGATTCCCATGTGCCTGTGCGGCGCCGCGCGCTGCCCTTGCCGCGCGGGCGGTTTGCATGGATCACGGGTGTTGTCAGCACCGTTTGGCTGGCGGCCAGCACGCTGTTCTGGTGCCTGCTGTTGTTTCCGGTCTCGTTGCTGAAGCTGTTGCTGCCGTTTCCTGCGGTCAGGCGGCACATTGACCCTGTACTCAATGGTATTGCGACGGCGTGGGTGTCCAGCAATGCGGGGTGGTTGGCGCGGATCCAGCAGGTGCCTTGGGATATCCAGGGCAATACGGGGCTGCGCTACGCGGACTGGTATCTGGTCAACTGCAATCATCAGTCGTGGGCGGATATCTTTGTGCTGCAGTACTCGCTGAACCGGCGTATTCCGTTGCTGAAGTTCTTTCTGAAGCAACAGCTGATCTATGTGCCGGTGATCGGGCTGGCCTGGTGGGCGCTGGACTTTCCGTTCATGAAGCGCCATGGCAAGGCGGCGTTGCGCCGCAATCCGGATCTGGGGCGGCAGGATCAGGAGACCGCAAGGCGGGCATGCGCGAAGTTCTCGTTGGTGCCGACCAGCGTGATGGTGTTTGCGGAAGGGACGCGGTTTACGCCGGCCAAGCGCGATGGGCAGGGTTCGCCGTATCGCCATTTGCTCAAGCCCAAGGCGGGCGGGCTGGCGGTGGCGCTGAATGCAATGGGCAAGCGCTTTCGCTCGATGATCGATGCCACCATTGCCTATCCGGATGGCGCGCCCAGCTTTTGGGATCTGGCTTGCGGCCGCGCGGGCCAGGTGCTGGTGCGCATGCGGCAGTTGCCGGTGCCGCCGGAGTTCTGCGACGCCGACTACACCGGCGACAAGGCGTTCCGCACGGCCTTCCACCACTGGCTAGGCCAGCAGTGGCAGGCCAAGGATGATGAGATCGAGGCGTTGACCGCGCGTGCGCGGTCGAACGCCAAGACCGATTAAACGCGAGCCGGCAGCACCAGGCCCGAGCTTTCGCCGAAGCCGATGCGCGGATAGCCGGCCTTCACGCATTCGGCGCGCATGATGATCTGGTCGCCGTCCTGCAGGAAGGTGCGCTTTTCGCCCCAGGGCAGGTCGATCGGGGTTTTGCCGCCATTGCACAGCTCGAGCAGCGAGCCCGCTTCCGAAGGCTGCGGGCCGGACAGCGTGCCGGTGCCCAGCATGTCGCCCGGTTGCAGGTTGCAGCCGTTGACGGTGTGGTGAGTGATCAACTGCGCCACGTTCCAGTAGGCATCGCGGAAGTTGCTGCGCGACAGGAAGGCAGGCGGCTGCTTGTCGGCGCGCGACTTTTCGGTGGTCAGCAGGACCTCCATCTGCACGTCGAAGGCGCCTTTGGCGCGGTTCGCGTCGGAGGCGAGGTAGGGCATGGGCTGCGGCTCGGACGGGCCACGGTTCCATTGCGTGCGGAACGGCTCCAGCGCTTCCATGGTGACGACCCAGGGCGAGATCGTGGAGGCGAAATTCTTGGACAGGAAGGGGCCCAGGGGCTGGTATTCCCAGGCCTGGATGTCGCGCGCAGACCAGTCGTTCAGGATGCACAGGCCGAACACGTGCGATTCGGCGTCGGTCAGGGGGATGCGGTCGCCTTGGGCGTTGCCGGTGCCGACGAAGATGCCCAGTTCCAGTTCGTAGTCCAGGCGGGCGCAGGGGCCGAACTGCGGCGCTTCGCCTTCATTGGCGGGGCGGGTCTGGCCGACGGGGCGGGGGAACTTCTGGTCCACGCCGATGCTGGAGGCGCGGCCGTGGTAGCCGATGGGCACCCACTTGTAGTTCGGCAGCAGGGGGTTGTCGGGGCGGAATTGCTTGCCCACGGCGGTGGCGTGGTGCACCGAGATGTAGAAGTCGGTGTAGTCGCCGATGCGGGCGGGCGTGGTGTATTCGGCGTCGGCCTGGGACACCAGCAGGGGCTCGACGGCGCCGCGCAGGGCCGCGCCGTCGCGCAGCAGAAAGAACAGCAGATACAGCATGAC
>LNAP01006472.1_pt1 | contig 10080 bp, 9 predicted proteins | sample 602601 | NCBI WGS metagenome assembly LNAP01 (sample SAMN02440304, study PRJNA202911) | soil metagenome | biome: Subtropical and temperate rainforests or woodlands; isolation source: soil samples (1 kg each in a 20% v/v slurry with milli Q water) were... ...
GAGGGCGCGGCCGGCGCCGGTTCGTCCTTGCCTGAACAGGCAGCCAGAGCGACTAGAAGGGCCAGCGGCGCCAGCCGGCGCAGCGTGGCAATCGTGTTGACGTGCGACATCCAACTCCCCTTTGAATACGACGGTACGTAAGGCCCGATGCGGTCAGGCTGGCCGAGGCCGATGGACGCTTCCCGACGTCCACGGCGGTACTGCAGGTGTGCAATCTAGCATCACCCCGGCCGGCCAGGGGCCGGACGGCGAGGGCAGGCCGGCATCGTGACCGATGCCGGCGCTGCCCGGCAAGTGTCAGTGCGCCGACGCCTTGCTGGGCGTGCCGCTCATCAGCTTGTCGGTGTAGGCGATACCGATGGCCGACAGGATGAAGGCGCAATGGATGATGGTCTGCCACATCACGCCGGTGGAGGTCATGGTGGTGCACTTGAACGCGGCTTCGGCGCTCGGGCCAATCGTCTTGATCGCGGTCTGCACGGCCAGGATGTAATCAGGACTGCTGCACAACGGCAGACCGTCCAGGTTGCCGGAGGCGATGAAGGTCTTGAGCAGGTGGATCGAGGAGATGCCGATGATCGACAGCGCCAGTTTCACCTTGAGCACGCTGGCATTGACGTGGCTGAGCCACTCCGGCTGGTCGGGGTGGTTCTCCAGGCGCAGGCGCGAGACGAAGGTTTCGTAGCCGCCCACGATCACCATCACCAGCAGATTGGAGATCATCACCACGTCGATCAGGCCCAGCACCAGCAGCATGATTTCCTGCTCGCCCATGGCATTGGCCTGGTGCAGCAGGTGCCACAGCTCCTTGCCGAACAGGAACACGTAGACGCATTGGGCCAGTATCAGGCCCAGGTACAGCGGCAGCTGCAGCCAGCGCGAGGCGAAGATCAGGGAGGACAGGGGGCTGATGGGCCGGGGAGTGGGGCTCATGCTGGAATGCTGCGTTGCGGGAGACGCGGCAGGGTAACGGGTCCGCCGTGACCCTGCCACCCAACTGACGCACTAGACTCGGGGTTCCTCATCCGCGAGTGCTGTCGCCATGATCGATCTGTATTACTGGCCCACCCCCAACGGCCACAAAGTCACGCTGCTGCTGGAAGAGCTGGGCCTGCCGTACCAGATCAAGCCGGTCAACATCGGCGCTGGCGATCAGTTCAAGCCGGAATTCCTGGCCATCTCGCCCAACAACAAGATGCCCGCGCTGGTCGACCACCAGCCTGCCGATGGCGGTGCGCCGCAGAGCGTGTTCGAATCCGGTGAGATCCTGCTGTACCTGGCCGAGAAGACCGGTCGCTTCCTGCCGGCCGACAGCCGTGGCCGCGTGGCGGTGCTGGAGTGGCTGTTCTGGCAGATGGCCGGGCTGGGGCCGATGAGCGGGCAGATGGGCCACTTCAACGTGTACGCGCCCGAGCAGATTCCCTACGCCATCGAGCGCTACAACAACGAAGTGCGCCGCCTGCACGGGGTGATGGACAAGCGTCTGGCCGACAGTGCCTACCTGGGCGGCGCGGAGTACAGCATCGCCGACATGGCCAGCTACCCGTGGATTGGCGCGTACGACAAGCTGCCCGTGGACTTTGCCGCCTTCCCGCACCTCAAGCGCTGGCATGAGGCGATCGCCGCACGCCCGGCCACCCAGCGCGCCTATGCGCTGCGCCAGCAGGTGAACCCCGATGCCGGCAAGCCGCTCAGCGACGCAGAGCGCAAGCACCTGTTCGGCCAGCGCTGACAAACCCGGTAGCGCCGGGCTCTGCCCGGCTGCGCCCTGCCGCCGGAGCCCGAGGCAGCGGGGCAGAGCCCCGCTCTACGTGGGTGCGCGTTCCCGTTCCTAGCGCCGGGCTCTGCCCGGCTGCGCCTTGCCGCCGGAGCCCGAGGCAGCGGGGCAGAGCCCCGCTCTACGTGGGTGCGCGTCCCCGTTCGTAGCGCCGGGCTCTGCCCGGTTGCGCCCTGCCGCTGGAGCCAGGGCAGCCGAGCAACGGCCGCGCCCGGGTAGAAGGTCATGCTGCCTTCCCGCACTGCCTTGGTTAGGATGGGGGCTGACCGCCCCCTGCCTTGCTTGGCAACGGGGCGGACCTGTCGCTTGCCGGAACCCTTCATGCGCCACCTGTTTGCCTCGCTCGCCCTCATGCTCGCTTCGACCACCATGGCCCACGCTGAAAAACTCACCCTGGAGGCCATCACCGGTCCGTTGCCGTTGTCCGGTCCGACCCTGATGAAACCCAAGGTGGCCCCGGATGGCTCGCAGGTGAGTTTCCTGCGCGGCAAGCAGGAAGACCGCAACCAGCTGGACCTGTGGAGCTTCGATATCGCCAGCGGCCAGACCCGGCTGCTGGTGGACTCCAAGGTGGTGCTGCCCGGCACCGAAACCCTCAGCGATGAAGAGAAGGCCCGCCGCGAGCGCCAGCGCATCGCCGCGATGACCGGCATTGTCGATTACCAATGGTCGCCCGACGCCCACACCCTGCTGTTCCCGCTGGGCGGCGAGCTGTACCTTTATGACCTGTCCAAGCAAGGCACGGCCGCGGTGCGCCAGCTCACCCACGGGGAGGGCTTTGCCACCGACGCCAAGCTGTCGCCGAAGGGCGGCTTTGTCAGCTTCGTGCGCGCGCGCAACCTGTGGGTCATCGACCTGGCCAGCGGCCGCCAGATCCAGCTGACCCGTGACGGCAGCGACACCATCGGCAATGGCGTGGCCGAGTTCGTCGCCGACGAAGAGATGGACCGCCACACCGGTTACTGGTGGGCCCCGGACGACTCGGCCATCGCGTTTGCGCGTATCGACGAAAGCCCGGTGCCGGTGCAGAAGCGCTACGAAATGTACGCCGACCGTACCGAAATGATCGAACAGCGCTACCCCGCGGCCGGCGACCCCAACGTCACCGTGACGCTGGCCGTGATTGCCCCCAAGGCCGATGCCGCACCGCGCTGGGTCGACCTGGGGGCCGACCCGGACATCTATCTGGCGCGCGTGGACTGGCGCGATCCGCAACGGCTGACCTTCCAGCGCCAGTCGCGCGATCAGAAGCACCTGGCGCTGGTCCAGGTCGACCTGGCCAGCGGCAAGCAGCACACGCTGGTCACCGAAACCTCCACGACCTGGGTGCCGCTGCACAACAGCCTGCGTTTCCTCACCCAGGGCGGCTTTGTGTGGTCGTCCGAGCGCAGCGGTTTCGAGCATCTCTACCGCATCTCCGATGACGGCAAGACCGTTACCGCGCTGACCGCCGGCACCTGGCCGGTGGACGAACTGCTGGCGGTGGACGAAGCGGCCGGCAAGGTCTACTTCCGGGCCGGTGTCGAGTCGCCGCGCGAGAGCCAGATCTATGCAGTGTCGCTGCAGGGCGGCACGCCGCAGCGCCTGTCCCAGGCACCGGGCATGCACAGCGCCAGCTTCGCGCGCAATGCCAGCGTGTACGTGGACAGCTGGTCCAACACCACCACCCCGCCGCAGATTTCGCTGCACCGTGCCGATGGCACGAAGATCGCCACGCTGGTGGAAAACAACCTGGCCGATCCGCAGCACCCGTATGCGCGTTACCTGGAGGCCCAGCGCCCGGTCGAGTTCGGCACCCTGAAGGCCGCCGACAACCGCACCGAACTGCACTACAGCCTGATCAAACCGGCCGGTTTCGACCCGGCCAAGCGCTACCCGGTGGCGGTGTACGTGTACGGCGGGCCTGCCAGCCAGACCGTCACCAACAGCTGGCCCGGCCGCGGCGACCACCTGTTCAACCAGTACCTGGCCCAGCAGGGTTACGTGGTGTTCTCGCTGGACAACCGCGGCACTCCGCGTCGCGGTCGCGACTTCGGCGGCGCGCTGTACGGCGTGCAGGGCACGGTGGAGGTGGCCGACCAGCTGCGCGGCGTGGCCTGGCTGAAGCAGCAGCCGTGGGTGGATCCGGCGCGCATCGGCGTGCAGGGCTGGTCCAACGGCGGCTACATGACCCTGATGCTGTTGGCCAAGGCGTCGGACACCTACGCCTGCGGCGTGGCCGGCGCGCCGGTCACCGATTGGGGCCTGTACGACAGCCACTACACCGAGCGCTACATGAACCTGCCGGGCAACAACCCGAAGGGCTATGAAGAGGCCCGCGTGCTGACCCACATCGACGGCCTGCGCTCGCGCCTGCTGCTGATCCACGGCATGGCCGACGACAACGTGCTGTTCACCAACTCCACCGCACTGATGAGTGCGTTGCAGAAGCGTGGGCAGCCGTTCGAACTGATGACCTACCCGGGCGCCAAGCACGGTCTGTCGGGCAGCAACGCGCTGCACCGCTACCGCCTGGCCGAGGATTTCCTGGGGCGCTGCCTGGCACCGTAAGCACGGACGCTGTAGCGCTCGAACGGCACGACAAGGAGGACGCCGATGAACCTGCCACCCCCGCTTCCCACCCACCCCCGAGGTTGGTGGGCACGCCACTGGCGCTGGGCGCTGCCGCTGGCCCTGCTGCTGACGATCACCGCACTTGCCGGCGTGGCCTGGTGGATGCTGGTGCAGTGGTCACACTGGAGCCGCGGCAGCGAGCCTTATCAAGAAGCCATGCGGCGCGCACGCTGCAGCGTGGACCTGGTGGCGCACCTGGGCGAGCCGATCCAGGATGGCTTCCTGCCGATGGGCGAACTGGAAACCAGCAGCACCGGGGTCGGCTCCAGCCAGTTCGTGGTCCACCTCAGCGGCCCGCGCGGCAAGGGCCGGCTGTTCCTGCAGGCCGAGCGCGAGCAGGGCCGGTGGGACTATCCCATGCTCTACGTGCTGGTCAAGGACGCCGAACCGATCGACCTGACCGCGCTGGATGATGTCGAGGCGGCCACCGAATGCGCGCTGGAGGCCTGCCGCGCACAGGGCGAATGCCCGGCGCTGGCGCCGCCACTGGAGGTTTGAGGCGGGCGCATGACCTCCGACCGATTGCCGCCCGTGCGCCGAGTGCGTAGGGTCACGGGCATCCGTCATCGGGAGTCCTGCATGAAGCCGCTTGTCCTTGCCGTCGCGTTGGCCCTTTCCGTTCCCGCCGCGCTGAGCGCACCCCCGGCCCTGGCCGCCAAGGCAGCCGCCGCCAAGGCGCCGTCCAGCCCGGCCTGGGTCACCCGCAGCAACCAGCTGGCGCAGATCCTGCTGGATGCGCAGGGCCCGTTCCAGCCGGAGGAAACCGGCTTCTTCGGCGTGCCCGGCTACGACGACAAGGTCGCCGATTTCGGCCCGGACAACGGCGCGCGCTACCGTGCGGCCATGGCCAAGGCACGCAGCGAACTGCAGGCCAAACTCGCCACCGAGCGCGACCCGAACGTGCGCCAGGACCTGGCGATCATGATCGCCGCGGCCAGCCAGAACATCGAAGGCAGCGAGCTCAACGAGAAGTACCTGCTGCCGTGGAGCGACACCCCGCAGACGGTCTTCAGCGGCCTCAACCTGCTGCTGTCCGACCAGGTGCCGCCCGAGCGCCGCGCCAAGGCGCTGGATCGCCTGAAGGCCTATGCCGGCCTCGCCCCGGGCAGCCAGCCGGTCACCACGCTGTCGCGCCAGCGCTACGAAGAACGCCTGGGCGACACGAGCCTGCTGCAGCCCACGAAGATCGAGGTCGAGCAGTCGCTGGCCAACGTGGACACCTACATCACCGGCATCGAACAGCTGTTCGGCAAGTACAAGGTGGCCGGCGCCGACGAGGCGCTGAAGACCATTGCCACCCAGCTGCGCGAATACCGCGAGTGGACCCGCAAGGACGTGCTGCCCAAGGCCCGTACCGACGCGCGCCTGCCCGAGCCGCTGTACGCCTACCAGCTCAAGCGCGTGGGCATCGATATCGCCCCGGCGGTGCTGATGCAGCGTGCGCAGCTGGAATTCATGGAAACCCGCTCGGCGATGCGCCAGCTGTCGCCGCTGGTGGTGCAGGCCAAGGGCCTGAAGGTGACCGACCCCACCGATCCGGTGGCGGTGGTGCGCGCGCTGAAGGGCGACAAGATCGCCGACGACCAGCTGGAGCACCACTACCGCGGCGTGATCGATGCGATCGACCCGATCATCCGCCGCGAGAAAATCGTGGACGTGCCGCAGCGCCCGATGCAGATGCGCCTGGGCTCGGCCGCCGAAAGCGCCGCCTCGCCGGCCCCGCACTTCCTGCCGGCGCCGCTGGTGGGCAACACCGGCCAGCAGGGCACTTTCGTGCTGCCGCTGGGCAACCCGGCCGCCGGCGACAAGGCCGCGCAGTACGACGACTTCAACTTCGGTTCGGCGGCCTGGACGCTGAGCGCGCATGAAGGCCGCCCGGGCCACGAGCTGCAGTTCACCGCGATGGTTGAACGCGGCATCTCGCTGGCGCGCACCATGTTCGCCTTCAACTCGGTCAACGTCGAAGGCTGGGCGCTGTATGCCGAAGCGGAGATGGTGCCGTACGAGCCGCTGGACGGGCAGCTGATCGCGCTGCAGTTCCGCCTGCTGCGCGCCGCGCGCGCCATGCTCGACCCGATGCTCAACCTGGGCCTGATCGACCGTGCCAACGCCGAGCGCGTGCTGATCGACGAGGTCGGCCTGTCCAAGGCGATGGCCACCCAGGAACTGGACCGCTACATGGTGCGCATGCCCGGCCAGGCCGGCAGTTATTTCTACGGCTACACGCGGATCCTGGAACTGCGCATGCAGACCGAACTGGCCCTGGGCAAGCGTTTCGACCGGCTGGCCTTCAACAACTTCCTGCTCGACCAGGGTCTGCTGCCGCCGGACCAGCTGGCGCAGGCGGTCAACGAGGTGTTCGTGCCGAAGTACAAGGCACCTGCAAAACGCTGATCTGCCCAACACCGACCGACGGTCGGTGTTCCAACCACCCCGGTAGGCACCGACCGTTGGTCGGTGCGCCGTTGCGGGGCCGCCACGACCAACGGTCGTGGCCTGCCGGTTACCGGGTCGGCGTGATCGTCTGCGTCGGCAGGCGCGCCGGTGCCGTGGGTGCGGCCGGGTTGGGTACCCAGATCGCCACGCCGGCCGCGCGCTTCTGCGTGGTCGGAATGCCGATGCCGACACCGCCGCCCACATGCGAGCCGTAGCTGCCACCGCCCACCGACATGCCTACCGGCGAGCCGCTGGAGCCCACGCCCATCAGGATCACGCCATTGGCGCCCAGGGCGGCCGCTTCACGCTTGAGCCGCATCACCGCCGCGTCGGTCTGGCCCTGGGTGCCGAAACCGACCGCGCTGGACGATTCCAGCTGGGCGATTTCCACCGAGCCGGCCGGCGGGGTCGAATAGATCTGCACGCTGGCCGGGTCCACCGGCGCACGCGCCTGGCCCAGCATCACCTTGGAGGTACTGGCGCAGCCGGCTACAGCCAGCAGCACGCCGAGTACGGCAATCGTTCGAATGTTCATGCATCACCCCTGTTCGGTAGGGACCGGTGGCCCGTGGCGCGATCATCGGCGCTGGCAACTGAATCGGTGCCAACGTTCTGAGTACCACGCTAGCACCCTGCGGGTGATCGTCACGACACTGCTGCGATGGCCGGCACGGATGGGCCGATGAACGCGTCAGGTTCGGCGCCGACGGCCCGGATCTGGGCTATGGTGGCGCCACCGTCATTCAAGGAGCCTGGCATGGGATTGATCAGTCTGTTGTGGGGCATCCTGGCCCTGCTGTGGATGGTGCTGGCCCTGATCCCGCTGCTGGGCTGGGGCAACTGGTTCCTGATCCCGTTCGCGGCGGTCGGTGCGGTCATCGCCGCGCTGGGCATCCTGTTCACCCACCCCAGCAAGCGCGGCCGGGCCTGGGCCGGGCTGGTGCTGAACGGCATCGTGGTGGTGGTGGGCATCGTCCGGCTGGGCCTGGGCGGCGGCATCATCTGAGCCGACCCGACGGCTGCAACCCGGGCTGCGACCATCGGTCGCAGCGGGCAGGCGGCCGCGTGCAGGGGCGTACAATCAGCCGCTGCCGGGGCGTTTGCGCCACTGGCCCACGCCTTTCCAGGCGCCATGTCCGCTTTCGATGATCATTCGTCCCCGCCCCCACGGCTGGCAATTGCTGTACATCCTGCGCGGCTCCATCGTTCCGGCGGTGGCGCCCAAGGTGCTGGCGATCCTGGTGCTGGCCATTGCCGTGGCCGCCTTCGCCGAGGTCTGGCACCCGCCGGGCATCGAACGCGTCTCGGTGGCGCCGTTCACCCTGCTCGGCCTGGTCCTGTCGATCTTCCTGAGCTTCCGCAACAACGCCTGCTTCGAGCGCTGGTGGGAAGGCCGCAAGCTGTGGGGCCAGCTGGTCTACGAATCGCGCAGCCTGGCCCGGCTGTGCAGCGCTTTGCTGGCCGACGACGTGCCGCGCCGCGATCGCATCTGCCGGCTCGGCATCGGGTTTGCCCATGCGCTGGCGGCCAAGCTGCGCGGCGGTGACGCCGCATTGGCCGCGCTGCCCTGGGTGGCCGAGGACGACCACGCCCGCTTCGGCGCGCGCCTCAACGCACCCGACCAGCTGCTGGCGATGATCGCTGCCGATCTGGCCGAACCGCTGCGTGCCGGCCGCCTCGACCCGATCCTGTACGCCCAGTTCGAAACGCGCCTGCACGCGATGTCCAGCATCCAGGCCGGTTGCGAGCGGATCCTGTCCACCCCGCTGCCGTTCGCCTACACCCTGCTGCTGCACCGCTGCGCGTGGATGTTCTGCGTGCTGCTGCCGTTCGGTCTGGCCAGTTCGCTGGGCTGGGCCACCCCGGTGGTGTCGGCGGTGCTGGCCTACGCCTTCTTCGGGCTGGACCAGCTGGGCGAAGAGATGGAAGAGCCGTTCGGGCTGGAGCCCAACGACCTGCCGCTGGACGCGCTGGTGCGCACCATCGAAATCGACCTGCTCGACAGCCTTGGCGTGGACCCGCTGCCCGCGCCGCTGCAACCGCATCGTTACCTGCTGCAGTAATCCTGCCGCGCCCCCCGCATACCGTTACGGAGCATCCCCATGGCCCACCCCGACTATCGCCCCCGCCGCATGCGCCACGACGAGTTCTCGCGTCGCCTGATGCGCGAAAACACGCTCACCACCGATGACCTGATCTACCCGGTGTTCGTGCATGAGCGGGAAGGCCGCGCGCCGGTGGCGTCGATGCCGGGCGTGGAGCGCCTGTCCATCGACGAACTGCTCAAAGTGGCCGAAGAGGCACTGGAGCTGGGCATTCCGGTGATCGACCTGTTCCCGGTGATCGACCCGGCCGGCAAGTCGCTGGATGCGGCCGCCGCATGGGACGAAAACGGCCTGGCACAGCGCGCCATCCGCGCGCTGAAGTCGCGCTTCCCCGAGCTGGGGGTGATGACCGACGTGGCCCTGGACCCGTACACCACCCACGGCCAGGACGGCATCATCGATGACAAGGGCTACGTGCTCAACGACATCACCGTGGCCGCGCTGGTGAAGCAGTCGCTGTCGCACGCCGCCGCCGGCGTGGACATCATTTCGCCGTCGGACATGATGGACGGCCGCATCGGCGCCATCCGCCGCGCGCTGGATGCCGATGACCACGTCAACGTGCGCATCATGGCCTACTCGGCCAAGTACGCCTCGGCCTTCTACGGCCCGTTCCGCGACGCGGTGGGCAGCTCGGCCAGCCTGGGCAAGGCCGACAAGAAGACCTACCAGATGGACCCGGCCAACGGCGACGAGGCCATGCGCGAAATCGCGCTGGACCTGGAAGAGGGCGCGGACATGGTGATGGTCAAGCCGGGCATGCCGTACCTGGACCTGGTGCGCCGGGTGAAGCAGCAGTTCGGCGTGCCGACCTTCGCCTACCAGGTCAGCGGCGAGTACGCGATGATGAAGGCCGCCTTCGCCAACGGCTGGCTCGACGAGCGCGCCTGTGTGCTGGAGTCGCTGATCGGGTTCAAGCGCGCCGGTGCCGATGGCGTGCTGACCTATTTCGCCCCGCAGGTGGCGCGTTGGCTGCGCGAACGCTGACAATACGCGCCACTACGCCGACAGGACGATGACGATGCAGACGATGGGATGGGTCCAATGGGTGACCTGGGGCACTGGAGTGGTGGTGTTCGCGGCGGTGATCGGGCTGGTCATCCGCGGCGTGCTGCGCGCGGCCAAGCGCCCGCCGGAACAGCCGTCCGC
>LNAP01006474.1_pt1 | contig 10078 bp, 16 predicted proteins | sample 602601 | NCBI WGS metagenome assembly LNAP01 (sample SAMN02440304, study PRJNA202911) | soil metagenome | biome: Subtropical and temperate rainforests or woodlands; isolation source: soil samples (1 kg each in a 20% v/v slurry with milli Q water) were... ...
TTGGAAGTCGCCCTCCGGGAGGAACTGCTTCGCGCGAGCGCCATCGGCCTCGTGAGCTCCATCGCGTCGACCACTCGCACGGGCTTCGGCGGCGCAGACCTGGTGGCCTGAGCCCCCACTCCCCACCAGAGCAGACAAGGCATACGAGCATCTGAAATGCTACCTGCGCAGCGCCGTATGCGCTGTGCCGCATCATCCTTGCCTTGAGCAGCACGAGAAGGCCGACTCGCATCTGCTTGTTCTTGGAGTAAATCTCGGCGCGGGGCTTGATGTAGGCGGCCAGGGCGGCCCGTCCTTCGGGGGTCTTGTCCGAGCGGAGCGCCTCGTAGGCTTCATCACTCAGGCGGGGGAGTTCGGGGATGTTGTTGGCGGCAGGGATGCCGGCCAGGGCGCGACCGTCTTTGACGGCGGCCTCGACCACCCCCAGGACTTCTCGATTCAGCGTCCAGCGTGTCTTCTGAATCCAGTTGAGCGCTTCGAGCGAGGCGCCGTCCAGGGGGCGGTCAACTGCGCCCGTGTGGGCGCTGCGGTGTTCGGGCGCCTTCACGGCGCGGGTCTTGAGCGAGAGGTATTCGCCGGACTACTCGTCGGTCAGGTCGTCCTCGTCGTCGCAGTCAGCAGGCTGCGCGGCGGGCGTAGGCAGGTACTCGTAGTCGCGGGGTTCGCAGATCATGGGCAGCAGGAAGGGCCGCGCCATCTCGTTCTGGTTGTGACGCCGGGCCACCCAGGCACGGGCGGCGTCGGTCAGCTGGAACATCATCTTGGTCTTGGCGCCGTCGCGGGTCGTGCGGACCTCGAACCAGCCGTCGATGCCGATGAGCATGTCGAACAGGGCCACGCCTACGCGCACCCGGGTCGTCTGCTCCCAGTCACCCTTGACGAACAGGTCGGCCTTCTTCGCCCACTTGGTGAACACGCGCTCGTCGACCTTGTCGTTCCGCTTGACCATCAGGTCGTACAGGTTCGGCTTCCAGTCAGCGCCGGTCTCCTTGCGTTCCTTCTCGGCGGCCTTCTCGCGAGCCGCCCAGACGCGCAGTTCTACCTCGCGCATGATCTTGTTGCCCAGGTCCAGGCAGCAGCCCTGGAACTGCGCCGGTTCGCACCGGGACAGCGCGGCCTGGATCGTGACCACGGCCATGACCTCGGCCGGCAGGGACAGCATGACCGAGTGAACCGGCGAGGGGTTGCCTCGGCCGAGCAGGGCGTCGCGGGCTTCGTCCTGCGCCTTTGTGATCGCCTCGACCAGCGGGACGATTAGGTCGTCGGCGATGCGCTGGCCGGGCTCCAGGTCAGCCAGGGCGCGGTCGACCTTCTTGCCCTTGTCGGCGCCGCGTTGAACCTCGCGTTGGAGGGACGCCCGGTAGCGCCAGATGCCCCGGGTCTTCTGGTACTGCTCCCAGTCGCGCTGGGCTTCCAGGTCGTGGGCGCCGACGGCGGTAGGGACTGGAGGGAGCGGAGGGACTTCGGTAGGGACCGTAACGTCTTGATCCGACTGGACCAAGGATTCAGCTTCTTGCAGCACGGGGAGATTCCTTTATGAATCAACGGGTTACGTGAATTCCAATTGGAACTACGTACTTTTAATCCGTTTGTCGTGGGTTCGACCCCCGCACGTCCCACCAATAAACCCCCTATGGGTGCTGAAAGCCTGCTTCGGAAACGATAGCGGGCTTTTTGTTTTTCTATCTGACTTCGGGTCAATTCACGAGCGATGGGTCAGATGAGAACGCGAGCATCGAAGGTCCCGTGACCTACGACGTGGTCTCGCCCGGCCTGCCGCCGATTCAGGTCCTCCCGATCACGCGCTGCGCGTTCACCGACGTGTACGACTACGACTTCGGGATCTCCCAGATCCTGATGACGCCGAAGGGCACGTTGCGCACCGCCGCGTTCGACACCGACGTGCGCTGCAACACCATCACGTACATGGGCGACGAGTCCTGGGACGCGAAGGGCCGCGAGCGCAGCGCCAAGCGCCTGCTCCGCATCCGCAAGAAGTACCCGAGCATGTTCCCCGTGAACTGCGAGATCCTGGGCGTCGGCGCGGAGCAGTGATCGGCTTGCTCGACGGGGATGAGGCGATCTTCAAGGCCGCCGTCATCCAAGTGGAGGAGACGGACTGGGACAGCGAGGAGGGATCCGTCTCGCGCCCACCGACCCTCCGCGAGGCGAAGCGCACCCTGGTCAGCATGGTCGACTCGTGGCTCAAGGCCGCCGAGTGCGACGAACTGACCTTCGTTGTCTCGCCGCCCACCCGAGGTCTCTTCCGCCGGGGCATGGCGCCCGACTACAAGTCCGGCCGCGCCGAGAAGCCCGAGCACTACAAGGACCTGGAAGCCTGGGCGATGGACCGCTGGTCCGCCGTCTGGTATCCCGGCCTGGAGGCCGACGACACCATGGGCTTCCTGGCCGGCAAGGGAACCACGATCATTTCGTCCGACAAGGACATGAAGACCGTCCCCGGCCGCCTGGCCTCGGTGAACTGCACGATCTGCTGGTCGGCCTGCTTGGTGAACTGCGCGAGCAGGCGGGCGTCGTAGTCGGGGTCACCGCTACCTGGGCCGATCTGCTCCTTGAAGAAGTCCCGGGCGACCTTGGTGAGGTCCACGCTGCCGTCGAGCGGCTGCTTGCTCATGTGGTCGCGCAGCGCCTGACCAAGCTCGAAGGCGTGGTTGTCGGCGGCGGCGGTCTGGTAGGTCTCGGCGTAGGAGCGGCGGTCGGCGTGCTCAGGGTTCAGGCCACGGCCCATCTCCTGGTCGATGTATGCCTGCTTGGCGAGCGCCTTGTTCTCGCGCTCGATCTGCACGAGTTCCTGGCGATGGTTGGAGTCGTCGATGGTCTCCAGGGCGCGGGTGCCGGCGTTGAAGAACGAACCGAGCGCATCGCCGAGGAGACGGGCTTGGGCGGCAGTTGCAGCGGCCTCACGGAGTCCTGCGTCATGCCCGGTGGCAAGGAGATGACTCCGGTAGAGGAGGCCGCCCAGGCAGAGACCAAGGACGGCGAGAGCAACAGCGGCATAGCGGTAGAGGGGCGCGAGGTTCACACGCCCGCCTTGACCCACAGCATGTCGCGGACGCTGGCGCGGAGGACCTCCAGGCTCGAGTCGTTCACGATGCGCCAGTCGGTGGTCGGGTCGAAGGAGACGCCGGCCTCGCTGATGTGCGTGTTGACGACCAGGGCGTCCGGCCGGCTCAGATGCAGGATGAACCCGCCGTGAGCACGGATGACCTCGGCCTCGTTCTCGAACCGCACGTCGCTGATGACGGCGCCGGTGCCGCCGAAGCGCAGGCCGGAGACCGTCTGCATGGCGCGGTCGACCCAGAGGGACTGGCTAACCAGGTCGCGGCCCCACTCGGTGCCCAGGGTTTGCATCATCTGGCGCGGCGACTTGCCGATCCAGGGGATGACCTGTTCCTTGAGGGGGCCACTCTCCACGTCGGCCAGCGTCAGGCCGCAGAGGTCGGCCACGAACTGCCGGATCGGCGCAGCGAACGAGACCTCGGCGTAGCCGTACTGGTCCCGCAGGTAGCGGGCCACGGTCGACTTGCCCGACTGGGCCGGCGCAGCGATGCCGATGAGCGGCAGGTTACTTGGCGAGTTGGAATGCATTGAAGGAGACCTTGTGGTGCCCCACGCTGTAGAGCACGTCCCCGGTGTCGGGGTCGAACTCGCCTGCGCGGAGGATTCTTGAGAGCTTGGCTTGCAGCAGGGCGTCCTCACGCGTCTGCGTGATGCCCCGGTACTTGCCGGTCTTGGGTTTGGTGAAGCGGGCCTCGACCTCGGGCCACCAGTCGCGCATGCGCGTGCCACCGAGGAGCACGTCCTCGGCGCCCTTGGGACCGCACCCGACGCAGCCGGCAAAGCCGTCGGTCGAGTCGCCCATGAGCGTCTGCATCATCCACCAGTGGTCTGCGCGGTCCGGCGTGATCGTGAAGGTCTTGCCGGACTTCGGGACGTACACCCTATCTGTCGCGGCGCACCACACCGTCGGCGGCAACCTCACGGTAACCGGGCAGGCGCAATCATTAGGTGTAGTCGTGCGTGGCTACGACATGTACGGCATCAACACCGGCGCTCAGAACAACGGCGGCGGTCAGTTGGCGACCTACGTCCTGAACAGCAACAGTGGCCTGGGCCTGCCGGCGACGCTGGAGGCGTACCACAACCAAGGCGTCAATGCTTTCTGGCGGTGGGTCATCTCAGGCGCCGAGTTCAGGATGCAGGACAACGGCACCGGCTACTCGCCCGGTGCCTGGGCAGCGACCTCCGACCAGCGCGTCAAGTACGACAACCAGGTCATCGAGAACGCCCTGGACAAGGTGGACCAGCTCACGGGCTACACCTACCTGCGACAAGACATGCACGCCCTCGACGGGACCATCCCGCGCAAGGCCGGTCTGATCGCGCAAGACGTGCTCAAGGTGCTCCCCGAGACGGTCATCGTCCCGGACAACTACGACCCCGTGAAGAACTGCGGCGACCTGCTCGCCCTGGACTCCTCCGGGATCCTGGGTCTCCTCGTGAACGCCATCAAGGAACTCCGCGCTGAAGTGCGCACCCTCCAATCTCAACTCACCCCTTCCCCATGAAGAAGATCACTGTCTTTGCACACAACGGCCACGTCACCGCGCTGGCTTTCCCCAACGAAGCCACGAACTACAACGGCGTGGCCGTGGCGACCATCGAAGTCGCTGACGGCGAGTCGGTGGCCGACAAGCTGGCCGAGGCCGGCCTGGGCGCGGGCGTCGGTACGCGCTGGCCTGTCGTGAAGTCCGAGGCACCCAAGGCCGTCAAGCCGGCCAAGGCGAAGTAAGCCATGGAGGACAGAGACAAAGACAGATGGCGAAAACCCTGCTGTCGCAGAGCCACCGACGGCGGCAGATTCATGCCCGCACCAGCAGATCATCGATCTGTACCACGAGGTGTTGCCGGCGGCGCGTCGCGTGCGTGAATGGACGCCGGCTCGCCAGCAGGCCTTGCGCACGCGGTGGCGCGAGAAGGCGGACCGACAGAACCTTGACTGGTGGCGGCGCTACTTCGAGTACGTCGCCGCATCCGACTTCCTATGCGGCCGAACGACGCCCAGCAACGGCCGGAAGGTGTTCGAGGTTTCGCTCGACTGGCTGTGCAAGTCCGAAAACCTCGTGAAGGTCGTCGAGGGTGCGTATGAAAACTGAACACGCGCCAACCCTCGGCGCAATGCCGTACAGCGTCGAAGCCGAAGCTGCCGTGATCGGCGCTGTGCTGCTCGACAACGACGCACTGAACCGCGTGAGCGACCTCTCACCGACGATGTTCTATGCACCGTTCCATGCGGACGCGTTCCACGCGATCCAGTCGATGGCCGCCGCTGGGCAGGCCTTCGATGTGATCGCCGTCTTCGACGCCATGCGCACCGCTGGCAAGGCCGAGCAGGATGGCCTTTCGCGCCTCAACGACTTGGCGCAGTACGTGCCGTCCTCGTCCACCATCCGCCGCCACGCCGCCGTTATCGTCGAGCGCTACCGCCAACGAGAACTCGTGCGCACCGGCCTGGAGATCGCCGAACTCGGCGCGTCAGCAGAATCGGCCGCAGAGCAGATCGACAAGGCGCAGATGATGCTCGCCAAGTTGGCGACCGCGAAGTCGAAGCGCGAGCCGCAGCACATCAACGAATCGCTGGTCCACTATCTCGCGCTGCTGAATGACCTGAGCGAAGGCAAGAACCCGGCCATCCCGACCGGCATCGACGGCCTCGACCGGCTGCTCAACGGCGGCATGCGCCGCGGTGAAATGATGGTGATCGGGGCGCGTCCGAAGAACGGCAAGACGGCGTTGGCGCTGGCCTTGGCCCGCAACATGGCACGCGGCTATAGCACCCTGTTCATGTCGCAGGAAATGCCGGTCAGCCAGTTGATGCACCGGCACACCGCGGCAGCCGGTTCCTACGACCTCGGCCGCATCATGCGCGCCGACCCCAGCGACCACGAGATGTGGAGCGCTGTCTCGGACGCGGCGCAGCGTCTTGGTGAATTGCGCCTCGTCCATGACGATCAATCGAGCCTGAGCCTGCTAGACATTCGTCGCAAAGCACTGGCCGTCAAACGCAGGCACGGCCTCGATGTGCTGTTCGTCGATTTTCTCCAGCTTATGGCCGGTGCAGGCGAAGAGAACCGCAATCGCGAGCTCGACGTGATCGTGAACGGTCTCAAGAGTTTCGCGATGGACATGGATATCGCGGTCGTCGTGTTGTCGCAAATGAGCCGGAAGGCCGACGAGCACTATGGCCGTCCCACGATGACCCACCTTCGCGACTCCGGTGCGATCGAGGCGGCGGCGGACCAGATTGCGTTGCTCTTCACCGACTGGGCGCATCCGCTGTCCAAGCGCGAGTCGGCCTTCGAGGGCTTCTCCGAGCTGGAGATCGTGGCCCACCGAAATGGCGCGCAAGGCGTTGTGCCGTTGCACTTCTGCGGCAAGTACCAGCAGATCACCGACTGGGACGGCGCGGTGCCGGTGCACTCGGCGGCCAACGGCTCTCGTAGCCGAGGGATGCCGCAATGACAGCGCACGCAACCACGCTGCCGTGCGCTCGCGTAGGTCCCGCGGAAAACGACGCAAGCGGCGCCGCTTGAGTGACGGCCACGGAATGGAAAAACGGCCTCGGCCGATTGCCTCACATGTCCAAAACTCGATTGTCATGAACAAAACCCAACAAAACGCAACGTCCGATCTGGAGCCGCTCATGGACGAAGAAGAACTCGCGCGCGTTCTCGATGTCGCCGACGGCACGCCTGGGAACTGGCGCCGCGCCAGTCCTCCTCGCGGTCCGGCATACATCACTGTCGAGGGCGTGATCCGGTACGCACCGGCAGACGTCCGCTCCTATCTCGCGTCACGTCGCCGCCAGACCAGCGAATCGGGGGCCGCCTGATGCTCGGCCTCCTGCGCTCGATCCGCCGTAACGGCTTCACGAAGGCGCCGGCAAGCGCCTTGAGGCCGACGAAAGTGCCTTCCGCACCCCGACCCACCATCCATTTCCAATCTGCGCTCAATGCGCCAATCACCGCCATGCAAGAACCGACCGCGCTCAGCATCACCTCGTCCCCGTTGACTCGTGGGAACTTCACCTCGGCCCAGATCGACACGCTGGACAAGGCATTCCGTTCGGCCGCCGTGCAAAACGGCGCCTCGGCGGTACGTTTCAAGCTGCTCAAGCTCGTCGAAGCCGCGGCACTACGTTCTGAGATCAACCGCGCGATCGCAGCTATGGATGTCGAGGCCGTCACGCCAGAGGCTGTTGTCACGGTCCTGCGCCAACGCGAGACCGAAATCGACGACCTGATCGAGGCGGTGAAAGAAGACCATGCAAGCCACGATGCCGTGAGCAAGGCGCGCCGCAAGCGACTGGAGCCGCTGCGCACGGCTACCAGCGAGAAGCTCCTGAGCTTGAAGAACGGTCTCGACGCCCTGGTGCGGGAAGCAGATGCACTCCGCAGGCCGCCGCCAGACATGGTGGGCACGACCGAGGCTCGCCGCGCGATCCTCGCGGCGGCTGGCCTGAGCCGAGAAGAAATTTCCGCATTGACCAGCGGCTCGCTCGGACCCACCCGAGAAGAGCAGCTCGCGCAAAACCAAGCGCGCATCGCCGAGATCAAGGCCGCCATGGAACCGTTGGTCGAGTTCGGCAAGACCGGTGACGAGAGCCTGTTGGCCGGCCTCGTCGAGTTCGAGCCCCTCATCGCCGCGCGGCGGCTGCTCGAAGTCGACGAACAGGCCACCGTCTAACCCATTTCTGCAGACCAACGTGCGTACATGCGCACGCGAGTACACCGAGTCATGAAGAAGTCGCACCGTCAATTTCCGCCACTCGATCCGTCGATGACAGAGCAGGTCAACCGCGTGCGCGCCCACAAGCGCGCCCGCAGCCTCGCGCTCCAGTGCGCAAGCCAGCTCCGCCGACTCGTCGAGATCGCCGCTTTCGAGAGCTTCCTGTTGGAGGCTGCCCGTGAACTGGAGCGCACCGGCACGGCGCCAGTCAATACGCTGCTGCGCCGACTCGACGCGATCGTTGAGGAACTCGAATCCACCCGCAACGAGCAGCGCGCCGCGCAGTCCGATCGCCTACTCGGCGGCCGGAGTCTCGCCGATGTGATCGCGGAGTGCGTCGCGTAATGGCTGCGCGCATCAAAATCGGCAATACCGAGCAGGCTCTGCGGCGCATTCGCGAAGCTGATCTGGCCCGTCGGCAGGGGGCAACCACGATCCTCTCGCCCACGGCCGTTCAGGGCACCACGTCGCCGGCCAGGGTGCTGATGACGACTATCGATGGCGTGGCGCGCCCCCTGACCTCTGACGACCTAGCGCGATTCCGCGCGCGCATCGCCGAGGTTGGCACGAACCTGCGCGCCGGCATCACCGCTCGCGAGGCCATCGCCATGAGTCGTCCGATCGATCTGAAGCGCGCTCGCGACGAGATCAGGTTCGCGGTCCCTGTTCTGATGCGCGGCTCGACGCTGCGCCTCGCTACGGACTCTGGGCCGGCAAGCAAGGTGGCTCGGCATCTCGTCGAAGTGGACTTCCCGAGCTTCACCGCCGCAGTGGCCCGCCCCTCGACGCCGCAGCAGGCAGCAGCGTGGCTGGTGGCCGAGACTCCGATCCGCTGGGACTGCAGTTGCGAAGCCCACACTTTTTGGTTTCGCTACCTCGCCAGCGTCGGCGGCTGGGCATATGGTCGCAAGGAAACTGGCTTCCCGAAGATCAGGAACCCGCAATTGGCCGGTGCCTGCTGCAAGCATTCCGTGCGAGCGCTCGATAGCCTTTCCTCGCTGCTGGTCCGCCGCAGGATCGCCGAAGCCATCGAGGGCTCGCGTAAGCAACTTGATCGACTCGGGACGCCCAAAGTCATCACCGTCCGCGCCACGCAGGCGCAAGCCGACACGGCCACCGAGCGGAAGACCTCGCGTCGCATCGTGGTGCACCCCAGCCAGCGCGGCGCCAAGCTGCCCGCGCCAGCAAGTCACGCAGACATCTTCAAGGCGCTGCAGGCGTACACCGGGCGCAACGACGCCTCCAGCGCTGCGATTGCGCGCGCACTCCACGCCCTCCTAAACCAGACCCGCCAGCAAGGCATACAGCAATGAAAAACGAGCACCCAAACCCGAAGACCACCGAGGCGGCGATCGCGCTGACCGCTGAACTACTGGACCGCCTCGCCCTGGACCATGAGGGACGGCCTTTCGACGACAACGAGCCGGCAACCTGGGCCGAGGCCGACGATGCAGAGCCCGAGATCGTGCTCCGCGGTCAGGCACGCTTCAAGATCGTCGATGCTGACGCACGTGCGCTCGCGTTGGCCGCCGGTGCGGTCGAAGATGGCGCGCCGCCCTCGCTGTACATGCGCGTTGAGTTCGACCCGGGTGCGGATCAGCCGCTGCCCCGCATGGGTAGCTACGTCGTCGTGCCGACCGACGAACCCGACGTCAGCCTCACGTTCGTTTGCTGGCTCACGCACGAGGACTTGCACGACCCGGCCGCACCCGACCTCGGCGGTGGTAAGCAACGCGACCTGGCGCTCGATGCGTTGCGGCCTGGGCAGGCGCTGCTGGTGCAGGTATTGCCCGAGGTCGAAAGCGAGGGCGATCGATGATTCCCGAACAGTTCACGCAGCAGCTGGCTGAGATCGAAGCAATGTTGACCCGCTCACGCGCGACCACGAGCGCCGTCCAAACGAAGCTCGCTACTCGTGCGCCACATCCCGCGCTCTCCAACTCGCGGGTCGCGCCGAATCGAGTAGATGCCCCATTGCCGTGCGCGACACGGCCGGACCCCTTCGTCGAGCAGGTCGCGCGCCGTTGGCGCGTGGGAGCACGCTGATGGCGACTTTGAAACACGACGCACAAGGCTTCTTGATCGGCGAAGTCCTCGATCGAAACCGCGACCTCATGCGCTTGCAGGAAAGCAGCATGACGCTGTGGCGAGGCATCCGCACCGACGTGTCGGCGATCGCCCGCGCCATCGGCGTGCAGACGCAGTCGGTCAAGGGCACGGCGTGGATGACGTTCACGGTCGAGATCCCCGATACGGCGCGGCTCTCGCA
>LNAP01006475.1_pt1 | contig 10077 bp, 7 predicted proteins | sample 602601 | NCBI WGS metagenome assembly LNAP01 (sample SAMN02440304, study PRJNA202911) | soil metagenome | biome: Subtropical and temperate rainforests or woodlands; isolation source: soil samples (1 kg each in a 20% v/v slurry with milli Q water) were... ...
TCAACTCGGTCAACCAGTCAACTAACTTTGGAGCCCAGCCACTAACGAGATCCGGCGGGTTCTTTGCCCCGTGTCTATCCGAAATGCCCAGGGTCCCCAGTGGCTTTTCGATTCATAGGGCAAATGCACTGGTGAACAACAGTTCACCCGGTTCACCTGTTCACTAAGCTGGGCACCTTTCCGCTGACACGATCATGCGGGTTTCCTACCCCGTGCCAAACCGATCTGCGCAGGGACCCTCCGCCATCTAATCAAAGCCAAGAGCATGACCAATCTACCCTCGCTGGAGGAACGATGATAATGGGGCTATGGGGATACCCTACTAAAACCGTGTTACGGGTGTTACGCTCGTTACGTAACGTCGTAACTATATGATTATTAATGATTTTTATGCCGTTACACGGCTGTGCTTCGTTTGCCGATAGACGTGTTACGAGGCAAATTGGTGTTACATCAAACCTGCTCTGCGATGAACCATTTATGATGGCTAACGCGGGTATTATTGATCCAGAGTCCTTAACTCGGAGGGAATGCTACCCACCAAATGCGGACACTCAATATTGCGAGTGATTCAGCAGAAGCTGTGTGTGTACCTCGCTACGTGTGCAGCGCTGAAATGGAAAGGTCAACTTTTACACGTACTGGACATAAGGAGATATGCTGTCATAACTTCAGATTCGTTCCCGATAATTTTGACGAAAAGGATTTTGGCATGGCCGGGAAATCTACCGACAAATTCTCAGCCGTCGAACAAGGTTTGGGATACATTTATCAGGCGCGTCTAGCTTTACTACATTTACTCCAGTTGCCCGAAGACACATCCATCTTCCTGGAAAAGGATGACGACCTCGACTTCGTTGATCGAGAAGGCGCCAAGTCTTTAGCTTCGCTCAAGCACAAGGCAGTCGGTGACAAGCTAGCCGATCTGTCAGTCGATTTCTGGAAGTCCGTCAATATTTGGTTGGTGCGTTACAAAGCTGATGGCCGAGCGGCATCGAACCTGCGGTTCTTCTTATTCACCACCGGTAAAGTGTCGGCCGACTCCTTTCTATCCCGTCTTCTTTCCAGTCAGCCCACCTCCTCCGGCGATGACGAAACTCTCAGCGAATTGGCCAAAAAGGCAATTTCGGCTTCGACATCTAAACTGCTTGCTCCAATTGCTGTGGCGTTCGACGAACTCAGTGATACCGAGAAGCAGGATTTCCTCGAACGTATCCTAATCCTCGATAGCAGCCCTCGCATCGATGACATACCTGTGCTCATAAGGGACAAGTACATGCGAAGCATCCGGCGTGAGCATCGCGAGTTCGTTTTCGAGCGGTTGGAAGGCTGGTGGACAGATGCCGTGATCAAGCAACTGACGGGCGCTAGTCCGGAAGGAATTTTTGGCTACGAAGTATCCGATAGACTCTCGAACTTTGCTGAGGAGTACAAGGCGGATAACTTGCCTATCACGTTCCGCGGGAAACTCCCCTCCGATAACATCGATATTGCTGCGGATCCGCGCCTATTTGTGGCGCAGCTACGTGAGATCGGTGTTTCCGCTAACCGAATCAGGAGCGCTATTCTAGATTATTACCGAGCATTCGAGCAAAGGTCGGCCTGGGCTCGAGAAAGTCTTCTTGTGTTAGGGGAGGTTGAGGAATACGAAGATCGTTTAGCCGATGAATGGGATCGATATAAAGATGTCATATTCGAGAAGCTGGATGACGACAGTGCGGAAGACATGTTTCGCCAAGCCGGTGTTGAACTTTACAACTGGGCGGAATTTGAAACCGGAAAGATCGAGTCCCTGCGAATTAGGGCGCGGGTGACTGAGCCCTACGTCCTTCGTGGAAGCTTCCACATATTGGCCGACAGTACTCCCCAACCCAGAGTCTATTGGCATCCCAGGTTCCTTAATCGTCTTTGCGACGTTCTGGGGGCTGAATCATGAAGCGATGGGATCAGCGCCCCTTCGAGGTTAGAAATCTATTCAACCCAGCGTTCTGCGGCTTAATCCTGTTTCGTGCACTTGCCGGGTATGAAGAGGAAGACGAACGGGGTATGCCTTTCTCACTGTCGATTCTAGTGTTGCCTCTAAGTCTGCATAAGGATTCGCGAGAGGTGATCGCCAGTAGCCCTCGTAGTTATCTCCTCAAGACCGCTGAGAAGAACCAACAAATCATGGTGGGCTTCGCAGACCGTGTAACGCAAATGCTCCCTTATGCTTTCGAGGGTTTCGGTCTATTGATGGAACGGGGCTGTATCGCTGTCGCCCATGATGGCCGTATTCAGACTGTGTCCAAGAAGGTGCGTAAGACCGTAGATGGGACTGCCGAAACCATCGCCTGCCAGAAAGTGGCACGCATCGTAGGAAAGGAATTCGCGCGTATCGCCGACCGGGCGACCGTTTACACGACTTTCGGGATTCGCCCATGAAGATCAGATCCATACACATTTACAGCCATGATGGTCAGCGTCGTGACCTCACATTCAAGGTAGACGGGCTCAACGTTATTACCGGTCGCTCTTCCACCGGCAAGTCTGCGCTTTCAGAGATTATCGAATACTGCATGGGGCGATCTTCGTTCAATGTCCCTGAGGGCATCATTCGTGACAAGGTAGCCTGGTTCGCCGTTATCTACCAATTCGAGAAGGAGCAGGTGCTGGTTGCGAAGCCAACCCCTTCTGGCAGTGGCGCCAGCTGCAGTACGGTAATGCTGCGCAGAGGTGCCCAATTGCAAGCTCCTGAGTTTGATGACTTGTCGGTCAACACTGACGATGAAAGCATCGTCGAATTGTTGTCGCGTCTCCTCGGCATTCCCGAGAACCGCACTGAGGTCGCGCTGGAGCATAGCCGAAATAGCTACAACGCTAACGTTAAGCACACCTTTTACTACCTGTTCCAGAAACAGGGGTTGGTCGCCAACAAAGACCAACTATTCTATCGACAGAACGAGCAGTTCCAATCTCAGGCGATCCGTGACACGTTACCGATCCTGCTCGGCGTATCGTCCAATGATCGTTACGAACTAGAGTCTAAGATGCGCTTGGCTCAGCGGGACTTGAGGATTAACCAGAAGAAATTGGACTTGGCACGCGGCGCCGTCGACACATCGCAGGTCCAGGCCATAAGCCTCTACTCGGAAGCAAAGACAGTCGGTGTTATCGGCGACGCCGACGAGAGTCTTAATGCAAACGGGATCATAGAACTGTTGAGATCTGCGTTGTCATGGAAGCCAGAAACCGTACCTGACGACGATGGCGGTAGAGTTTCGATTTTAGAAGAGGATCTTGTACAGTTGCGCCGCAGTCGCCGGGACGCTCAGGGCAGGATTGATGCTGCGCGACAGTTCGCAAAACGCTCGGGCGGCTATGAAAACGAGGCCGTCGAACAGATAGACCGATTGGCTTCGATCAAAGCGCTGCCGAAGAATCCAGACAGTGGGGAGTGGCAATGGCCGTTCAGCGAACGAAACCTGGGTTTAGAATCCCCCGTTGCTATAGTCCTGCTCAAAGAACTGGCATCGCTTGAAAAAGAGTTGCACGTCGCCACCGGCCAACGTCCTAAGCTAGATGCCTACTTGACCGAGTTGGTCAGCACCGTGGACGAAATCAAAGAAGAGATCAAACAAAAGGAAGCGCAGCTGTCAGCGGCTATCTCGGCGAACGAATTTCTCGCCAAGATGGGATCGCGCAACAATGCCGCTGCGCGTGTGGTCGGCCGTATCAGCTTGTTTTTGGAAACGCTCTTACCAAGTGAGGATATTGCTAATCTCGAAGCCGAGAGTCGCCGCCTCAGCAGCAAGGTCAAGCAGTTTGAGGAACAAATTGGGACCGATGACAGCAACGAGCGTCTTACTTCGATCCTTAACAACATCTCTGCGCAGATTTCGCGATACATACAGAACTTTAACGCCGAATTCGCTCCTTTCCCCGCGCGGCTAAATTTGTCGCAAATGACGATCGTCTTTGATCGGCCCGAGCGCCCGGTACCTATGGGTAGGACCGGCGGGGGCGAAAACCATCTGGCGTACCATTTATCTGCACTACTCTCCCTTCATCTATATGCGGCGCAGAACAATCGGCCAATTCCACGCTTTATGCTTATCGACCAACCAACCCAGGTTTACTTCCACAATGAACAGGTTTACCAAGATGCTGACGGGTCAGTGCAGAAGACGGAAGCTGACGCCGACCTCAATGCGGTTCGCCGGCTTTTCGAGTTGTTGCTGAATTTCACTCAAGAAGAGGTTCCGGGTTTTCAACTCATCGTTACTGAGCATGCGAACTTACGTGAGCAATGGTTCCAAGACGCCTTGGTTGAAGAGCCCTGGACCAAGCCTCCCGCGCTAGTCCCCGAGGGGTGGCCGTCAGAATCTGTGAGTTGACCAACAACGATCACGCCGCTTTTCCGTCGGAGCGATTTTTGGACCATTCGTCCCTACGAAAGAAGATGGCGTTCGCAAGATGATCAATTCGCTTCGAACGTTAGTGGTTCGACTGTGTATTCATAGATGCGTTGAATGACGGCTTTTGGACGTTCGCTGCCTATCGCGAAAGGCGCGATCCAATGCTTCCCCTTGGTGAGGAAGGTAACCGGCCAAAACCGTCCTGTCAGGAGTGTATATGAAATTAGGGACGGTTCAGTCCAGGCAATATTTCCAAGCTAGCTGCCAAGGCTATCAGCTGATAAAGTCTGAGACGGCCGTTGGCAACCACCACCAGGCGCCAGCTAACTAGGACTTGAGATTTATGGAAAAAAACCTGGCCCCCCCAGAACAAAAAAGTTACTGGCGACGCGAAAAAATTGCCTTCTTAGCCTTTTGCTCTATCGAAGGCATCGATTTCTGGACGCTTCACAAAATAGCCACCTCCGGCATTGGTTTTAATAATACGTTCAGAAACCCCAGCGACGAACTCATCCAGGCCATATACAACGTCTCCTCTGAAGAACTCAAAAGTTCGAACCTCGCATTTGACCAAGAAAACCTTTGGCTAAAAGGCCTTGAGCTTGCACGAAAACTTAAAGATTTTGGTACTACCCTCGTTTTCAAAGACGAAGACGGATTTCCTCTTAAGCTCAGGTCAACGAAAGATTCACCAGAATGGATTTTCATCCAAGGCAACCCTCATTGCCTGTATGAGTATTCTATCGCCATTGTAGGAACTAGGGCCGCGACCGAAGACGGTGCGTTTCTTACGAAAACTCTTGTTTCTGCGCTATGCGAAAGCAATATAATCACTATTAGCGGACTTGCCGCAGGGATTGACCAACTTGCCCATTTGGAGTCAATCCGTTATGGGATAAAAACTGTTGCAGTACTCGGTACTGGTATTTTTCTTGACTATCCAAAGGGCTCAGAGAAGGTGCGCCGACGCATAATCGAAAGCGATGGCTGCGTCATCAGCGAATACTTGCCACATCAACCTTCAAGCGCTCAGAATTTTGTAAGAAGAAATCGTATTCAGGCCGCGCTTTGTGACACGCTTGTGCCCGTTGAGTGGAAAATAAAAAGTGGTACAGCTCATACCGTAGGATTTGCAAAAAAATATGAAAAGAATATTGCTAATATTTTTTTACCCCAAACCTATCACTTAAGGCCTGAACTAGCATTCTCAGAAAAAGAGTGCGGAGCGCTTTCTTTTGAAATGCCAATTAGTATCGAAAGCTTACTGGACTTTGCCTTTACGCCAAAAGAAGCCACACAAAAACAACTAATATAAGCTGAACTATAGTTCACCAGCACATCGCAAGGGATTCAATGATGCTAGTACTTATCGCTTCGCCAAGCTCTCTTTTAGATATAACCTTCACGGTAAATCATGCTGTCGCCCGCGCTATGATTGAAATCGCGAATAATGATAATCCAGTTGTTATAGTTTCCAACAAACCACAGCCCGAGTGGTTTGACCAAGTATTCAAGGAGTCCAAGGTTCAGTTCAGGCAGGTAATGGGGCGTCAAAGTGGCCAATACATAAAAGATATTTCAAGGTCGAATAATGTGCCCACATCTAATTTTCTATGCCTGACGGCCTCAGATGAAGATTATATGATGGGGAAAAACGGACATGCAATTTTGATTGCAGCTGGATGGTCGAATAATGCTAAAGCTAGAGAACTTGGAATCCAAGTAGCAAATGCTAGCGAACTCAAGGAAGTATTCGATCTTACGAATAACTGGCCTGGGAGCTGGTGGTTTTCTGGCTCTGGTCCGAATTACGGCGTCCGCGCGTTAGCCGACCTATCCAGTTATGGGTCTGGCAACGCCCAAGTTCTTTTCTCCCAAAAGGTTACTGCTGCAGTAAAACAAGGTGGTGGTCCGCTCAATGCACTACTAGCAATTACCTCTAGATCTCTTCTACAAGAATGGGGCGGTGAAAAAAAGGGAGTTTTTTTTAGTGTGTTTCCATCATCCAATCCAGATAACTATAATGATGAAGTACTCACTGACTTTACTCATAGACTTCGTACAACAGTTTCACGTGTACATTTCGCAAGTCGCGACGAACCGCTATTCGTTAGGCATTCACCCTCGCCGAAAAGATCGCGCGGTCAGGGTGGGGATCGCACAGATCCCACCTCGCAAATTACAACTCTTCACCTCAATTCAAGATATGCGACAAACATTAAAGGGAAAGATGTCATCTTGATTGACGACTGTACCACTTACGGTCTCTCGTTTGGGGTTGCTGCTGCCTTCCTATCCGCCGCCGGTGCCGCTTCGATGACAGGCATAGCGCTCGGTAAATTTGGTTCACGACTCGAACACTATGAGATTGTTCTAACGGGCAATCCTTACAAACCTCTTAAAGCTACCGATTTTAAGTTGGTTGCGCACGACTCACTTGTCGGTACCACAGCGTCAAGCGCACAAAATGCTTTGCACAAATTAATTCCTTAAGGTTTAGGGGCGTTCGCATTAAAAGTGCGAGCGCCATTTTTATCTACAGTCAAGAACTGCAAGCGAACAAGTAAATTCAGTCTCTGCTCTAGTCATATTGCGGATACTAAAAACTACCGCTTTTTTGACACGCTCAAATCGCTACTTTTGGCCTAAAGCGGGCATAATCCCGCTGTCGCTATAGACCAGAAATCGAAAAAATCTTAAACCTTATTGACGGTGGATCTAGCGGAGCGGAAGGTTTTTATGCTTCCGCTTATCATCCGCTCTTTCTTTTGAGCTGGAGGTCAATGAAGTTAAGCTCTGCCTTGATTGCGTCAATCGTGAGCGCCTCAACTTTAGTGTTTGTGTTCGCTCTTGCATTGAGCTTTTTCATACCGGTCAGGACGACAATTATCCCGTTCAAATGAAGCTTTCGGGATTTTAGGTAATCAGGCATCTGAGCACTGTTCTGTAGTGTTTTGTTCATTGTTAGACCGATGGTAGGCCCGAATCAACCGGCCCTCGCCGGTTGCTTCGGGGAAGGTTTGAGTTAGGCCGCCAACAGGTCAAGCAGGCTGTGTTGGTGTGAGCGAGCCGCGAGTTCTCGCCAGGTCCAGCTTCCAAAGTGCTCGCCCAGTTCAGGGATATCCAGCTTCATCAGTGCAACCGGGTCACGACTAATCAGGTTGCGTGCGGCCCACAGCTTGCCGCCGGTCTCCAGCAGTGTTTTGGCGGCCTCATTCCACTGCTCTTCCAGCACAGTGTTCGCCAGGTGAGCCGCTTTATTCTCTATCTCGGTGCGTTTCTTTTGTGCCTCTGTGATATGCAGATCAATCGTCACCAGCTCCTGCTCCAGTGCGGTGATGAGCAGTTGTTGGCGGCGGTGATGCTCAGCCGCAGCCGTGAGGTTTTTTGCTGCCTTTTGAGCTTCTGCGTTAGCCGCTTTTTCGCCCTCTACATCGCCCCAGGCGACAGCCTGTGCATAAGCGGTGGCCGCGTCCGTTTCAGCTTGTCGAGCTTTTGCCATGTCTTCCTGATCGCTCTGGCGGACCTGCTGCAATCGGGTCTCGATGCTGCTGCGCTTTTCGTTGAGCTCCATCTCGTCGGCTTTCCAGTTCGCCATATCGCTGAGATATCCCGCAGCCAAGCTCTCACGGTTTGCCAATCTCTCAAGGCGATGAATCTTTTGATTCAGGTTGCTGATCTCCAGATTTCGCGAGTCGATGCGTCTTTTGTGATCGTTGATTTCATCCTGCACGGCTCGTTGACGGCCCTGCTGGATAACCTCCGGGCTTTCCAGCGCCTCTTCGAAGGGAGCCAGGTCACCCTGAATGCTCTCCACTTCGAGGGTCAGTTGGTCGCGGCGGTCTTTCAATTCTTGGATAGTGGTCATCTGTATTATCTCTGGGCATTACGTTTGATAGGGATGGTTGTTGAACGGCTGGCGAGGCCAGGAATGAGCCGGCGCTACCTCGATCAGCAGGCATGCCGTCAAGCGGCCTTGGCCTCGTGCTCATCCGTTCCAGGGACTGTCTTCACCACATAGCAGCGTTGAGGTCCTAGCCCGGGCAGGCGAATCAAGCTGTACGCCTTTCCGTCACTTCCGGGCTCAAGCACGCCCCGTTGCAGCAGCTCCTTGTTCACCGCACTGATGTTCATGCCCTTGAAGATTTCGGCCCTCCAGGCTTCAGGCAGCACGTAGTAGGTGTTGGTGGTGTGCATGGCATCGCCCATGCCGTGTTCCATCGTCTTGCGAAAGCCCAGCCGATCAATCGTGCGTGGGCCGTGTTCATCGATCTTGGCGGCTGCAGATTCCCAGCGGGTAAAGCGGCTTTCTCCAAACCGCTCGATGACCTGTCTCAGCCGAGCCACAATCGCATCCCCTTCGAAGTTACCGGCGCCGCCACGCTCAGCCAGCCATGCATGCAGGCAAACCCGTGCGGCAGTCGTGGCTGTGCCGTCCGGCCAGCCAGTGACGCCGAAGGCGGTGGCCAACTCTCCGGCCGCTGCTGCGAGGCCAAAGCGAAGGGCTGCACGTTGGGCTTGCCCACTGGCCGATGCGGGTAGGTTTTGGGTGATGAACTGCTCCACCGTGCGGCGAATGATCACCGTCCACCTGAGCATTTCTCCTGGCGCGCACAGTGCTTGTAGGAAGGCGGTGAGGGGTGTGCCGTAGTATTTGGCAACACGGGCCTTGAGCGCATCAGAGAGGGCGGCAGCATCCTCAAAACCATTCAGCACATCGAACATGCCGAGGCCCTTGCTAGCATCCGCTGGCACCGCAAGCATGCGAACCTCCATGCCCGCTTTCAGCTCCTTATTGGCGTCTGCCATGTGCTGTGCCAACGTCTTCTCGCCCGTCGAGAGAAACAGCAAGCGCCACTCCTGCACCTGTCGGCCTGCTTGTCCTCGATCATTCGCCCGAGCCTTGCCGGTGCCGTTGCCGAGCATGTACACCGTCTCGCCAATAATGCGTGGATCGCACATGCCGATTTCATCCAGGACCAGTAGGCCGTCTGAGTGTGCGGCGGCGATGGACTCCAAAGCGTTGTCTGTCGAGCGCCACGAACGCACCAGACGCGGCCCGCCATAGACCGAGGCAGCAACTTGCAGGTGGGTGGTCTTGCCCCCGGAACTGTCGCCATAAAGGTGGAAGCCGCCCGACTCATGCCCCAGCAGGTTCAGCAGAGGCCCTGCAAACGCCACAGAGACGACAAACGCTAAGCGGTGGTTACCGATGCATAGCGCGCCGATTTGCTGCTGCCACTGCTCCAGAGAACCCGCCTCGTTGATGGGTGGAAGCTGCGCCCCGGCTTCATAAAAATGCAGGTGTTCGGCGTGCGAGCCGATCTGTTGCTCGGGCAATAGAAACGCATTGTCGTGCCAGCCCAAGCGCGTCACCAAGCGTGCGCGCTGGGCGCTGTCGAAGCCGCCAAGGTAACTCTGCAGGTCATTGCGTGCGTTGCGCCCTGATCGGCTTCCGGCAAGGCGCAGGCCCATGTCTACCAGCGGGCCGAGTACGTCTTTGCCGAAGTCGCCGGTCATGGTTCGGGCTGGAATGTTCCAACGTTTTTTAGCGCCGTCCGGGTCATCGAATTCGACCAACAAGCCCCAGTTGTGGCCCTTGTCGTCGCGAGTGCGAGCGATGATTTCGAGAGGCGAACACACAGGACGCGCCTCGCCATCATCGCCGGAATAAAACACCCCT
>LNAP01006476.1_pt1 | contig 10077 bp, 14 predicted proteins | sample 602601 | NCBI WGS metagenome assembly LNAP01 (sample SAMN02440304, study PRJNA202911) | soil metagenome | biome: Subtropical and temperate rainforests or woodlands; isolation source: soil samples (1 kg each in a 20% v/v slurry with milli Q water) were... ...
GATCCTCGTAACTCAACCCTTGGTGTGCACGGGCTCCGCGTAATGCCCCCGCCAGCGCTTCCTTCAGATTCATGAGTCGGATCCCCAAAAGCGAGGATAAAGCCACGTGTAGTGTGTTCCGATAAACAGATCATAGTGATATTATCGTGACATATGGTTTGCCAAGCGGTCGTTTGATCATAGCGGCGCGATGTCTGGATTGGTGATGGATTGGTCATGAGAGCAGCACCTAAGACACGGCCAGGGACGTCTCGATGGGAGACGCGCTCATCAAGTCCGACGTTTATGGCCCGCGTAAACCCGCCGCAATAGTCACTGAGCGAAGTCTTGGCGAGAACCAGATCTACTTTTTGAGCGAAGGCAGGGATAGTGAGTGATGAAGTTTGATTGCGTAAAGGTTTCCGGAAAGCTCGACTATGTCCGATCTGTTTTACCCATGAAAGGTTGCTATAAAGCCAAGATCAGTATTGATGGATCGATCATTCCTAATTTGACATTGACCAACAAAATTTACGAAGAATTAGAAGTTGGCCAAGGTGTGACACTTTATGGGATGTTTAAGAGCAGTAGTAAAAAAGAAAAAATATTGGTGTGATTTACGGTCTTCAAAAAGAGAGCGGCGAGAAAATGTTCGCTACTTCTTTTAGATTCATGGTTCCAATGATTTTGGCGGGCGCCGCAGCTCTCGCATTCTGCATGGTATTTCTCATCGGCTGGTTTCCCTCTTTATTTGCACTGATCTCGTTATTCGGACAGGATCAAAGCTATATGTATAACGCTACAGTGGTCACGATAGTTGAAGCAGGGTTGGTTGCGCTGTTTTTTCTATGGCGTGCCTGGGTAATTTTCAGTGCCACCTCAAGGCCGGAATCATGGGAAGTTATCGCCCCTTCCACGCTGTCGAGTCGCTTCAGCAAGTTTCATAAGGAGTAATGTTCGCGGCTGGCGGTATAAGCGAAATGTTTGCGCCGCAATTTCGCTGAAAATTGAACTCAGTCAGAATCGCGGTGCGCTACGCATTAGGCAAGCGGAGCGCGCAGGCGTACAGGATGAGCGCCCGAAGGGCCGAGACGCGGTTTGCCGTGGCTCGGTTCACGCCAGCCATCCGCCGAAGGTGGCACGCCATATCCACCGGCCAGCTTTGTGAAAAGGAGGCTGAAATGACCTGCGATTTACTCCGCGAGCGTGAGAGAACTAGGCGAAGGGTTCTGTGGGTGCTTGCAAGCCTCCGTCCTGGTGATCCGAATGCCTCCGAACTCCTCACCATCCTTGATAGCCTCGACGTCCAAGAGCGAAACGATACCCACTGTAGCGATAAGCCACTCGAACTCATTGAGGTTCGTAACTCTGTCTTGGTGATGCGCCATAACTCCGGAATCGACATCATTTTGGAGCAGACTATTCCGCAACCCTGGAGAGAGCGTTTCCACCAAGCAAGCATCGGGTCGACGAGGTTAGTTGATGGGCCATACGCGTCAGACTGGGATAAATTCCTGGCGAGTTGGGAAGCAGAGATGCAGCATCTAGAGGCACACAGAGCTGCCTGCACTAAGCCAAAGCTGGATTGATGCGGACGGAGAATAGACGTGGAACGAGACAGCGATGACACCGTGTATTGCGATATCCAAATGCCGGTGGCTCAAGGGCGGGAGCTACTGGAATTAGTGAACGCACTGCGAGAGTCGAAAGTACATCCCTGTCTCGATAAAGTCTTTGAGCACATGCAAGACGAACTCAGTACGTCTATCGATATCGTGGACAACCCTCCAATGTGGGGGCCTTGGTGCGAGTAAGGCTCCTCATGGCCATGAGACTTCCGTTTCTCATCAATCTCTGCTCGGTACGCCCGGCACATCTATGTTGATCTTTCGCCAGAAGGCTTCAGAGAAACTGTAAACCGAGAAAGCAATCAGCCCCAGGGCCACAGCCGTTTGATTGAGTCAATTGGAATGGAATAACGTGCGGGCAAGCGGAGCGCGCAGGCGTGAGGGTGAAAGCCCGACAGGGCCAGGACAGTGGCGAGTATCGCCGGGCCTGGTACAAGACAGCCGGCCCGGCAGGGCACGCATTAAACAAAGCTTGGCTCCCTGCCAAATAATCACTTCTGGGAGCTCGGTTTGAGGCTACCTGTTCACCACTGCATCCTGCCCTCTATCGTGTGCGACCCGTCTGTGTGCGATTAAGCTCTCCACGGCCTCGCTGGCTGATAAACCTTCGTGCTTACTTGCGAGTAAAAAATTCTGGTCAAACACTGCCTGGTTGTTAGATATCAAGTCGTGGCATGTGGCAAAAAAATCTGGAGGCAAGCGCCCATCAACGGCGCGCGAACTTGAAGGCTCGATAACAGACATATCTCCATTGGCCCGTTCTAGAAGAGCTAACCAAAGCCCATGGGGGACAGTCGTACGATTTTCGTGTCGATTCCGGTATGACAGTATCCGCAGCAGTTCAGGAACTCGGTTGATAACGACTTCGCAAACGACGCGCAGCGCCTCAAACGGAGCGTCACTCATACCTATGATAGAGCTGTGATGCAGTTTGGATATAGATTGGTAGGGCTCTTCGATTTTGACCGGATAGTCGTAAGCTAACTGCAGAGCCAGAGCACCGAATCGGTCGGCACCTAGAAATGAGGCGAGGCGTTCGATAGCTTCGAGCTCATGTAGGTTTTTTCGTGTCAAAGCTATTAAGTTGCCCACGATTTCTCCGGTAGTTCGATAGCACTGTTCACTGAGTCGGTCTCCTGCTATCAACCATGCGATCTGGGATTATTCTTGCCGACAACCATCGATTTTATCCACATCCAGCCAACGCAGCCAACGCATTTGAACAGTAAGGCAAGCGGAGTGCGCAGGCGTGCGGGATGGAAGCCCGAAGGGCCGAGACGCAGGCTCGGTTTACGACAGCCCGTCCCCAAAGGGGCACGGCCCAACCCTAGGTCATACGAACTGGACGCGACCTATTACGAGGATTTTCAGATGGGAATGACGGACGATGACGACACAGTGTACTGCGACGTTCAAATGCCCTTAGCTCAGGGCCGTGAGCTGTTGCAACTGGTGACGACATTGAGAGAGTCGAAAGCCCATCCCAAACTCGACAGTGTCTTCGAACACATGCAAGACGAGCTCAGTACGTCCATCGATATCGTGGATAACCCGCCAACGTGGGGGCCTAGGCGTCAGTGATGACGCCTAGTGGAGGCATCAAAGCTCCGCATCCCAAGCATCCATCGCCTCACTCAAAGTCGCGTACCAATGGAGTCCACCGCTCTGCAGTGCATTCGCGATTTGCCTGTTGGTATTGCCGTCGACCCAAGTCGGGAGACTCTCTATGGCAACTGCGAACAGGCTGGCTGTCGCAACAGAGTACCTGCCAGTGTTCGTGGACTGGAGGCATACGTAGCGCACGGCAGCGCCACTGGGCAACCGACGCCAAGCCACCACCTCGATACAATCCCAGACACCCACTGGAGCCCCTGCGGTGGGACTCGCCGCCTGCTCCACCTAGAGGTCTGCCACTGTCTTGAATTGCCTGCTAGGCGCTCCTGATTTGTGGACAAGATGCTTCAGCTGCTCACGTGAGGCGACTATCTGCTCGCGAATTTCTTCTGGATCGATGGCCATGCCTCCCCGGTTGGTCACCGAAAGAGTTTTTAGGTTATTCACAGCCTGGATGAATTCGCGCTCACGCTTCTTCTCCCATTCAGGGCGGCGGTCGGGGAACAGCCAAGCTACAAGATGTTGGAGGGTGATCATGTTGTGCTCCGGTAGGGCTGGCTGAAGTCGAGGTGCTCCGATAGGCTATCACTCGCATCCCTACTTATCCCAGACGGTGATTTTCATGCGGTTTCAAGGCCTTGCAGCTCTACCGGTCGGAGCGCTCTTTGTCTAACCCGATCACACTCCCAACTGAGAGCCTCATAGGCTAAAATCCTGCGTTTGCGTCCGCCTGGAGCTCTGAGTGCTCAGAGATAAAGAAATTCGAAGCGCTTTGGTTGACCACTTGATGAAGCGGTCGCCTAGGCCTGCTCGGGTGCTCGAAGAGCTCACCATAGACAATGGCAATGCTATTGCTGATGTAGTTGCGTGCTTTCGCGAAATGCATTGCTATGAAATTAAAGGACAGACTGACAACGTCAGGCGGCTACTTGCCCAATCTGAGTTTTATTCTAAGTCATTTCCCAAGCTTACCCTGGTAACAACTGAAAACCATATAAAGTGGGCCGCAACTCATGCTCCAGAGCACTGGGGCTTAATACTAGCAAAAGTGCAAAAGGATCGGGTTGTGCTCAGCTACATACGGAAGGCAGGGAAAAACTCTAGTTTTTGTAAGCAAAAAGCTTTATTGATGCTTTGGAAGGCCGAACTGACTGCAATTGCAAACGCACACCCGCAAGTATCACTAAAAAAATCATTCACACGGGCAGACATTGCCACGGCAATTAGCATAGGGATTACTAAAGAGGACGCCCTGAACGGAATTCAGAGCGCAATCGTCAGTCGACCATCAAATAGTGTTCACAATGAACGTGATATGAGCAGCAGTAAGTGATTTTATCCACGTGCTAGGGCTTCCACCTTTGGGTGGCCTACGCGCAGAAAGATAACTTCGCTCATGGATATAATTATCACCATATGAATAGGCGGCACCCCGATAAAAAGCCTGCCCAACAATATCATCGGAAATAGTAAAATACTGCTGGTAACCGTGAGTCTTGAATCGTCTGCCACGTGATATATAGAACTGGTCGCTGTGAGTGTAGAAAACTTTTGGCGTTGATACACCACTCATCAGCTCCGGATTTAGGTCTAGATCTGAATACTCAGGACTTACCACACCGTAATCCCCATAAAGGACGTATTGGTAGTCAGGCGAGCTTGTCAAGGTGCGCCAGAGCCTGTACTCCTCTCGCACCACATGCTTTTGAACATCCGTTCCTATCAAATTTGCAATATTACCTGGAATTACAGATCCCGATACCGATGTAGCATCAACCTGGAAATCCTGTTTGAATCTAGACAAAAAGCGCTCGACTTTTCTCTTAGACGCAACATGATCATCAACAACTCTAAGATCTATTAGAAGAACGACACCGGCAGGCTGAACTGCCTGAATCTCATTCCAAAGCAGGTCGAGTCTTGGCTTAGTGATGCCATAGCTCTCGATATCTGTTTCTTGCAAGCGCACCCCTAGCGAGCCTGGCTTCATCCGAATGAAGTCAAAAGCTGCCGAGTTGTGATCAGGGCTGCGATCCAAAGCAACTACTGGCATCAGTTTGTAGTCTTTGAGCGCATCAAGCATATACCGATACTGGAAAGACCCTGCAAGATTTATACTTTCATCAATATCAAAGTTATCTACAAAAAACCAATACTCAAAATCAGCATCTTTAGACTTTTTTAGCTCAACCGCAGCCAACCTAATTCGCTTTAAAATCTCGATCTCGGTCATTATGTTTTGTGAGCGCGGCACATCATACAGTGGCGTTATCTGATTTCTAATACCTGAATCGAGCTGAGCAACACCTTGAATCTCATTTTGCTTAAATTTCAAAAACGGGATGTACTTAATCATCGACAAACCCAAAAGCTTCACGCAAATTCATGATTGGGACAAGCTCAGGGTAAAGCTTGTAGTTTTTAGCTTGATGACGCAGCATCCCGGCGGCAATAGCAGGATGAACCCTTGCTCGTTCACAGTACATAAGGAACTGACGCTTTTCGGTTCGAGCATTCCAAATTAATCGCCAATTCTCTCGCGAGACCAGACTATCTTTAGCGATGATATTGGCCTCCACCTCTACTTCAGATTCATCATTTTCTTCAAAGTCATCCAGAATTGGCTGGTCAAGCTGTTGGTAATGCAACGAAATATGTGCCAACTCATGCATTAGCGTGAACCAGAAACTATCGTACCGGTTGTACCGAAGCGCTATTCCCACTACCGGAGTGCCCTGCGGAAGCTTGAAGGTGCACCCGTCCATCTTCATGGACTTGAAACCTGGCTCCACCACCAAGAGAACCCCATAGGCGTCGGCCAAGATCTCGATGAGAGACGTAATATGATCTGGTTCTAGGCTTAGAAGTGCGATCTCCCTCAGTTGCTCAAGGCTCAAGCCCTGGAACTCAGGGATAGCTCGTCTCAACATAGCGAATTTCGATTTCTCATTGACCAACGACAACCAGGCTTGAACTTTGGTCTCTTCAGCAGAGTGATTCTTTCGGTAGAGCACAGCTTTATTATTGTTAGTCGCATTGAGCGCAAGCCGGATAATAAAGTCGTCATAGGCTTCACCTGGCCGTGCGTGCGTTTTGGCATCGGCTGGCTTCAATGCTTTCCTTAAGCTAGTAAGAGCCGTTGTGAAGTCCACTGCAGCAGCCCGCGAGGAAGGGTAGACCTCGAAATCCTCTGGGAGAATCTCTGACGTGTCAGACATGATGAGCCTCCCCTGCGAGCTTCCCTGCTATCTCTGGAGACGCCTCGAAATACCGCAGATTCTCTTTTTCGGCATCAACCTCATACTCAATCATGCCAAGGTAGCGGTAATACCCCTCCGCAGTCGGCAGTGAATGCAAGCAGAAGCCTGGCCGGTAGCCCAAAGTATTGATGGCGAAGTGGGAGGCGTGTGCAATCAGAACTCGACTGACACTTCCGAACTGCTTTCCATAGTTCGGTCGATCTCTATTCCAATAAGCCGAGGCAACGTAATCAATGTAGAAAATGCGCTCGCCATCCAATCGGCTTTCCGTGGGATGGTAGATGACGCAAGTCGCTTGAATCCGTCCCAGCGCACTCAGGAAAAACCAGTGGTAATCGTCGCTCCGGAACGCAAAAGCTTTATCCAGCCAACTCCAATGGAAATCAGACAATCCATAGGTGGGCAATTGATCGAAAAGTACGTTGGGGTCGGAGGCGGCGGCAGGGATGTCAGCTATCAGCTGCCCCATAATCCGATGCTTCTCAGTGTCCCACTGCTCACTCAGCTGGAACACGTACATGGGTGCCAGGCCCTGATGGATTTGGTAGGGAACCTGCTGCCCTGTGTGACGGCACTCAAGTGTAGGCTCACTCATCAAGGCGCCCGCCTTTCATGGCCAGGTAGCCGGCTGATCCGAATGGCGTCATCGTGGAAATCCCTCTCCCTATTGATGGCTAGATGATGCCACCAATTGTCGCAGTGCTCAACGCGCCCTTTTGGCGTCATGATTTCACTGGTGCAGAGTCTAGACGTTATTGAGCTATCCGCGATGTGCACCGCCAAGTTAAATGCAAACTGATTACAGGCCCCAAGGAACAATCATGCTGTCAGGTACGTGTCGTGTTGTATCGCCCCCTACGCCTCAATAATTGGCCCATCAGATTTGCCACTGGGGCAGGAGAAACGATATGAGCAGCTTCAATACAGTTGAGACACGCCTACTGAACAAAGGCGAACTTGGTCAAGTGGTCAGATATCTGCGCGAGATTCGTCAGTGGTCTCAAGAGACGCTTGCGGAACTAGCCAGGACAACCCCGAGAACCATCCAGCGCGTGGAGGCTGGCTCAGGAGCGAGCCTCCACACCATGCGAGCTTTGGCCAGTGCCTTTGAGTTTCAGGACATCGATGTGTTCACGAAACCTATGGCGATCCCTACAGATGACCAACTGCAAGCTGCCAAAGAGAAGTTCGAGAAAGAGTATCTCCTTACGAAAGCGCTGAAGCCTGGGTCTGGCAGATGCCTGGCCAAGCTTGCAGCCGAAAGTATCGGCAATTACATCGAGCTGGCCTTCGAACCCAACCGGAATCAAGCCGAAACGTTTGCTGAGCTGGCCGACTACCTGAGGGAATATGGTGATTGCGCAGAGCTTTACTCAAGCACATCCCACCTGGACGTGTTTGATGAACTGCAGGCACTCATTGCCCGCCTAAGTGAACAGGGAGTCACGCTGCGTTACGCATCCAGACAGTTGGTATCTAAGGACGAGTCAGACCCGGAGCATCAGCCACGACCGGTCGGATACGTCTTTTACCTGATGGGGTACAAGGAGGGTGAGGCGCCTGAAGAAATAGCCCTACCCAAGAGAATGAGCCTACTGTGATTCCAAGCCTCTTGGTACTTACTCCAGCCGCCGAAACAGCTGGGGATAACTTAGGCACTCAGGACTTTCTGGGTTTGGCTCTAGCGGTTGCCTCCGCCACTAAAGGGTCATCTGGCCAATAGTGCTTTGGGTATCTCCCCTTGAGATCTTTCTTCACTTCCGCATAGGTACTCCGCCAGAAATTGGCGAGATCTTGTGTGACCTGTACTGGCCTTCGAGCCGGCGACAAAAGATGTAACGTGAGCAGCTGCTTTCCTTGAGCAATTCGAGGTGTTTCCGAGAGGCCGAATAGCTCCTGCAAGCGCACAGCGAGAATTGGCGGGTGCTGCGAGTAGTCGATACGGATGCTTGAGCCGGATGGAACCTGGATCGCCTGCGGAGCTTGGGATTCCAATTCTTGCGGGAGCGGCCAAGGGAGCAGATTCCTGACTATTGAAGACAGATCCAACTGGCTGAAGTGACTGAGCCTGGTGACCTTCCCCAAGTATGGCGTGAGCCACTCTTCGAGCGTATCCAGGAGATTGGCATCTCTGAGGTCAGGCCATTTGCTGCCGCCCTGACCATTCTGGATATCCAACTGACGCAACAGCTCGACCCGCGCTTGCCACTGACGCAACTCAGGGTTCCAGGGCAGGAGTTCGATGCCCTTGCGCCTCACGAGGTTGACCAGCGCGAGCGAACGGGCTTGCTCATCCAGGTTTGGCAGAGGCGTTGTGGAAAGTACCAGCTGCCCCACCTTCAGTTGCAGCTCAGCCTTGAGCACCCCTTCCCTCTCATCCCAATCGACCTCATCGACTGACCTCACAAGGTCGGCTAGCTCATCATCGAACAGGGCCGGATCAAGGTCGCTCGCCAGGTAGATTCGTTCCTCACGCTGGCCCTGCCGACTACCCAAGTCTGCCACCACCAGCCACTCATGTTTGGTGAGTGCATCGGGTTCTGAGAAGACTGCTGCGCGTCCGTTGGATAGACGGTACTCAGATGCGCTTGAGCGCCTCTGCAGGCCGATTCGATCTGGATATGCGTACGCCAGTAGGCAACCCACCCACCGTGGGTGATCGGGCTCGCTTGCGGCGCTAGAGGCCCTCCCACGCAACAAGGATCGATACTGGCGAGCCGACTGCTTCACGCGCTGGAAGGAGCCACCGCCACGACGTGAATGCTGCTCGCCGGACAATGCACTCAGCCTGGTATGAAGATCAGCTCCTGCTCCACGCAGAATGTCCTTCTCACCTAGAAGTGCTGCGATGTTGCAGGCCAGGTCATCCAGCCCCATAGAGTTGCCCTTGATGAGCAGGTGAGCGATGCGAGGATGCGCTGGAAGCTCGCTCATGGCCGATCCGTGAGGTGTGAGCTGTCCAGCATCATCCAGTGCGCCAAGGCGCTTGAGTAAGTCTCTGGCTTGAGCAAAGGGTGCTGAGGGAGGTTGGTCGAGCCACGTCATTTCATCTGGCTTCATCCCCCATCGGGCCAACTGGAGCGCGAGGGCAGCCAAGTCCGCCTGCAAGATCTCAGGGGTGCTGTAACCAGCCATTTGCTCGTGCTGCGACTCTGACCATAGCCGATAGCAGACGCCAGGCTCCAGACGTCCTGCTCGCCCCATACGCTGAGTAGCGCTAGCCTTCGAGATACGCTGAGTGTCTAGTCGGGTCATGCCACTGCGAGGATCAAACTTCGGCACTCGCTCAAGGCCACTATCCACGACCACCCTTACGCCATCGATGGTCAAACTGGTCTCGGCGATGTTCGTCGCTAGAACGATCTTCCGCGAGCCGGTGGGTGCAGGGTCTATCGCAGCCCGTTGTGCGTTCAAATCGAGGTCACCGTACAGTGGGCATACAATCACGTCTGGACGGGTGCTTAGTTGCTCTTTGAGCGACTCAGCCACCCGCCGAATCTCTGCCTGCCCAGGAAGGAAAACCAAGACGCTCCCCGGCTGCTCGTTGAGAGCGGCCAAGCAGGTATCAGTGACCCGTGTATCGATATGCTGGCCTG
>LNAP01006477.1_pt1 | contig 10077 bp, 6 predicted proteins | sample 602601 | NCBI WGS metagenome assembly LNAP01 (sample SAMN02440304, study PRJNA202911) | soil metagenome | biome: Subtropical and temperate rainforests or woodlands; isolation source: soil samples (1 kg each in a 20% v/v slurry with milli Q water) were... ...
CGCCCTATGGACGGCGGGGCGTCGATCCGCAGCCGCCCTCGAGGGCCGCGCGTGACGTCGTGGAAGGAGGCCTCGGCTTCCTCGATGTCGGCAAGTATGCGCACGCAGCGCTCGTAATATGCGGCGCCATCCGGCGTCAGGCTCAGGCGGCGCGTGGTGCGGTTGAGCAGGCGCACCCGCAACAAACGCTCCAGGCCCTGGATAGTGGTGGTCACGGTGGCGCGGGGCAGGCCCAGGCTGTCGGCGGCCAGTGTAAAACTGTTGGCGTCGACCACCCGGGTAAATACTTGCATAGCCTGGAAACGATCCATGAGGTTCTCCGGGAAAGAAAAATCCGTACTGTGCGCCAGACTGGAAAAAGGCCTGAGCCTGATTGTTCTCTGTCAGCGAATAGTGTTAGTAAAAAATAGATATTTATCTGTTTTAGCGAAAAGTAAATAATACTCGCTCTTTTCCAGAATTCATACGGATCATCATGTTTCTACTGCGCAATCGATATGTCATGGCGGCGCTCGCCGCGGCCGCTCTATTCGGCGGCATCGCCGTTCTTCGCGTCAACGCCGGCGCCGCCCGGGAGGCCAAGGCCGCCAGCCCGGCGCCGGCCGTGGCGGTTGAGGTCGCGACGGTTGCGAACCAAACCATTACCGACTGGCACGACTATTCCGGCCGGCTCGAGGCCGTGGACCAGGTGGAGATCCGCCCCTTGGTGTCGGGCACTTTGACCGCCGTGCATTTTACCGACGGCAGCCTGGTCCAAAAGGGCGACGAGCTGTTTACGATAGATCCGCGTCCCTACCAGGCGGCGGTGGATCACGCCAGGGCGCTGGTGGCGGCGGCGCAGGCCCGCGTCGCCTATACGGCGTCCGACCTGGCCCGCGCAGGGCGGCTGCTGGCGAGCAATGCCATCGCGAAACGCGACTATGAGGAAAAGCGCAATGCTTCGCGCGGCGCAACCGCCGATTTGCAGGCGGCCAAGGCGACGCTTGAATCCGGCCTGCTGGACCTCGAACATACCCGCATTCTGGCTCCCATTGCCGGACGGGTGTCGCGCGCGGAAGTGACCGCGGGCAACGTCGTGGCGGCGGGGGCCGGCTCGACGCCTCTGACTTCCCTGGTATCGGTGTCGCGCATCTATGCGTCGTTCGATGTCGACGAGCAAAGCTTCTTGAAGTTCGTGAATCCGGCCCGGACCTCCGGCAGCGCCGGCGCGCCGATATTCCTGGGCCTGGCCAACGAAGACGACTACCCGCGTCCCGGCAAGCTGGCTTCCGTCGACAACCAGTTGGATACCTCTTCCGGAACCATACGGGTGCGCGCGGTATTCGATAACGCCGACGGCACGCTGGTGCCGAGGCTCTACGCCCGCATCCGCCTGGGCGGCGGGGCGCCCCACCATGCCGTGCTGGTCGACGAGAAAGCGATAGGCACGGATCAGAACAAGCGCTTTGTCGTCGTTGTGGACGACAACAACAAGACGGCCTACCGCGAAGTGCGCCTGGGCGCCAGCCAGAAAGGCTGGGCTGTCGTCGAAACCGGCCTGAAAGCCGGCGAGCGCATCGTCGTCAACGGCCTGCAGCGCATCCGGCCCGGCGATATGGTCACGCCCAAGCCGGCGCTCGCGGCGACAGATCCCAGGCTTGCCGTATGGGATGGCGCCGCGCAGGCATCCGCTCCTGGCGATAACTCCTAAGAGCCTCTTTGGATTTTCATGAATATTTCTAAGTTTTTTATCGACCGCCCGATTTTCGCGGGCGTGCTGTCGGTTCTCATCCTGCTGGCGGGCAGCCTCGCGGTGTTCCAGCTGCCTATCTCCGAATATCCGGAGGTGGTGCCGCCGTCGGTGGTGGTGCGCGCCCAATACCCGGGCGCCAATCCCAAGGTCATCGCGGAAACCGTGGCCGCGCCATTGGAAGAATCCATCAATGGCGTGGAAGGCATGCTGTACATGCAGTCTCAGGCAAACAGCGATGGCAACCTCGCCGTGACGGTGAACTTCAATCTCGGCGTGGACCCCGACAAGGCCCAGCAATTGGTGCAGAACCGCGTCTCGCAGGCGCTGCCGCGCTTGCCCGAGGACGTGCAAAGGCTGGGTGTGACGACAGTAAAAAGCTCGCCTACCCTGACCATGGTGGTGCATCTGATTTCGCCGGATGACCGCTACGATATGACCTACCTGCGCAATTACGCGGTGCTCAATGTCAAGGACAGGCTGGCCCGCATTCCCGGGGTGGGCGAGGTCCAACTCTGGGGCTCGGGCAATTATTCCATGCGCGTGTGGCTGAACCCGCAGAAAATCGCCCAGCGCGGCCTGACGGCGACGGACGTGGTGGCGTCGATCCGCGAACAGAACGTGCAGGTGGCCGCGGGCGTGATCGGCGCTTCGCCGAGCCTGCCCGATGTGCCCCTGCAATTGTCGGTCAACGCGCAGGGCCGGCTGCACACCGAAACCGAATTTTCCGACATCGTGCTCAAGACCTCGGCGGATGGCGGCGTGACCCGGCTCGGGGACGTGGCCCGGATCGAGCTTGCCTCGTCGGAGTATGGCTTGCGCTCCCTGCTGGACAACAAGCCGGCGGTGGCGCTGGGGATCATGCAGTCGCCCGGGTCCAACGCCCTGGCGGTGTCGGATCAGGTGCGCGCAGCCATGAAAGAGCTGTCGGCTGATTTCCCCCCTTCGGTGGAAAGCCGCATCGTGTACGACCCCACCCAATTCGTGCGTTCCAGCATCAAAGCGGTGGTGGTGACGCTGCTGGAGGCCATCGCGCTGGTGGTGCTGGTCGTGATCGTGTTCCTGCAAACCTGGCGGGCGTCCATCATTCCGCTGCTGGCGGTGCCTGTTTCCATCGTGGGAACCTTTGCGTTGATGCTGGCCTTCGGCTACACCATCAACGCGTTGTCGCTCTTCGGCCTGGTGCTGGCCATAGGCATCGTGGTGGACGACGCCATCGTGGTGGTGGAAAATGTCGAACGCAATATCGCCGACGGCTTGTCGCCGCGCGACGCGACCTATCGCGCCATGCGGGAAGTCAGCGGCCCCATAGTCGCCATCGCGCTGACGCTGGTCGCGGTATTCGTGCCGCTTGCCTTCATGACGGGCCTGACCGGGCAGTTCTTCAAGCAGTTCGCCATGACCATAGCCATTTCCACGGTCATCTCGGCCTTCAATTCCTTGACGCTGTCGCCAGCATTGGCGGCCCTCTTGCTCAAGGGCCATGCCGAGAAGCCGGACTGGCTGACGCGCGCGATGAATCGGGTATTGGGCGGATTTTTCGCCGGTTTCAACCGTTTCTTCGGCCGCTCGTCCGATCGCTACGCCAAGGGAGTCTCCGGCGTGATTTCGCGCAAGGCCTCGTCGATGGGCGTGTACCTGGTTCTGCTGGCCCTGACGGCAGCGGTCTCATACATCGTGCCGGGCGGGTTCGTGCCGGCGCAAGACAAGCAATACCTGATCAGCTTCGCCCAGCTCCCGAGCGGGGCATCCCTGGACCGCACCGAGGCCGTGATACGCCGCATGACCGATATCGCCCTGAAGCAGCCGGGCGTGGAGAACGCCGTGGCCTTTCCGGGCTTGTCCATCAATGGCTTTACCAACAGTTCCAGCGCCGGGATCGTGTTCGTCACGCTCGCGCCTTTTGACAAGCGCCATGGCGAGGCGCTGTCGGCCAACGGCATAGCGGCCGCGCTCAATCAGCAGTTTTCCGGCATCCAGGACTCCTTCATCGCCGTTTTTCCGCCGCCGCCCGTCATGGGCCTGGGGACGGTGGGCGGCTTCAAGCTGCAGATCGAGGACCGCGCGGCCGTGGGCTATGCACAGCTCGACGCCGCGGCCCAGGCCTTTCTGGCCGAGGCGCGCAATGCCCCGGAGCTCGGCCCGGCCTTTTCCAGCTACCAGATCAATGTGCCGCAGCTGGATGTCGACCTGGATCGCGTCAAAGCCAAGCAGCTGGGCGTGCCCGTGACCGATGTCTTCGACACCATGCAGATTTACCTGGGTTCGCTGTATGTCAACGATTTCAACCGCTTCGGCCGCGTGTATCAGGTAAGGGCGCAGGCCGACGCGCCATACCGTTCGCGGCCGCAAGACATCCTGCAGCTCAAGACCCGCAACAGTTCAGGCGACATGGTGCCGCTGTCCTCGCTGGTCAAGGTAACGCCGACCTATGGTCCGGAGATGGTGGTGCGCTACAACGGCTATACCGCCGCCGATATCAACAGCGGGCCCGCGCCGGGGTATTCCTCGGATCAGGCCCAGGCCGCGGCCGAGCGGATTGCCGCCAAAACGCTGCCGCGCGGCGTCAAGTTCGAATGGACCGACCTCACCTATCAGCAGATACTGGCGGGCAACGCCGGCATCTGGGTATTTCCGATAAGCGTGCTGCTGGTGTTCCTGGTGCTGGCGGCCCTGTACGAAAGCCTGACTTTGCCATTGGCGGTCATCCTGATTGTCCCGATGAGCATCCTGGCGGCGCTGACGGGGGTTTGGCTGACCGGCGGCGACAACAACATCTTCACGCAGATCGGCTTGATGGTGCTGGTCGGGCTGGCATGCAAGAACGCCATCCTGATCGTGGAATTCGCCCGAGAACTGGAATTGCAGGGAGCGACGCCGAGGACGGCCGCCATAGAGGCGAGCCGGCTGCGGCTCAGGCCCATACTGATGACGTCGATCGCTTTCATCATGGGCGTGGTGCCTCTGGTTACTTCGACGGGGGCGGGCTCGGAAATGCGCCATGCGATGGGGATAGCCGTGTTCTTCGGCATGCTGGGCGTCACCTTGTTCGGCCTGTTCCTGACGCCGGTGTTTTATGTGTTGCTGCGTTCGATGGGCGGCCGCGCATTGCATTCGGCGGCGGTACACGAGGCGCCCATGCTGGCATCGAACATCGAACACTAAAGAAATAGCGGAATATAGCAATGATCAAGTCCTTACGAATCAGCCTCGCCCTGGGCGCCGCGTTGCTGGCGCTGGCCGGATGCGCGGTCGGGCCGCAATATCAGCGGCCGCCGGTCGATACGCCGGCCGCTTTCAAAGAGGCCTCTTTGTCGCCCGAGGAGGCGCGGCACTGGAAGGACGCGCAGCCGTCCGACAGCATGGAGCGCGGCCGGTGGTGGGCGGTATTCGACGACGCTCCCCTGAACGCGCTGGAAGAACAGGCCATGGCCGCCAATCAGGATCTGAAGGCCGCGGCGGCCCGCGTCGGGCAGGCGCGCGCTTTGCAGCAGGGCGCGCGCTCGGATCTCTACCCGAAGATCGATGCGGGTTTCGGGCCGACCCGGCAGCGCGCCTCCAACGCGTCGCTGGGGCTGTCCGACGATGCCCCGAATGCGCCCTCGACATTGTGGCGGGCGCAAGCGGGGGCATCGTACGAGGCCGATCTGTTTGGCCGGGTGGCGGCCGATGTCGATGCCGCGACGGCCGACACGCAGCAAAGCGAGGCTTTGTTCCGCTCCGTGCAGCTGGCCCTGCAGGCGGACGTGGCGCAAGCCTATTTTCTGATCCGCCGGCTCGATGCCGAGCAAGAGCTGTATCGCGGCACAGTCAGCCTGCGCAGCCAGACGCTCGGCCTGGTCGAGCGGCGCTACGCGGAAGGCGACATCAGCGAACTGGATGTCGCGCGCGCCAAGTCGGAACTGGCATCGGCGCAATCGGAATCCTTGGGCGTCGAGCGCCAGCGCGCCATCGCGGAACATGCTTTGGCGATATTGCTGGGCAAGGCGCCGGCCGACTTCTCGGTGGCGCAACGGCCCTTGCAGGGGATTGCCATCGGCATTCCCGCCGGCCTGCCTTCGTCATTGCTGGAGCGCCGCCCGGATATCGCCGCGGCCGAGCGCGCCATGGCCGCGGCAAATGCCCGCATAGGAGCCGCCCAGGCGGCATTCTTTCCGCGCCTGACGATAACCGGGGCGCTGGGTTACGAGTCGTCGCAACTGGGAGATCTGTTCCAGTGGTCGAGCCGCAGCTTTTTGCTGGGCCCTCTGGTCGGGACGATGCTGTCCCTGCCCATCTTCGACGGCGGCCAGCGCCAGGCCGGCCTGGATCGCGCCCGCGCCAAGTACGAGGAAGACGTGGCCATTTATCGCCAGACCGTCTTGAGCGCATTCAGGGAAGTCGAAGACAACCTGTCGAGCTTGCGCATCCTGGGCACCCAGACCGATGTCCAGGACAGCGCGGTGCAATCGGCCGCCCGGGCGGCCGAGCTTTCGCACACGCAATACCGCGAAGGCTCGGTCAGCTATCTTGATGTCATCGACGCCGACCGCGCGGTGCTTCAGCAAAAACGCGCGGCCGTGCAATTGAACGGCGACCGCGCGCAAGCCGCGGTCAACCTGATACGCGCCATCGGCGGCGGGTGGGACCGTGCGGGCGCCGCTACCGCCAGCCTGTAAGGCTGGCGGTAGCGCTGGCCGGGAAGCATGCCTGGCCCGCCCCGCTAGAGCATGAACCTCGCTGTCAGCCGCGCCAGCGGGCCCTGCAGCAGGCGCGTGACCGCGTCGGGCAGGCTAAGCGGCCTCAGCAGCATCTTGACGGCCATATCCAGCGGATAGTGGCGCCGCACCTGCTTGCCCAAGCGGCTGCGCAAGGCGCGGAAAGCCGCCTTGTCGGCGTGGGCCTCAGGCTGGCGGACAAGGTAGGCGTGCCAGAGGGCGCACTCGGCGTCGTCGTTGCGGGCTTCCAGCAGCCGCCTCTTGATGGCTCCCAGGATGCGCAGGCGTCCTGGCGCTTCCTTGCCGTTGTACAGCCGGAAGTAGCGGTAGAAATATTTGTAGTGGCCGATTTCATCGGCCCTGATGCGGGCGGCAATGCCTGCCAGCACGGGTTCCGTGGTCTGCTGCGTCAAGGCCTGGTAGAACGTCGCCGTGCCGGTTTCGACTATGCAGCGCGCCACCATTTCCAGGCTGCGGCTCGCCTCGAAATTGTCGGGCGTGCACAGCGGGGAGTATTCAGCGTAGAAGGCGGAATACGCCTGCTGCCAGTCGAATTCCGGCCAGACATGATTGACATAGGCCCGCAGGACATGGCCGTGGCGCACTTCTTCGGGCCGCCAGCGGCTTTCCAGCCACGCGATGACTTCCTCGTCGCCTTTGAAATAATGTATCAGGTTGTCGGTATAGAGATCGGAGGCGATCTCGACAAAAGAAGCCGCGGCGACCAGATAGAACAAATTTTCCTGGTCTTTGATTTGCGAAAGATCGATTGCTTGAAAGGGAACCTCACCGAGAGTCCAGTCGGTCGCTGTCCTGGTGAATTCGTGCATTGCCCGAACCTCCTGTGGCGTCTTGCCTAGCTGATTACTATATACCCGGTAGGGCCGGGTGCATATAGCATGCCCGAAATCAGGGCCGGCATAGCGCCGTTCGCTTTGCCCAGCCATCGCGCCGCGGAGTTCCCGGGCGACGGCGGCAATGCGATCTGACCTTGAACGCACGCGCCGCCTACACCAGACCCTGCTATGCCCATGCCATCGCCGCCCTGGCGAGGCGGCAAGGCATGGGCGGCAGCTAGCGGCGCCGGTCTATCAGCAAGCCGTCATTCGAGGCGTTTTTTCCACCTGCAGGCCGAACCACGGGCGCAGATGCACCCCGAGCGCGCTGCCGGCGAAGGCGGCGGGCAACCATAGCCAGGCATGCAGACTGCCCGACAGAATGCCACTGAAGTAGGCGCCGATATTGCAGCCAAAGGCCAGGCGGGCGCCATAGCCCAGGAAAATCCCCCCGATCGCGGCCGCCAGTAAAGAGCGCGCGGGGATTTTCCATATCGGGGCGAACTTGCCGGCGGCCGCCGCCGCGGCCAGGGCGCCCAGTATGAGACCCACGTCCATGACGGAGGTGATGTCCTGGCTTACAGGAGCCGTCAAGGCCGCCGGGTTCTTCGCCCAGAAGGCCCATTGAGCGGGGTCGGCGCCCAAGGCGAGCAGGCCCTTGGAACCCCACAGGGCGAAGGCGGACGTGATGCCCCATGGGCGGCCGGCCAGGGCGAGCGTAGCAAAATTAAGCAGCACCAGGGCGACGGCGCCCCATACCAGCGGCCATGGTCCGCGCAGCAGAGTCGCGGGGCGGGATGTTCCGGTCGCATGCGAAACCAGCTGGCCATGGCGGCGTTTTTCCAGCACCACCGTCAATCCGGCGATGAGCGCGAATACGAGCAGGTTGGCCAGCAAGGCCGGCCACAAGCCCCAGGCCTTGACCAAAGAAACCGGCGCCAGAGCGGGCAGGGTGCTCCACCAGGTAAAGTTCAGCGCCGCCAGTATCGAACCCACGATGAAAAAGAACAATGTCACCAGCATGCGCGTGCTGCCGCCGCCCACGGCGAACAGTGTGCCGGAGGCGCATCCGCCGCCTAGCTGCATGCCCAGGCCGAAGATGAAAGCGCCCAATAGGACCGAGACGCCGGGAGGCGAAACAAAGCCGCTCACAGCCTGGCCCGCCAAGCTCCCTTGCGCGAGAAAAGGGAAAAACAGTATGACGCCGAAGGCCAGCATCAGCATTTGCGCGCGCAGCCCGGCCCCGCGGCGGTCGGATACGAAGACCCGCCAGGCCTGGGTGAAGCCGAAGGACGAATGGTAAAGCGTGACCCCAAGCAGGGCGCCGACCACCCAAAGCGCGCTTTGCCGGACACTGACGGTGTCGCCCAGGTAAATCGCCCCTGCAACGATGAGCAGCAAGGCGATGAGCAAAGGCTTGAGATTCAGCCCGAGCGAGGGCAGGGGGCCGGGCAGCGTGGCGGTGGTGGTAGTCATGGCTAGGAGGGTAGGAGAGAAATAATGTAACTGTACAACGTTAATGTAATTTCCATAAATAATGATTTCTAATTTTGCTATACATACAAGTAATTAATAGCGAGCCGTAATAGTGAACCGCGTGTAATAGTGAGCCGCGTGTAATAGTGAACCGCGTGTAATAGTGAACCGCGTGTAATAGTGAACCGCGTGTAATAGCGTGCCGATATGAAGGCGGAGCTTATAGCGCAGTCATGGCGCGGCAAATTCCTGCTACGCTCTTGCGGTGATAAAAGGAGGAAGCAAGAATGACAGAGAAAACGAAGCAGGCGGAGGATGGCGCGACAATGGAAAGCCGGGTGCGCGATAGCTTCGAGCGGCAAGGCCTGATGCGCCATCTAGGGGCCGTGATCGCCAGCGTGGCGCCGGGCATGGTCCATATCCGCATGCCATACCGGCAGGAACTTACGCAGCAGCATGGTTTTTTCCACGCCGGCGCCACGAGCGCTATTGCGGATTCGGCCGGCGGGTATGCGGGCTTTACTTTGTTCCCCCCGGGGAGTTCGGTGCTTACGGTGGAGTTCAAGATCAATCTGATGGCGCCGGCGCGCGGCGAGTATCTGGAGGCGGTAGGCAAGGTGATCCGGTCTGGCCGTACCCTCACGATTTGCCAGCTCGAGGTGTTCGGAGTGACGGGCGAGGAAAGAACGCTGGTCGCGATGGGGCAGCAGACGCTGATCTGCATGCATGGCAAACCCGATTCGTTGAGCGCCCAGGCTTGATCGCGGCAAGGGGATTGCGCTTTTATTGTCCGCTGCTAGTCCGCGTTGCCGGTCCAGCGCCTTTGCGCTCACTTTATTTGTCGGCTTCCTCGACGCTTTGGCCGGCAGCTAGGTGAATAAAGAAATGTCGCGTATCCAAACGGTTTCAGCGTTCTTTCTAAATCTGGCGCCGTGGGTTTCCAAACCAGCGTAGTGGGTTTCTTAACCTGGCACCGTGGGCGGGTGTGGATCATGTAGTTCTAAACCCGTCGCCGGGGGCGGGTGTGGGTCATATTGTTCTTAATCCGTCGCCGAGGGCGGGTGTGGGTCATGTTGTTCTTAACCCGTCGCCGGGGGCGGGTGTGGGTCATGTTGTTCTTAATCCGTCGCCGAGGGCGGGTGTGGGTCATATTGTTCTTAATCCGTCGCCGAGGGCGAGTGTGGGTCATGTTGTTCTTAACCCGTCGCCGTGGGCGGGTATGGGTTGGGCTCAATATCGCTGCGGTCCCGGGCTTCGCCCGTGACTGCCCGCGCAGTCGACCTGTTTCCGGGCGCCCGCGAACTCGCGGAACGGGCAGCCCCCGGCTGCCCGTAAACGT
>LNAP01006478.1_pt1 | contig 10076 bp, 8 predicted proteins | sample 602601 | NCBI WGS metagenome assembly LNAP01 (sample SAMN02440304, study PRJNA202911) | soil metagenome | biome: Subtropical and temperate rainforests or woodlands; isolation source: soil samples (1 kg each in a 20% v/v slurry with milli Q water) were... ...
CGGCAGGCTCGTGGGACATTGCTCAAACGCCCAAAGGAGGTAAGGCCACGGTGGACAAGCTGTTGGCGATTGCCAAAAGCAGCGGCGCGACCGCCTCCGGGGACACAACCCCGCCACAGCGCATCATCAAGACCTTCAAGGCGACACTGGGTGGCAGGCCTGTAATCCGGGCAAACTACTACCGTTCGCTTTCCATCAACCCCTACCTGCGATTTGATATGACGCCCCAACAGGGCGGCGATATGCTGTTCGAATGGATCGAAGACACAGGGCGCGTTGTCCAGCGCACGGAAACAGTTCGCCTGGGCTAAAACCGGGGCAAGCCACCGTAACGCCATTGTCATCACGGGTGAAGTCTTGCAGCACGACACGCGCTGGCGTAAACGCAATTTCGCGATAGGGATTGACGTTTGGGTCCAGTCGGCAAGGGCTCGGATATCGTCGGTGGTGTAATCGCCCTTGGGTCAGGCATGAACACCCGGCCCAATAACAACAACTTTCAGAGACTAATCGGCGAATGAATCCACCGCAAAATCCACGAACGCGCGTATCCGCCTGGAAAGCTGATGGCGTGGAGCATAAACCGCGTAAATATCCGCATCGGGGGTTTGATAGTCGGGCAATACCTGGACCAGGCGCCCGCTTTTCAAATGCCTTGAGATGTCCCATTCAGCACGCATCAAAATGCCCAGACCGTCCAGCGCCCACTTAACGGCCACCTCGCCATCGTTAGTTGCCATACCGCTGTGAACCCGCACAGAATAGCTTTTAGGATTGACATCATGCCGGCTGATCAAACGCCAGACGCCATAGGCTTCACCACCCTGATGAATATCGATGCAGTCATGATGAACCAACTCGTCGGGCGTGTTGGGCGCGCCCCGCAATGCCAGGTAATCGGGCGCGGCGCATAGCAACCGACGGTTCGAGGCGAGCCGGCGCGCAATAATCCTGGCATCAGGAGGCTGACCAAAACGGATGCAAACATCGAACATATCGTCAATGAATGCCGGTGGATTAACCGACAGTTGCAACTGCACCTGAACATCAGGATGGGTCGCCTTAAAGCGCGATAAAAGAGGTGCCACATAGCCGCGCCCGAACCCTGGCGACGCATTCACGCGAAGCAGGCCTCGCGGCCCGGCCTGGGAATCGGCGAGCACCTGCTCCATATCGCTGATGTCAGTCAGGATACGGCGCGCATGCGCCAAGTAGAGCTCGCCCTCGGGAGTCAGGTGCATTCTGCGTGTCGTGCGAGTGACCAGCGTTACGCCCAGCCGCGCCTCCATTTGCGCGAGCCGCTTGCTCACCGCCGGCGTGCTGATCCCCATATTTCGCGCCGCTGCGCTCAGCCCTCCGGCAGCGGCCAGCGTCGAGAAAAAGGCAAGCTCGGAAGGATGCGTACTAGCGCTCATAAAGCGTTACACCCATTTTGATTGTTAAACACAGGTTAAATAAGGATTTACCACAACGTCCTATTTTGTACCGAATTACATATATATTTCAACCATCAAGACTTAATCCCCAGGAGATACCCGCGTGAAAACCTATCAAATCGCCACCATACCCGGAGACGGTATCGGCAAAGAGGTCATCCCTGCCGGTCAGCGCGTGCTTGAAGCCGTGGCGGCCGCATACCAATCGTTTTTTTTTACATTTGAAAACTTCGGCTGGGGCGGCGACTATTATCGACAGCACGGCGTCATGATGCCCGAAGACGGCCTGGACGCTTTGCGCAACAAAGATGCGCTGCTATTCGGGTCGGCTGGCGACCCGGACATTCCCGATCACGTTACCTTGTGGGGCTTACGCCTTAAAATTTGCCAGGGCTTCGACCAATACGCCAATGTGCGCCCCACCCGCATCTTGCCCGGCATCGACGCCCCCTTAAAGCGTTGTGCGCCTGAAGATCTGAACTGGGTCATTGTGCGCGAAAACTCCGAAGGCGAATACTCCGGTGTCGGCGGCCGCGTGCACCAAGGCCATCCCATCGAGGCGGCTACCGATGTATCGATAATGACACGTGTCGGAGTCGAACGCATTCTACGCTATGCCTTCAACCTGGCCCAATCGCGCCCTCGTAAACTGCTGACCGTAGTCACGAAGTCGAACGCACAGCGCCATGCCATGGTCATGTGGGATGAAATCGCCATGCAAATCTCTAAAGAATTCCCCGATGTCACGTGGGACAAAGAACTCGTCGATGCGGCCACGGCGCGCATGGTCAACCGCCCGGCCACGCTGGACACGATTGTCGCCACCAATCTGCACGCCGACATCCTGAGCGACCTGGCCGCGGCGCTGGCCGGCAGCCTGGGCATCGCGCCCACCGGCAACATCGACCCCGAACGCCGCTACCCGTCCATGTTCGAGCCCATTCACGGATCGGCCTTCGACATCATGGGAAAAGGGCTGGCCAACCCTGTTGGAACATTTTGGTCGGTTGTCATGCTGCTTGAGCACCTGGGCGAAACTGAAGCGGCTGAGCATGTCATGCAAGCGGTTGAGTACGTCACCTCAAACCCCAGCTTGCATACCCGCGACCTCGGTGGCACAGCAAACACAGAAGAAGTCACTCGCGCCGTATGCGAGCAGATCGCCGCAAGCGGCGCTAAACGCCGTGCTGCCTGATGCGACAACAAGGTTGACCCGGGGCGCCGCATCAGGCTCGCCGTGCCAGGCACTTAAGGATTTAAGTCAAAGACCCATAATAAAGACAGGAGAGACAAACCATGAAAACAACCTTACTGCTCACCCCAACCACCAAAGCCATTAAACGCTCAATCATTGCTACGGCAGTCGCTGGCGCAGCACTCTTCATCGCGGATCCGGCTTTAGCACAGCAATGGCCTGCCAAGCCCATCAGCCTGATTGTTCCCTTTGCCGCCGGCGGCACCACCGACGTTCTGGCCCGATCACTAGGTGATGAACTGTCCAAATCATTGGGTCAAACGGTTATTGTCGAAAACCGGCCCGGGGCGGGCGCAACGCTAGGAGCCGACATTGTCGCGCGAGCCAAACCCGATGGCTACACCTTGCTGATGGGCGCTGTCCACCACACCATTGCCACCAATGTATACAAAAACCTGCCTTACGACTTCCAAAAAAGCTTCGCCCCCATCACGATCGTGGCACTCGTTCCCAATGTACTGGTTATCAATGCCGAAAAAACCAAAGCCACCAATGTCAAAGAGCTGGTTGCACTAGCCAAAGCCACTCCGCAGGCCCTGGCCTATGGCTCCAATGGCTATGGCACGCTACAGCATTTGATCGGAACACAGTTTGCTGCCCAAAACGGCATTCAATTACTACACGTACCGTACAAAGGTAGCGGCCCGCTCACCACCGACCTAGTCGGCGGACAAGTTGTCATGTCGTTCGACACTGTCACTCCGGTATTGCCGCATATTCAAAGCGGAAAACTGCGGGCCCTGGCTGTTACGACCGCCAAGCGCTCATCCGTTCTGTCCGACACGCCGACATTAAACGAATCGGGTATGACAGATTTTGATCTGGGTACCTGGTTTGGCGTCTTGGCTCCGGCAGGTACACCTTCAGAAGTCGTTACCAAACTGAACACCGAAATGGTCAAAATCATTCACTCAGCCGATTTTCGCGACCGTATGTCGAAGATCGGCGCCGAGCCGATAGGCGATACATCCGAACAAATGGCCCGTCAGATCGACGATGACACCACGCGTTTTGCCAAGGTTATCAAAGACGCCAACATCACTGTCAATTAGGCAGCCGTCTCTTTACATCAGTACGCTTATCGCGCGCTGCATGAATTCGGCCATGAACATAGCCTGACCGTTGACCACGACGCTATTGTTTTCATATTGAATAGACGTCGTGATCTTATCGCTGTCGGCCTTGAGCAACCCAGCGTTGCTTAGCCGGCCTGCATACTGCGAAAAAAGCCATATTGGCAATCATCGCCGTTTGCGGGTCGGCCCCAGCACCCTGCAATTCACTAAAGACTTTAACGACCATCGGCCCCGATACGGACACGTCCAGTTTCAGAAGCTTGATGAGTTTCGGCAAGAGCAACTTTAGCTGAGTGGCGCTGCCCGCTGCCCTGGCGGCCTCACCGCTTAAACTAACGTTCAAAGGGGGCGGACAAAAGCTTTCACTGAGTCGGAAGTAAAGGCCAAAACCTGTCACCGTAGAGGATTATTACTGTTCCCCTACTTCAGAGCCTCTTATGACACTTCACACAGCCAAGCCAAATCACGAGCGCCCCCGCGAACGATTACTCGCTCATGGAGCCCATGTATTAACCTCGCCGGAGCTCTTGGCAATCATATTGCGGACGGGTATAAAAGGCTGTGACGCCGTCACTTTAGGGCATCAGCTTATTATTCGATTCAAAGGACTGCGGGGCCTGCTGGCCGCCGACGCGCAAACACTGCTGGGCATTCATGGACTGGGCATGGCTAAAACCTGCGAGCTACTTGCCATTAATGAACTGAATCGGCGCGCGCTCGAGGAAGACCTTAAGGCTGGCCAGGCTCTTGACCAGCCCCAGCGGGTCAAGCATTACTGCACTGCCACATTGGGTCACCTGAAGGTAGAGCATTGCATGGCGCTTTACCTGGACAGCCAATACCGGCTAATTATCAGTGAAGAGATATCTCGTGGCACGTTGACTCAGGCTTCCGTGTACCCCCGTGAAGTCATTAAAGCCGGCCTGAAACATCATGCCGCAGCCCTGATCCTGGCCCATAACCACCCTTCGGGCGTTGCCGAGCCCAGCGAAGCCGACCTGGCGCTGACCCGCCATCTGAAACATGCTCTGGCGCTGGTCGACATCAGGTTGCTGGATCACCTTATTGTGACAGCGTCAGGGGCGATCTCGCTGGCCGAACGCGGGCAGATTTAAAAAAGAGGCAATCTGCGCTTAGGCCCCTGCGAATCAAGTCCACCCGGCTGCTGCATCTTCTCGACAGGCATCGTGCTGCGTTGGGATTTGATCAGAGGGGCCCTGACAAGTGTCATAGCCAGACATTTTTCGCTATGATGAATACAACAACAAACTGCGAGCCAATCCGCCACTTGTCGGCAACCACTTCAGCAGGAAATCATGAAACGTCTTTGGGATATTTCGCCGCCGGTAAGTAGCCGATCGCCGGCTTTCCCGGGCGATACGCCTTATCGGCAACATTGGCGCTGGTCCATTAGCGACGACTGTCCGGTAAATGTCAGTGAAATTACCATGTCGCCGCATATCGGCGCACATGCCGACGCCCCGCTGCATTACGCCCCCCACGGAGCAGCTGTGGGCCATCTGCCCTTGCAGCCATTCCTGGGCCATTGCAGGGTAATTCATGCCATAACCGGCAAACCGTTAATCAGCCCCCAAGACTTGATGCCATTTTTAACCGATATGCCGCCCAGGATATTGGTCAGAACAAGCCGGCATGCCCGTCTGGACCGCTGGCACGATGATTTTGCCGCCTTTGCACCCGAAACCATTGATCTTCTGGCCGCCCGCGGCGCCCTGTTAATTGGTCTGGACACCCCTAGTATTGATCCGGCCGCCAGCAAAACCCTTGGCAGCCATCATGCTATTTTGCGCCACGACATACGCGTACTCGAAAATCTGGTTCTGGACGACGTTCCTGTCGGCGACTACGAGCTTATCGCCCTGCCCCTGGCTCTGATTGATGCCGATGCCAGCCCGGTGCGCGCAATACTGCGCGCCTTGGACTAAACACAAAACACTTAAACGCAAAACGAACCGAGACAATAAAACATGAACAACCCAGGCTGCCCCGCTGATGGCCAGGCCATCGTCCAGGAGGAAAAAGCGCAACTCGACTACTCAAAAGATATGAGCTACGGCGACTATCTGCATCTCGATACGCTATTAGGGTCACAACACCCACTTTCCCCCGAGCACAATGAAATGCTGTTTATCGTGCAGCATCAAACCAGTGAATTGTGGATGAAGCTGATGCTGCACGAACTACATGCCGCTACTCAAAACCTCGCTGTCGACAAGCTTCAACCATCGTTCAAAATGCTATCGCGCGTCAGCAAAATCATGGAGCAGCTGGTGCACTCGTGGGATGTACTGGCCACCATGACACCCCCCGAATACTCGGCGCTACGGCCCTATTTGGCACAATCAAGCGGATTTCAAAGTTACCAATATCGGCAAATCGAATTTTCACTGGGCAATAAAAATGCCGCCATGCTGCGTCCGCACGCCCATCGCCCCGACTTGCTGGCCCAGGTCAGGCAAGCCTACGAAGCGCCGTCGCTTTATGACGAATCGCTCAAGGTCCTGCACCGCCATGGCCTGCCTGTTCCAGACAGCTATCTCGAACGGGACTGGACGCAACCGTATGTGATTAATGACGAAGTCGAACAGGCATGGCTAACCGTGTATCGCAACGCCGAACAATATTGGGACCTTTATCAATTAGGCGAAAAGCTGACCGACCTGGAAGATGCATTTCGACTTTGGCGTTTTCGTCACGTGACGACAGTTGAACGCATTATTGGGTTCAAGCGGGGCACAGGCGGCACTTCGGGCGTTTCTTATTTGCGAAAAATGCTTGATGTCGTATTATTTCCCGAGCTGTGGCGATTGCGCACCGACCTGTAGGGCAAAAAAACGGCTTACCTGGCCATGCATGATGCATTTACGCCACGCTTACGCGGCATTTTGCTATTGCTCTGCTATTTAAGCGCCACCAGTTTGAAAAACAAGGTCTGCGTGCTAAAATCTTTGGCTACATTGGATACGTGGCTAAGTAGGTATGGATATTGACTCCATTTACTTAGCCGGCGACCCGCCCTTTAGGAAAAAACAGGAATCCATCATGAAAGAAGGCATCCACCCCGAATACCGCGACGTGGTGTTTCTGGATCAACAAACCGGTACCAAATTTATTTCGCGTTCTACGCTTAACAGCCGCGAAACGGTTGAACTCGACGGTAAAACATACCCTCTGTTCAAATGCGAAGTCACATCCGAATCGCACCCGTTCTACACTGGCGCACAAACGCGTATCGTCGAAACAGGCCGTGTCGAGAAATTCCGCGCGCGTTTCGCCCGTACTGCTGGCACCACCAAAAAGGCTTAATCGCCTTAACGGCATCCAGTCGTTTACGAAAGGCAGCCTCAGGGCTGCCTTTTTAATTTAAGATGGCTCCATCTTTCTAATTAGCGCGACAACCAGTGGCTCTTCATGACCCCCGTTCTACGCCTGCTCGCTTAACTGCGCCGGCTACAACCAAGCTCCCCAGGCTTTTCCTGCTCGCCTTGGGCGTCATTTATATTTTTGCCGGCTTATTTTTCCGAGACCCCTGGAAAACCGATGATGTGATTGGTCTGGCCACCATGCTGACCGCACTGAATCATTCCGGGCATACGCTTTTAATGCCGCAAATCGGGGACCTGGCCTACGCGCAAGACGGTCCGCTAATAACCTGGGTCGGTGCTTTCAGCATCTGGGCCTTCAGCCCCCTTTTCGAATTTTTCACCTCGTCTCTCGACGCAACTATTATTGCCTCGCGCCTGCCTAATCTATTGTGGTTTGGCTTAATTACCTGGTCCGTCTGGTATGGCACCTATCTTTTGGGACGCCGCCCCGAGCCCCAGCCCCTGGCGCTGCCTTTCGGTGGCGAACCCACCGTACGTGACTATGGCCGCATGATCGCCGATGCGGCTTTGCTGCTTATTATTGCAACGGCCGGTATTGTATGGCGGCTGCATGAAACATCGGAAGTCCCTGCCATTATTGCGTTCCAGGCACTGGCGTTCTACGCGGTTGCCCGCATGCTGGATCACCCTCTTTCAGGCGCCGTTACCCTGGGCGTGGCAGTGGCTGCCATGTTTTTGACACGCGGCTGGATCGGCGCCCTTCCCGTCATGCTGGCCATTCCACTGGCTTTCGTGCCTCGCAGCGCCTTGTGGCCATCGAAGCACTGGCTCATTATTTCACTGGTTATCGCGGCGTCATTGGTATTGCTGTGGTGGATACCAGCCAGCCGGCTCGGCACCTACTGGGCGCACAACTGGTGGCTTTGGAACATCAACTCATTTACCTGGCCTCGCTATCAGGAAATAGCAACTATTTTGCGTGATTTGCCCTGGTTCCTGTGGCCCACCTGGCCCTTTGCATTCCTGGCAATATGGCGCTGGCGTTCCTGGCTATATGCCCCGCACATCTGGATACCGCTCGTATTCGCTGCGTGTCCTTTGCTGGTCATGTTTTGCCTGGCCGACCCATTCGAACCCGAATACAGCTTAATGGCCATTCCCGTGGCGGTGCTCGCTGCCTTTTCGCTACCCACCCTGCGCCGTGGCGTTGTCAACTCGCTCGACTGGTTCGCCGTCATGTGCTTTTCCCTGACAACCGCCACAGTGTGGCTGGGATGGGTGGCCCTGCAGGTTGGCTGGCCAAGGCAAATTGCCCACAATATCGCACGGCAGACCGCAGGCTACGAAGCTTACGTATCTTGGCCCGCGGTATTTATTGCCGCCCTGGGAACTATAGGCTGGATCGCCCTGGTACGCTGGCGTGTGCAAACCAAGCCTGCCGCCCTGTGGCGCGGCACAGTATTGTCGGCAGGCGGCATTACAACGACGTGGCTGCTGCTGGTTACTCTGTGGATGCCGGCTCTGGATTACGTACGCAGTTACCGTCCGGTCTCGGCACAGCTTGCCCAGGCGCTGGAACAATATAAAAAGCCCGGAGAATGCCTGCGCTCCTCGGGACTAGGCATCGGCCAGCGTGCTTCGTTTTTGGTATTTAACAAAATCAACTTCAGCTACGACCCTTCGTGCACCCTGATTCTGCAGCAAACGTCGCCTCGCGACCTTGAAGAAGGTACAGCAGCCTATTCCGATACCGCAACAGTATTATGGCAAGGTAAACGCGGCGCCGAGCGGCGCGAACTATTCCGACTGTTACGCCTCGAACGCTGATGAGCCGCCCCGGACACCCTCCAAGAACCGTTTTGTTTTATGTCAAAGAAACACTGCGCCAGGCATGGCCGGTTCTGGTCAGTTCGTGGGCGGGCATCGCCTTCGGCGTTATCGACACGGCCATGGCCGGACATGCCAGCGCGGCCGACCTTCAGGCCATGGCCCTTTCGGTATCAATCTACATTACGGTATTCGTAGGGTTGATGGGGGCGGTCCACGCCCTCATTCCTATTATTGCGCAGCACTATGGCGCCCAACGCTACCCTGAAGTGGGCCGCGCCTGGGGCCAGGGTGTATGGATGGCACTGGGGCTCTCTGCAGTCGGGGCGTTTACCATGCTGTTTCCCGACGTATGGCTGTCGCTGTCCGGCAACGTCGACCCCGAAGTACGCAACGGCATTACCTGGTACTTGCGCGCCCTGATTCTGGCCCTGCCCGCAAGCCTTGTATTCCGCACCATTTACGCCCTGGGCACGGCCGTTTCACGCCCCAAAGTCGTCATGGCGATCAATCTGGTCAGTATTATCTTCAAAGCGCTGTTTAACTGGGTGTTTATCTTTGGCAAGCTCGGCGTTCCGGCACTTGGCGCGGCGGGAGCCGGTCTGTCGACGGCTATCGTAAGCTGGATGACACTTGCGGCAGGCCTCTGGATTATTTATCACGACCGTTATTACACCCGCTTTAATCTTAAGGTGACCAGGCCGCGCTGGGCCGATCAGAAAGAACTCCTACGCCTGGGGCTTCCAATGGGCGGCTCGTATCTGGTCGAAGTGTGCGCGTTTACCTTCATGGCTCTGCTCGTGGCTCGCGAAGGCATGTTTGTAACGGGCGGCCATCAAATCATGTCGAACCTGGCTGCGCTGTGCTACATGATGCCAATGGCTGTGGGAATTGCCTCATCTTCGTTAACGGCTCAAGCCATCGGCGCCAATGACACTGCACGCGCTCAAAAAACAGCCCTAGCGGGGATGGCCGTTGCAATGAGCGGGGCCGTCATTACCTCTGCAGCGCTAGTCGTCGGGCGTCCGGTCATTCTGGCGGCTTACACCGATGACCTGAAAGTCGCTGTCGTAGCGGCCACGCTTTTACAAATCTTGCCCTATTTCCATATTTGCGATGCCATGCAGTGCATCAA
>LNAP01008629.1_pt1 | contig 10076 bp, 8 predicted proteins | sample 602601 | NCBI WGS metagenome assembly LNAP01 (sample SAMN02440304, study PRJNA202911) | soil metagenome | biome: Subtropical and temperate rainforests or woodlands; isolation source: soil samples (1 kg each in a 20% v/v slurry with milli Q water) were... ...
GGTTTTGGCGGCAAGGAAACTCAAGCCGCCAGCCCGGCGTGCCTGTGTGCGGTGATCGCGCACCTGACCAAGCGCCCCACCAAGATGCGCCTGCCGCGTGTTGAAGATATGCAGATGACCGGCAAGCGCCACCCGTTCTACGTCGAGTACGACGTCGGTTTTGACGACGACGGTTTGCTGCACGGCATCGAGATTGAGCTGGCGGGCAACTGCGGCTATTCGCCGGACTTGTCCAACTCCATCGTCGACCGCGCCATGTTCCACTCCGACAACGCCTATTTCCTTGGCAATGCCACGGTCAACGGCCACCGCTGCAAAACCAACACCGCGTCGAACACCGCTTACCGCGGCTTTGGTGGCCCGCAAGGCATGGTCGCCATTGAACAGATCATGGACCACATCGCCCGTGACCTGGGCAAAGACCCGCTGGAAGTGCGCAAGCTCAACTACTACGGCAAAACCGAACGCAACGTCACCCACTACCACCAGACGGTTGAGCACAACGTTATCCACGAGATGACCGCCGAGCTGGAAGCCAGCAGCGACTACGCCAAACGCCGCCTGGAAATAAAACAGCCCGGTGCTGAAAAAAGGCCTGGCGCTGACCCCGGTGAAATTCGGCATCAGCTTTACCGCCAGCTTTCTCAACCAGGCCGGCGCGCTGATTCATATCTACACCGACGGCAGCATCCATCTGAACCACGGCGGCACCGAGATGGGCCAGGGCCTCAACACCAAGGTGGCGCAGATTGTTGCCGAGGTGCTGCAGGTGGATATCTCGCGCATCCAGATCACCGCGACCAACACCGACAAGGTGCCCAACACCTCGCCAACAGCAGCATCCAGCGGTGCCGACTTGAACGGTATGGCGGCGAAAAATGCCGCCGAAACCATCAAGGCACGCCTGGTGGACTTCCTGACCCGCGAATACAAAGTCACCCCGGAAGATGTGGAATTCAGCAACGGCCAGGTGCGTGTGCGTGACCAGTACCTGTCGTTTGAAGAGATGATTCAGAAGGCCTATTTCGGTCAGGTTTCGCTCTCCTCCACCGGCTTTTATCGCACACCGAAAATCTTCTACGACCGCAGCAAAGCCGCTGGCCGGCCGTTCTACTACTTCGCCTATGGCGCGGCGTGTATTGAAGTGATCGTCGACACCCTGACCGGTGAATACAAATTCCTGCGTGGCGACATCCTCCATGACGTCGGCAACTCGCTAAACCCGGCCATCGACATCGGCCAGGTAGAAGGCGCGTTTGTGCAAGGCCTGGGTTGGCTGACCATGGAAGAGCTGGTGTGGAACGCCAAGGGCAAGCTGATGACCAACGGCCCGGCCAGTTACAAGATTCCGGCCATCGCCGACATGCCGTTGGACTTGCGCGTGAAGCTGGTGGAAAACCGCAAAAACCCGGAAGACACCGTGTTCCACTCCAAAGCCGTCGGCGAACCACCCTTTATGCTCGGCATCGCCGCCTGGTGCGCGATCAAAGACGCTGTAGCGAGCTTGGCCGACTACCGCGTGCAACCGCTGATCGATGCTCCAGCGACACCTGAGCGTGTGCTCTGGGGTGTGGAGCAGATGCGCAAAGTGTTGAAGGCGCAGAAGGCAGCAGTGAACACCACAGTGGAAACCGCATAACTATTTAATGGCCTGCGGTCCGTAGGGTGTGCTGTGCGCACCGAATTGAAATGCTGTGTTCGCTTCGGTGCGCGCAGCACACCCTACGAGCTCCGTGCAGGACATACGGTGAACAACAATGACAACACACACCGCCCAAACAACTACCCCCGTCGCGCCAAAGGGCTCTGAGCCTTTGCCACGTCTGGTGTTACTGGAACAGCCCGCTACAGCGCCGAAAAGCGATGACGACTGGCGCCTGTCCCGTTCCGCTAAACCACTTCGCACTTGGAGGCTGAGCAAATGAGTTGGATCAGCGCCCTCGCCGAGTTGCAGCAACAGGGCCAGCCCTGTGTGCTGGTGACCATCATTGAAGAGCTCGGCTCAACCCCGCGTAATGCTGGGTCGAAAATGGTCGTCACCGCTGACCGCATCTACGAAACCGTAGGTGGCGGCCATCTGGAATTTAAAGCGATGGAGCTGGCCCGCGAAATGCTCGCCAGCCGCACTCAGGACACCCGCCTGGAGCGTTTTAGCCTGGGCGCCAGCCTGGGCCAATGCTGCGGCGGCGCCACCGTGCTGCTGTTCGAACCCATGGGCCAGCCACAAGCGCGCATCGCCGTGTTTGGCGCCGGCCATGTCGGCCGCGCCTTGGTGCCGTTGTTGGCCAGCCTGCCGTGCAAGGTGCAGTGGATTGATTCACGGGAAAACGAATTCCCCGAACATATCCCTCAGGGTGCCACCAAGGTGGTGAACGAGGACGTGGTCGACGAAGTGGAAAACATGCCGCCGGGCAGCTACTTCATCGTCATGACCCACAACCACCAGCTCGACCTGGAACTGACCGCCGCCATTCTCAAACGCAACGATTTTGCCTACTACGGGCTGATCGGCTCGCAAACCAAACGGATGAAGTTTGAACACCGTTTGCGCGATCGCGGTTTTAGCCCCGAGGTGATGCAAAAAATGCGCTGCCCGATGGGCATCCCGGAAGTGAAAGGCAAGCTGCCCATCGAGATCGCCATCTCCATCGCCGGCGAGGTGGTTGCCACCTACAACGCCAACTTTGGCCAGGGCGAAAAGAGCGGCGAAAGCGTTGCCAAATTAATCCCCGCCTCGCGCCGCGCCAAGGCGTAGCAAAGATCGCAGTGTTGGGCTTCGCCTGCGGCTCAACCCAACCTACGCGGAAATCGCTTTGTAGGTTGGGTTGAGCACCGCGAAGCCCAACACGCCTAATACCAATAAATACGCACCAAACGAGACTGCCATGACCAGCCAATTGAAAGCCTACCGCGCCGCCATCCTTCACAGCATTGCCGACCCTGCCTTAGTGGGCGACGCGCAGTCGTATGAGTATTTCGAAGACGGCGTGCTGGTGGTCGACAATGGCCAAGTGGTCAAGGTCGGCCACGCCGGGGATATTCTGCCCACCCTGCGCGGCGTAGACATCAGCGAATACCGCGATGCGCTGATCACCCCAGGCTTTATCGACACCCATATTCACTACCCACAAACCGGCATGATCGCCGCCTATGGCGAGCAACTGCTGGACTGGCTGAACACCTACACCTTCCCTACCGAAAAACAGTTCGCCGACAAAGCCCATGCGGCCGATGTGGCGAGCATTTTCCTCAAGGAGCTGCTGCGCAACGGCACCACCACCGCGCTGGTATTTGCCAGCGTGCACAAGCAGTCGGTAGATGCGTTTTTCGAAGCCAGCCAAGTGCTGAACCTGCGCATGATTGCCGGCAAAGTGATGATGGACCGCAACGCCCCCGACTACCTCACCGACACCGCGCAATCGAGCTACGACGACAGCAAAGAACTGATCGAACGCTGGCACGGCAAGGCGCGTTTGCACTACGCCGTCACCCCGCGTTTCGCCCCGACCAGCACCCCAGAGCAACTGACCGCTGCGGGCAAATTGCTGCAGGAATACCCGGGCCTGTATATGCACACCCACCTCTCGGAAAACCTCGACGAGATCGCCTGGGTGAAGTCGCTATTCCCGCAGCAAAAGGGTTACCTGGACGTATACGACCACTTCCAACTGCTCAGCGAGCGCTCGATGTTTGCCCATGGCGTGCACCTGTGCGACGAAGAATGTCAGCGCCTGGCCGACACTGGTTCGGCGGTGTCGCACTGCCCGACCTCAAACCTGTTTCTGGGCAGCGGCTTGTTCAACCTCAAGCAAGCTGAGCAGTTTGGCGTGAACGTGGGCTTGGGTACCGACGTGGGCGCTGGCACCAGCTTCTCCATGCTGCAAACGCTAAACGAGGCGTACAAAGTGCAGCAGTTGCAGCGCAACAAACTGAGCCCGTTTAAATCGCTGTATCTGGCGACCCTGGGCGGCGCCCACGCGCTACGTTTGGACGACAAAATCGGCAGCTTTGCCAGCGGCAACGACGCCGACTTTATCGTGCTGGATTACAACGCCACACCGCTGCTGTCATACCGCTTGCAGCAAGCGAAAAACCTGGAAGAGAAGCTGTTTGTGCTGATGACCATTGGCGACGACCGCGCTGTGAAAGAGACCTTTGCGGCCGGCCAAAGCGTGCACAAACGCTAACTCGAGCGGCCCCCTCTCCCGCTTGCGGGAGAGGGTTGGGGTGAGGGCAGCGATGGTCGCCCTCGCCCCAGATTCTGGGTCCCCGCCTGCGCGGGGACGACGGTGAAAACGCCAGCACCGCCGTCATTCCCGCGCAGGCGGGTACCCAGATTTCTGAAGGTGTCACCGAGATAGGTCGACACACTCCCCGCAAAAACCGCCTTATCGGAGGAAAAGCCTGCGATTGTCGTCCTCACTACAGACTCTGGGTCCCCGCCTTCGCGGGGACGACGGAGAAAACGCCAGCACCGCCGTCATTCCCGCGCCGGCGGGAATCCAGATTTCTGAAGGTGTCACCGAGATAGGTCGACACACTCCCCCATAAAAAAACCGCCCTATCGAGGGCGGTTTTTTTTATGCCGAAGAAACTAGCGTGGCGCTGCTGAGCGCGGTGCTTTTTTCTTGGTTTGCAGCAGGTGCGAGAACACCGCGTGGAGGTCATCCGAGGCGCTGTCTTCGTCGAGGTTGAGCTTGCTGTCGATGTGGTCCATGTGATGCATCATCAGGCTCACGGCCTTCACCGCATCACGCGCTTCGATCGCGTCGATCAACTGATTGTGTTCATCGTAGGAGCAGTGCGAGCGGCTGCCGCTTTCGTACTGGGCGATGATCAACGAGGTCTGCGACACCAGGCTGCGTTGGAAGCTGATCAGCGGCGCATTCTTCGCCGCCTCGGCCAGCTTCAAATGGAATTCGCCAGAAAGGCGAATACCGGCACCGCGATCACCGCGAGAAAAACTCGCTTGCTCATCGGCCACCATCTGGCGCAATTCCGCCAGTTGTTCTGCCGTGGCGTGTTCAACCGCAAGCTCGGTGATAGCGCGCTCAACCAAACGGCGCGAGTAGAAAATCTGCCGCGCGTCTTCAACGCTAGGGCTGGCTACCACGGCGCCACGGTTGGGGCGCAGCAGCACCACACTTTCATGGGCCAAACGCGACAAAGCGCGGCGAATAATGGTGCGGCTGACGCCGAAAATCTCACCCAATGCTTCCTCGCTCAGCTTGGTGCCTGGGGCCAGGCGCTGTTCGAGAATGGCATCGAAGATATGCGCGTAAACGACGTCATCCTGAGTGCCGCTGTGGCTGGCTTTACCAACACGCGGTTGCTTCTTTAGGGGCTGCAATTGTTCGTTCATTCGGGCTCGCGTCAGAAGTTCTGCGGTCATGCGCGACTCTACTGCGTTTCCCCCCTTGCGGGGAAAATAGAGGGTAAAAATACCGGCGCATTGTACACAATCGAAGCGGCAGCTCCTAACCCCTGCGTACAAGCAGCACAGGCAACCAGGGCGACCGGCGCATTCTCCCTACAGATTTCTTAGTTTTTTCTGACCTATTCATCCGAAAAAACCAGCCAATTTGTCCACAACAGCGTCTTTCAGCACAGCAATGAAACCCCCACCTGGCCATATCTGCCCGCATGCCCTCAGCACCAGAAATCCACAAGTTATTGATTTAAAAAGACTTAATAAAAATATGTTATTTCAACTGTCGCATACAATTTTCTTATCCAGCGGCGAACAATCGATAAGAGCAATTAGCGCAACAGTGAAAACATTAATTGCTTTTTTTGTATACAAACGCATAATCGCGCCAGTGTGACTTCCTGACCACTGAGTCAATAAAAACAAGAGAAATGAGGAGTACCCCGCTGTGGAAAGCACCAAACAAGAACAACTCTATGCGGCCACGCCTGCGCGCAAAGGCCTGCTGGAACGGCTATTCAAGCTGTCCCTGCACGGCACCACGGTAAAGACTGAGCTCGCCGCCGGCCTCACCACCTTTATCACCATGGCGTACATCATCTTCGTTAACCCCAATATCATGGCCGACGCCGGTATCGACCACGGTGCAGCCTTCGTTGCCACCTGTATCGCCGCCGCCTTTGGTTGCTTCCTGATGGGCCTGTACGCCAACTGGCCAGTGGGCCTGGCGCCAGGCATGGGCTTGAACGCATTCTTCACTTACACCGTGGTTGGCACCATGGGCTACAGCTGGCAGATCGCCCTAGGCGCGGTCTTCCTCTCTGGCATCTTGTTTATGTTCCTCACCTTCTCGCGCATTCGTGAGTGGCTGCTCAACAGCATTCCGGCCAGCCTGCGCTTTGCCATGGGTGCCGGGGTCGGTTTGTTTCTCGGGCTGATTGGCCTGAAAACCGCCGGCATCGTCGTCGCCAGCCCCGCTACCTTGATCAAGATGGGCGACCTGACCAGCGCCGGCCCGCTGCTGGCGGCCATCTGCTTCCTGATGATTGCCGTGCTGGAATACCACCGCGTGTTTGGCGGCATTCTGATCAGCATCCTCACCGTTACTCTGATCGGCTGGGGCCTGGGTGAAGTGCAGTTTGGTGGCATCTTCTCGATGCCGCCGAGCCTCGCGCCTACCTGGCTGGCCATGGATATTTCCGGCGCGATGAACGTCGGCATGATCAGCGTGGTATTGGCCTTCCTGTTTGTGCATATGTTCGACACCGCCGGCACCTTGATGGGCGTTGCCCAGCGCGCCGGCCTGGTGGATGAAAACGGCCATATCGAAAACCTCAGCAAGGCGATGAAAGCCGACAGTACCTCCAGCGCCTTTGTGCCCACCGGTAACCAGCTATGTGGAAAGCGCCGCTGGCGTGGCCTCCGGTGGCCGTACCGGGTTGACCGCGGTTACCGTGGGCGTGCTGTTTATCGCCGCGATGTTCTTCGCTCCGCTGGCCGGCATGATTCCCGCCTACGCCACCGCTGGCGCGTTGATTTATGTGGCCATGCTGATGATGAGCGGTATGGCCCATATCGACTGGGAAGACCACACCAACACCATTCCGGCGATTATCACCGTGGTGATGATGCCGCTGACCTTCTCGGTCACCGATGGCTTGGCCATGGGCTTTATCACCTTTGTGGTGCTGAAACTGGCCACCGGCAAGCACAAAGAAATCACCCCAAGCTTGTATGTGCTGTCGATTATTTGCGCGGCGAAATTCGCCTTCTTGTAATCTTTGCGCCAGTCCTCGTCGGTTGCGTTGCCCCACTGCGGAACCAGTTGGGCTCTGCTGTACTCAACCCAACCGACGTGAGCAACACCAAGCCTCGGCGTTCGCGCCGGGGCTTTCTGCATTTACCAAGAGGCCTGTATGAATTTTGAAACCTGGCTGCTGTTTAGCAGTGCGGCGCTTATCCCCGGCCCGCTGTCCTTGCTGATGGTCAGTAACAGCTTGAACTACGGCCTGCGCCGTTCGGCCCCGGCGTTTCTGGGTGGCGTCAGCGCATCGATCTGTTTATTAAGCGCCTCAGCCCTGGGCTTGGGCGCCCTGCTGCTGGCTTCGGCCACGCTATTTAGCGTGCTGAAAATCGTCGGCGCGCTGTACCTGTTTTACCTCGCCTACCAGAGTTGGCAGGAGTCGCGTCAGGCGGCCAAACCCGTGCGACCAGAGGAAGAGGCGCTTACGCCGCCAAGCTGGCGCGCCATGTTTCTCAAGGCCTTTGGCCTAGGTGCCAGCAACCCGAAAGACATCCTGTTTTTTGCCGCCTTTCTGCCGCAGTTCATCAGCGCCGAGGAGCCGATTCTCAAGCAACTGATGGTCATGATCGCCACCTGGGCGATTTTGGATTTGGGCTGCAAGCTGTTCTACGGCTTGGGCGCACGCGGGGCGGCAAAATTCTTGCGCTCGGGCAAAGGCCAGGTGTGGTTTAACCGCATCAGCGCTGCGCTATTTGCCGGGGCCGGCACGGCGTCGCTGTTGAGTCGCTAAGGGTTGAGTCGATAGAAGCAAGACACGGCGCCGGGAATCCCGGCGCCGCAAGCGGCCTAGCTGCCGCGGTAGGTCGAATAGCTGTACGGCGAAATCAGCAGCGGCACATGGTAGTGCTCCTGCTCGGCGCTGATGCCAAAGCGCAGCACCACCACATCCAGAAAGGCCTGGGCCGGCGGGCGCGGTAGTAATCGCCAGCGGAGAATTGCAGTTGGTAAACACCTGTGGTGTAGCCATCGCCCTGCAAAACCGGCGTGTCGCAACGACCGTCGTCGTTGGTGTACAGGGTGTTGATCAGTTCGACGGCAGTGCCTTCAACCCGATACAACTCGACTTTGATGTTGCTCCCAGGGCAGCCGTGCGCGGCGTCCAATACATGCGTGGTTAAACGTCCCATCGGTTTCGGGCAACTGCGCTGGGCGCAGGCGCCACGCCTCCTCTATGCAGTGATTGAATTCGTTACGCCAGGCCAGGCGTTTCCTGGGGCGCCGCCGGAGCATAGCATGCAGCTTAGCAATTTCGAGACATTCCAGTTAAAAATTGTACACAATCATCAATAACAATTTCCGTCCTCAATACCTGCACAGTCGCTGAGCGTGAGCACTGCTCATGCACCACAATGGCTCGCACAATGGCCAAGCGCGGGCGCTGAGCTAATCTCTCTGGTCATCAGCAAATGGAAAAAACAGTGAAATTTTCCATTTACAAAACACCTATCACTTTGTATACAATCACTCCATCACGGTCGCCCACCGCCTTATCCTGGCAATTGCAGCGACCGCACCATCCATAAGAAGGAAAACTGCAGTGAGCGCTGACTACCCTCGCGACCTGATCGGTTACGGCAACGATATCCCCCATCCGCACTGGCCGGGCAATGCCCGCATCGCCATCTCCTTTGTGCTCAATTACGAAGAAGGCGGCGAGCGCAATGTGTTGCACGGCGACAAAGAGTCGGAAGCCTTCCTCTCGGAAATGGTCGCCGCTCAGCCGCTGCAAGGCGCGCGCAATATGAGTATGGAGTCGTTGTACGAATACGGTAGCCGCGCGGGCGTGTGGCGCATTCTCAAGCTGTTTGAAAAAACCGGCATCCCGCTGACCATCTTTGCCGTGGCCATGGCCGCGCAGCGTCACCCGGATTTGATCCGCCAGATGGCCGCCGCTGGCCATGAAATCTGCAGCCACGGCTACCGCTGGATCGACTACCAGTACATGGATGAAGCGCAAGAGCGCGAACACATGCTCGAAGCCATCCGCATCCTCACCGAAATCACTGGCGAGCGCCCACTGGGCTGGTACACCGGTCGTACCGGGCCAAACACCCGCCGCCTGGTGATGGAAGAAGGCGGTTTCCTCTACGACTCCGACACCTACGACGACGACCTGCCCTACTGGGAGCCGAACAACCCCACCGGCAAGCCGCACTTGGTGATTCCCTACACGCTGGACACCTTCACCCAAGTGCAGGGTTTTAACAGCGGCGACGACTTTTTCAATTACCTCAAAGACGCCTTTGACGTGCTCTACGCCGAAGGTAGCGAGGCGCCGAAAATGCTCTCTATCGGCCTGCACTGCCGCCTGATCGGCCGCCCTGCTCGCCTGGCTTCTTTGCAACGCTTTATTGAATACGTGCAGGGCTTTGAGCAGGTGTGGTTCGCCCGCCGCGTGGACATCGCCAAGCACTGGCACCAGACCCACCCCTTCAAAGAAGAGAGCGCGAAATGAGCCGCTTCCAGACCCTGACGCCATCGACCCTGAGCCGCGACGCCTTTGTCGCCGCCTTTGCCGATATCTACGAACACTCGCCGTGGGTCGCCGAAAAGGCTTACGACCTGGGCGCCGACAGCAGCCTCGACGATATCCAAGGCCTGCACGCCCGCATGGCCGACATCCTGCTCAGCGCCGATCACGCCGCCCAGCTTGCTTTGATTAATGCTCACCCGGACCTTGCTGGCAAAGCCGCAGTGCGTGGCGAACTGACTGAAGCCAGCACCTCGGAGCAATCCGGCGCTGGGATCCACGAATGCACGGCTGAAGAGTTTCAACGCTTCACCGAGCTGAACGACGCCTACAAAGCCAAGTTCGCGTTTCCCTTCATCATGGCGGTCAAGGGC
>LNAP01006424.1_pt1 | contig 10075 bp, 9 predicted proteins | sample 602601 | NCBI WGS metagenome assembly LNAP01 (sample SAMN02440304, study PRJNA202911) | soil metagenome | biome: Subtropical and temperate rainforests or woodlands; isolation source: soil samples (1 kg each in a 20% v/v slurry with milli Q water) were... ...
CTGGGCGCTCGGCGCCGGTTGCGGGGCGTGCGGCGCAGGGGACGGGGCAGGGCTCGCGCAGCCGGCGAGCAGGAGGACAATAAGAACGCGACGTGCCATGAAGGTCAGCCTAGCGGCGCCCGTAAAACCCCTCAATCACAAGGCCGTCATGGCTTTCGCGTTGACTCTTCTGGCCCCGGCCCGTATACGCGCCCGCTCTTAGACAACAACCGGACCTGGTCCGGAGCACCCGAGATAGGTCCATGAAGGTCAGAAGCTCGCTCAAGTCGCTCAAGACTCGCCACCGCGACTGCAAGCTGGTGCGTCGCAAGGGCGTCGTCTACGTCATCAACAAGACCGACCCGCGCTTCAAGGCCAAGCAAGGCTAAGATGTCTGGTCAGCGTGCGCTGGAACCGGCGCACGCTCTACGATAAGGTCTGAAGGAACCGGCCGAAATCGACCGGTTCTTTTTGCATGTCCGCGCCACGAATAGGCGGCCCGCGCTTCAGGCCCGCGGCCTCCTCTAGTCAGCCGTTCCGGACCAGCTCCAGGAACTCCTGGCGCGTGCGCGGGTCGTCGCGCACCACCCCCAGCAGGTGGCTCGTCGTCAGGCGCGAGCCGGGCGTGTTCACCCCGCGCATGGTCATGCAGCTGTGCTCGGAGACGATGACCACGCCCACCCCCTTGGGCTGCAGGATGTCCTGGATGGACTCGGCGATCTGCGCCGTCAGCTTCTCCTGGATCTGCAGCCGCCGGGCGAAACCGTGCACCACCCGCGCCAGCTTCGAGATTCCCACCACCCGGTTCGACGGCAGGTAGCCCACATGCGCTTTGCCCAGGAACGGCAGCATGTGGTGCTCGCAGAAGCTCACCACCCGGATGTCGCGCAGCACCACCAGCTCGTCATAGCCGCCCACCTCCTCGAAGGTGCGCTCCAGGTATTCGCGCGGGTCGCTCTCATAGCCCGAGAACAGCTCCTTATAGGCCCTCGCCACCCGCGCCGGGGTGTCCAGCAGGCCCTCGCGGTCGGGGTCGTCGCCGGCCCATTCGATCAGGGTCCGCACCGCCGCCTCGGCGTCTTCCTGGGTCGGCGGTCTTTTGGGTTCGGTCATGTGGGCGTCTCCGCGTCGTCCGTCTGAACGGCCGATCATGGCGAAGGTTCAGCGCGGCGGATGACAGCGGGCGGCCGTCCCGCTAGTTTCCGCCGCCTCCCTACAAACTCGAGCCTTACGAGACGCGTAACCCATGTCCGACGACAACGCCCACGGCGACATCCTGAACCAGGCCGCCCAGGGCCAGCTCAAGAGCATCATCGAGCGCATCGAACGCCTGGAGCAGGAAAAGTCGGAGATCGCCGAGCAGATCAAGGAAGTCTTCGCCGAGGCCAAGGGCAACGGCTTCGACGTCAAGGTGCTGCGCAAGGTGGTCCGCATCCGCAAGCAGGACCGCGCCAAGCGGCTTGAGGAAGAAGCCATCCTCGACCTCTATCTCTCGGCGATCGGAGAGATTTGAAGCGGGCCCCGCCCGATCGAAAGGCGCAGGCCAAGCGGGCCGCGCTGAACGCACTGAAGCGCGTCCGCCGCCAGGCGGAGCGCGCCGAGGTGAAGCTGTCCGACTGGGAAGGCGAGTTCCTCGGCTCGGTCGAGGACCGCGTAAAGACCTACGGCCGCGCCTTCGGCGACCCGGAAAAGGGCGGTGCGGGCGAGGCGCTCTCGGTCCTGCAGGCCGTGAAGCTCAGGGAGATCGCCGCCAAGGCCAAGGGCGAGAAAAAGCCCTTCAAACGGCGTCCCAAGTCTTACTCGGAAGATTAGACACAACGTGTCGCCCCGGTTTGCGAAGCACGGCCGGGGCCCAGATGCGCGCCGGTGCATGTGGATCCCCGACACGCTCAAGCGGCCGAGGACGACGATCGCAGAAGGATTGAGTCGGACCTTCTGCCGACAGCTCCCCCAACGGGGGCGCGTCTAGCTCGGAACCGGTGGCGGACGAGCCCCTCAGGCCGCCGCCGTGTCGCCCTCGCCGCCGGCGCCCTTCACCACGTCTTCCAGGCCCTGCTCGCGGACCTTGCGGTAGAGGGTCGAGCGGCCGATGCCCAGGCGCCGGGCGACCTCGCTCATGTGGCCGGCATAGATCTCGATCGCCAGGGCGATAAGGTCGCGCTCGATCTCCTCGAGGGTCCGCAGATGGCCTCGGGCGTCCAGGATCCGCACCGGCGGGTCGTGCGGCATCTCGGCGACCAGTTGTTCGGCGGTCGGCAGGGTCTGGGGCCGCTGACTGGCCACCGACTCGACCTCGGGCGGCGGGGCCGCGACGCCGGAAATGGCCGGGAAGTCGTAGGCCTGCAGATAGGGCGCGTCGGCCAGCACGATGGCGCGATAGACCGCGTTCTCCAGTTGGCGGACGTTGCCGGGCCAGTCGTAGCCGGTCAGCAGGGCCAGGGTCTCGGCCGAGGCCCCGACGACGCTCTTGCCTTCCTCGACGTTGAACCGGCGGATGAAGTGGTCGACCAGGGCCGGCACGTCCTCGCGGCGGTCGCGCAGGGCCGGGGCCTCGATCGGAAAGACGTTCAGGCGATAGAACAGGTCCTCGCGGAAGCGGCCTTCGTTGACCGCCTGGGCCAGGTCGCGGTTGGTGGCCGAGACGATGCGCACGTCCACCTTCACCGAACGCTTGGAGCCGATCGGGTCGATCTCGCTCTCCTGCAGCGCCCGCAGCAGCTTGACCTGCATGTCCAGCGGCAATTCGCCCACCTCATCGAGGAACAGGGTGCCGCCGTTGGCCTCCTGGAACTTGCCCAGGTGCTTGTCCGTCGCGCCGGTGAAGCTGCCCTTCTCGTGGCCGAACAGGATGGATTCCACCAGGTTCTCGGGCAGGGCGCCGCAGTTCACCGCGACGAACGGTTTGCCCGCCCGCTCGGAGGAGCCGTGAACCGCCCGGGCGATGACTTCCTTGCCGACGCCGCTCTCGCCGGTCACCAGGATCGGGATCGAGGACTTGGCCGCCCGCTCGCCCATGCGCTTGACCATGGTCATGGCCGGCGAATTGCCCACCATGTCCGAGAAGCTGGTGCGCCCGCTGGCGTGCTTCTTCAGGCGGTCCACCTCGCCCTTCAGCGCGCCCATCGAAAGCGCGTTGCGGATCGAGACGATGATCCGTTCCGGGCTCGCCGGCTTGACGAAGAAATCGCTGGCGCCGGCCTGCATGGCCTGGACCACGGTGTCGATCCCCCCTGTCGCGGTCAGCATGATCACCGGCTGGGCGAAATTGCGCGCGCGCAGTTCCTTCAGGGTGTCCTGGCCGCTGATGCCGGGCATCACCAGGTCCAGCAGGATCACGTCGGCGGACGCTCCCGACTGCAGGTGCTTGATGGCGGCGTCGCCGTTCTCGGCATGGGCGACGGCGAAGCCCTCGCGCTCCAGCACGGCCTGAATCAGCCGCCGTTGCGTCGGATCGTCGTCCACCACCAGAACTGTCTTGGTCATTTCAAACACCCACCTGGAACGCGGCTCGTCTTCGCCGAACGGCCGACGAGGCTCTCGTTGATCCGGTTTGATACAGCCTCTGGGTAAAGGCAGGGTTTCGGACTCCTGAGTCAGGGGTTAACGAGCGTCACCATACGAAACCGCATGGCAGGGGGTTCGGCCCTGGCGGTTGCGGCCGCCGCGCCCCGGTCCGACCATGGCCCTCAACCCAGGATAAGGACCGGTCATGTTCGTTGGACACTACGCCGCTTCCCTCGCCGCCAAGGCGGTCGTCCCGCGCGCGCCCTTGTGGAGCTACGTGATCGCGGCCCAGGCCGTGGACATCGGCTGGAGCGCCCTGGTTATCGCTGGAGTAGAAAAGGTCCGCATCGATCCGACCCTGCCCGGCAGCACCCTCGACCTCTATCACATGCCCTTTACACACAGCCTGCCGGCCGCGGTCCTGTGGGCGTTGACTGGCCTCGTTCTTGCTAGAGCGGCTAAATTCCCCTGGGGCGCGAGTATCGCCATCGCCCTGACGGTCTTCTCCCACTGGCTGCTGGATCTGGTCGTCCATCGCCCCGACCTGGCGCTCTGGCCGGGCGGGCCCAAGGTCGGGCTGGGCCTCTGGAACTACCCGGTCCCGGAGCAGGCGGTCGAGATCGGGCTCTTGGGCCTCGCCGCCTCGGCCTGGGCGTGGACGCGCGGGCGTGACGGGCGATCCCTCTCGCCGGTGCTGGTCTTCACCGGCCTGCTGGTAGCCGTGCAGGTCGTCTCCATGCTGATGCCGGGGGAGGGGGAGCCCGCCGGTTTCGCCGTCTCGGCGCTGGCCGCCTATCTGGTCCTCGCCCTTGCGGCCTGGGCGCTCGACCGTCCCCGCAAGCTGACCTGACGGCACGCTTGCCGGCCCGCGCCAACCGCGCATAGTTCCACCCAATGGCCCCGCTCAGCGGGCCAATGGGAGGCGCATCGGTGAAGAGCTTGAGGCAGGCGGCGGCGCTCGCTGCGACCATGGTCCTTGCGGCCTGCGGCCAGGACGGACTCAAAGGGAGCGCCGATGTCGACGGCGCCCGCATCATCGCCGCGGCCACCGACGGCGAATGGCTCTCCTACGGCCGGACCTATGACGAGCAGCGCCACAGCCCGCTCGACAAGATCAACGTCTCCAACGTCGGCAAGCTGGGCCTGGCCTGGATGTACGAGTTCGACACCGACCGCGGGCAGGAAGCGACCCCCGTGGTGGTCGACGGCGTGCTCTACACAACCACCGCCTGGTCGAAGGTCTACGCCTTCGACGCGAGGACCGGCGCGCTGAAGTGGTCGTTCGATCCGAAGGTCGAGGGCAAGAAGGGCTTCGACGCCTGCTGTGACGTGGTCAACCGCGGCGTCGCCGTCTGGAAGGGGCGGGTCTATGTGGGAACCCTCGACGGCCGGCTGATCGCCCTCGATGCGGCGACGGGAACGCCAGCCTGGTCGGTCCAGACCACCGACACCTCGCGACCCTATACGATCACCGGCGCGCCGCGGGTCATCAAGGACAAGGTCCTGATCGGCAACGGCGGCGGCGAGTACGGCGTCCGCGGCTATCTCTCGGCCTATGACGCGGCCGACGGCAAGCTGGCCTGGCGCTTCTACACCACGCCCAATCCCGACGGCCGGCCCGACAACGCCGCTTCCGACAAGGTCATGAAGGAAAAGGCTGCGGCCACCTGGTTCGGCGACGGCTGGAAGGCGACCGGCGGCGGCGGCACCGTCTGGGACGCCATGGCCTACGACCCCGAGCTCGACATCCTCTATGTCGGGGTCGGCAACGGCACGCCCTGGAACCATGTGAAGCGCTCGGAAGGCAAGGGCGACAACCTCTTCCTGTCCTCGATCCTGGCGCTGAAGCCCGAGACCGGCGAGTACGTCTGGCACTACCAGACCACCCCTGGCGAAAGCTGGGACTACACCGCCACCCAGCACATCATCCTGGCTGACATGAATGTGGGCGGATCGGCGCGAAAGGTGCTGATGCAGGCGCCCAAGAACGGCTTCTTCTACGTCCTCGACCGCGCCACCGGCGAGCTGATCTCGGCCAAGCCCTACGTGCCGATCACCTGGGCCTCGGGCGTCGATCCAAAGACCGGCCGACCGATGGAAAACCCCGGCGTGCGCTACGAAAACGCCGCCTCCGTGCAGATCCCGGCCCCCTTCGGCGCGCACAACTGGCACCCCATGGCCTTCAATCCGAAGGAGGGCCTCGTCTACATCCCGGCCCAGGTCGTGCCCTTCGCCTACACCCCGGACAAGGGCTACACCTATCGCCCCGGCGCCTGGAACGTCGGCACGGACTTCCTCGCCAACGCCCTGCCCAGCGACAAGGCCCAGCTCGCCGCCGTCAAGGCCATGGTGAAGGGCGAACTGATCGCCTGGGACCCGGTGGCCCAGAAGGCCCGCTTCACCATCCAGCACCCCTATTTCTGGAACGCGGGCGTGCTCTCGACCGGCGGCGGGCTGATCTTCCAGGGCGCGGCCGAGGGCCAGTTCGCCGCCTACGACGCGGCCAACGGCAAGAAGCTCTGGTCCTACAAGACCGACAACGGCGTCATCGCCGCCCCCATGACCTATGAGTTGGACGGCGAGCAGTACGTCGCCCAGATGGTCGGCTATGGCGGGGCCGGCGCGCTCTCGGCGCCGATGATGCTGCCTGACCGCCCGCGCCTGCCGGGCAGGCTGATGGTCTTCAAGCTGGGCGGCACGGCTGTCGCCCCCGCCTATCAACATCCCGAGCGCGTCGATATCGACCTGAGCGGCGTGACTTCCACGGGCGACGCCAGGCACGGCTTCGCGCTCTTCCACCAGAACTGCCAAGTCTGCCACGGCCCCAACGCCACCGGAACCTATCTGCCCGACCTGCGCCGCTCGCAGATGCTGCTGTCGGCCGACAGCTGGAAGTCGGTCCTGATCGACGGCGCCCTGGCCGACCGTGGCATGGCCAGCTTCAGCCGCTTCATCGACCCCAAGGGCGCCGAGGACCTGCGCGCCTATGTTCTCTCCGAAGCCAGGGGAGGCGCCCCCGCGATCTAGGATGACGAAGAGGGGAGCGCGCTGGCGACCCCGCACGCGAAGGTCTATCTCTGGCCCCATGAACGCTCCCGCCAAACTCGACGCCCTGCCCGAATGGAACCTCGCCGACCTCTATGCAGGTCGCGAGGACCCGAAGATCGAGACCGATCTGGCCGCCGCCAAGGCCGCCAATGACGAACTGGTCAAGCTGAAGGGCCGGTTCATCGCCCTGCGCGGCGACCCGCAGCATCTGGGCGAGGTCCTAGACCATGGGATCAATCTCTACGAGACCGCCACCAACGGCCTCTGGGGCGTCGGCGCCTATGCCGCGCTCGCCGCCTCCGTCGCCCGGGACGACGCAGCCTGGGCCAAGTTCGAGGCCGACCTGCGCGCCCGGGCCTCCCAGGTCGCCGCCGAGAGCCTGTTCTTCACCCTGGAGCTCAACCAGCTCGAGGACAGCGAGATCGAGCAGGCCTTCAAGGCCCATCCGCCCGCCGCCCGCTGGCGTCCCTGGATTCGTCGCGTGCGCCTGTCGCGGCCGCACGAACTGAGCCCGGACCTGGAGCGCATGCTCATCGACCGCGGCCCGGCCGTGGCCAACTGGACCCGCCTGTTCGACGAGACCCTGGCCCGCCTGGTCGCCAAGGTCGGCCGTGAGAGCCTGACCCTGCCCGAAGCCCTGAACCGGCTCTCCGACCCCGACGCCGCGCGCCGCAAGCAGGCCGCCCAGGGCCTGGCCAAGGCGCTGGAGGAACGCACCCCGATCCTCGCCCTTTCGATGAACACCCTGGCCTTCGAGAAGCAGGTCGAGGACCGCTGGCGCAAATATCCCGACCCGGCCGCCTCCCGTCACATCGCCAACGAGGTGGACGCCGACGCCGTCGAGGCGCTGGAGGCCGCGGTGGTCGAGGCCTATCCCTCGGTCAGCCACCGCTACTACGCCCTGAAGGCCAAGGTCATGGGCCGCAAGACCCTCGACTACTGGGACCGCAACGCCCCGCTCGACACCGCCCAGCCGCGCACCTACGGCTGGGACGAGGCCAAGGGCATGGTGCTGGAAAGCTTCTCGGACCTGGCGCCCAAGTTCGCCGAGACCGCCAAGACCTTCTTCACCCACCCCTGGATCGACGCGCGCCCGCGCGCCGGCAAGCAGTCGGGCGCCTATTCGCACCCGGTCACCGCCAACCGGCATCCCTATGTGTTCATGAACTATATGGGCGAGCGCCGGGATGTCCTGACCCTGGCCCACGAACTCGGCCACGCCGTGCATCAGACCCTGTGCTCGCCGCTCGGCACTCTGCTGGCGGACACGCCCCTGACCCTGGCCGAGACCGCCTCGATCTTCGGCGAGGGCCTGGTGTTCGAACGCCTACTGGCCGGAGCCTCCAAGCAGGAGCGCCTGGGCCTGCTGGCCGGCAAGATCGAGGACGGCCTCAACACCGTCGTGCGCCAGATCGCCTTCCACCGCTTCGAGACCCGCTTCCATGCCGCCCGGCAGCAAGGGGAGCTGGCGCCCGAGGACATCAGCGCCCTCTGGCTGGACGTGATGGCTGAAAGCCTCGGCCCGGCGGTGAAGCTGAACCCCGGCTACGAGCACTACTGGGCCTATGTCAGCCACTTCGTACACGCGCCGTTCTATGTCTACGCCTACGCCTTCGGAGACCTCCTGGTGCGCGGCCTGATGGAGACGCGCCGCGAGGATCCAGTCGCCTTCGCGCCGCTCTACGAGGATCTGCTCGCCGCTGGTGGAACCCGCACCTATGTCGAGGCGCTCAAGCCTTTCGGCCTCAACCCGCGGGAAAAGGCCTTCTGGGCGGCCGGCATGTCGCAACTGGAACGCCTCGTCGACGAGTTCGACGACCTGGTGTGAGGAGGAGAGAGCCATGGCCAGCGCTGTCTCGGATCTTTGGCCACGGCTCGACTACGCGAAGGACCACGGGACCTTCGAGACCCTGCACCTGATGACCCAGGTGGTCGGCAAGGCGCGCACCGCCTGCGCGCCTTGGATCAACCACGGCTGGCAGGTGGCGCTCTATGTCTCCCCGCGCGGGTTCACCACCTCGTCGGTGCCGCATGGTCGCGACGTCTTCGATCTGGAGTTCGACTTCATCGACCAGGTCCTGCGCTGCCGGGCCAGCAACGGCTTTGCGGGGACCATCCCCCTCGGCGGCCAGACCATCGCCGGCTTCTATGACGGCGTGAGCGGCCTGCTGGCGGACGCCGGCCTGCCGGTCCGGATCGACGGCCGGCCCAACGAGATCGAGGGCGCCATCCTCTTCCGATCCGATGTGGCGGACCGGCCCTACGATCCCGACGCCGCCTTCCATCTCTGGCGCGCCCTCATCCAGATCGCCCAGGTGTTCGAGTCGTTCCGCACCGGCTTCCTCGGTAAGATCAGTCCCGTCCATCTCTTCTGGGGCAGCTTCGATCTGGCGGTCACCCGCTTTTCCGGCCGTCCCGCCCCGCTGCATCCCGGCGGGATCCCGAACCTGCCGGACGCCGTGGCCCGCGAGGCCTATTCGCACGAGGTCTCCAGCGCCGGCTTCTGGCCCGGGGGCGGCGCGATCGACTATCCGGCCTTCTATTCCTACGCCTATCCGGAACCGGAGGGCTTCCGCGGCCGCCTCGTCGAGCCGCCGGCCGCGTTCTTCCATGAGGGGCTGGGCGAGTTCGTCCTGTCCTACGAGGCGGTGCGCTCGGCGCCTGATCCCGCCGCGGCGCTGATGGCGTTCCTCTCCTCGACCTATGCGGCGGCGGCCGATGCGGGTCATTGGCCGCGCGCCGAGCTCGAATGCGATTTCGGCCGGCCGGGAGAACCCCGCGCGCTCCAACGCTAAGAAAGTAGAGCCCTTTCCAGCGGGCTCTAGGCCGCCTTGCTCAGGGCGCTGGCCAGCACGTGCTCGACGCCCCGCACGATCGGATCGGCGAAGCTCTTGCCCAGCAGGCTGGCATGGTTGGCGCCCGGCGCATGCTCCACATAGCCGAGCCTCGAGGCCTGGGCCGGCGCGACCTGCAGCGCTTTCATCCGCACGGCCTTGGCGCCATCGCCGGCCGTGACCACCGCGACCGGCAGGTCGGGATCGAACGGCTCGCGCGCCTGCCGGACAGTGCGCATCCAGTTCTGCACCTCGTCGGCCGACCACCGCGCGTGGACGGCCGAGCCGTAGACCCGGCGCTTCTCCTTCCGCGCCTCGCCCTCCAGCCCGATCAGGTCGCCGATCACCAGGGAGACCGGCCGCATGAAGCCGGCCCCGGATAAGGGCCCCACCAGCTTCATGGCGCTGCGATAGGCGTGGAATCCCAGCGCCGGCCCGCGGACGTCCATCATCTCCGGCGTCACGGCGTCCACCAGCACCAGCCCGAGCATCTGCTCGCGGTGGCGCGGCGCGAACACCCGCAGCATCAGCCCGGCCATCGAGTGACCCGCCGCCACCAACGGGCCGGTCTCCCCCAGTGCCGCCAGCAAAGCTTCGAGGTCGGCCGCGATCGCGCGGCCGTCGCGCGGCGAGGGCCCAGGATCGGAATAGCCCAACCCGGCCCGGTCATAGGCCAGGCTCCGCAGCCCCTTGGCCGGGCCGGGTTGGGC
>LNAP01010906.1_pt1 | contig 10075 bp, 10 predicted proteins | sample 602601 | NCBI WGS metagenome assembly LNAP01 (sample SAMN02440304, study PRJNA202911) | soil metagenome | biome: Subtropical and temperate rainforests or woodlands; isolation source: soil samples (1 kg each in a 20% v/v slurry with milli Q water) were... ...
GCCCACGCTCAGGCCCAGCCAGTTGTACAGCCTGCCCATCTGGGCCGCGTCGCGGCGGGCCAGGTAGTCGTTGACCGTGACCACGTGCACGCCCTTGCCTTCCAGGGCATTGAGGTACACCGGCAAGGTGGCCACCAGGGTCTTGCCTTCGCCGGTGCGCATCTCGGCGATCTTGCCCAGGTGCAGGACCATGCCGCCGACCAGCTGCACATCGTAGTGGCGCAGGCCCAGCACGCGGATGGAGGCCTCGCGGCACACGGCGAAGGCCTCGGGCAGGAGCTTGTCCAGCGCTTCGCCATCGGCGATGCGCTTCTGGAATTCGGGGGTCTTGGCCTTCAGTTCATCGTCGCTGAGTTTCTGGATTTCAGGTTCCAGCGCATTGATGCGCACCACCAGGCGGTCGAGCTGCTTGAGCAGGCGTTCGTTGCGGCTGCCGAAGACGCGGGTAAGCAGGCTGTTGATCATGAAAGAAGGAACCGAAATGGGAAGGAGCGTCGGCGCCGGCAGGCCTCGTTGCATCCCCAAGGCCAGGCGCCGAACAGCGAAACAGGGCGCGCGGGGCCCGGTTCCGGCAACACGGCATTGTAGCTTGGGGCGCCACCGGACGAATCAAGGCGCCCGGCACGGAAGCAGCCCAGGCTGCAGGCTGCTCGCTGGGTGGGAGCGGCCATGGCGGCGATGAAGCTTTCCCGGTACATCCCTCGCCGCCATGGCGGCTCCCACGCGAGACAATTGCTCCTACCCGCGGCCGCGCCCGCCTACCGGTGTGGTGTTCTCACCCAGGAACTTGCGCGGATTGACCACGCGCCCGTCTTCCCACACTTCAAAATGCACGTGCGCCCCGGTCGAGCGCCCGGTCGAACCGGCCCTGGCCACGGTCTGTCCGGCGCGGACCAGGTCGCCCGGCTTGACCACCAGGCGCGAGTTGTGGGCGTAGCGGGTGACGTAGCCGTTGCCGTGGTCCACTTCCACCACGTTGCCGTAGCCGCTGCGCGCGCCGGCGAAGCTGACCACGCCGTCGGCCACCGACAGCACCGGATCGCCCACGCTGGCCTTGAAGTCGATGCCCTTGTGACGCTCGCCGCCGCCACCGAACGGATCGGCCCGACCGCCGAAACCGGAGGTGATGTAGGTGTTGGCCAGCGGCATGCGCGAGGGCGTGGCATTGCGGTCCAGCTGGCGGTTGAACAGCAGCGATTCGAGCACCGACAGCTGCTGGCCGGAGGCGTCAAACCTGCCCTGCAACTGGTCCAGGCCGTCGGCCAGCGCAGCCGGCGGCATGTCGCTGGTGGCACCTTCCGGACCGCCGACGCCGACCGGCTCGTCGAAGTTGAACTCGCCGTCCTGCAGCTTGCCGATCCGGGTCAGGCGCTCGCCCAGTGCGTTGAGCCGGTTGGCCTGGGCCTGCAGCTCGCCCAGGCGCGCGGACATGGCGTTGATTTCCTGCTGGGCGCCACGCTTGACCTGGTCCAGTTCGGCCTGCTGGCGCTCGGTCCTGGCCTGCAGCCAGGACACCTGGGCCATGCCGAAGGCACTGCGCCCGACCAGCCCCAGCATCATTCCACCGGCCACCAGGATCCCCGCGCTCAGCAGTGGCCGGGTGTGGCTGAAGCGCCGCATCTGCGCAGTGCGCAGGCGCAGGTGATGGCTCACCCAGGAGCGCGTATTGTGAACAATGTTGTTGAAACTCATGGATCTGTGATGCCCCATCCAAAGTCCCAGCCGCGTCGTCCGGCGAGTCCGCTCCCGGCCCTGGAGGCCGCGATGGCGTCGTCTGCCGCCGACCCATTGCGTCATGCCCTGCGGCTGGACGCGCTGGAACAGCAACTTCGCCCTTGCCTGCCGTTTCCCCTTTCGGAGCACTGCCGGCTTGCCAACATCGCGGGCGACCGTCTTGTTTTCGTGGTCGACTCGCCGGTGTGGAACGCCAGGCTGCGCCTGGCGTCGGCCGAACTGGTCGAAATGGCCCGATCCCTCGGTTTGGGGGTCAACTCCGTGACCGCCCGAACGTCCGTGCACCCCCTGTTTCCGACCGCGCAAGCCGGTCCGCCGACCCAGGGGCCTTCGCCGACCGCACGCCAGGCGCTGCGGGTGGCACTGGCCATGCTCGAGGAATCCGTGGCCGCCGAGTCATCTATCGTGAAACAGGGCCCGCACACTGGCGCGAAAAGTTAAGCGCCAGTGCAAGGACGGGGCATCCTACCGGCCCGAGGGATGCGAGTCGTTAGATCGAGGTTATAAAAAAGTTATCCGGCGCCTGTTCAGGCGACAGGATTCACGGAATGGAACGCAGATCGCCGCCGCAGTTCAGTGCGCCAGGAGCGGCGCGCCGTACAGGGCCGGGGCCGTTTCCCGGACCTCGGGGCCGAAGGAGACTTCTTCCCAGGCATCGGTCTGGGCCAACAGCGCGCGGACCAGGGCGTTGTTGAGCGCGTGGCCTGACTTGAAGCCCTCGTACCTGCCCAGGATCGGATGTCCGGCCAGGTACAGGTCGCCGATCGCGTCCAGGATCTTGTGGCGCACGAACTCGTCGGCGTAGCGCAGGCCGTCGTCGTTGAGCACGCGGAACTCGTCCAGCACGATCGCGTTGTCCATCGAGCCGCCCAGGCCCAGGTTGGTATTCCAGATCACGCATGAAGCCGAAGGTGCGCGCACGCGCCACCTCCTTGATGTAGCCGCCGGTGGAGAAGTCCACCTCGGCGCGCGACTGCGAGGCCGGGATCATCGGATGGTCGAACTGGACCGTGAAGCCCAGCTTGAAGCCTTCATGAGGATCGAAGCTGGCGATCTTGTCGCCATCGCGCACTTCCACGTGCTTGAGGATGCGGATGAACCGCTTGGGCACGTTCTGCTCGACGATGCCGGCCGACTGCAGCAGGAACACGAACGGACCGGCCGACCCGTCCATGATCGGCAGCTCGGCCGAGGACAGCTCGACATACACGTTGTCCACGCCCAGGCCAGCCAGGGCCGACAGCAGGTGCTCGACGGTCTGCACCTTGGCCGCGCCGCAGCTCAGGCCGGTGCACAGGGTGGTCTCGGTGACCAGCGTGGCATCGGCGGGAATCTCCACCACCGGCTCAAGATCGACGCGCCGGAACACCACCCCGGTATTGGGCGCGGCCGGGCGCAGGGTCATGAACACCTTTTCGCCGCTGTGCAGGCCCACGCCGGTGGCGCGGATCACGTTTTTGAGGGTGCGCTGGGGAATCATGGAGGACTCCAACGTCAAGATTTCGTGAGAATACCATGCCGGCGGTGAACCTGTACGGGGCAGGACAGTAATCCCCTCGACGTCGAAAGGGCGCCCGGGTGCCGCTGCAGGAAAAAACCCGCCGGACCGGCTACGCCGGCCCGACGGAAAACCAAGGGACATGACACGGTGACACGGTAACGCTGCCGCCCTTGCGCAGCCGCCGCCGGTCCCACTGGCGGCACGCAGGCGCTGCGGACGGGTGAATCAGTCGGCCTGGGTGAGCGGCACACACGCCAGGCACGGCCTCGCGTGCCGGCGAACGCCCGGCCATGGATGGCCGGGCAGGCCTATCCGGAGTCGCATCTGTTCCGCCATGGACGGCATCAGTCCGCTTGGCGACGCAGGAACGCCGGGATATCCAGGTAGTTGTCCGGCAGCTCCGCCGCCCCGGCCGGGGCACTGGACGCAGTGGCTTCGCCCGCATTGCGGCGCAGGCCCAGGCCCTGGGTCGCACCGACCACCGGATCGGACTTGCTGGTGGTGGTGTTGGGCATGGCCACCGCATCGATCGGCATGCCGGTGGTGGCGTCACGGACCAGCTTGATCGGTGCGCGCACCGGCTCGCGCTGGAAGCTGCCGCCCAGGTCGGCGCCGGTGCGGACCGGCTGACGCACGGTGGCGCGGTTCAGGCCGGTGGCGACCACGGTCACCCGCACTTCGTCCTGCATGTCCGGATCGAGCACGGTGCCCACCACCACGGTGGCGTCCTCCGAAGCGAAGCCTTCCACGGTGCGGCCGACTTCGTCGAACTCGGCCATGGTGAAGTCCGGACCTGCGGTGATGTTGACCAGGATGCCGTTGGCGCCGGCCAGGTTCACATCGTCCAGCAGCGGGTTCTGGATCGCCGCTTCGGCCGCAGCCTGGGCGCGGTCGTCGCCACGGGCCACGCCGGTGCCCATCATGGCCAGGCCCATCTCGCTCATCACCGTGCGCACGTCGGCGAAGTCGACGTTGATCAGGCCCGGACGCACGATCAGGTCGGCGATGCCCTGCACCGCGCCCAGCAGCACGTCGTTGGCGGCGCGGAAGGCCTGGATCATGGTGGCGTTGCGGCCCAGCACGGTGATCAGCTTCTCGTTGGGGATGGTGATCAGCGAGTCGCAGTGCGTGGACAGTTCCTCGATGCCCTTGAGCGCGACCTGCATGCGGCGGCGACCCTCGAACGGGAACGGCTTGGTGACCACCGCCACGGTCAGGATGCCCATTTCCTTGGCCAGCTGGGCCACCACCGGCGCCGCGCCGGTGCCGGTGCCGCCGCCCATGCCGGCGGTGATGAACACCATGTCCGCGCCGGTCAGCGCCTCGATGATGCGGTCGCGGTCTTCCAGTGCGGCCTGGCGGCCCACTTCCGGGTTGGCGCCGGCGCCCAGGCCCTTGGTGACATTGCCGCCCAGCTGCAGCTGCAGCTTGGCGCCGCAGTTCTTGATGGCCTGGGAGTCGGTGTTGGCGGTGATGAATTCCACCCCGTCCACGCTGCTGTTGACCATGTGCGCCACGGCGTTGCCGCCGCCGCCGCCCACGCCGATGACCTTGATGACCGCGTTGGGGGTCATCGTTTCAACCAGTTCGAAATGTGCCATGTCCGTTGTCCTCATTGAGGCCGGGACTCGGGACTCGGGACTGGGGACTGGGGAAAGCCGCTTTCCCGTACCCTGCCCGGCCTTCGCGCCGGCGATTTTTCTGGTGGATGTCGCTTGTTGCCTGGAGCCGGGACTCGGGTTTCGGGACTGGGGACTCGGGAAAGCTGCTTTCCCGTACCCTGCCCGGCCTTCGCGCCGGCGATTTTTGCTTGGAGCCGGGACTCGGGTTTCGGGACTCGGGACTCGGGAAAGCTGCTTTCCCTTGCCCTGCCCGGCCTTCGCGCCGGCGATTTGCGCTCGTTCTTTCCGCCCTCCGTTCCGCTCTCCGCTCTCCGCTCTCCGCTTTTCCGAGTCCCGGGTCCCGGGTCCCGGGTCCCGGGTCCCGGTTCCCGAGCCCCAAGTCCCGGCCTGATTCAAAACTCGCCGCGATACCAGTTCTGCAGTTTCTTGAACAAGCTGCCGGCCTTGCCGGTGGGCAGCGACGGGCGGCGCGGATGTTCGATCTGGCTGCCCATCAGCAGCAGGCCCACGCCGGTGGCGTGGACCGGGTTGCCGACCACTTCGCCCAGCCCGGTGACGTGCTGCGGGATGCCGATGCGCACCGGCATCTGCAGCATTTCCTCGGCCAGCTCGACCACCCCTTCCATCTTCGAGGCACCGCCGGTCAGGACCATGCCGGCGCGGACCAGCTCTTCGAAACCCGAGCGGCGCAGCTCGGCCTGGACCATCTCGAAGATCTCCTCGTAGCGTCCCTGCACCGCCTGGGCCAGCGCATGGCGCGGCATCCGCCGTGGCGGGCGGTCGCCAACCGATGGCACCTGGATGCTTTCCTCGGCGGTGGCCAACTGGGCCAGCGCGCAGGCGTAGCGAACCTTGATCTGCTCGGCTTCCGGGGTGGGCGTGCGCAGCATGTGGGCGATGTCGTTGGTGACGTGGTCGCCGGCGATCGGCAGCGACGCGGTGTGGCAGATCGCGCCCTGCACGAACACGGCCAGGTCGGTGGTGCCGGCGCCCATGTCGACCAGGACCACGCCCAGCTCGCGTTCGTCGGCAGTCAGCACCGCCACCGAGGAGGCCAGCGAGGACAGGATCAGGTCGTCGATCTGCAGGCCGCAGCGCTGCACGCACTTGGAGATGTTGGCCGCGGCCGACTGCGCGCAGACCACCAGGTGCGCATGCACCTCCAGGCGCACGCCGGTCATGCCGACCGGATTGCGGATGCCTTCCTGGGAATTGTCCAGCACGTATTCGCGCGGGATCGCGTGCAGGATCTTCTGGTCGGCGGGGATGGCCACGGCCCTGGCCGCATCCAGCACCCGATCCAGGTCCGACCAGGTCACCTCGCCGTCGCGGATCGGGACGATGCCCGGCGAGTTCCTGCACTGCACGTGGGCGCCGGAGATCGAGGCATAGACCGAGCGGATCTCGCAGCCGGCCATCAGCTCGGCTTCCTCCACCGCGCGCTGGATCGACTGCACGGTCGATTCGATATCCACCACCACCCCGCGCTTGAGCCCGCGCGATTCATGGCTGCCGATGCCGATCACCTCGATCGGGTTGCCGGGCGAATATTCACCGACCAGCGCCGTCACCTTGGAGGTGCCGATGTCCAGTCCGACGATCAGGGATTTGTCGCCTTTGCGGTTCATGTCGTCCTGCTGGAAATGGCGGATGAGGACAAAGCCGGGACTCGGGACCCGGGACCCGGGACCCGCAAAAGCGGTGCCCGCGCGTTCCATACCGATGCCGCTTCTCTCGCCGTCGCCGGTGTCGCTGTTGCGCGCGCGCTTACCGAGTCCGGAGTCCCGGGTCCCGAGTCCCCGCTTTTGAGTCCCGGGTCCCGGCTTTGCTCGGCCCAGGTCAGGGAGAAGCCGTTGGTGTAGCGCAGGTCCGCCCGTTGCAGCGTGCGCGGGTCGCCCAGCAGACGCGGCAGCAGACGCGCGAAGCGCTGTAGGCGCGGGCGCGCATCGGCCCGGCCGATCACCACGTCCAGGCCGCTGCCCAGCTTCAGCGACCAACTGCCGCGCGCATCCATCACCAGCGCATCGACCTTCAGGCCCATCGGCGCGAACAGGGCGCTGGCCTCGTTGTACAGCGCCACCACTTCGCCCACCTGCGCGTCGGGGCCGCCCAGCTGCGGCAGCGCGCTGGCATCGACGTTGCGCGGCACCGGGAACAACGCCCCTTCGACCGACAGCAGGCGATCGCTGCCCCAGCGCGCAAACGGCTTGTGCTCGACCACGATCACTTCCAGCGTGTCGGGCCAGCGCTTGCGCACCTGCGCGCGTTCGACCCACGGCAGGCGTTCGACCGCATCCTGGGCCTGGCCCAGCTGCACGGCAAAGAACCCGCGCTGTGCGTACGGCATCACCACCGCGCGCAGTTGCGCCGGATCCACCCGATGCAGCGCGCCACTGACACGCAGCCGGGTCAGCGGCCAGCGCTCGGCGCCGATCCAGCCGTTGAACACGGCCACCACCGGCAGCGCGACCAGTGCCAGGGCCAGGATCCAGGTCAGCACGCGCAGCACGTTGCTCATGCCGGGCGCGCCTGAAGGGTCGATTCCAGGATGCGCCAGCACAGTTCCTCGAAACCGATACCGGCCTGGCGCGCCGCCTTGGGCACCAGCGAATGGCTGGTCATGCCCGGCGCGGTGTTCACTTCGATCAACTGCAGGCCGCGTGACACATCGCGCATCACATCCACCCGGCCCCAGCCGCTGCAGCCAGCACTTTCGAAGGCGGCCAGCGACAACCGGCGGATCTGCGCTTCCTCCTGGCCGGACAGGCCCGGGCACAGATACTGGGTGTCCTCGGCGATGTACTTGGCGTGGTAGTCGTACCAGGCCCCGGCCGGCACGATCCTGATCGAGGGCAGCGCGACCCCGTCCAGGATGCCGACGGTGTATTCCTCGCCCTGCACCATCTGCTCGATCAGCAGCTCGCCGTCATAACCGGCGGCGAAGTCGATGGCCGGCTGCAGGTCCTGCTCGGCCAGGACCCGGAACACGCCCACGCTGGAGCCTTCGGTCGAGGGCTTGACGAACACCGGCAGACCCAGCTCGGCCGCCGCCGCGCGCAGGTCGTCCCCGCGCCGGATGCGGCGGAAGGCCGGGGTCGGCAGGCCCGAGGCGATCCACACCTGCTTGGTGCGGATCTTGTCCAGGGTCAGGGCGCTGCCCAGCACGCCCGGCCCGGTGAAGGGCACCTTCAGCGCCGACAGCAGGCCCTGCAGCACGCCATTTTCGCCGTCGCCGCCGTGCAGGATGTTGAACACCCGATCGATGGCACCGGCCCGGATCTGTTCCAGCAGGGCCGGCAGGCCATCGACCGCATGGGCCTGCACGCCCCGCGCCTGCAAGGCCTCGAGCACGTTGCGCCCCGAGTTCAGGGACACCTCGCGCTCGCTGGAGGTCCCGCCCATCAACACGGCAACCCGACCGAACGCGGCCGGATCGGTGTTGCGCGGCGGCGGGAAGGACGGCGCGCTCATGCGTCGGTGCCCTTCGAAAAGCCGTGCGCGGCGATCTGCTGGGCCACATGGCCAATGTCGCCGGCACCCATCATCAGCAGCAGGTCGCCGTCCTGCAGCAGGTCGGGCAGCACCGCCGGCAGCTCGCCGACCTGGCTGACCACGACCGGTTCGTTGCGGCCGCGCGCCCGGATCGCGCGCGCCAGCGACTTGGCATCGGCGCCGGCGATGGGCGCTTCGCCGGCCGGATAGACCTCGCTCAGCACCAGCGCATCGACTTCGCTCAGGACCGCGGCGAAGGCGTCGAACTGGTCGCGGGTGCGGCTGTAGCGATGCGGCTGGAAGGCCACCACCAGGCGCTTGTCCGGCCAGCCACCGCGGGCGGCGGCGAACACCGCGGCCAGCTCGTTGGGGTGGTGGCCGTAGTCGTCGATCAGCTGCACCGTGGCGCCGCGGCCGGTGTCGATCGCACCCAGGTCGTTGAAGCGGCGGCCGATGCCGGAGAAGTTGGCCAGCGCGCGGGCGATCGTGCCCGGCTGCACGCCCAGCTGCCAGCCGACCGCGGCCGCGGCCAGCGCGTTGAGCACGTTGTGCCTGCCCGGCAGGGCCAGGGTGACGTTGACCGACACATCCTCGGGCAGGCGCAGGGTGAAGCGCATCCGGCCCGCTTGCTGGACCACGTTTTCGGCGCGGATGTCGGCGTTGTCGGACAGGCCGTAGGTCATCACGTGGCGCGGGGTTTCGGCGGCCAGCGCGGCCACTTCCGGATCGTCGATGCACAGCACCGCCAGGCCGTAGAACGGCAGGCGCTGCAGGAATTCGGCGAAGGCGGCCTGGACCCGGGCAAAGTCGTTGCCGTAGTTCTCCAGGTGATCGGCGTCGATATTGGTGATGACCGCGATCAGCGGGCTCAGGCGCAGGAAGCTGCCGTCGCTCTCGTCGGCCTCGGCCACCAGCCACTGGCCATCGCCGAGCTTGGCATTGGCGCCGGCCGAGAGCAGCTGGCCGCCGATCACGTAGGTCGGATCCAGGCCACCTTCGCTCAGCACCGCCGCGGTCAGGCTGGTGGTGGTGGTCTTGCCGTGGGTGCCGGCCACGGCGATGCCGCGGCGGAAGCGCATCAGCTCGGCCAGCATCATCGCCCGTGGCACGATCGGGATGCGCTGGCTGCGCGCCTCCATCAGCTCGGGGTTGTCGGCCCTGATCGCACTGGAGACCACCACGCAATCGGTGCCCAGCACGTTGGCGGCATTGTGGCCGCGCATCACCCGCGCGCCCAGCGAGGCCAGCCGCCTGGTCGCGGCATTTTCCGCGGCATCGGAACCAGACACCTCGTAGCCCAGCGTGCACAGCACTTCGGCGATCCCGCTCATGCCCGAGCCGCCGATGCCGACGAAGTGCACGCGGCGGAAGACCTGGGCCAGGTCGCCGGTGTTCTGCAGCCGGCGTTCACGCGCCGCGGCAATCATGCGGCCGCTCCAAAGCCGGGACTCGGGACTCGGGACTCGGGACTCGGTAAGGGCAAGAGCAACACCGGCAACACCGGCAACACCGGCAACGGCGAGCGAAGCGGCATCGGTATGGCACGCGCGGGCGCCGCTTTTTCGAGTCCCCAGTCCCGAGTCCCGAGTCCCGTCTTCATGCGGCTTCCTCCAGAATGATGTCTGCGATGCGCTCTGCGGCATCGGGGCGCGCCAGGCGGCGCGCGGCGGTGGCCATGTCCAGGCGGCGCGGTGCATCGGCCGACAACACCGCCAGCACCCGCTGC
>LNAP01006479.1_pt1 | contig 10073 bp, 8 predicted proteins | sample 602601 | NCBI WGS metagenome assembly LNAP01 (sample SAMN02440304, study PRJNA202911) | soil metagenome | biome: Subtropical and temperate rainforests or woodlands; isolation source: soil samples (1 kg each in a 20% v/v slurry with milli Q water) were... ...
CCTCACCCTTGCCGTCGTGGCGCGCCCGCCGGGCATGCGGCGCCGTGGCACACAGCTTGCTCTCCTCACCCTTGGCGGCGCACGAACCCGGCGCCCAACGGCGTCGGCGGGGTCATCGCCTTCCCGGGCATCGTGACCGCGCCGATGCCCGATGCGGACGCCGCCTCGAACCTATCCCCTGCCAAGGCTTCACGGAGATCACCATGGCCAGTCGCAACGAAAAGGAAAAGTCCCTGGATCTGACAGTCACCTTCGTCGGACTCAAGGACGGGCAACAGCCGCCGCGTTTTGCGGCGTACAAGGTGGACGTCGCCGGCCGCCCGATCAGGAAGCTCGGCAGTTACGACGGCAAGCTGTTGCGCCTGGACCCCGGCGACGCCAGTGCGATCGCTTTCGGCCCGGATATCGAGGACTTCAAGACCCTGCCGGGGGAAAGCCTGACCAGCTACCGCGTGGCGCAGCAGGTCGACCTGTGGCGCAAGCAGGGGCTGGTGCTGCCACCGGATATCTGGAACCGCTTCCATTTCCATTTCCAGTGCGTCACCGGCAGCGTGAGCAAATGCCGGCCGTGGTTCTGGGACCTGCTCGACGACATCCGGTTGCAGCCGATGTACGCGTTGGCCCAGGTGGCGCGGATCAAGCCGATCACCGCGGACCTGCAGTCGCACATCCGCTTCCCGCTGCGTTGCCAGACGCTGTGCGATGGCGTCGTCGAAATCTACGAGCGCGAATGCTGCTGCCGCTGGTTCCGCATTCCGGACCTGCTGGACCGGCTGCGCGAGATCCTCGCGGTGCTGCCGATACCGCTGCCGGACCCCATTCCCGACCCGATCCCCGGGCCGGACCCGGCACCGTTCAACCTGAAAGCGCTGCGCGCCACGGCACGCAGCATCCAGCAGCGCAAGGCGACGTTCGACCTTGCCGCCACGCCGCCGGAAAACCTGCACCAGGATTACCTGGCGCTGCGCGCGATGCCGGAAGATGCGGCGCGCCAGTACGTGCTGGAGCGGCCGTACCTGTACCCGATCTTCTGCCACTGCTCGGTGCGCAAGGTCGGCGAGACGATGATCCAGCCCGGCGGCCATTTCGACCTGTGCTACCTGCGCTCGCCATTCCACCTGGCGCTCGAGCATTGCGTCACGACCTACGCCTACCGGGTCCGGCAGATGATCAACGGCGCCTGGCACGTCATCTATGACGGCCTGGCCGCGCACCAGTACTTCCCGGCGGGCGGCCCGGCGGACATCCACAGCTACGATCCGCAAGCGCGCACCTGCGCCGATGGTCCGGGCGAACCGCCGCCCAGCGGCAACCTGCCGTTCGTGATGCTCGAGCACATCGGCGGCTATGGCAGCTTCCACTTCAACTTCCCGCTGCAGACCGGGGTGTCGCAAGTCGGCGCACTGGATGCGAATGACGGCACCTACACCACCTCGTACGCACCCGATTGCCCCTGGGGCGGCGGGCTGGGGCTGCGCCTGTGGTTCTCGCCCGAGCTGGAGCCGATCGTGAAGTACTACCGGCTGAAGGTGTTTGCGGTCAGCGACGCCGGCGCGCCGGTCGGTGCGCCGATGGTGCTGAACGACTCGGTCACCTGGGACAAGCTGGTGGATATTCCCGGCGACGTGGTGCGTGCACCGGAGGCGCTGGGCCCGGTGACGGTCGGCGCGGAGAACGACCTGTTCAAGGCGACGTACTGGAGTTCGCCCGACCATCGCTACCTGAGCGGGCAGTTCCACCAGGGCTGGAACACGGCGCAAAGCCAGTTCCCCGACGGCAAGTACATGCTGGTCATCGAAGTGTTCGACGCCGCCGGCAACCGGGTGAAGCCGAATGGCGCGAGCGGGCCAGGCACGGCGAAACCGTTCGAGTTCCGCCGCTGGGTCTCGGCGGTGGATACCGATCCGGTGCCGTTCGCCGATGCGGCGCACGTGTTCTGGGTCGACAACACGCCGGTGGGCGGCGACATCGTGGACCTGCGCAAGAACGGCGTGCCCAACACCAACCAATGCCAGTTCATGGCGGGTACGGCGGCAAGCACGTTCGCCATCGGCTTCCGTGCCTATCACCTGCACGGCGTCGAGCATGCCGGCAACGGCGACAGCGATTCGTTCATGTGGCAATACGGCATCGGCTGGCAGCGCGGTCTGAACGGCAACAGCGGCACGCTCGGGCCGGCACCGTCAGGCGGCAACAACCATACCGACGTGGGCGAAACCGGCGGCGCGGTGTCCTCCGGCAGCGAAACCTTCCAGACCATGCTGACCGATACCGTGCCAATCCCGCATGTCGTGCTGACCAAGTGCACCTTCAGCGTCACCCTGAATGTGTACGCCAAGCACTTCACCGGCGGCGGCCGCATCCAGAGCTACGACTATTCGGAGACGGCCTCGTTCGCGCTGGAGATCACCAGCTAGCCGCCACGAAGGAAGCCATGGCGAAGAAGGTGGAGGCATGGCCTCTGCCTTCTTCGGGTTTCCTGATTAGTGTCGAATCCCAGCCACCAACCCACCGTTCGCCCCCGGATCAAGTCCGGGGCAGGCTCTGAGTGTAGGCGCGTAGCGCCGCACGCGGGGAGCGGCCAAGGATGGCCGTTGCTTTGAGGAGCGAGGAAGTCGAAGGGTGTCGCCATCTCAAGGCGCTTCGACTTCGCTTGCTGACGCAAGCTACGCCTGTCCTGAGCCTGTCGAAGGGCTCAGCATGAACGGCTTCTATGAGCTGAGGTTCAGCGCTAATCAGGTCGGATTTTGCCATTCGCCAGACCATCCCTGCCGGAGCCCGCCATGCGCAAGTTGAAGACGAACGCCAACGACGATTTTCGCGTGAAGGCCTACGCCGGCACCAACGGGGTGCTGCTGGCCTTCGACCTTGCCAGGTCACGCCGCAAAAACCTGCTGGGCTTTGCGATCCAGCAGAAAGAAGGCTCCAGGCCGTGGCAATGGCTGCTCAACAGCCTCACCTTTCCCGGCAAGGCGCACACCTTGCCGCCATGGAATGCCACCCCGAGCAACCTTGCGCCGATCCAGAAGTTCCGGTGGGCGGACTACAGCATCGAGCCAGGCACGACGTGCAAGTACCGCGTCCACCTGGTCTACGGCACGGCCGACGCGCCGCAGCTGGGTGAATCCATCGAGGTGAGCGTGACCACGGACGACGGCAGGCCCGCCGGCCATCGCGTCATCTTCAACCGTGCCGTCGCCGCGAGCCAGGCCTTCGGTCGCCAGTTCCCCGACCTGGACAAGCTGCTGTCCCTGAAAGAGAACAAGGCCCTGCCCATCGAGAAGTGGCCGGCGAAGCCGCGCGAGTGGCTGCAGCACGGCCTGCTCGACCAGATCGAGCAGTTCATCAAGCGCGCCAGCAACGGCACATGGGCGCTCGACGTCGCCATCTACGAATACGAACTCAAGGCCATCGTCGACAGCGTGAACGCGGCGCACAAGCGCGGCGTGCAGGTGCGCGTGATCTATCACGCCAAGGCGAACGATGAGCAAACCGCGCAGAACGAGGCCAGCCTGAAGCAGATCCCCGCATCGAGGAAGCGCGGTCGGGTCACATCGAAGATCTTCCACGACAAGTTCATCGTGCTCAGCAAGCTCGACGCCGCCGGCAATCGCAAGCCGCAGGCGGTGCTGTGCGGCAGCACCAATTTCACCGAGAACGGCGTCTATCGCCAGGCCAACGTCGTCCACGCGACGGACGACAAGGCCGTCGCGGCGAACTACCTGCAGGTATTCGACGTGATCTGGGACAGCCCTGCGGAGGTGGCCGTTGCGCGCAAGTGGATCACCGGCAACAACCCGATGGACCCGACTCGCGCGCTGTTCGCGGGGTTTTCGCCGCGCACCGGCGGCGGCGACCTCGCCGAATTCATCGACGTCATCCGGGGAGCCGGCAAGGACCTGCTGTTCGCCACGGCATTCGCATTACCCGCAACCATCCTGGATGCGTTGCTGGGCACCAGCAACGACGGTGTGCTGCGCTACGGCATCCAGAACACGGCCAGCCGCATCACCGGCTTCCACGCCGACCGCACCGCGGAATTCACCGCGACCGCCCTGCTCTCGAAAGGGCTGGAAGGCTGGGTGAAGGAAGGCCTCAGGGGACAGCGGGGCAACCTGCTGGTGCACCTCAAGGCCATCGTCGCCGACTTCACCACGGATGCCCCCGTGATCATCAGCGGCAGCCACAACCTGAGCGTACCTGCCAGCAACGGCAACGACGAAAACTACCTCATCATCCGCGGCGACACCGACCTCGCCGACCGTTACGGACTGGAGATACTGCGCTTCTACGAGCACTACCGTTTCCGCTACTACGCCAGGCTTCTCAAGCTCAAACAGGTTCGCCCGCTGACCACGGACGACAGCTGGGCCGACGGCTACTACGTCGACGGAAGTCTCAAGGCGTCATCACGCCTGCGTTTCGCAGGTCGGTGACAAGTCCGGAGCTGAGCCCGTTATCCCTGCGCGTCGCCGACCCGCGGCAGGAAACGGCCGAAGCCGTGCCGCTTGCCCAGCGCCGGTGACGGCACGTCATTCTCGAACGCGACCTGGCCGCGGATGACGGTGGCCTTGACCACGCCGTCGTTGCGGTTGACCACGCGCTGCATGCCGCCCAGCGCCTCGAACGGCGCCTCGGCGTAGCGGCCCAGCTGCGCACGCTTCAGCGCGGCTGGATCGAGCAGCGCCAGGTCGAGGAAGGTATGCACCTCGTGATCGCCGCGCTCGTCGGCGATCTGCTTGATGGTCTTGCCGACCAGGGCCGGGGCCGGGCAACCGATGACATGCGCGTCGCCGAAGTCACGATGCCACACGCGACTACCCCAGGACGACGCGCAAAAGCGACCGCCACGGAACGGACGGCGTCGTCATTCCGCCGAAGCCGTTCTGCCCTACCATCGGCGCGCCGGCAGAACGACCGCAAACATCACCCGACCCCGCCTCCACGAAACATCAGGAACAGCCGCCATGAGCCAGCACGGGGACGGATCCAGCAGCGCCGCGGCGCGGACGCCTTCCGTGCTGCGGCGGATTCCGCCAGGCATCTGGGCGCTCGGCCTGGTCTCGATGCTGATGGACATCTCCTCGGAGATGATCCACGCGCTGCTGCCGGTGTATCTGGTCAGCGTGCTCGGTGCCTCGGCGCTCGCCGTCGGCTTGATCGAGGGCATCGCCGAATCCACCGCGGCGATCACCAAGGTGTTCTCCGGCGCGCTGTCGGATTGGCTGGGCCGGCGCAAGCTGCTGGTGGCGATCGGCTACGGGTTGGCCGCGTTCACCAAACCGATTTTTCCGCTGGCGAGCACGCTCGGCTGGGTGGTCACGGCGCGCTTCGTGGACCGCATCGGCAAGGGCATCCGCGGCGCGCCGCGCGATGCGCTGATCGCCGACCTGGCACCGGCCGCACTGCGCGGCGCCTCGTTCGGCCTGCGCCAGTCGCTCGACACCACGGGCGCGTTCCTCGGCCCGGCGCTGGCGATCGTGCTGATGTGGCTGACCGCCGACAACATCCCGCTGGTGTTCTGGGTCGCGGTGCTGCCGGCCTTCGCCGCGTTCGCGCTGGTGCTGTTCGGCGTGCATGACGTGCCCGGCGACAGGGAAATGAAGCGGGTGCGCGCGCCGTTGTCGCGCGCCGAGCTGGCGCGCCTGCCGCGCCTGTACTGGGGCGTGGTGGCGATCGCCGCGGTGTTCACCCTGGCCCGTTTCAGCGAAGCGTTCCTGGTGCTGCGCGCGCAGGAACTCGGGCTGGCGCTGGCGCTGATCCCGCTGGTGCTGGTGGTGATGAACGTGGTGTATTCGCTGTCGTCCTACCCGATCGGCGTGCTGGCCGACCGCTGCGATCGCGGCACGCTGCTGGGGCTGGGCGTGGTGGTGCTGGTGCTGTCGGACCTGGCGCTGGCCTTTGTCGGCGGGCTGGCCGGACTGGCGCTGGGCGTGGCGCTGTGGGGCCTGCACATGGGCATGACGCAAGGCCTGCTCGCCACCCTGGTCGCCGACGCGGCACCGGCCAACCTGCGCGGCACCGCGTACGGCCTGTTCAACCTGGTAAGCGGGCTGGCCCTGCTGGCGGCCAGCGTGGTCGCCGGCGGACTGTGGGATGCGTTCGGCTCGCGCGCCACCTTCCTTGCCGGCGCGGGCTTCGCCACCGTGGCGCTGCTCGCGCTGATTCCCGTCGCTCGGCGGGTGCGCAGGAACCGGCCAGCACAGCGCTGACGCCGCGTCAGGCCTCGCGCAGGCCTCCGCCTTTGCCCGGCCAGGTCTCATTGTCCCCGGTCCTGTTCGTCGCCAGGGAAAGATCCCATCCCACGGAAGCTCCAACGGAGATCGGCCATGACGCACATCCCGCCCCTCGTGCCCGCCGCCGAACTGGCTGCGCGCAACCGCATGCGCCTCCCGAATGAAAGCGACGACTACCGCCGCGCACGCACCGCGCTGCTGGCCGAGGAGATCGAGTTGCGCCGGCACATCGAGCGCGTTGCCGAACTGCGCCGCGCGCTGCCGCCCGGTGGCACGGCAAGCGGCCGCTACCGCTTCCAGGGCGAACATGGACCGCTCGATCTCGCCGGCCTGTTCGGCGACAAGCCAACCCTGGTCGTCTACAGCTACATGTTCGGTCCGAAGCGCGCGCGGCCCTGTCCGATGTGCACGTCGCTGCTGAGTGCGTGGGACGGCGAGGCGCGCGACGTCGACCAGCGCGTGGTGCTGGCCGTGGTCGCGCGCTCGCCGATCGAGCGTCTGGTTGCGTTCAAGAACGAGCGCGGCTGGCGCGGCCTCAAGCTGTATTCGGACCTCGACGGCGCCTACAGCCGCGACTACTTCGCCGTCGACCCGGACGGCGGCGACGGCGACCAGGCCGCGCTCAACGTGTTCACCCGCCGCGACGGCACGATCCGCCATTTCTGGAGCGGCGAGATGGGCTTCGAAAGCGCCGACCCCGGCCAGGACCCGCGCGGCGCGCCCGACCTGATGCCGCTGTGGACCATCCTCGACATGACACCCGAGGGGCGCGGCACGGACTGGTATCCCAGACTCGACTACCCGGCCTGATGGTCCGGTGGTGCGGACTACCGCCCGCTCCACCGCTCACCGCAATGGAATACGCGCGCGGGCCAATGCCGAAGCAACCGGGGCCAGTACTCAGGCGAGGCCCCGGTTTTTCTGCATGCGCAGTTCCCGGGCGTTCTTCTGTCTTGCAACGGTGTCTATCAGGCGCTGCTTGCGCGAATCGTCCGCGCTCTCGAACCTGGCATTGAACAGTTCCTTGACGCGCTCTTCGGCCTTCGACGTCAACTTGTGGGTGGCCCTCAGGACCCTGTCCACCTGCAGTCCGGAAATTTCCGTGGGAGAGAAACCGGACACCTTGCGCAACTTGTCCTGCAATTCGGTTCGTGTGTCCGGATGCAGCACGAAATTCGTAAACGTGATGGTGGAGACAAAGACCGTGTTTGGCGCGGCCACCCTGCTCGACTCCGCGCTCTCGAAGCTCGCATGTCCTTCGCGAGCCAACCTGGCAATGACCTGATCTTGCCAGTATGCGGTGTCCTCGGCAGGCATGGATGCATGCCCGAGCACACCCGAGTCGCAGGCGGTCTTGGCCGTATCGAGCTTGAGTACGAAGGCATCGTAGGCATGGTCGCTGTTGAGACCGGCAAGCTCGGTTGCCGCGTCAGTGCGGTTGTACGTACGCACGCGAAAGCTGGTCGGCAGTCCCGGGTGGGCCCACTGGGTCAGCGGGTTGGCAGCGAAATCCCTCTGGTTGGCGACGTAGTTGTCGGCAGTCGTGGCGTCGTAGGTGATGTCGCAGCGGAACAGGTGTCCATCGAAGCTTTCGCATTGTTCTTCGACTTTTCGCCACGCGCCGGTTTGCTGCCATTGCTCCCATTGGGGAACGATGTTGCGCGGGTCATCTGTTCCCCCGAGACTCAACGCGAAGACGTGGCCGTTCCCGAACGGCGTATAGGCCGTATTGAAGCCGTTGTGAGGCTGGGGCGGTGTCGGGCGTCCACTGGTGCTTCGGCACTTGATGAGGCCAAGCACCCCCAGCGTATTGCCGGTGCTGTCCAGCCGCATCGCGAAATGGCTACCGAACTGATTTATGGCGTGTACCGGCATGCCCCCACTCCGTGGTTGTTCGAAGGCGCCGAGCATACACGCCCACTCCCTGGCGATGGCGCCGACCGGATCACCGGCCGTGAATGCCACCGAGCCGGGCCGGAAAGTACACCGCGCCCAGACAGGGGTTCACGGCTTCGGCGCGCAACCCTCATCCACCGGGCGCACTTCGCACTCGATCTCCCATGCGTCGCCGTGCACCTTCAGGAAGCGCGACGTCAGCTCGAGCGCCTCCTGCATCGAATCCGCCTTCAGCATGGCGTAGCCGCCGATCACTTCCTTGGTTTCGGTGAACGGGCCGTCCGTGGTCTTCAGCTTGCCGTGCGACAGCCGCATGCGCGCGCCTTCCGCGGTCGGCCGCAGCCCTGCAGTCTCCAGCAGCACGCCGGCCGCGGTCATCTCCGCGATCAGCTTGCCCATGTCGGCCATCAGCTGCTCGCTGGGCTGCTGTCCCGTGTTCTCGTTGATCCGGATCATCGAAAGGAATCGCATCGTCGTCTCTCCTGTGGTCATGGCGGAGCCGCGCGACCGGACGATTCCGGCCCGCCCAGCGTGCTCCTGACATGACGACGAACGAGCCGGGGGCGGATCGACATCTCCGCCATGCCCTGCCTTAACGGTCCTCCGGCGCATGCACCTCCGCGATCAGCGTGGGAAGGAGCTCCGACACGGTCGGATGGATCGGCACCGTGTGCTGCAGCTGGGTGGCGGTGGCGCCCACGCTCATCATGTCGACGATGCCGTGGATCGCCTCGTCGCCTTCGCTGCCGAGAATTGCGGCGCCGAGGATCGCCTTCGTTTCGGCGTCGACGATCACCTTCATGAAACCATGCGTCTCGTCCTTTTCCACCGCGCGGCCGACCCGGCTCATCGGCCGCTTGCCGATCAGGAACGGACGCCCGCGCTTGCGCGCCTCCGCCTCGTTGATGCCGACGCGGCCCAGCGGCGGGTCGATGTACAGCGCGTAGCCGCTGACACGCTCGCTGAGCCGGCGGCGCTCGCCGTCGAGCAGGTTCGCCGCGACCATCTCGAAGTCGTTGTACGCGGTATGCGTGAACGCGCCGCGGCCGTTGCAGTCGCCCAGCGCCCAGATGCCGGGCACGTTCGTGCGCAGCTCGTCGTCGACGCTGATGTAGCCGCGCGCATCCGTCGCCACGCCGGCCTTGTCGAGGCCGAGGTCGCCGGTGTTCGGCACGCGTCCCACCGCCACCAGCACGTGGCTGCAGGCGAGCCGTTCGCCGTCGATCGTCACCGCGAGTGTTTCGCCCGCGCCAGCGAACGCGAGGTCGGCGACGCCGGTGCGGATGTCGATGCCTTCGCCTTCCAGTATCCCGCGCACCGCCACCGACACGTCCTCGTCCTCGCGTCCGATCAGGTGCGGGCCTTTTTCCACCACGGTGACGCGGGCGCCGAAGCGGCGGTACATCTGCGCGTACTCCAGCCCGATGTAGCTGCCGCCGACGATCAGCAGATGCGCCGGCACACGGTCCACGCCCAGGATCGAGGTGTTGGTGAGGTACGGGATGTCGTGCAGGCCGGGCATGTCCGGCACCGCGGCGCGGCCGCCGACATTCAGGAAGATCTGCGGCGCGCTGAGCCGTTCGTCGCCGACGCGCAGGGTTTGCGCATCTTCGAACTGCGCATGGCCTTCGATCACCGTGCAGCCATTCATGCCGTCCAGCCATGCGCGCACGCCATGCCGCGCGTTCGCGATCACGGTGTCGGCACGCGACTTCACCCTGATCATGTCGATGCCCACCTCGCCCGCCAGCACCACGCCGAAATCGGCGGCGCGACGGGCCATGTGCGCGGCGCGCGCGCTGGCGACCAGGGTCTTGGTCGGCATGCAGCCGGTGTTGACGCAGGTGCCGCCGAACAGCTTGCGCTCGACCAGCGCCACCGACCGGCCGGCCATGATCGAGGGTCCGATCCCGGTCGAACCCTACGTGTCGGCCGAGTTCT
>LNAP01006481.1_pt1 | contig 10071 bp, 10 predicted proteins | sample 602601 | NCBI WGS metagenome assembly LNAP01 (sample SAMN02440304, study PRJNA202911) | soil metagenome | biome: Subtropical and temperate rainforests or woodlands; isolation source: soil samples (1 kg each in a 20% v/v slurry with milli Q water) were... ...
GCTCGGTTATGCTGGCTTTTTTGCCCGGGAAGAATCCATGCGTCGATTGCTGCTTGCCGCCCTCGTTGCCTTCACCGTCGCGCCGGTCGCGGCGGCCGCCTTGCCGGCATCGACACCGCTCGACCTGGAAACCGTGATGGCCAACCCCGACTGGATCGGGCAGGCGGTGGAGCAGCCGTACTGGAGCGTGGACGGCCGCGACCTGTACTACTCGCTGAAGCGCGACGGCAGCCCGCTGCGCGACCTGTACCGGGTCGATCCGGCCAGCGCGCAAGGCGCGAAGCTGGACCCGGCCGCGCTGGCGCAGGCCGACGGCCCGGCGGTGTTCGACCGCGCCCACCGGCACGCCGCCTTCATCCTGCACGGCGACGTGTTCGTGGTGGAGCTGGCCGGCGGCCGGCGCACCCAGGTCACCAGCACGCCGCAGGAAGAGTCCGCGCCGCGCTTTTCCGCCGATGGCCGCGCCCTGCAGTTCCGCGACGGCAACGACTGGTACAGCCATGACCTGGCCCGCGGCGTCACCACGCCCGCGGCGCTGCTGAAGTTCGTCGACGATCCGCAGGCATCGCTGCCCGACGCGCTGGGCGAGCGGCAGCTGGAACTGTTCAAGACGCTGCGCCAGATCAAGGCCGACAAGCAGGCCCGGCGCGACGAGGACAAGTCGCTGGCCGCCGCCGATCCGGGTCGTGCGCCGCTGCCGTTCTTCCTCGGCGACAAGATCACCCTGGTCGACAGCGAGCTGTCACCGGATGGCCGCTGGCTGCTGCTGGTCACCGCGCCGAAAGGCTACGAAGCGGGCAAGGCGCCCGAGGTCACCCACTACGTCACCGACTCCGGTTACGCCGAGCAGAAGGAGACCCGCGTGTACGTGGGCCGCAAGGACCCGGCGCCGCAGTCGCTGCTGCTGCTCGACCTGGCCGGGCACCAGTCGTACCCGCTGGCCACCGATACGCTGCCCGGCATCAAGGACGATCCGCTGAAGGACCTGCGCGCGCGTGCCGTCGCCGCGCTGCAGAAGGCCGGCAAGGCCGACCAGGCCAAGGCGCTGAAGGCGCCCGAACAACGTGCCGTACGCATCATCGGCAGTGCCGACGACGGCGGTGGCGGCGGCATCGCGTGGAGCGACGACGGCCGCAACCTCGCCATCCAGCTGCGCGCGATCGACAACAAGGATCGCTGGATCGCCAGCGTGGATTTCGCGAAGCACGCCCTGGTCAACCAGCAACGGCTCACCGACCACGCCTGGATCAACTGGAACTTCAACGATTTCGGCTGGCTCAAGGACGGCCGCACGCTGTGGTACCTGAGCGAGCAGACCGGCTACTCGCAGCTCTACGTCAAGCCACTCGACGGCAAGGCAAAAGCGCTGACCGCCGGCCAGTTCGAGGTGAGCCACCCGCAGCTCAGCGCGGACGGCCAGTGGTTCTACCTGCGCACGAACCAGGTCGCGCCGTACAGCTATGACGTCTATCGCGTGCCGGCCACCGGCGGCGCGCTGAGCCGCGTCACGAACTACCAGGGCATGGACGACTTCGCGTTGTCGCCCGACGGCACGCAACTCGCCGTGCGGCATTCCTCGCCGTACGTGCTGCCGCAGCTGGCGGTGCAGAGCGCCGCCGGCGGCACGCCGCGCGAACTGACCGACACCATGAAGCGCGCGTTCACCGCGCACGACTGGATCGCGCCGCAGATCGTCGAGGTGCCGTCCTCGCACGGCGCCGGCTCGATCTGGGCGAAGTACTACGGACCGGCCGACGCGGGCACGGCATCGAAACCGGCGGTGATCTTCGTGCACGGCGCCGGCTACCTGCAGAACGTCACGCTGTCGTGGTCGAACTACTTCCGCGAGCAGCTGTTCCATAACCTGCTGGTGCAGCAGGGTTACGTGGTGCTGGACATGGACTACCGCGCTTCCGAAGGCTACGGCCGCGCCTGGCGCACCGCGATCTACCGCCAGATGGGCCACCCGGAACTGGAAGACCTGCTCGACGGCAAGGCGTGGCTGGTGAAAAACCACCACGTCGACCCGCAGCGCGTGGGCATCTACGGCGGCAGCTACGGCGGCTTCATGACCGAGATGGCGCTGCTGCGCGCGCCCGGCGAATTCGCCGCCGGCGCCGCGCAGCGCCCGGTCAGCGACTGGACGCTGTACAACCACGAGTACACCTCGGACATCCTCAACGACCCGCAGCTCGATCCGGACGCCTATGCGGCCAGCTCGCCGATCGAATACGCGGAAAAGCTGCAGGACCCGCTGCTGATCCAGCACGGCCTGATCGACGACAACGTGCTGGCCGAGGATTCGATCCGCCTGTACCAGCGCTTCATCGAACTGCACAAGAAGAACTTCTGGATGTCGCTGTACCCGCTGGAACGCCACGGCTTCGTGCACGCCGATTCGTGGTACGACGAGTACCGCCGCATCGACGAGCTGTTCGACACCTACGTGAAGCCGGTGAAAGCCACCCACTGAGCAAATTGTCGTCACGCATGACCAACAAAGCCGCGGGCACACCAGCGCCCGCGGCTTTTTAGTGTGCGGCTGCAACGCAGCCGTACTGGCACCCATCACATGCGGAAACTCGCTGGCGGGTAGTGCTCAAGAGTCCAGTGCGTCGGGTTTGTTCAGGGACTTTTTTTGCGCAGAGGCCAGCCGGCGCTCGACCTTTTTCACGTCTTCGGCGGGCGGCAGGTGCTCGGGGCGAATACCACGATTCAGCAGGGTCTTGCGTACGGCTTCGTTGTTGGCGACGTGCTCATGCGCGATGGCTTTCTCGTTGTTTAGCCGATTGGTACGCGCGTTGTGGATAGTGATTTCGGTGGCGAAATCCTTGGCCTTGAGGATGATGGTGGGCGCAAAGTCGGCCAGCGGGCGGCTGGCTGGAACCTTCCAGGTGACCTTCATGGCCTGGGTGGATTTACCGAACAGGGCATGGTCGCCCTTGCTGCGGATCAGGGCGAAGTCCTGGTTGCCGCCGGTCTGTTCATAGATGACACCGGATAGATCCTTCTCGGTCTCCGTGAGCTTCCTGCGCGCGGAGACACGCTCGGCTTCGAGCATGCGTTGTTCGATCAGCTCGGCGCGGCGGGTCTGGAAGGCAAAGTAGGTCTGGGCGAACGCGATTTCCTGCTTGCGGGAGTCGCCGTTCTGGGCGATCAGGTAGCAGGCGAGGCGGGTGAGCATGAGGTCGTCGACCTCGCGCTGACTGCCGGAGCCGAGGTCGACCATTTTGTTGACGTCAACAAAATGGTCGGAAACCGTATGACCGGAGACTTCGCAGGCGATTTTTGCCTTTGAGACTGCGCTGCTGTTGAAGTTGCGCCATTCAGCGTAGCCCAGCAGGTGCTGCAGGTCGCGGGCCAGCCAGAATTCGGTGCCACTTTCGGTCTGCTGCGCGTGGGCTTCGAATGTGCTGGTCAATGTCTGGATCAGTTCGGTCTTCATCCCTGGTTTCTCTCCTTGGTTGTTCGTGGACTGTATGACGCCGGACTGTCTCACGCAAAGAGCGATGTCAGACATGTGACGGAGTATCACCGGAGTGAGCGTCATTGCCGTCGGCCAGTCAGGTGGCGGCAAACGACCCGGCTGACGAACTCACACGTTTGTTATGGCGATGGAAAGCGAGTGCCGCGTTTGTATACTCCGCACAGCACTGCGGCGTCGCAGTCTCAGAAAAACGACAGAGTCCTTTCTCCATATCTCGACCACCCCACCCAAGCGCCTCGAAACCGGACGGAAAGATCGGGCTGTATTCGAGGGGCACGATCGTGGCAGACGGCCTTGGCTGAAGCGAAAGCCATCCGGCATGATGATCACTCGCCGAATGATCGGATCAAACCAAGGGAACTTATGAAAAAGCTGGGTAACGTCGCGCTCGCGGCATCGCTGCTGTTGGCGTGTGCCGGCTGTACGGTGGTTTCTCCGGACGCCGGTCAGCAGGCGGTGCTGATCGACAAGCCGGTGCTCTTCGGCCATGGCGGTGTGCGCGCCGAACCCGTGCTCACGGGTCTGACCTATACGTGGTTTTCCACGCACAAGATCTACGTCAACATGTTTCCGCAGCAGTACGACGGCAACTTCAGCGACCTGATGTCGAGCGATGGCGTGCCGCTGGATTTCCACGCGATCATCCGCCTGCAGGTGGTGGACCCGGTGGCGCTGGTGAAGAATTTCGGCCAGGACTGGTACAAGAACAACGTGGAGCAGGAGTTCTTCAACAAGGTCCGTTCTGCGGTCAAGAAGCACGGCATGAACGAGACGGCGATCCAGACCACCGCCATCGATGAGATCGACAGCGAGGTCAGCCGCGAGATGACCGAGTATCTCCGCGACAACAAGTTGCCGATCCGCCTGGTCAAGATCACCGTGGGCAAGGCGAATCCGCCGGATGCCGTGCGCAACCAGCGTGTGGAAACCGCGCAGCAGGAACAGCGCGTGCTCACCGAGCACAAGCGCGACCTGGCCGAGCAGGCCCGCAAGGCGGCGGAGCAGAGTCGCGCCGAAGCGGACAACGCCTATCGCCTGGCGATGAACCTCAACCCCGCGCAGTTCGTCGAGATGGAGCGCATCAAGATGCAATCCGCTGTTTGTGCCGTGAAGGATGCGAAGTGCACGTTCATCATCGGCAGTCAGGTGGATCCCGTGCTGAGCGTGAAGTGACGCGGGTCATCGGATTGCCCGCTTGCGGCGCTACGTGTGCCCGTGCGGCGCGGACGCCGCGACGGTCGGCACATCTTTGGCCTGCAGAGCTGCTACTTTGCCGACGTCGGTTGCTCCACGTCCGGCGCCGTCATGGCCAATAGCCACGCCGGTCCATCGTGTCGCCGCCGTTTCGCCATTCATTCGGACATCGGGTCATCTGCGATGCCGCTGAAGGGGAGGGTGCGGTCATGCAAGGCAAATACGCGCCGGTGTCGGGTGTCGTCTTCGGCGTAGTCGCGGTCGTCCAGGCGTTGCGGCTCTTCAACCGGTGGCCGGTGCAGGTGGGACCGTTCGCCGTGCCGGTGTGGTTTTCGTGGATGGCCCTGCTGCTCGCGGGCGGTCTTTGCATCTGGGCGTTCCGGTCGGGGCGCCGATAGCATGACCGGGCATGCGGGCTCGGCGGTGAAGGTGTCGGTCTTTGTCGGCACCAGTCTCGACGGCTTCATCGCGCGGGTCGACGGAGCCCTCGACTTCCTTCCCCCGGGTGGTGGCGAGCCGCATGGCTACGAGGAGTTCATGGCCACGGTGGATGCGCTGGTCATCGGCCGCAAGACCTACGAGACCGTGCTGGCTTTCGATGCGTGGCCTTACGGCGCCAAGCCCGTCTGCGTGCTCAGCACCCGTCCGCTCGCGCCGGCTCCCGCCGGGGCGGTGGTCGAGCCCATGTCGGGGCCGCCGGCGGAGATCGTGTCGCGGCTGGCCGGGCGCGGCATCCGGCATGTCTACGTGGACGGCGGCATCACCATCCAGGGCTTTCTGCGGGCCGGGCTTGTCCAGCGCCTCGTCATCACGCGCGTGCCCGTGCTTGTCGGCAGCGGGATCCCGCTGTTTGGTGCCATTCCGCACGATATCGCACTCCGGCATGTCGCGACGCGGACGTACGCCAGTGGTCTCGTGCAGAGTGAGTACGAGGTGGTGGTCCAGCCTGGTCCCGGCCGCTGAGCTCGCGTACTGTCAGGCAGGCGCGGCGGCCGTTGAGGTGTTGTTCCTGGTTTGTGCCGATACGGTGGGCCGGTCGAGTCCGGTTTTCGATTTCCGGGGGGAAAAACATGCGCAAGTTGCTGTGGGTGTTCGCGGTGTGCTGCCTGCTGCTGGCCGGCTGCGCCAAGCCGCTGCCGCCGGAGAAAGTGGCGTATGCCGGGCAGTGGCGGTCGACGACGATGTCGTTGTTGATCACCGAGAGTGGCAACGTGAACTACAAGCGGGTGGACGGCGGCATGAGCAAGTCCGTCAACGGTCCGCTGCAGGCGTTCGAGGGCGACAATTTCGTGGTGGGTGTCGGCCCGGTCAGGACCACCTTCGTGGTGTCCATGCCGCCGTGCCAGGACCAGGGGGCGTGGAAGATGGTGGTCGACGGGGTGGAGCTGACCAGGGTGCCGCCGGGCGAGTGAGCCGGCGAAAAAAACGGCCGCAGCGGGATCGCTTCGATCCGGCGCTGCGGCCGGGGGACCGGCAGCATGCAAGGCCGCGGTAGGACGACCTTGCAACCTCGAGGGGAGAGAGTTGCTGCCGGGTTACCTGGCGACCAGGGTGCCGGTCATGCCAGGGTGGAACTTGCAGAAGAACGCGAACGAACCGGCCTTGGCCGTGGTGCGCACAGTGGCACCCGGTTTCAGGTCGATGTCGAAGCTGCCGTCGCGGGCGGTGGCGCTGTGTTCGAAGATGTCGTGATTGACCCATTCGATGATGTCACCGGCGCGTACGCCGGTGGGCATCGGACCAAACACCATCTTGTCGAGCACGATCACGTGCACGGCCTGTGCTTGCGTGGTCGCTGACGCTGTGGCCGGGGTGGCCGCGAATGCCGGCGCAAGGCCCCAGCCCAGGGTCAGCAAGCTGACGACCAGAATCGTGCTGCGGAACATGGTGCGCTCCTTACTTCAGGCTGGCAGCCAGGTGCTCGGCGTGCATCTGGTGTTCGTGGAACAACTTCGAGCCGGTTTCCAGCAGCGACTTCAGCTCCGCGTTCTGCGTGGCCGGAATCAGCGTGCCGTCGAGTGCGGCCAGAACGGCCTTGTGGAACGCCACTTCGTTGGCGGCATAGGCCCTGTCGTAGGCGGCACCGCTGAGCGCGGCCAGCTTGGTCTGTTCGGCGGCGGCGCCCTTGGCCAGCGACTGGCTGGTGGCGTTGTCGGCCGGGGTGACGCCCAGCTTCTTGGCCAGCGCCAGGGCCTGGTCGTTCACGGCGGCGTGGTCACGCGCCATTTCCCTGGCGAACCCGATCACCGCCTTGTTGTGCGACTTGTTCAGCGCCTGCTTGGCGGCGGTGACGTCGATCGCGCCGGCGGTGTAGGCGATGTGGGCGATCTGCGCGTCGTTGATCGCGGGCGCGGCCGGCGCCTGCTGGGCGTGCACGCTGGCGAGGGAGCCGAGGCCGAGCGTGAGGACGAGAGCGAACAGGGATTTGTTCATGAGCGATGTCTCCTTGGGATGGATGAAGGGCAAGCGAGGCTTGCCGGTACCCATGAGATGCAGCAGCGGCGTACAGGTTCCGGCTGGCGAGTGGAGCGCGGCGGGAACCTCGAACGCGGCGCCTGCGTCGGATCAGCTGTCACCCCAGCGAAACCTTTCCCATGCTCGAACTCGATCAATCCATCGCTTCAACTGCCGCGCCGATGCCGGCCGGCGAAACCCCCCGCCCCACGCGTGCCGAGGCGGAAGCCGCCGTGCGCACGCTGATCCGCTGGGCCGGCGACGAACCCGCGCGCGAAGGCCTGCTGGCCACGCCGGCACGCGTGGTGCGTGCCTATGAGGAATGGTTTGCCGGTTACCGGCAGGATCCGGCCGGCCTGCTCAGCCGCACCTTCGGCGAAGTCGGCGGTTACGACGAACTGGTCATCCTGCGCGACATCCCGCTGCAGTCGACCTGCGAACACCACATGGCGGCGATCCGCGGCGTGGTGCACATCGCCTACCTGCCGAACCAGCGCGTGGTCGGCATCTCCAAGCTGGCGCGGCTGGTCGAGGCGTTCGGCCGGCGCCTGCAGATCCAGGAGCGGCTCACCGTGGAGATCGCCGATACCCTGGACCAGGTGCTGCAGCCGCGCGGCGTCGCGGTGATCGTGCAGGCCAGCCACGAATGCCTGTCCTCGCGCGGGGTGCGCCTGCATGGGGTGTCGATGCAGACCCGGCGCCTGCTCGGCGAATTCGCGCGGGAACCGCGGCGGCAGGAGATCCTGGCCACGCTGGCCGGCTGAGCCGGGAACCTCGGGTCGCCCCACAGCATCGGATCAGGTGTACAAGGAGAAAGCCATGTCAGTCCATGCCCATGTTGCACCCGTCGATTACGCCGCGCTGGACGACAACGCGCTGGTGGCGCTGGTCCGTGACGGCCATCGCGAGGCATTCCGCCACATCATGCAGCGCTGCAACCAGCGCCTGTTCCGCATCGCGCGCAGCGTGATCGGTGAGGATTCGGAAGCGGAAGATGTGTTGCAGGAATCGTATATGCGCGCCTATCACAAGCTGAGTTCGTTCCGCGGCGACTCGACCCTGCTGACCTGGCTGACCAGCATCGTGCTGAACGAGGCACGCGGCCGGCTGCGCAAGCGCCACACCATGGTCGGCCTGGAGCAGGTCGACGCGGCGGTGGACGATACCCACCAGGTCATCCAGTTTCCCTCGAAATTCGGCAGCGAGGATCCGGCCGTCTCGGCCGCGCGCGCGCAGATCCGCCACCTGCTCGAACACGCCATCGACGAACTGCCCGAATCGTTCCGCACCGTCTACATGATGCGCGAGGTGGAGGAATGCTCGGTCGAGGAAACCGCCAGCCTGCTGGCGATCAAGCCGGAGACGGTGAAGACCCGCCTGCACCGCGCGCGCCGGCTGCTGCGCACGTCGCTGCAAGGCACCCTGGCCGCGACCATGAGCGAGGCATTCCCGTTCATGGGCCGGCGCTGCGCCCGCGTCACCGACGCGGTGATGGCGCGGCTGGACGCCGAACAGACGGCATGACCCAGTAGGAGCGCACCCTGTGCGCGATGCTCATGCGTGATTCGACGAAGAGCATCGCGCACAGGGTGCGCTCCTACGCAGCGCGATGTGCTGTTCCGCGGTTCGCAACCGGTTCGCGGCGGTCGGCAATCATGCAGGGATCGGTGTGGTCAGCCTGCGGCGACGTGATCAGCGGGGTGCCGGGGTGGCCGACGAACGGATCCGCTGCAGCCGCTCGGCCAGCGTGGCGCGTGACAACTCGCCGATGTGCATGTCGCGCAGGCGGCCGTCGGCGTCGAGGAACAAGGTGGTCGGGTAGCCGCGGGCGTTGTAGTGGTTCGACAGCTGCAGGTTGCCGTCGATCAGTACGTGGTCCAGCGCCAGCCGCTGCATCTGCATGAACTGCTTCACCGCCGCCGCCGATTCGCCCTGGTCGGCGAACACGAAGCGGATCTGCGGCATCGCTCGCTGCGCCTCGGCCAGCACCGGCATCTCGCGCCGGCACGGACCGCACCAGGTGGCCCACAGGTTGATCACGGTGGGCTGGCCGCGCAGCTTTTCCAGGGCCACCTCGCGGCCGTCCAGGTCGCTCAGCAGCAGGGACGGCAGGCCGGGATGGGTGGTCGCGGCCAGCTTGTACGCGACCAGTCCGGCGAACGCCCATGCCGCGATGCCGACGGTCACGCCGGCAGCCAGCGGTCGACGCAGTGATGGTCGGCGCCAGCCGATCAGCAGCGCCGCCACGACCAGCCCCAACGCTCCGGCGATCGGATCGAAACCGCCGTCGCGGATGTTCAACATGCTGCCCGGCTGCTGCACGTACTGCGGCCACCAGCCGGCCACGTAAGCGGCACGTGCGCTGAGCAGGCCGATGCCGAGCGCCAGATACAGCGCATTGCCGGCGTCGGCATGGCCGCGCTTGGCCAGGAAACCGGCGGCGGCGAGTGCGGCGATGACGCCGAACAGCAGCGCCAGCAGGGCTGACGAGAGGGCCAGTGGTCCGATATTCAAGTGCTTCCATCCTTGCCGGTGATGGCTCGCGCCGATGGCGGCGAGCGCGTGCAAGGCGAAACCTTACCCGGTATCGCACGGCCGGGCAGCGCGGGCAGTCAGTCCGCCCGGCGCAAGCCGGCTGCCTCGCGCGCCAGCAACTCGATGCCGGCCCAGTCACCGGCGGCGAGTTTGTCGGCGGGAGTGAGCCAGGAGCCGCCGACACAGAGCACGTTCGGCAGGGCGAGGAAGTCGGGCGCGCTGCTCAGGCTGATGCCGCCGGTGGGGCAGAAGCGGATCTGCGGCAACGGGCTGGCCCAGGCGCCGAGCAGCTTGTAGCCGCCGGCCGGCACCGCGGGGAAGAACTTCAGGTGGCGGTAGCCGCGCTCGAGCAGGGCCATCGCCTCGCTGGCGGTGGCCACGCCGGGCAGCAGCGGCAGTTC
>LNAP01006482.1_pt1 | contig 10070 bp, 6 predicted proteins | sample 602601 | NCBI WGS metagenome assembly LNAP01 (sample SAMN02440304, study PRJNA202911) | soil metagenome | biome: Subtropical and temperate rainforests or woodlands; isolation source: soil samples (1 kg each in a 20% v/v slurry with milli Q water) were... ...
ACGAGCTTGGTGGACGAGACGCTCGGCTTTGAGGCGGAAGATCCATCCGAGAGTGCCACCAGTCCTGCCAAGAGCCCAAGCAAGCGAAATGAGGTGTATCATAAAGTGAACAAGATGAGCGCAGAGGTAACGCAGTGTTCTCCGTTTGCTTTTTTTCACTTTCTCTGATTTCGTTGTCTCTCTCTGTACTTCTCCTTTGGTCTTCTGCAAAGGTTTCTAATTTTCGTTGGCATTGGTCTAAAAAATTCGTGTTTCAATTTTGTTTAGGTATCTGAGAGTCTGAAGATGTTGGCACTGGGTGACCGCGCGTGGAATTCGAATATCGGAAGTCGCAGCAAGAAAGTGCGCAAGAACCAGCCCGCACGCAGTCGCAGCCCTGCCAAGAAAGGGGAGTCTGCCGCAACCGCTGCTGTTGTTGTCAATGGTGCACCTAGTGATGCAGTGCCTTTGCGTGAGCCTGGAAAAGAAAGCGACGTATAGATTCAATCGAAGTGTTGATTTCAATTATTTTAGTTGCTCGTTTCCTGTTATTTTTTCTGCAAAAGTAAATAAAGCTATTGCATTTTTTTGGAATATTGTCAGCTCTTGATTAAGTTACAGAGAAGATAATAAAAAGTTCCTCGGAGATCTAGTTCACTGTTATGGCTGCACTAGCCACAAAGCAGGTTGGGGCGTGGAACATAGGAATAATTTTCGCGTACACTATTCTCGAATTTGTAACCACAAGCACTATACACAAAACGTCACATCCATGTCTATTGAGTGACTAACAGTGTATGGAAAATTCTTTGATGTGCGGAAAAAACTTCGGCAATAACTCGTTCAGTACAAAGAATGAGTCAGAGTCACCCCCGCTACACCCATTGGGTGATTTGTAGTACGTGTAGCTACGTAAAGAAGGGCACAGAGGAGGCACCTGTAGAACTAGTTTGTATGACAGTCGCTTGCAGTAAGATATGTTGAGGGTGGTCAGCGAACGTAGAGTAGGTACAAGCGCGAGGATTGCTTTGTCGTTAAGGTTAACTCCAGCCTCCACTATAGACAATGTATGAAGATCTGTGTGATGTAACGCCACCAAATCCTTGCTACAGAGGTCACGATACTCAGCAAGGTAGAGTGCGCGAAGAGAAATGTTGCGTAGCAAATGAAGGGACATTTCTACTGGTACGTAGGTCGATACGGTATTTTCTGTTCGCTTTGGTTGCTCCAGAGAGAGTTTTGTTAGCTGAGGACACAGTTGGAGTACCCGCTCTAATGTACTCGTCCGATTGCAGTGCATGCGTAGCGCAAAGAGGCGAGAAACAGCGGATGGGGCGGCCGAAGAAAGCTTAGGCAACACAGGCACCTCAAACACAGAACCACCCACCGTATCCAGCACTTGCAGGTTTGGCAATTGCTTGATGAACTTTAAAACAATTTCTTCATCAATAACCTGCGAGTGGAAGCTCAACTCCATTAATTTATTCCAGTGGTGGCAAATTTGTTGCGCGATGTGGGCGTCAATTGGTGTATCATATGCGTATAATTTGGCCCGACTTAGGTTACTACAGCTCGCATAGCTATTCAGTGTGCCTTGAGTCTGCAAGCACCCAGTGGTCAAATCAGTCACATGTGCACACAGTTCAGGAGGTAAAGGCGTGCTTTCACAAGTAAACGAAGCGGTACAAGGTGGCAGTGTCGTGAATTCTACATCGTTTGCTACAGTGCAATCCGCAAACGAGACAAAAGTAAGCTGCGAGAGAGCCATTAGGACAAAGGATAGAGGCACACACTTCACATCATATAATATGAGACTCTCCAGCGAAGGGTGGTTCAATATGAAGGTGTGGAAGGCTGTAAAGTCGTAGCTGGATAATATAACATATATGTCACTATCCTTAGAGATGCTAATCTTTTTCAGTCCAGGGCAATTAGTCGTCAGACCGCAAAGGATACTTGTCACGATGTCTTTCTCTTTTTTATTCGTCAATGTCAAGTGCAAGGATTGAAGCTCACAGCCTGAGTGAATTAAGAATTGTTCTCGTAATGCTGTGTTCATCATAAGTTCTTGGCATAACCGTACAGTGCCACATCTGACTCCGCGCGTAATCAACCACTGTGCTTTGGGATTTCCATAGTCCACCCATTCTGCTGAAAATGTGCGTCGACTTGCCTTTATGGACTGGTGCAATTCTGCACGGGACTTCTTGTCGCCCAGTGCTGAATCCAAACGAGCAAAGTCTCTCAACGACAACCAATCAATCAAAATAGACCCCACAAGCACTTCTGGAAGTTGCAATATCAGGTTCATCTGTTACAAGAGCGACCAGACAATAGAATTCATTCTGCTGCCAACATGGACAACAGGAGTCCAATTCCTAAACGCCTCAGGGATCCGGGGAATGTTGATGTACACACATTGTTCTGAAGATGCAATACGTGTGGCGTACAAGAAATGCAATATTCATAGGAATCTACGACTTTCAGAAAAGTTTAAAACGTGTTACAATCGGAGCAAATCCTTCAACTATTGTTTTAAACAATTACAGTATAAAGTGAAGCCACACTTCGTTTATCCAATAAACAACTATTGTTAAAAACAAGGCTTTACAAAGCCTTCATAAACTCCCTTCCTTATTTATTCTTCCTCCGTTGCACTTCAGAGGCAAACTTGGTGGCAACCTCATTGCACGACACGGCCACATCGTTGTATTCCACAAACGAAGTCGAAAGTGTAGCGACGACATCTCCCGTCAAGTCCTTGCACTCCCACGTAACTCTTCCATGTTTGTTCACACCTGGATTGGGATCTTGTGTATACGGCCAAAACCAGTACGGGCGATTGTCGCGAGACAACGTTTGGTTGTTTGCGCGAAAGGTGAACGGAACGGGAAGTCCGGAAATTAGATTCGGAACCACTGGCATTCGGTTTGAATAATCAAACAAATCGACACGCAGATTTTGCAGTGCACGTGTACTCGCTTGCCTGTATGTTTCAGTCGTCGAATCATTAATTGGTTCTTGCGTGGAAAATCCCCACAGTACCTCCTTAATAGCAGCCGTGTATGGGTGACACAAATCTCGTGAACAATCCTTTCCAACAGGAAACTGATTGGACATGCTTTTGCGAACACTATCTGCATGATCATTGTGTATTCTTTGTTTCGTACTCTCAATCTCTACTTCCATTTGGCGGTTCTTCAGCTCCAACGAGCGTTCTTCCAAAACATCTCTGACCGACCGGGTGGAATATCCATTCGAAAGATCAGAAGACCGCATTTCTCTGTCCCGGTTGTATCCAGGCATCTCGAAGATAGTGTGACAAGGAGCTTTGACAACAGACAACAGTAAGCACAGAGCTGGTTACACAAGTTACTACAGCGAATGAATAATGAAGTGCGCACTTTGTGCAGGAGGATCGTTAACTTTTCGTAAATTTCCGACAATTTCCACCAGTTCTCGACGTAAATTCCCGAAGACTTGACTTCACCCCCGCACCACCAGAGGATTTTGAAAACGGTTCTGCAGAGATTCGTTCAATTCCTAGGCTTCTACAAGGAGGGTAATTTGTTGCGCCCAATCTCGAATTACCCCTACGTTTGTAAGTTAAGAAATGTATCACGTGCCGGATGACAGCGAGTATGAAATCACCTCGAAACTGGATTTTGTGGTACCTCTGAAACAAGTGGGGCTCATCACCCGAGCGGTATTGGAGTCGATTTATGTGTTCTACAAGCCCAGAAGAATTATCATCATATCGTCAAAGGTCGAAGGAAGCATCGTTCGGTCTCTTTCTCCTCATTGGAACGCCGGAGTCATCGAGTTTATCGACGAGGAGACTTTCTTTGAGAGAAACTACAACATTTCTATCCAACAGATTCTCGCACAGTACGACGCCACCAGAGAGGGCGACCAACGCGAACCTGGTTGGTGGATTCAGCAGTTGATCAAGTTGGGGGCAGCTTCCCAGATTCCAAATATCTCGACTAACTACGTCGTGTGGGACGGTGAGTTAATATTTCATATCTAGCTCATACTTTCGATTACTTTTATGTTTAACCAACGCATTCAACCACATCATTCTCAGGCGATCTTGTGCCCACCAGACGTTGGAAACTTGCTTCCCGCGACCGCAACGGCGTGGTGAAGTATCACATCGCCATTCTGCAGGCCGAAGCTCGTTCCGAGTTCAACTCGTACCAGTATGCCATGTGTATGAAGGCTCTGACCGGCGAGACGCCCCGCGACCCCCAAGGAGGCGGCACCTTTGTGGCCCACCACATGGTCTTCAACAAGCACTATGTCCAGGAGATGCTGCACCACATGCGTCTCACCACAGGCAGCTCTCTGCCCTGGCCACTGTTGATTATGTCCTACAGCCGGAAGTTCTACCGCTTCAGTGAGTACAAGACGTACGCCACGTATATGCTCAACCACCACCCCGCGGAGTTCCACTACCACCCGCTGAGCGACTTCGGCGAGGGCGGACTGCGTTTCCGTGATGCCAACCGCATCATTGAGCAGCTACTGGCGGCTTGTCCGCTGTCCAAGGGCGGTCTGTCCTACGCGCAGATCGTGGGCTTCGCGAAGGAAAACATGAAAGAGTTCCAGGGCCCAATCAACACGGCGCAGGAGGTGCGCCAGGAGGTGAGCGTGGTGCCGGGTTATATTCAGCTGGACCATGTTTACGGCATTGCCAAGTTAGGCCTCGACCCCGAGGACTTGCCCGTGCTAACCCCCACATGCACCAGCAGCACCCACACTTGCGGTAGTAGTGGAATTAATAGTCATAATGGTAATGTAATGTCGCGCGCCAACACACCCCGCAACTCGATTAGTTCCATCACCTCGATCGATGAGCTCATTAGCGCCGCTTGTGCAGGAGCCTCGGCGGTGGCCGCGGATGAACTCTTCAGTGAGGCCGACCTGCACGTCGCGGCGCTGAGTGTGATGCACCACGCCAACGCCAACATCAGCAACATGACGCCCAGCGCGGAGTTCAAAGTGACACGCGTGCGCCCTGGTCGCGTCCCTGCTGTCAGCGCCGGCATGCCTCACACTAACATCCACGATTGCAATACTTTCGATACCTTCGCGTCATCGGGCCCCTATTACACCACTTTGAACACAAATGAGTCAACCAGCAAGGCTGTATGGATGTCTCCTCCGTCCAGCGCCGTGGCGAAGGTGGCCGCAGCGAAAAACAACGCTTACACGCACATGCGCGCCTCGTCCTGTCCTTTAGACGCCATTGGTTACATTAGTACCATAAGCAACACAAGCAAATACAGTGATAATAGTAATACCACGAGTAGTTATCAAGATCACAGTGAAGTAGCCGTGGGCGCAGCGGTGTATCTGACCGAAAGCAAAGATACGTCTGTGTTGAAGTTTCCAGTATTGGGCTATCCGATCCACGCACATGTTACTCGCCGGTCAGCTTCTGTGGGCGAAGACCACACAATGCAGAACTAAAACACGGCTACCACATTAGTAACATCAAAGTACAAACACTAAATCCACCAATAACTCTATCCCACCGCGCATATACGGTGTAGCTACAGTAATGTACAGTGCAAGATTGCACTCAATATAAAGTATGAAAAACACGGTAATAGCATTAGACGTATTAATGGGTAATACGAAATGACTATGAATAAAAAACAAAATAAAACAGAAGGAGTAAAATATTGCAGTATATGGCTATTGCAGAACATGTACATATTGTATGCCTTGAAACTATACTCTTTTCCATATATTTGCGCATATAGTAGTGTACATTTATTTGAAGACGGCAACTTGTCGTCTAGAATTCGGTCTTGATTTTGAAAGCTAAGTGTATTGTATACGTGATTGTGTAGTACTGCATCAGCCCTATTGCTAACGTGAGGAGTGTGCTACCTTTCCATTTAAGGGTACATGTACACTTACATTAAAGTTGGGTGGCATAGGGATACAGTATCGGACGAGCAAAGCATCATATTTTCCGCACACTCACTCGCGTCCCTATCTTCCCAATATAAATGCACATTCCACGTTAACTCGACCAGCTTCTCGTTGTTGCTTTTCTGCTTATATGTGTGCTGTCAATTCTGTTCAAAAAGGTAGTTTGATTTTCTCGCAAGTTCTTTGAATTAGGTTTATTAACTTGTTGATGCTTTTTAAAATGTCGTTTCTAAACAAAAAACATTGAACGCAACCACCTTCCTTGTTATCAAATTTCATCAAATTTGATCACGTTTTTACTCAATATTTTGGATGCATGCAACTGACTATGACAGCACGCAAAAGAGTCGAAACTACTTCTTATATTTTCGTCTTTAAAGAGTTTACAGCAAATGAATACACAACAACTTAATTCGCGATCGATCTTCTGCATAAAAATACACAGGCGCTTCTGGAAAACATCCAGCCGCCCAGTCGGTTACATCCACCACTTTGAGTTCTGCATCGCTCTGAATGAGACTATCAAAATGAGCAAATGTCTCTGGAGAACGCACTGTACAAGCAATGAGAATGAAAGGTGTGCAAAGAGTAACTAAAGAAAGCAGATACGCTTCCTTGTCACTCGTACTCATACTCACACTGTCAGCACTGTCTTGATCTGACTTTATAGTGGGTTTCACAATATCAGATGTACTCGTGTTGGACATTGTGTGCAGAAAAGTCTTAAAAGCACTCACTAAGTTGACATTGCCGCTCTCGCTGTAGGTGCAGTCCGCCACGATCATAATTCTTGCATTGTACCGAAGATAGTCACTGCTGGTGACAGTTGACCAGTCTAGTAGGTCCGCTTCCAGGACACACGGATATTCAGCGGACGCGTTGATCTCCACATTGTGCGCCAGTAGATCTACCACTTCGTGGTGAAAATCAGTCATGATGACTTTGGCAGGCTGTTCGTTTGAGGGTATCGCTCGGCCGAGTAACAGGCCGGTGATGCCCACACCTGCGCCCAGCTCTAATACGATTTGCCCTGCCAGCAGGTTGGTTTTATATTGCAACAGCTCACCCAGGAAGACACCTGCACCCCATACCTTCGTACCCACTTGATTATGCGACTGAATCACTTTTATGGGTACATACACACCGGGCAATAATACGCTTTTGAAACTAAGGTAACCAGAGTTGTCAGCATCGACGACAGATGTCTGTGCTTCGACCATCATCTCCATAAACGTTTCACTGAACAATTCGTCTGAGTCCACGGCGCCATCTTCACTTTTATGCAACATAATAATATCTTTCTCAATGCACTTGAACAAATACTTGTATCCCTTCGCTGGAGGAGGATATCTAACCAAGTGCTCCATAGTGAGCATTTTACAAAGCTCCTCCTGAGCATCAAGGCTGGGCCAGTTGGGAATCTTATGAATGAAATCAACGATGCTCGTTGCTGGAGCGAGCTGAAGGACAAGAGACGGCACATCCATGATCAGAGTCTGCGCAGTATCGATTGCCGCTCTTTCAACTATTTCGCACTCGCTTCATTGGTTTACACCAATGCGCAAAACGATGGACTTTAGCACTACAAAGCGTGCCAAAAAGAACCGTTTTAGGTACACTACATCGCAACCACGTCGATGGTGGTCCAAGTGTCCACATTTACTTCGTAGCGCCCTTAAAGATGATGTTAAATGCAATCTTAGTCCTAGTGCTTTCACTACCAGTGGTGGCACTTTCCGTGGGACATGGCCAATGGGAATTGCAAGGGTACTGTTTGAAATGTCATCTATCCACTTTTTGCTCAGCAGTTCTCTAATTTCTCGTACCTTGGAAACTTTATATAGCCGCGGACACGATAAGAAATTTGAAGCATCAGCAGTAGCATACAACATACCACCCATGGAACTGGAGACACTCGAAGAATTGTACTCAAGGACAGGTGGTGATAGCTGGCATTGGAACGGGCAACAAGACGGTGTGCCTTGGAACTTTTCCGGAATTGCAAATCCCTGCGCAGATAACTGGCAAGGAATTAGTTGCTCCGCAAATATCTCCAATAGCGACATTGTCCATGTCGTTAGGTTAAAGCTCCCGGTGCACAATCTGCGTGGCGAACTTCCTGCTTCGATTGGGAACTTGACCCGATTGATGGAATTGGATCTGTCCGCCAACATGCTCAACGGCACCATCCCGGACTCCATTGGCGACCTACAACAATTGCAGTTTTTCAACATGAGTGAGAACAAGTGGTCGGGTACTATCCCCGAGACAATTGGCAATTTGCAAGATTTGCGGATGTTCGATCTCTCTGGCGTGGTATTGAGTGCGGAGAAACTGAAAGTGATCATCCAGACCGATCCGGAGCACGTCGCGGATGGACTTTCCGGTACGATTCCGGCCAGCATTGCGAATCTCACGGAATTGCGCTACTTCAGTGTGGGCTACAATGCGATTCACGGAGATCTCTCGCCGCTCGGGTACCTGCAGCACTTGGAAGTGTTGTTTCTCTATCTAAACCGCTTTGCGGGATCCTTTCCAGAGAGTTTCAACAACCTCCAGTCGTTGATTGCGTTCAACTGCGGCAGCAACTTCCTCACTGGGCACAATGTATTCGATATCCTGCAGAACAACCTCGCTATCAGTCGTTTCATCATTGGCGTCAACAGCTTCACCGGCACGGTCCCCACCGTACTTGGCGAGCGCTTGCAGCTCACCACCATCGATCTCAGCTACAACAAACTCCAAGGCGCGGTGCCAACCAACGTGGAAAACTTGACGCATCTAATGCTGTTCAACGTTGCCAGTAACTCGCTCACAGGAATTATCCCAGAATACCTAGGGAACATGCCGAATTTAACCTATCTGGATCTGGGTCAAAATGCGTTCCACGGCTCATTGCCGGACTGTTTGAGCACTTTGCAAAAGCTTCAGTTTTTGGATGTCGGAAGCAACCTACTTACCGGTACAATTGCAGATAATGTTGGGAATTTGACGAGTATTTTTCACTTCAATCTGGGTAGCAACCAGTTCCGCGGCACCCTGCCTGCGTCGCTGGGTCAGTTTTCGAAGGCCTATATGTTTGATCTGGACGGTAATTATTTCACTGGAAGCATCCCGCAATCCTTCGAGCAGCTCCACAACGTCCAATTCTTGAATTTTAGCGACAATGAACTCACCGGCACCATTCCCGACGGCCTCATGCAGCTGCCCATTCTGGCGACGTTGGACCTATCCGACAATTATCTAACCGGCACAATCCCTGCCATCCACAGCCCCGACAATCGAGCCAATAATTTTACAAGTCGGCTGCAAGTGTTGTACCTGCAGAACAATCGCCTGCACGGACACATACCGACGTCGCTGGCCAATGCGAGCCGGCTGCAAACGTTATTATTGCAAAACAACCGCCTGAGCGGGCCGTTGACGAATGTGTTCAACTCGACCAACCAGCGCGTGCTGTCGCTGATTCAGATTAGTCAGAACCAGCTCACGGGAGAGATGCCAGAAGAGCTGTTTTTTCTGCCTGAGTTGACCACCCTGGTGGCGGTGGAAAACTGCTTTTCTGGCGCGCTGCCAGAGTGCGTTTGTGACTGCAAAACACTCGTGACTCTGGCGTTAAACGGGTTGCAGTCGGCGTCGACCTGTCACAACAAGATTTTCTTCCGCATTTCCGACTCGTATATTACGTATCGCTCCTTGCAGAACGGCATCCCCGTGTGTCTCTACGAGTTACCGTTGCTTCATGCATTGCACCTGTCGGGCAACGGTCTCACTGGCTCGCTACCTAACGATGTGACGCTCAGTCCCAGTTTGAAGTCTTTGTCTCTCTCCAACAATGTGCTTACCGGTACGATTCCGGTGCAGTTTCAAGAGCGCGCGTGGGACCTACTGGACTTGTCGTTTAACCACATCTCTGGGGAGTTAAAGAGCTCTTTTGCACCCGTCGCAGCTAATGCATCGGTGTCGCTGGAGACCAACCGGTTGTCCGGTGTACTGCCCAGCGCAATCATCCACGCAGACGATGTGACCGTGCTGAAGGGAAATCTGTTCGATTGTGACATCCACAAGAACAATTTGCCCAATGCGGATCCTTACAAGGTCGATTTTGTGTGCGGATCTTCGGCGTTCGATGCACCGTATTACCT
>LNAP01006483.1_pt1 | contig 10070 bp, 7 predicted proteins | sample 602601 | NCBI WGS metagenome assembly LNAP01 (sample SAMN02440304, study PRJNA202911) | soil metagenome | biome: Subtropical and temperate rainforests or woodlands; isolation source: soil samples (1 kg each in a 20% v/v slurry with milli Q water) were... ...
GGCGGGCGCCGACATCTCCTCGCTGCGCTACTGCCGCACCGGCGCCGCGCCCCTGCCCGCCGAGCTGGCGGCCCGCTTCAAGCGCCTGTTCGGGCTGCACGTCAACGAAAGCCTGGGCATGACGGAAATGGCGGGCATCTCCACCATCTCGCCGCCCGGCTGCGAGTTTCCGGTGGGCTGCGTCGGCTTTCCGCTGCCCTATGTGCAGGTCCGCATCGTCGGCCTGGACCTGCCGGCCGGCACGCCGGCGCGCGACCTGCCTGCGGGCACGGCCGGCATGGTGCTGTTCAAGGCGCCCAACGTCATCCCCAGCTTTCTCGACCCCGAGGACACGGCGCGCGCCTTTACCGAAGACGGCTGGCTGATCAGCGGCGACGTGGGCTATATGGACGACGCTGGCCGCCTGCACCTGCAAGGCCGCGCCAAGGACCTGATCATCCGCAGCGGCCACAACATCGATCCCAAGACCATCGAGGACGCGCTCGCCTCGCATCCTGCTGTCCAGCTCTGCGCCACGGTCGGCGCTCCCGACGCCTATGCCGGCGAACTGCCCATCGCCTTCGTCACGCTGGCCGAGGGCGCGGAGGTACAGGAGGCCGAACTGCTGGCCTACGCCGCCGAACACGTGGACGAAAGCCCGGCGCGGCCCAAGCGCGTCATCGTGCTGGACAGCATGCCCATGACCAATGTGGGCAAGATCTACAAGCCCGATCTGCGCCGCCTGGCCACCGCCGTATCGGCCCAGGCCGTGGTGGCGCGCACCCTGCAGGAAGCCGGCCTGATCGACGACGGCATGCTGTTCCGCGTAGAGGCCAACGCGCAGCCCGAGGTCGCGGTGCTTGCCGATCCCCGCGCGCCCGAAGCGCTTAAAGCCAGCCTGCGCGACGCGCTGGCCCGGCTGCCGGTGAAGGTCGCGCTGCGCGACTGAGCAGTCCCCCCCCCCACACACACAACAACACCCCAGGAGACAAACCCATGACCCACCAGCCCCTGCGGCGCGCTTGCCTCGGCGCCGCCCTGCTCTCGATGGCCGGCGCAGCCCTGCCTTTCGCCGCCGCCGCGCAAGGCGCCTACCCGTCCAAGCCGATCACGCTGATCGTGCCCTTCCCGGCCGGCGGCTCCACCGACCGCCACATGCGCATCGTGGCGCAGGACGCCTCCAAATACCTGGGCCAGCCCGTCATCGTCGAAAACCGGCCCGGCGCGGGCGGCACCCTGGGCCCGGCTACCATGGCCAAGACCGCCAAGCCCGACGGCTACACCGTCACCCTGTACACGCTGGCCATGCTGCGCATGCCCTACATGCAGAAGAGCAGCTGGGATCCCATCAATGATTTCAGTTTCATCCTGGGCCTGTCGGGCTACACCTTCGGCTTTACCGTCCGCTCCGATTCCCCGTACAAGACTTTCAACGAGTACATCGAGGCGGCGCGCAAGGCGCCCGGCACCATCGACTACGGCTCCACCGGCATCGGTTCTTCGCCGCACCTGCTGATCGAGGAAGTCGCCATCAACGCCAAGGTGAAACTAAACCACGTGCCCTTCAAGGGCAACGCCGACATGCAGCAAGCCCTGCTGGGCGGCCACGTCTTGGCGCAAAGCGACGCCACCGGCTGGGACCAGTTCGTGGACTCGGGCAAGATGCGCCTGCTGGTCACCTTCGGCGAAAAGCGCACCACCCGCTGGCCCGACGTGCCCACGGCCCAGGAGCTGGGCTACAAGGTGGTCTCCACCTCGCCCTACGGCCTGGCCGGTCCCAAGGGCATGGACCCCGCGGTGGTCAAGACGCTGCACGACGCCTTCAAGAAGGCGCTGTTCGACCCGGCCAGCATGGACGTCATGAAGCAGCTGAACCAGGAGCCCGCCTACCGCAACAGCCAGGACTACAAGGAATGGGCGCAGGCCACCTACGTCAAGGAAAAAGGCCTGATCGAGTACCTGGGATTGATGGCGAAGGATTGAGGAATCCTGCAGCGCCGCCGTCAGCGCAGCGCCGCGACCTCGATTGACCGTGCGCCGCTGGCTTCCACCAGCTCGGGATCGTGGCTGGCGAACAGCACCACCCGATCCTGCGCCCAGATCTTGAACTGTTCGGCCAGCACCCCGCGCGCCTGCGCGTCCAGCCCGTTGCTGGCCCCGTCCGCAATGATGACGGCCGGGTCGCCCAGGGCTGCAGCCGTCAGGTAGACCTTGCGGCGCGTGCCTGTCGACATCTGTTCGAAACGCTTGTCCAGATGCGGCTCCAGCCCCAGCCGGAACGCCAGGTCGAGCGCGCTGTCGTCCAGCGGCACATTCTTCTCGGCTGCGACCTGCTGCAGCAATCCGCGCCCCGTCTGCGCGGGCAGCGCCATGCAATTGTCGGGCACATAGGCCAGGCGGGCCCGGGCTTGCGCGGGCGTCCGGGCCAAAGAATGCCCGTCGATCCAGACATCTCCCGAATCCGGCGCGATCGCGCCCGCGATGATGCCCAACAGCGTGGACTTGCCGGTGCTGTCTTCTTCGCACAGCGCCACGCATCCAGGCGTGAACGTGTGGGTCAGCCCCTGGAAGACGAGATGGTCGCCGTAGCGCTTGCCGAGATTGTCGATTCGTAGCATGGCCGGAGTGTACGCATGAACGACTTGCCCGGCCATAGCGCCTGAGCGTGGCGCCCGCGCCGCAAAACTGAGCCCAATTCAAATATTCCCGAGTCCGCGATGTGGAAAACCGGGATTTTTGCCTTACATTACGAAACGTAATTAAATATTAACGAAGACCGGCGCCGGCGCCACTACCAAGGGCCACGACTGGCTGGCCTCGCTGGAAGTGGGCAAGCCCATCGCCCTGGGCAATAGCTGGCAACTGGAGCCGCAGGCGCAAATCATCTATCGCAACCTCAACCTGGACGACACTACGGGCCTTTTCATGCCTACCAGGTGTATTTCACACCTATCCTCGCCGCGTACTGATGGTAGTCCTGCGCGCCCCAGGATCCGGCGACATTGGTCCAGCCGGTCCAGCCCTTGGTAAAGTCGGCGTGCACGCCCAGCTTCAATTCGTAGCGGTCTTTCGGATAGAGGTCGCCTACCGGCAGTTGGTTGAACGATACCGAGCTGTCGGTGCTGCTGTGCCACCAGTTCACCGTGGCGAAGGGCTGCGCCTTGCGGCCATTTCCCAGGTCGAAGGTGGAATGCGTGCGCACGCCCAGGCGCGTAATGGTTCCATGCGAATCCGCGCCGCCCACGCGGGTGCCGTTGGATTCGGTCAGGCTGTCCGTGTCCGAGCTGACGTAGATCACCTGGGCCTGGGGTTCAAGTATCCAGTCGCCGCGCAGCTTGAAGGCGTAGCCGGTTTCGGCGGATACCGCCCACGCCCGGGAATCGTAGTCCACGCGCGGGAGGTCGGTGCCCATCACCCGGTTGTTGTACCAACCGTATTGGAACCAGGTGTCCACATAGGCGCCCAGCTTGCTCTCGTCGTTCTGGAACCAGGTCGCATAGACGCCTGTGCTGTAGCCTTGCACCTTGCCCTTGGCTTTGTAGGGATTGCCGTCGGCACGAGCCGTGCTGTCGGCGCTGCCGTAGCCCAGCATCAAACCCAGGTGCAGGCGGTCGGTCTCCGAGAACAGCTTCCATTGCGCCACGTCGCCGCCGCCTTGCAGCAGGAACATGTCGGTGCTGACGTCGAAGTTGCCATCGCGGCTATGCGAGCCTTCCCACTTGCCCACGGCGCGCAGCCAGAGCGCCCGGCGCTTGCTGTCCTCCGATTGGAATTGCTGGCTCTCGATGAACTGCGGTTCGCCCAGGCGGTCGTGCATGCTGTGCACGAACATCTGCCCGACCAGCCGTTGGTTCGCAAGATAGGCGGCGACTTCAGGCCGGTACAGCGGCTCCGGATTGGGCGGAGCCGGTGGCACTGGCGGTGCCGGCGGTCCCGGAGGCTCGGGTGGCGGTGGCGGCGGATCCGGCTGCTTAGCCGATCGCAGATACCAGCTCTGATCGGCAGGCGCGCTTGCCGACCCCTGGTACAGGCGGTACTCGTAAGGGCCGGCCACGGCCCGGCCCGCAAGGGCGAACGCGCCCGAACCGGAAACGCCGCCATTGACGACCTCGACCACCTGGATCCCGCTGGCGGTGGTCAATGCGCCTGGCCCGCCCGCGTTCTTGATGCGCAATTGCGAAGCGCCGCTGGCGCTGCCGCCATCGACGACCAGCTTGTCCGAAGGCGAGCTGTCATCGCCCAGATAGGTGTTCAGCGCGATGGTGCCGTCGCCGCTATAGTTCCGCACCGTCAGCGTCTTGTACGCCCCCGCCTGCGGTGGCGTGAAGTCGATCAGGCTGGGGTCGTTTACCAGGTTGGTGATGGTGGAGTTTCCCGTCAGCGTCCAGGTCGAATCCAACAGCGTCACATTGGACGTGCTGCCCGCCTCGGTGACCGCCGCTCCGGTCAAGTTTGCATTGCGCGCCGTCACATTGGCCATGGCGGGAGAACCGGCCTGCACGCCGCTGACGTTGACGCCGCCCGGATTACCGGCATCCGGCGCCAGGCTCGGGTCTATGCCGTGCAACGTGCGGGTCCTGCTGGCGAGCAGGGTGCCGGAGCTGGCAACCTGCAGCCAGTTGGTCGCGCCTCGGACTGTGGTGCCGTCCAGCTGGATGTTCGCCGTGCCCCCGTCGACGCCGATGGCGGTTGCGGCCCCGCTGACTATGCTGCCGCCATTGATTGCCGCGCTCTGCGTGCCCGTGTCGCTGGTCAGCAGCAGGCCTATGGACCGCGCGCCGCTGACGCCAATGGCGCTGCCCGTCGCCGCAAAACTGGAGGTGCCCGCCACCACCACGCCATGGGCCTCGGTGCCGGTGGTTTGCACCGAACCGCCGTCAAATACCACGCTGCTGGCCGCGCCTTGCGACAGGATGCCGAAGCCGCCCTGCCCGCTGGTCACGACGGTATTGCGCGCTGCCTGGAAAACGGTGGCCGGCTCGCCGCTGCTCGTATAAGCGTACAGGCCCACCGCATCCGTGCCGCGGGTCTCGGTCCTCAGATCGGACAGTTCCGCGCGCGAGCCGTCTATGCCTATCACCCCATGGGCGTCCCGTCCCTCGGTCAGAATGCTGGCCGTCGATCCGCCCTGGGGCGCCACGACCAGGTGATTGGTCGGACTGACGTAGCGGCGCAGGAACATGCCGCTGCTGTCCGCGCCCGTGGTGTGGATGTCGGTCGTGCCCTGCATCACCGCCTCGCCCACGCCCAGCATGTAGAACCCGTCAGACGTCTGCCCCGTGGTGCGCACGCGCAGCGTCGAACCCGGGGCCGAGGTGAAACGGCGCTCGACCGAAACCGGGTAGGTCAGGCTGTAGCCGAGTTCAACCCCGCGCCCATAGGTCCCGCCCGTGGTCTGCACATCGAGCACGCCGCCTGCATCCAGCGTAATGGCCGTGTTGTTGCTGGTCATGATGCCCTTGGGCCAGGGATTGCCACCGGCGGGCGCGGTCTCGATCTTGAGGGTCGCGCCGTTGCCGATCTGCAGTTGGCTCATGGTGCCGAACGGCGTATGGCCCAGGTTCACGCCCTGGAAGCCGCGCAGCGTCACCGTGGCGCCCGGCGCCAGCGTGAACCGCGCCTGCGAACTTGGAGTTGATTGCAGTCCCAGGCCGGTCGCTGTCACCGTCGTGATGGTGACATTGGTGCCGGTCTGGAAATTGATGTTGGCTGCCGCGCCGGCCGTCGCGAAGATACCCAGGTCCACATTGCCAATAGCGATATTGCCGGGGCCGAAGTTCAGCGTGGCGTCGCCGACGCGGATGGCTGTGCTCGAGCCCGTGCCCGTCACGCTGTCACCGCCATTCAGGGTGAAGGTGGTTCCTGCGGGAACGATGAACGGCGCGTAACTGGCGCCCCAGGCCGTGGTCGCGGCCAGCGACACGGCAACGCCCATCGAGCGGCAAAACAGGGGTTTGGAGGGAATTGCGCGGTGTGCCATCTGACTCGTCTCCGTGAAGACGCCCTGGCGACAGGCCCGGACGCACTCAAACCAGACCCCGGGCAACCGGGGAACAACGACGATAGACTTCGATACCTACGCCAAACGCCCTAGTCCGGACGTGTGCAATGTGCGTAAATATTCGCATCAAAATTACGAATAATCACTTTATTTTGCACTACCCGAGGGCGATTGTTCCCTTTTGGCAACGGGATTGGGACGGACAGTCAGAGGCGCCGCCTCACCATACCCGGAACACCCGCCCGGTCTGCGCGCCTTCCACGCTGCGGCTATAAGCCGACGCCACCCGGCTGGCGGGCGCGGATTCAAAGCCCTGGAAGTACGGGCCGTAGGCAGCCAGCGATTCCGTCAGGACCGTGGGGCTGACCGAATTGATGCGGATGCCGCGCAGTTCCACGGCGGCGCCGCGCACGAAGCCGTCGATCGCCATATTCACCGCGGACGCGTTGGCGCCGTAGCGGATGGGCTCATCGCTCACGATGCCGCTAGTCAGCGTGATGGAGCCGCCCTCGTTGACGTAATGCTGGCCGATCAGCGCCAGGTCCACCTGGCCCAGCAGCTTGTCGTGCAGGCCGATCTTGAACTGCTCGGCCGTCATTTCCGCCAGCGGCCCGAAATGCAGGCTGCCGGTGGTGGAGACGATGGCGTCCACCTTGCCCACGCGCTCGAACAAGGCGCGTATGCTGTCGCTGCGAGTCACATCGACTTGATGTTCGCCGCGGGATTTACCGACGGCGATGATGTCGTGGCGCTGGCCCAGCTCTTGGGCGACCGCGCGGCCGACAGTGCCGGTGGCGCCGATCAGGATGATTTTCATGAAGTGCTCCTGTGCATGCGTGTTGTGTGGGATGCGCCGGCGGGACCGCCAGCGCTTGCACGCATTCTGGCCAAGGAAGCGCCCGGGAAAAATCCTAAAATGGTGGGATCACTACACACTCAGGGTGCGCAATTCATGGACCGCTTGCTCAGCATGGAAGTCTTCGTGGCGGTCGTGGAACTGGGCAGCCTGACTGCGGCCGCGGCCCGCCACGAAATGTCGCCCGCGATGGCGGCCAAGCACATCAAGGGGTTGGAAACGCGGCTGGGCCTGAGGCTGATGAACCGCACCACGCGGCGCCAAAGCCTGACCGAAGCCGGCCAGGCCTATTTCGCGCGCTGCAAGGTGATCCTGTCGGACATCCGCGACGCGGAACAGGGTGCGGAGGCCATGCGCTCGGCGCCGCGCGGCCATCTGCGCATCACCTCCACCGTGACCTTCGGATCGTTCGCGCTGGCGCCCGCCATCGCCGAGTACCTGTCCGAGTATCCCGACGTCAGCGTGGACCTGGCGCTGAGCGATGCCGTCGAGGACGTGGTGGCCTCGCGCTACGACCTGGCGGTGCGCATCGGCGAGCCTGCCGATTCCGGGCTGGTCGCGCGCAAGATCGGGCGCTATCAGATGATCATCTGCGCGGCGCCTGCCTACCTCGAACGCCATGGCGCGCCGGAGACGGCGGGCGACCTGGCGCGCCATCAATGCCTGGATTTTTCCTACTGGAACCGCCACACCGGCTGGCGCCTGAACGCGGACGAAGGCGGCAACGCGGCCTACCCCGCCGGTCGTTTCGTGTCGAACAACGGCCAGGCGCTACGGCAGGCGGCGCTGGCCGGATTCGGCATCGTGCTGCAACCGGAACTGCTGCTGGCGGAGGACGTGCGGGCGGGCCGGCTGGTGCCGATTCTGCAGTCCGCCTGGCCAGCCGCCAGGCCAATCACGCTGCTGTATCCCAAGGACCGCAAGGCCCTGCCCAAGCTCACCACCTTCGTGGAATTCATGGTGCAGCGGTTCACCCGGCCTGCGAAGCAGGCGCGCGACTCAGCGCTCGGCTAGCTTCCGTCAGGCTTGCGGCGCCGCTTGCCGGCAGGCGCCAGCCTCCTGGAACAACCAGTCGCGAAATGCGGCAAGCCTCGGCAACTCGCGGGCCTGCGGCCGGTAGATGACGTAATAGGCAAGCGCCGACGGCACCCTCATCCGCGGAAACAAACGCACCAGACGGCCTGCGGCCAGATCGTCGTGCGTCATCACGCTGCGTGCCAGCGCGACGCCGTGCCCGTCAATCGCAGCTTGCAGCACCGCTGCGGAATTGTTTATCTTCATGCCGCGCGCAGTGGACACCCCCTCCACGCCTGCCTTTTCCAGCCACATGGCCCAGGTCGGAAAACCCAGCTGCCCGTCCATCGACAGATCGTGGATCAATGTCTCGCCCGCCAGATCCGCCGGCCGCTTCAGCGATTTCCGGCGCCGCAGCAGTTCGGGGGAACAGACCGGGTAGACCTCCTCGTCCATCAACTTCTCCGCCGCCAGGCCGGGCCATGAACCGGCGCCGTAGCGCACGCCGATATCGATCTGCTGGGCCACGAAATCGACCGGCTTGAGGTTGGTGTCCAGGCGCACGTCGGTGTCGGGCCAGGCCAGCTGGAAGCGTTCTATCCGGGGCAGCAGCCACTTGGCGGCGAACGCCGGACTTACCGCCACGGTCAGCATGCCGCTCAGGGAGCCTTCCTTCAAGCGCTCCAGGCCCAGGGCCAGTTTGCCCAGCCCCGCCTGTATCTCGGGCAGCGCGCGTTCGGCCGCCGCCGTCGGGACCAGCCGCGCCTTGCCGCTGGCGCCGCGATGGAACAAGGGCGCGCCCAGCCATTGCTCGAGCGTGCGCACCAGTTGCCCCACCGCGGCGGGCGTGACGTGCAGCTCGACCGCGGCGGCAGAAAAACTCTGGTGGCGCGCGCTGGCCTCGAAGGCGCGCAACGCGTTGAGGTGTGCGATCGACTTCATTGCAGTAAAGATTTTCTTTTAATAAGAAGTAGTTTATCTGGTTTGCCGGCAAATGCGGGCTGGCCAAAAATACGCCCTATGGCATCAGCTCCGATGTCGAAAGAGGTGCCGTCGCAAGCCACTGCGCACGCCGGTTCAGAAACAGCTTTTCTACCAACACCATGCTTCTCAATGCCGATTTCTCGCGCAACGTCATCGTGACGCCTGACCAGCAACCCTGGGTTCCGTCGCCGCAAAGCGGCGTCGAGCGCGTGCTGCTGGACCGCATCGGCGGCGAGCAGGCGCGCGCCACCAGCATCGTGCGCTACGCGCCGGGCAGCCATTTTCCGTGGCACGGGCATCCCGGCGGCGAAGAAATACTGGTGCTGTCCGGCATCTTCTCCGACGCAAGCGGCGACTTTCCGGAAGGCTGGTATCTGCGCAACCCGCCGGGCTCCGGCCATGAGCCATCCAGCAAGAACGGCGCCACCCTCTTCGTCAAGTTGCGGCAGATGCCGCCGGACGAGCAGTCCGTCGTGCGCGTCGACACGCGCGATCCCGCCGCCTGGACGCGCGAGAACGGCAGCGCGGTTTGCCCGCTCTATTCCTCGTCCGCCGAGCGGGTCCGCCTGCTGCGCCTGCCCGCCTACGCGCCGCTGCTTGGGACTGCGCCCGCTGGCGCGGAAGCGCTGGTGCTGGACGGGTCGATTGCCGATGCGCACCGCTCGTACCCGCAAGGCAGCTGGCTGCGCCTTGCCCGCGGCGCCCATGCCGCGCTCTCGGCCGGCGCCGCAGGCGCGACCGTCTATCTGAAGACTGGCCATCTGCCGGATCCAAATGGCCGGAGCCTGCCATGACGACGCAAGCGGACACCGTCATCGTCGGCGCGGGCCTGAGCGGCCTGTATGCCGCCTTTCTGCTGGAACGGCATGGCGCCGACTACCTGCTGCTGGAAGGACGCGACAGGCTCGGCGGCCGCATACTGGGCGCCGGCTCCTACGATCTGGGCCCCACCTGGTTCTGGCCCGCGATCCAGCCCGAGCTGGGCGCCATCGTCCGCGAACTCGGCCTGCCCATCGTCCCGCAGTACGAAGAGGGTGCCATGATGGTCGAACGTTCTGGACCGCCCGCGCGCATGCCGGGCTACCCCAGCTACCCGGCTTCCATGCGGCTGGCGGCCGGCATGACCGGCCTGGCCGAGGCCCTGCGCGCGCGCCTGGATCCGGCGCGCATCAAGCTGGATACCTTGCTGGGCATGGGTTTCTCGCAAGCGGTCGCGTTTTTCATCATGCTCACGGC
>LNAP01006484.1_pt1 | contig 10069 bp, 10 predicted proteins | sample 602601 | NCBI WGS metagenome assembly LNAP01 (sample SAMN02440304, study PRJNA202911) | soil metagenome | biome: Subtropical and temperate rainforests or woodlands; isolation source: soil samples (1 kg each in a 20% v/v slurry with milli Q water) were... ...
CACGCAAGGCCCGTTGCCGCCCGCGCCCAACGCCGCGCTGTCCGAACAGATCGACCAGCGCGCGAAAGCGATCGAAGACAAGCTCATCGCCTGGCGTCGCGACATCCATCAGCATCCCGAACTGGGCAACCAGGAAACGCGTACCGCCAAGCTCGTGGCGGATCATCTGCGCGCGCTGGGCATGGACGTGAAGACCGGCGTGGCAGGCACGGGCGTCGTCGCCGTGCTCAAGGGAGGCAAACCCGGGCCGGTCGTGGCGCTGCGCGCCGACATGGATGCCCTGCCCGTCAAGGAGCAAGTGGACGTGCCCTTCGCGTCGAAGGCCAAGGGCGTTTATCTGGGCAAAGACGTGGACGTGATGCACGCCTGCGGCCACGACACACACACTGCGATTCTGATGGCCACCGCTGAAGTCCTGGCCGGCATGAAAGACCAGTTGCCCGGCAGTGTGAAGTTCATTTTCCAGCCCGCCGAGGAAAGCCCGGCGGACTTCGAACCGGACGGCAAGAAGATCTGGGGCGCCAAGATGATGGTGCAGGAAGGCGTGCTGGAAAATCCCAAGGTGGACGCCATCTTCGGCTTGCACGTGTCCAGCGCGTATCCGGCCGGCTGGCTGTCGTGGCGCAGCGGCCCGGCCATGGCTGCCGCCGACCAGTTCTGGATCGACGTCACCGGCAAGCAGACGCACGGCGCGCGCCCCTGGTCGGGCATCGACCCCATCGTCGTCAGTTCCCAGATCATCCTGGGCTTGCAGACCATTCCCAGCCGCCAGATCAACAGCATGCTGGAGCCTGCCGTCATCACCGTGGGCGCCATCCACGGCGGCAACCGCATGAACATCGTGCCGGACAACGTCGCCATGACGGGCACCATCCGCACCTATGACGAAGGCATGAAGAAGGACATCCATCAACGCATCACCCGCACCGCCGAGATGATCGCGCAAAGCGCCGGCGCGAAGGCCGACGTGCGCGTGGTCGAACTCTACAACGCCACCGTCAACAACCCGGCGCTGACCGAGCAGATGGGTTCCACCTTGCGCCGCGTGGCGGGCGAAGGCAACTATGGCCTGCAACCGAAATCCACGGCGTCGGAAGACTTTTCGTTTTATCAGGAGAAGGTGCCGGGCATGTTCTTCTATCTGGGCGTGACGCCCAAAGGCACCGACGTGGAAAAGGCCGCCCCCAATCACTCGCCGCGCTTCTACGTGGATGAATCAGGCCTGATAAACGGCGTGCGCGCCTTGTCGAACCTGACCATCGACTACATGGCCCGCGCGCAGAAAGGCAGCTAAGCAGCACGGCAGGCGGGCGTGAAGCCCGCCCGCAGGTCCGCCATGTGCTTCAGCGGTCCGCCTGCGCGGTGGCGTCAAACCCCTGGTGATACGCGACCCGGCCTTGCGCCGGGCGCGTGAATGCCTGCGCCATGAAGTACTCCGGCGGCACGCCGGGATACGTCAGCGTGGGCGTCGGCTCAAATCCGAAACGCCGGTAATACGCCGGGTCGCCCAACACCACGCAGCCCGCCGCGCCCATCGCCTTCAGGCGGTCCAGACCGGCCCGGATCAACGCCCCGCCGATGCCACGGCCCTGCCAGTCAGGCAGCACCGCGACCGGTCCCAACCCGTACCAATCCGGCGATCCGTCGCTGATCCGGACGGGAGAAAACGCAATGTGCCCCACGACCTGTGCATTGGCCCGCGCCACCAGCGACAGCGTCAACGCGCCTGCCTCGCGCAGCGCGTGGGTGATGTAGCCTTCGGTCTGCTGGCTATGAAGATGGTCTTTGAACGCAGCTTGCGTCAACGTGAAAATGGCGTCGTGGTCTTCCGGCGTTTCCGGCAGGATCTGCATGCCTGGGCTCCCATCGAATCAAGCTGAAAGTGTAGCCGCCCCTGACGGCCATTGCGCATTGACGACCGTCGGCACGGTAGCTACAGTGGCCGGCAGCCCTGCGCCTTCGTCGGCGCTTTTTCCCGCCCTTCAGGACTCTTATGAACAGCTACCGCGTCGGCATCGCCGGCTTCGGCGCCATCGGCCAAGCCGTGGCGCAATCCCTGGACGCCGGCGTGCCCGGCCTGACCTTGGCCGCCGTCGCCGTGCGCGATCCCAAGGCCCCGCCCGCCTTCGCATGGACCCACGCGGCCCCGGTCTTCACCACCCTTGGCGCCTTGCACGAGCATTGCGACGTGGTGGTGGAATGCGCGCCCGCCGCCGTGTTCCGCGACATCGCCGAACCCGTGCTGCGCAACGGCAAGAAGATGGTGGTGCTGAGCTCCGGCGCGCTGCTGCGCCACGACGACCTGATCGAACTGGCGCGCCAGCATCATGGCCAGATCATCGTGCCGTCGGGCGCCATCCTGGGGCTGGACGCCATCACGGCGGCCGCCGAAGGCGTCATCCATTCCGTCACGATGATCACGCGCAAACCCGTGCGCGGTCTGCTGGGCGCGCCTTACCTGACCGACAACAACATCGACATCGCCGACATCACCGAACCACGCCTGATCTTCCGCGGTTCGCCACGCGAGGCCGCGGTGGGCTTTCCGGCCAACCTGAACGTGGCCGTCAGCGTGTCGCTGGCGGGTATCGGGCCCGACCGCACCACGCTGGAGATCTGGGCCGACCCGTCGCTGGAACGCAATATCCACCGCGTGGAAGTCGTCTCGGATTCGGCATCGTTCTCGATGGAAATTCAGAACATTCCCTCGGCGAACCCCAAGACAGGCCGCATCACGGCACAAAGCGTGGTCGCCGCGCTGCGCAAGCTGACCAGCCCGCTGCGCATGGGCACCTGAACGGCGCGCAGCCCCACCTTTGCCGACCGGCCCGGCGGGTCAAGCGGGTCGGTCCATCAGGCTGCGGCGCGTAAGGCCGCGCTGTCGGCCGGCGGCGCCATGGGTTCCACCGCCCAACCGCCCTCGCCGTCCAGCGCCAGCCGATGCGTGTGGAACGAGTCCAGCGTGCTGCGATGGCCCACGCTGACCAGCATGCAATCGGGCAGCGCACGGCGCAACAGGCTGTACAGCATGTGCTCCAGCCCTTCGTCGGTTGCCGAAGTGGCTTCGTCCAGGAACACGATGGCCGGCCGATTGAACAGTACCCGGGCAAACGCCACGCGCTGCTGTTCACCCAGGGACAGGATGCGGGACCAGTCCGCGACCTCGTCCAGGCGACCGGTCAAATGCCCCAGATTGACGTGCCGCAATGCGTCGGCCAGACGCGCGTCGTCCTGCGGCTGCGCCTGCCCCGGGTAGGCCACGGCGCCCCGCAAATCACCCAGCGGCAGATAGGGCCGCTGCGACAGGAACAACGCCGATGCGCCTTCGGGCCGCCGCACCCGGCCTTGCGCATAAGGCCACAACCCGGCCAACGCCCGCAACAAGGTCGTCTTGCCGCTGCCCGACGGCCCCTTGATCAACAAGGTCTGCCCCGGGCGCAACCGCAGATGCAATTGGTGCAGCAGCATGCTGCCGTCAGGACGCGTCACCGTGACGCCATCGATCTCCAAGCCATCCCGCCACGGCTCGGTTTGCACTGCCGGCAACCCGCGCGCCGCTTCGTTCGCATCCAGGAATCCATTCAGGCGGTCCAGCGTGGCGCGGTATTGCGCAAAGGTGTCGTAGGACGTCCGGAAGAACGACAGCGCATCCTGCACCTGGCCGAACGCCTGCGAGGTCTGCATCACATCACCCAGCTTGATCGCGCCGCTAAAGAAACGTGGCGCCTGCAGAATGAAGGGGAAGACCACCGCAACCTGGCTGACCGACAAATTGAAGCCGTCGAACTTCAAGCCCCGGTAGACCCGCGCCCAGAGGTTCGCGATGTAGGCCGCAAACCGCGTCCACAACGTCGCGCGCTCTGCCGCTTCGCCTTGATAGAACGCGATGTTTTCGGCGTTTTCGCGCAAACGGACCAGCGCGTAGCGGAAGTTGGCGGTCAGCCGTTCCGACAGGAAATTCAGCTGGATCAACGGACGGCCGATCTTGAAGGCGAACCACGTCGCGACGATCACATACAGAAAGACCACGAACACCATGGCGCGCGGGATGTCGATGCCCCCGATCGACAACGGGCCGGACAGCCCCCACAGGATGCCGGTGAATGCCACCAGCGACACCACCGCGCTGAGCGCGCCGATGGCCAGCGTGCGCGAGCCGGTGACGAACATCGCGATGTCCTGCTCGATGCGTTGATCAGGGTTGTCGACGGGCGCATCCACGAAGTGCCCGCGGTAGTACGCGCTGGCGCCAAGCCAGTCGCGCGTGAGGCGGTCGTTCAACCACACGCGCCAATGGATATCGAATGACTGGCCGACATAACTGTCGGCAAGCGCACGCACGACGTGCACGGAGGCCAGTATCGAGAAGATGCCCAGGAAGCGCCAGAAGGCGGTGGGATCCAGCGCTTGCAGCGCGCTATAGAAGCCGTTGTACCAAAATGAGAACAGCACGGTCATGCGCACCGCGGCCATCGCCAGGAACAGCAATAGCGCCAGCGTCAACAAGGGCCGCCAACTGCGCCGTGGCGTGAGGTACGGCCATGCCAGGCGCCAGAACTTGCGGCCCCAGTCGGTCGTTCGCGCCAGCGCCACCGCCATCAGCGCGGTCGCGACGGCCGTGATGCCAAACGCGCGCGCAAGCCACAGCGCGCTTTCCGCCAATTGCTGTTGCCAGTTCAGATCCATGGGCAAGCCCCCGAAAAAGCCATTCCTGGTTAGACGGGACGGCGGGGCCGGGTTCCGAAGAAAATGCCGTTTTAAGCCTGGCTTAAGCGTTCTGAAAGCGCCGCTGAGTGCGCAGTGAAAGGCTGGCGAAGATTGCGTGCAGGATCAGCGCGGACCAAGGTCAAGATTGGCGAACAGGTCGGCCAGCGTGGGCACCGAACGCGCGGGCCAGATCGCGCTGAGGTCGAAGCTGGGCAGACGCTGGCCGTCGCGTACTTCGCAGAAACGCACGCCGCCAAAATTCATCGTCCGGATCCAGCTGGGCAAGAGCGCCACCCCGCATCCGCCCGCCACGCAAGACAGGACGGTCAGCGTCCGGTTGGCTTCCTGCGCCACCTGGACATCGTGCCCGCCCTTGCGCATTGCGTCCAGGATGCCCGCGTAGAACGCCGGCAATTGCGCCTGCGGATACATCACCAGGCCCGCTTGCGCGATTTGCGCCATCGACACCTGCCCGTCTTCCGCCACGACGAACTCGTCCGGAACCGCGGCCACCAGACGGTCGCGCAGCAACTGCCTTTCACGCATGCGCCCACCCACGGCAACGGGCGTGTGCATCAGCCCGATATCGATCTCGCCGGTTTGCAGCGCCTCGGCCTGTTCGGCGTTGCTCATCTCTCGCAAGATCACGCGCACGCCCGGCGCTTGCCGCCGCATTTCGCGCAGCGCGCGCGGCAAGGTGTCGAACAAGGCCGATGACACCAGGCCCACCGTCAACTGCCCGGCACTGCCCCGCCCGATCTCGCGCGCCCGCTGCGCCGCCGCGTCGATGCGCGCCACGCTGATCCGCACGTCTTCCAGGATGGCCAGGGCAGCGGGCGTGGGCGCGGCGCCTTGGCGCGAGCGCTCGAAGAGACGCACGCCCAGATCCTTTTCCATGCGGCCCAGCGCCTGGCTCAACGCGGGCTGCGCGATCCCCAGCCATTCCGACGCGCGGCTGACGCTGCCATGGTCCACGACCGCCAGGAAGTAACGCAAGTGTCGCGTTTCCATATCGTTCCAATATATAAAAAGCGCTTTTCTACAATGGAAAACTATACCCCGACTTCTTAGAATCCCGGCTTATAGAACAGCGCGGGCCACGCCCGTGCACAAGACAGGAGACCGCATTGCCCCCCCTCGCGACCGGCGCCGCCGTCGACACCCACGCGCACGTATTCCAGCAAGGGCTGGCGCTGACCGACACGCGCCGCCACACCCCTGACTATGACGCCACGCTGGCGGATTACCTGGCATTGCTGGACACGCATGGGCTACGTCACGGCGTGCTGGTGCAACCCAGCTTCCTGGGCACCGACAACCGCTACCTGCTTGAGGCCCTGCGCGCCGCGCCTGACCGCCTGCGCGGCGTGGTGGTGGTGGCGCCCGGCATCGCCGACGCCGAATTGCAGGCCCTGGCCGATGCCGGCGTCGTGGGCATGCGGCTGAACCTGATCGGGCTGCCCGTGCCCGACCTTGCCGCCTCCGGCTGGCAGACACTGCTTGCGCGCGTGAACGCGCTGGGCTGGCATGTGGAAGTCCATCTGCAGGCGGCTCGGCTGCCGGATGTGCTGCCCACGCTGCTGGCCGCCGGCTGCCGCGTGGTCGTGGACCATTTCGGCCGCCCGGACCCGGCGCTGGGTGTGGCCGACCCCGGTTTCCAATACCTGCTGCAACAGGCCGACAGCGGCCGCGTGTGGGTCAAGCTGTCCGCCCCCTACCGCAACTGGCCGGCGGCGGACTGCGCCGCCTCTGGCCGGCAGGCCGCGGGCCAACTGCTAACCGCCTATTCCGCTGATCGCCTGATGTGGGGCAGCGACTGGCCCCACACCGAACATCGGCACCTGGCGTCCTATCCTGCGGCGACGCAATGGCTGGACGCCTGGATCGACGATCCGACGCAACGGCGCGCCGTCCTTTCCGGCACGCCGTTGCAGCTATTCCAATTCCAAGGAGACAACCCATGACCCCTCTGATCAAACGCGTGGCGCGCCGCGGCGCCCTGCTGATGGCCGCCGCCCTGTTGGGCAGCGCCGCGGGCGCAGCGTCCGCCGCGTACCCCGAACGCGCTGTCACACTCGTCGTGACCTATCCGCCAGGCGGCACCGTTGACGTGGTGGCTCGCTTGATCGGGCCCAAGCTGGCCGCCGAACTCGGTCAACCCGTCGTGATTGAAAACCGGGGTGGCGCCGGCGGCATGATTGGCGGCGCGGTCGTGGCCAAGGCGCAGCCTGACGGCTACACCTTGATGCTGGATGCCTCCAACCACGCGCAGAACCCCGCCCTGCATTCCAAAATGCAGTTCGACACGCTGACCGCGTTTGCGCCCGTCTCCCTGCTGCTGCGCGTGCCGAACGTGCTGGTCGTCACGCCGTCGTATGAAGTCAAGACGGTGGCCGACCTGATCAAGCTGGGTCAGCCCGGCGCCAAGGACGCGGTGTATTTCGCGTCGGCCGGCCCCGGTTCGGCGCAGCATCTGGCTGGCGAACTGTTCAACCTGCTGGCCAAGACGCAGTTGCAGCATGTGGCCTACAAGGGCGGTGGCCCTGCCATGATCGACGTCATGTCCGGCCAGGTGCCGGTCATGTTCGCCAGCATGGGTTCGGCCTGGCAGCACGTGAAGAACGGCAAGCTGCGCGCCGTGGCCGTCGGCGGCCTGGAACGCTCCAAGACCGCCCCCGACCTGCCGACCATCGCCGAATCGGGCGTACCGGGTTACGAGACGTATGAATGGAACGCGGTGTTCGCGCCCGCCGGCACGCCGCCCGCCATCGTGGACCGGGTATCGCAAGCGCTGGCCAAGGTGCTGAAGGACCCCGCGATTGCCGAGCAACTGGCCGGCATTGGTGCGGAACCCATTGGCTCGACGCCTGCCGAACTGGACACATTCCGCCGCGCCGAAATCGCCAAATGGCAACGGGTCGTGAAGGAAGCCGGCCTGAAGCTGGATTGAGTATGAGTACTGCCGGGCCGCCAGGCCCGGTTGCCGGATAGCCGGACTAGCGGCGCTCGAAAGGGCGCCGCTTTTTTTTGCCGGGCGCGGCCACGGCGGCGCGGCTATCATCATGGCTTGAAGCAGATTTACGCAGGGACAGGCAAGATGGACAAGATTCGACTCGACAAGTGGCTTTGGGCCGCCCGCTTCTACAAGACGCGCAGCCTGGCGGTGCAAGAGATCGGCCGAGGCCGCGTATCCGTGAACGACCAGCCCGCCAAACCGTCGCGCGAAGTCGCCCCCGGCGACCTGATCACCATCTGCAAAGAGGATCCGGCGCTGCATGTGCGCGTCGTCGCGGTGAGCGGCGTGCGTGGCCCGGCACCGACGGCCCGCCTGTTGTACGACGAAACCCCGGAAAGTATCGCGGCCCGCACGCGCGCGGCCGAAATGCGGCGCCTGGCGCCTGAACCCGCGTTGGGCATCGAGACCGGGCGCCCGACCAAGCGCGACCGCCGGCTGATCGACCAGATGCGAGGCAAATCATGAAACGCAGGGCAACGGGCGGCCTTGTCTATTCCACCGAAAGCGGCCGCATGTGCCCCGTTTGCCGGCAGGCGCTTGTCCAATGCCAATGCAAGACCGCCGCCGTGCCCGCAGGCGACGGCGTGGCGCGCGTATCGCGCGAAACCAAGGGCCGCGGCGGCAAGAGCGTGACCGTGGTGCGGGGGCTGGCGCTGGATCCGGAGGCGTTGGGCGTGCTGGGCAAACAGTTGCGCACTGCGTGCGGATCGGGCGGCACGGTGAAGGACGGGGTGATCGAAGTGCAGGGAGACCACTGCGACCGGATCATCGAGACGTTGACGAAAAACGGCCATCGCGCCAAGCGCGCTGGCGGCTGAACCTGAAGAGAAGAACATGAACGATGTCGCCATGGATCGCGTTGCCAGCTGGCACGCCCACGTGTATTTCGACGCCGCCGGCCGTGACGCCGCGCAAGCCCTGCGCGAACGTGTGATCGCACAGTTCGAGGGCAAGATGGAGATGGGGCGCTTCCATGAGCGCCCCGTGGGTCCGCATCCGCAATGGAGCTACCAGATCGCGTTCGCCCCGGCGCATTTCGCCGAGATCACGACCTGGCTGACCCTGAACCACGGCGTGCTGGATGTCTTCATGCACCCGAACACCGGCGATTCGCTGCGGGACCATCGCGACTGCGCCGTGTGGATCGGACGCAGCTACACCCTGAACCTGAAGGCGCTGGGCGCCTGAACGCTTACAGTGCCCGGCCCACGATCAGCGAATCCAGCGCCATGCCGGCGTCGCCGCTCTTGCCTTCGTACGGCAGGCGGCTCAGCACATAGCGCATCGCATTGAGCCGCGCGCGCTTCTTGCAGTCGGATTTCACCACGATCCACGGCGCGTCCGCCGTGTCGGTGTGCGCGAACATTGCTTCCTTGGCACGCGTGTAATCGTCCCACTTGTCCAGCGAAGCCAGGTCCACGGGGCTTAGCTTCCATTGCTTGAGCGGATGCACCTTGCGCTGGAGGAAGCGGCGGCGCTGTTCTTCCTGGCTGACCGAGAACCAGAACTTGACCAGATGGATGCCGCTGCTGACCAGATGGCGTTCAAAATCAGGCACCTGGCGCAGGAAATCCAGGTATTCCTGCTGCGAACAAAAGCCCATCACGCGTTCCACGCCGGCGCGGTTATACCAGGACCGATCGAACATCACGATCTCGCCAGCCGTGGGCAGGTGCTGCACATAACGCTGGAAGTACCACTGGCCTTTTTCGGTGTCCGACGGCTTTTCCAGTGCGACCACGCGTGCGCCGCGCGGATTCAAGTGTTCCATCATGCGTTTGATGGTGCCGCCCTTGCCCGCCGCGTCACGTCCTTCAAACAGGATCACGACGCGCTGGCCGGTCGCCTTGACCCAGGCCTGCAGCTTCAGCAGTTCGACCTGCAACTGGTATTTCTGCTTTTCGTAATTGCGGCGCAGCATGCGGTGGCGGTACGGATAGATGCCTTCGCGCCAATCAATCGCGAGTTCTTCGTCGGGGTTGCGGCGGCCGGCCGGTCCCTGCGTCGTGGCGTCCAGCAGCGCGCGATGCACGGCGCGGGCGTCGTCCGGCGACAGTTCTTCGATCACCGAACGCAGGGCTTCGTGCGCCTGCGCGTCAGGGCCAACCGTGTAGCGACGCGCGATATCGGACAGCACCGACACGGTTTCCTGGCGGGCGGCGTCTTCACGGGCGGCCACGCGCTTGCGGGCCTGCACCACCGGTTCGATGGGCGGAACGGCAGGCCCCCGCGGACGCCCCTGGCGCCCCCCACACCCTCCAAGGCAGCCGCCCCCGGCCCGCGCTTCGATCGCGTCAGGTCAACGTCGCCTTGGCTACGTCCTGCTGCCCGTTCGGATAGATATAG
>LNAP01006488.1_pt1 | contig 10066 bp, 7 predicted proteins | sample 602601 | NCBI WGS metagenome assembly LNAP01 (sample SAMN02440304, study PRJNA202911) | soil metagenome | biome: Subtropical and temperate rainforests or woodlands; isolation source: soil samples (1 kg each in a 20% v/v slurry with milli Q water) were... ...
GCCGTCGCGACCGGCCGCGCGGCGCGCCGTCCCGTGGCAGTCACTGCGCAACCGGTTGCTGCGAGCGTGCCCGGCTCGCTGACGGTGCTGACCGCCCAACAGGCGCTGCGCGAGATCCAGCAGACCCCGGGCGGCGTTGCGCTGGTCACAGCGGATGCATGGAAGAACTCGACCGTCGGCAACACCATCAAGGACATCCTTGACTACGTGCCCGGCGTGTTCGCGCAGCCCAAGTGGGGCGATGACACCCGCCTGTCGATTCGCGGCTCCAGCCTGTCGCGGAATTTCCATCTGCGCGGTGTCCAGCTCTACATGGACGGCATCCCGATCAACACCGCCGACGGCTATGGCGATTTCCAGGAGATCGATCCCTCGGCTTACAAATACGTCGAGGTCTACAAGGGCGGCAATGCGCTGCGCTTTGGCGCCAATTCGCTGGGCGGCGCGATCAATTTCGTCACGCCCACCGGCCGCGATCCGTTCCCCAACGGCGCCTCGCTGGATCTCGGTGCGTTCGGATATCGTCGGCTGCAGGCCAATGCCGGCGGCGCCAACGGTCCGTGGGATGGCTACATCACCGCATCGACGCAGGCCGCGGACGGTTTCCGCGACCACAGCGATGGCCACGCCACCCGTGTCAGCGGCAATATCGGCTACCAGTTCTCGCCGGACGCCGAGACCCGCTTCTATCTCAACGCCAATGAGGTGCGGCAGCGCATTCCCGGCAGTGTCACCAGGCAGTCGGCGCTGACCTCGCCGACCACGGCCGCCGCCGGCAATATCACGGGCGACCAGCAGCGCAACATCGATACCGTGCGCCTCGCCAACAAGACCACCTTGCGCTTCGACAATACCACGGTGGAATTCGGGGTGTTCGGCGTCGATCGTCACCTGGTGCATCCGATCTACCAATACCTCGACTATCACTACCAGGACTATGGTGGCTTCGCCAAAGCCACCGACGATCGCAACATCGGCGGTTTCCGCAACGTTCTTGTTGCCGGCGTCAACGTCGTCAATGGCGAGATCGACAACAAGCAATATGTCAATGTCGGCGGGCAGAAGGGCGCGTTGACCTCGTCGTCGCTCGACAAGTCGAAGAACACATCCGTCTATGTCGAGGATTCGTTCTATTTCCTGCCGACGGTCGCGGTCGTGGGCGGCACGCAATTCCTCCATGCGACGCGCAACCGGCAGGACCGCTTCCTGAGCGACGGCGACCAGTCCGGTTCGACGGAATTCAACCTGTGGAGCCCGAAGGGCGGCCTGTTGTGGGACATCGATCCGACCTGGCAGGCCTATGCCAATGTGTCGCGCAGCGCCGAGGTGCCGAGCTTCGGCGAAAGCGTGTCGGGCACCGGGAATCCGGTCATGCCCTTCACCAGCATCCGGCCGCAGCGGGCCACCACCTATGAAATCGGCACCCGCGGCAGGCGGCCCGACCTGACCTGGGAATTGGGCTTCTATCGCGCCAACATCACCGACGAATTGCAGTGCCTGTACAGCTCCAACGGCAGTTGCTCCGTCTCCAATGCCGATCGCACCATCCATCAGGGCATTGAAGCCGGCGTCGGCGCGACGATTTTCAAGGGCCTGTTCGACAATGGCCCTGCACCCGACAAGGTCTGGCTGAACCTCGCTTACACGCTCAACGATTTCCGCTTCGACAATGACGCCAGGTTCGGCAACAACGTCCTGCCCGGCGCGCCGCGGCATTATCTACGCGCCGAATTGCTCTACAAGCACGCCAACGGATTCTACGTCGGTCCCAACCTCGAATGGGTGCCGGAATCCTATTACGTCGACAGCGCCAACACGCTGAAGACCGAGCCTTATGCGATCTGGGGGCTCAAGGCGGGCGTCGACAATGGCGGCCCGATCTCGGCCTATGTCGAGGCGCGCAACATCGCCAACACGGCCTACATCGCCTCGGCGAGCATCATCGACCGCGCCAGCGCGACGTCGCCGCTGTTTGAGCCGGGCGCTGGCCGCGCAGTCTACGCCGGGGTGAAGTACCGGTGGTGATCGCGTTGCGGTGCCAGGTCTGATCGTCACCATCAGGCGGCGCCTGCGCGCCGCCTGATGCAGATCTCGACACATCGGGGCTGAACGGTCCCAGTCGACGAACTGCCGTCCTGGTCAGCGCGGCCGGTTGCCGGCACCACCGAGGCGCAGATAAGCACCACCCAGTTCATATGCTGCAGGTGCGAACTACAAGGCTATGATTTGCTGTAGACTTTTGAATTTTGTATACATATACAAAATTCATGAACCATCTTCCGATCGCCGCTCGGCCCTACCTGCGGGATGAAGTCTATGCCGCCCTCAAGCTGCTGTTGAGCGCGCGGGCGGTCGGCATTGATGTGCCGGTACGAGTGCGCGAGGAAGAACTGGCGGCGGAGCTTGGCGTCAGCCGGACGCCGGTGCGCGAGGCGATGCGCCGGCTGGAGCAGGAGGGACTAGTGTCGTTCCGGCCGCGCCGTGGCGCGCGGCTGATGCCGACCTCGCTGCCGGAGTATCTGGAGTGGCTGTCGATCCGCGAAATGCTCGAAGGGCTGGCAGCCCGCGAGGTCGCGGCCCATGGTGCGGCGGATGTCGCCGACCGGCTGCGTGCGGTGTTCGCCGGTTTCGACGAAGCCGGGGCGCTGGCGCGGCCGGCGGATTACGCCGAGGCCAACACGGCCTTTCATGCGTTGCTGATCCGCGAGAGCCGCAATTCGCTGCTCGACAAGACCTGGCAATCCTTCGGGCACCTGAAGATGTCCGGCTTGCGCTTCATCGAGCGGCTGAACCGCGGCGCGCAATCGTTTCACGAGCACTACGGCATCATCGACGCGATCGCGGCGCGCGATCCCGATCGGGCCGAGATGCTGGCGCGGTCCCACGTCCGCCTGTTGCGAGATCAGGCGAAGGCCTCGCTCACCGACTTCGACACCCTCAAGCAGAACGGAAAATCCGAATGATCTTTTTGACTTTTGCTGCCGCGGACGGATCGCATCTTGGTCTGCTCACCGGCGATGATGTCCTTGACCTCACCACGGCCTGGCCGAAGTCCGGCACCGTTGCCGCGCCGCGCCATGTCGGCGAGTTGGCCGAGGCCGGCGAGTCCGGGCTGGCGATCGTCCGCGATCTCGCTGCCGGCAAGCAGACCGGCCTGCTGGCGCGCGCGTCGCTGAAGCTGCTGGCGCCGATCCCGCGGCCGAAGAAGAACGTGTTCTGCGTCGGGCGGAACTACAAGGAGCATATCGATGAGGGCATGCGCGCCCAGGGCAAGGCGCCGGCGCCGCTGCCTGTGGTGCCGGAGATCTTCACCAAGCCGCCGACCGCGGTGATCGCGGACGGCGACAGCGTTCCGCAGCACGCCAATGTCACCGAACAGCTGGACTACGAAGTCGAGCTTGCGGTCATTGTCGGACGCGGCGGCAGCAACATCGCGGCGAAGGACGCCTTCGATCATGTGTTCGGCTATTCCATCATCAACGACATCACCGGCCGCGACATGCAGCGTCGCTACGGGCAATGGTTCAAGGGCAAGGGCCTCGATCGCTCCTGTCCGTTCGGGCCGGTTGTGGTGCACGCGTCGGCGCTGCCGAATGTTGGCGATCTCCGCATTAGCAGCACTGTCAATGGCGAGGTGCGTCAGGACAGCCGCACCAGCCGGATGATCTTCCCGATCCCCGAGATTTTCGAGCATCTGTCGCGCGGCATGACGCTGGAGCCCGGCGATGTAATCGCCACCGGAACGCCGTCCGGCGTCGGCTATGCGATGACCCCGCCGCGTTTCCTGGTCAAGGGCGACAAGGTGACCGCCGAAATCGAAGGCATCGGCATTCTGCACAACGACATCGTCGCCTGAGCGCGCAACAATAGGACCTTAAGTTATGAGTGATACGAGTTCGTTCCGCGTCCGCCGCGCGGGCTCCGATTTCCGCTGGCCCAACGGTGCCCGCATCGGCATCGTGTTCAATCTCGCTTATGAAGCCTGGTCGCCCGGCAAGGCGCCGGGGATCGGCCCCATGGGCAATGTGCTGCAACCCGGCTTCTTCGATACCAACGCGCATTCCTGGGCCAGCTACGGCGCGGTGCGCGGCATCCAGCGCCTGACCCGCATCGCCGCAACGAACGGCGTGCGGACCAGCATCATGGTCAACGGCGTGCTGGCCGAAACCCATCCCGGTGTGCTCAAAGATCTGCACGCCGCCGGCCACGAGATCGTCGCACATTCCTACGGCATGGATGTCATCCCGGTGTATTTCGACGAGGCTGGCGAGGTCGCCAATATTCGTCGCACCACCGATCTGATCAGCGCCGTCACCGGCGAGAAACCGCGCGGCTGGATCAGCCCGCGCGGCACCGGCAGCCCGATCAGCGCGCGCCTGCTGGCGCAGGAAGGCTACGTCTGGTTCGGCGACTGCAACGACGATGACCTGCCGTCGATCATCGAGCATGGCGACGCTCGCATCGTCGGCATTCCGCTGACGATGGACGTCAACGACCTGCCGCACAGCATTCGCTACGGCAATGCGCCGGCGGCATTGGTCGAACAGTTCAAGGCGATTCTCGACAACGCCCCGCGTGCCGATGCCGCGCCGTTCATGCTCGACGTCACCGCACATACCCACGTCTATGGCCGCCCTGCCGGCGCCTGGGCCTATGACGCGATGATCAAGCTGGCCAAGGCGCGTGACGACGTCTGGATCGGCACCCGCATGGAGATCGCCGAATACGCGCTGTCGCAGGAGCAGACGTTCATCGACCAGGCGATCTGACCAGAGGCGCGAGAAGCGCCCGAACATCAGCGAGGAAACATCATGTCACGTACCTTTGGACGACGTACCGCCGCGGCCGCGCTCGCGGCGGCGGTCCTGGCAAGCAGTGCTGCCCCAGCCCAGCAGCCCTATCCATCGCAGCCGGTGAAGCTGCTGGTGGCCTTCGCACCCGGCGGCCCCGCCGATATCATCGCGCGAGTTCTCGGCCAGAAGCTCAACGAACAATGGCGCCAGCCGGTGGTGATCGAGAACCGCGTCGGCGCTGGCGGCAACATCGCCGCGGCTTTCGTCGCCAAGGCGGAGCCGAACGGCACCACGATTCTGGTGACCACCAGCGCCTTCGCCGTCAATCCCAGCCTCTCGGCCAAGGCGGGGTATACTCCGGATCAGTTCAAGGCCGCGGTGATCGCCGCCACCACGCCCAACCTGATCGTCGGCGCGCCCGATCTGAAGGCCAAGACGCTGCGCGACGTGATCGCGACGGCGAATACCGAGAACTATACCTACGGCACCGCCGGCGTTGGAACCACGCCGCATCTGTCGGCCGAAAAGATCTTCCGTCTGACCGCCAAGGTGCCAATCGTACATGCGCCGTTCACCGGCGCCGGTCCGGCGCTGAATTCGGTGATGGGCGGCCATACCGCGCTGGCCAGCGTCGCGCTGCCGGCGGCGATGGAACTGGTCAAGGGCGGCCAGGTCAAGCCGCTGGCCGTCACCAGCAAGGATCGCATGCCGTCATTGCCGGACGTCCCGACTGCCAGGGAGTTGGGTCTCGCCGAAGACGAGGATGCGACATGGGTCGCCTTCCTGCTGCCGGAGAAGACGCCGCGGGATGTTGTCGAGAAGCTGAACGCCGACGTCAACGCGGCGCTGGCCGATCCGGCGATTCGCGACCAGCTCGACCGCATCGGCTTCAGCCCGATCGGTGGCACCACGGCCGCATCGGACGCCTATGTTCACGCCGAATTCGTCAAGTGGGGCGAGGTCATTCGCAAGCTCGACCTGAAACAGGACTAGCTAGTGCATTCTTGGCGCCTTCAGCAGTTTTGCGCGGTCGGTGGAAACCAGCACGACGTTGAAGGTGTCACCCTCGCGGTTGAGCGTCAGCGGCACATCGACGCCGGCCGGGCCCAGCGCCCATAGCCGTCTATAGAACTCGGTGGCGCTGGAGACCGGTTTGCCCTTCACCGCCAGGATCATGTCGCCGGTGCGCAATTCGGCGCCGGCGGCCGGTCCCTTGGCGGCGATGCCGACCACCACGACCTTGTCCTCGATCTCCGTGGTGTACATGCCTAGCCACGGCCGCGCCGGCCGGTTGACGCGGCCGAACTTGCGGAGATCGTCGAGCACCGGCTTCAACAGGTCGATGGGCACCGTCATGTTGAGATGCTCGCTCTTGCCGCCGTGCTCGCGCTCGATCTGCAGCGAGCCGATGCCGATCAACTCGCCGCGGTCGGAGATCAGTGCCGCACCGCCCCAGTTGGGATGGGCAGGATGGGTGAAGATCGCGTCGTCCAGCAGATATTCCCAGTAGCCGGCGAATTCCTGGCGGGCGGCGATCCGCCCGGCCACCGAGCGGGTGCGACCGCCGACGCCGCCGACCACCACGCGGTCGCCAATGTCGACGCTGCTTGAGCTGCCGAGCGGCAGCGGATCGAGATCCAGCGGGCCGAGCGCCTGCACCAGGCCGAAACCGGTTTCCGGATCGACGCCGAGCGCGTGGCCCTGCACCACGCGGCCGTCGCCGAGATGCAGCCAGACCGTCTCGGCCTCGGTGATCAGATAGCCGATGGTCAGCACCAGCCCCTCGTCGATCACCACGCCGTTGCCGGCGCGCTCGGTACCCAGCGTATCGGCGGTGAAGGCATCGTTGGGAATGATGGCATGCAGCCCGACCACCGACGCCAGCGCGTGCTCGAGATCGAAGCCATAATCCTCCGCCCGCGGCTGCGCGGCCGGCGGCACCTTCCATTCGGTCAATGGTGGCATGCAGCCTTCCTCTTTGACAAGCGCCGTTGCCCATCAATTATACATGCTGTCTTGCCGATTGTAAGGTCCGCCGCGGGCGAGGCGGATTTTCGTGCCTTTCCAAAAGGCAAAGAGCCATCCAAACGCCGAAGAGATCGGATGCTGTTCGTAACCCGGGATTTCTTACTGGCGTTCCTGCCGGCCGTGCTGGCGGCATTCTACGTCGCATTGGCGCTGGGATTGCGCAGCCTTCTGCTGCCGATCCTGCTGGTCGCGTCGGCGACGTTCTATGCGTGGGGCAACCCGTGGCAAACGCCGATCCTGGCAGCTTCGATCCTGGTCAACTATGTCGCGGGACGCGTCCTCGGCGAGGTGGCCATGTCGGCGGCGCGGCGCAAGCTCGTGTTCATCGCGGCGCTCGCCTTCGATCTCGGCATGCTCGCCTTCTTCAAGTACTCCAATTTCGCGATCGACAACGTCGCGCGGCTGTTCGGCATGGCGCCCGGGCATCTCGACATCGCGCTGCCGATCGGCATTTCATTCTACACCTTCACGCAGATCGCATTCCTGGTCGACATCTACGGCAAGGGAGAGCGACAGCGCGATGTCGCCCGCTACGGGCTCTTCGTGACCTACTTTCCGCACCTGATCGCCGGTCCGATCATCCATTGGCGCGAAATGATGCCGCAGTTCCGGATGCTCGGCCGCGGCGACGGCATCGACTTTCGCTCGGCCGCCTATGGCGCCCTGCTGATCGAGGGCATCTGCCTGTTCGCGATCGGGCTGCTCAAGAAGCTGCTGATTGCCGATCAACTCAGCGTGTTCGTCGATCTCGGCTACGGACATGTCGCGGCGCTGAGTTTCGCTGACGCGTGGCTGCTGAGCCTCGCCTATACTTTCCAGCTCTATTTCGATTTCTCGGGCTATGCCGACATGGCTGTGGGGACGTCGCTGCTGTTCGGGATCCGGCTTCCGTTCAATTTCAATTCCCCCTATCTGGCCGATTCGATCCAGGATTTCTGGCGACGCTGGCACATCACGCTGTCGCGCTGGCTGCGTGACTATCTTTACATTCCGCTCGGCGGCAACCGCGCATCCACTGCCACCGTCTATCGCAACCTGTTCGTCACGTTCCTGCTCGGAGGTCTGTGGCACGGCGCGGCCTGGACCTTCATTGTATGGGGCGCTATGCACGGCGCAGGCTGCTGCGTCCAGAAGGCGTGGGAATCGAGCGGATTGCGGATGCCGCGGGTAATGGGGATCGTCATCACCTTCCTGTTCGTGAATTTCACCTGGGTCTATTTCAGGGCGCCGGACATCGCGACGGCCCACGCGGTTTTGGCCGGCATGGTGCATCCGGGGCCCGGCCTTTCCACGTTGATGCTTCAGGCCTGCCCGCTGTTGCTGGTTGCAGCGTTGCTCGTCTGGCTTTGTCCGAACAGTCAGACCATCGCGGCCGCGGACTGGCGCGGGCGCGTGCCACTCTCCGGCGCGCTGGCCGGCGCGGCGGCGATCGTCGCCATGGTTGCGACCAATACGTCGATCTCGTCGCCCTTCATCTATTATAACTTCTGATATGGGCAAGCTGATCACATTCGTTCTGTCCGCGGCGTCGGGGGCGCTGCTGTGCGCGCTTGGGCTGACGGCGTCCTACGATCATTTCACGGCCAGCAACCGCAGCACGCCTTACGGCTATCCGCAATTCCTGCTGGAGAACATTGCCGCGCCGCGTATCGCGATCGACGCCGGGTCGAGTTCGATGTTCGGAATCGAGCCCGCGCTGATCGAGCAAGCTTTTTCGATTCCGGTCATCGACGTCGCCGACAATGGCAGCATTCCGCTGGAGATGAAAATCTATCGCCTGTTGAGATACGCGCGGCCGGGCGACACGCTGATCCTGCCGTTCGAGTGGGTCTACTATACGCGCGACGAGGTGCCGCAGGATTTCACCGACAAGACGCCCGATGAATATGCCGCCTACTACGCCAGTCAGCCGTTCCTGGTGCGGCTGGCGTTCGTCGTGAAGCATCTGTCGCTGCACAACCTGTCGGATGCAGGCCGGCTCTATTTGAGAAAGGATCTGGGGCCCGGGCACGTCAGTCGCATCAGGGCCGACATGGCCAGATGGCCGCTGGGCGACCGCAAGGACGATTCCCGGAGGCGGTCGAGCGTCGCGGGAATCGGCTGCGCCGACTACATTGCCGCCGCCGGCAGCGTTCCGCCCGTCGTCGAATGGGCGGCGATGAAGCTAGCCGGGCTGCAGGCGCAGCGGGACGTGCGCATCTATGTGACGTGGCCCGCCGTAGCCGGAACGGATTGTTACGTCATGCCGGATGGCCGGCTGCCGATCGCCGATCAGGCGCGCGCGATCTTCCAGCGACACGGCGTCGCCGTGATCGGAGAGCCCGAGGATTCATATTTTCCGCCGGAGCATATGCTCGACACTTACTATCATGTCGACAGCAGCGCGGCGCGGCTGCGCACGCAGCGGCTGATCGGGCGACTTCAGGAGGCCGGGATGAAGCCGGGCGGGGTGGCCGGCAAGCCGACGATCGCACTGGCCGAAGAGGCTATCCGCGGTCTGCCATAGCGGGTTGCCCGTGCACGCACGTCACGACGGCGCAATGTCGAGTCCGAGCCATTCGAGGATCGGCGTGTTCATCTCGCGCGGATAGCTATGGCTGAGATCGTCAATCTCCCGCCAGGTCACGTCGGCGCCTGCTGTCGCCAGCGCCTTCCGGGCCTGCCGTGCGGTCTGCACCGGAAACATCCAGTCGAGCCGGCCATGGGTCAGGAAGACCGGCAGTCCGCATAGCCTGTCGCGGTCGGCGAACTCGGCCATCAGCGGATGAAAGGTCGCCGCCACCGGCGCCAGATGAGTGAAGGGCGAGTCGCTGCGCAGTCCGGAGACGTAGCAGAAGGTGCCGCCGTCGCTCATGCCGGTAAGCAGCAGCCGGGCGGGATCGACATGCCAGCGCGTCTGCACCAGGTCGAGGATGCGGGCCAGATTCGGCGTATCGGCATCGTCGCCTACCAACGCCCATGTGCTGCCGGTTGCGGTAGGCGCCACGACGATGGCGCCTTGGCTGCGGGCATCGGCGAGCCAGTTCCACAGGAAGCCGCGGCCGTTGCCGCTGCCGCCATGCAGCGCCATTATCAGCGGCCAGGCCCGGTCCGGCGTGTAATATTCCGGCACGTAGAGCGAAAAGCCGCCGCGGCGATCCTGCTCTCCGTCATGGATGACGCCGGTGTCGGCCGCCGGCGGCGATGCCAGGCGCGCGATCAGCGCGGTGTCCTCGCGCCGCGCCGGCGCGAGAAAGAACAGGCTC
>LNAP01006490.1_pt1 | contig 10060 bp, 10 predicted proteins | sample 602601 | NCBI WGS metagenome assembly LNAP01 (sample SAMN02440304, study PRJNA202911) | soil metagenome | biome: Subtropical and temperate rainforests or woodlands; isolation source: soil samples (1 kg each in a 20% v/v slurry with milli Q water) were... ...
GCATCTGGTTTTCGGCGTCGAGCCCTTCGAGATTGAGCACGGTGGAGACGCGATGCAGCCGCGCGCGCTCGCCGGCGACCTGAAGGCCGCGCTCAGTGTGATCCTCGGCCTCGATCACCAGATGGCCGAAACGCTCGGCCAGCGTGACGAAATCGCCTTCGGGGTCAATGATCGCCTGCTGCACCCAGGGTGCGCTCTGCTCCAGGAGCCGCCGCAGCAGATGCGACTTGCCGGAGCCCGAATTGCCCTGCACGAGGAGGCGGGTCGCCAGGAGTTCCTCGAGGTCCATGGCGGCCGGGGCGCCCGCCGTGGTCTGCCCCATCTCGATCGCAACCGTCATGCCCGACTCAAGTCCCCGTCATTCGCGAACAGGGGCTTATCAATCCCGTCGCGGCGCGTCGAGCGGCACGGCGTTGGTGGGGCCGCGTTGCCCACGGCGGCGTTCAGGCGTGATTCGATAGCCGTAAGAGTGCGGGCCGATAGGGGGCTTGCGGATCTTCGTCCTCGTTCTCCGGGATGACGCAGGAGCCGAATTCCTGCCTGATCCGCTCGATCTCGGCGATGCGCTCATGCAATCGCTGCAAATGTTCCGGCGACGTCGCCCGCCAGAACCGGAACGTGTCGGCCGTCATCGGCACGAAGGCCGTGCCAAACAGCGTCGGTTCGGGAACGACCGTGCGCCCGAGCAGCAGGAAGCGGTCGGCGCCGGAAACGATCAGGGTCGCATAGCCCCGGTTTCCGATCCGCCTGATGCCATTCAGCGACCATTCGGCGAGCTTGCTGAAATACGGCTCCTCACGCCAGCGATCGGGGCAATGGTCGTCCACCGTGACGTTCACGGCATCTTGGCTGAAATGGACGATGATCCCCGACTTCGCCGGGAACCAGTCGTCGTCGAGATGCCCCTGCAGCCAGGCGCAGACGAAGGAGCGGCACATCTGGGGGCGGCGGTCGTAGATGGTGCAGCCGGTGCCCGTCTGCCAATGCTTGCAGAGCTGGTTCACCGGCTTGTCGATGGCCGCGACTTCCAAAATATCGCAGCAGGCGTTGCACGATCCGCATTGCCGGGGCAGTGGTGCCGTCTTCGGCAGGCCGGTCGCACGCAGGCCCCGGCCGTCGCGCACCAGCAGCTTCTGCTTCTCCAGCGCGTTCAGCGCACGTTCGATCTTGAGACGGGACAGACCGGTGGCGTCGATCACGCCCTTCGTGGTCGTCGCGCCTGCCTCGATGGCGCGGACGACGCTCAGCATCATCTGGTCCATTTTTATTGTTCTTGGTCTTCTGGTCCGGTTCCATCAGCCAACATTACGACCCGGGCCGAAACAGGAGCGGCAAACAGGTCTCAGACATCTGATAGAAAAAACTATGTTGCTCATCTATCTGCTTGCCAGGCAAGAAGCCGCGCCCTTCGCGCGCGCATGCAACGTTTGCGCAAATGAAGGATCATGCGCGGCGCTTTCCGATCGTGTTCAAGCCAATTGCGCGCAGCGGCCTCGACGGTTTTGGCTCAGATCGCGGCGAAACGAGCGCAGTTCGACGTGATGCGCCCTCAAGATATGATGAGCGGCAGGCGTTTTTCACACACACGTGATGTTCGCGCTGCGCGCATTCCCGCGCGCGGAAACGACACGTTCGCGTGATCATGGGTGGATCGAGCGAGACCTTGCATCGAGTTGCTCGCGCGTGACATTCGGAATCGACAGTGCGTCTTTCGTGGGGCCAAGGTGACCCGTGCGATCGCGATACCGTTCGAACGGTTTGCCGTTGGCTCGCCCTGATTGCGCTTCAGATCGTCACGGCGGCCGTGGCGTGGGTGGCATGCACGACGTCCGCTGTCGCGGAGGAACGCGTGCCGCTACTGCGCGCCGGATCCGCCCTGCAAGATCTTCTCGTTCAGCTTGAGATCGACGGTCTCGACGGTGCGGTCGATCTCGGGGTTGGGCACGCCGAGCTGATGCGAGATCAGCTTCACCAAGAGGTCGACGCGCTCGATGAAGGGCGCGCCGCCCGCGACCGCGCGCGCCGCCGATGACGGCTTGAGCAGGCTTTCGGCGGCCTTGGCGTATTTTGCGAACGGCACCTGGTCCTGCGGATCGGCGCCGAGCTTGCGAGCGATGGCATCGACATGGTCGTAGATCGTCTGCGAGCGCTTCAGGTCGCCGTGCACGGCGTCGCGGATCGACTGCGGCTCGTGCGGCGTGATGCAGCGGTAGTTGCCGGTCAGCAGCATCGACCATTTCGCCAGCGGCACGAACAGAGAATCGAACACTTTCAGCTTCACCGGCACGTCGTGGCCGTCGAGCGTCACGGCGTCGATGTCGGCCTCCAGCTCGCGCAACAGCTTGTTGTGCTTCTCGTCGGCGAACACCGACGCCTTGAAGTTGGTGGGTAGGCCGACGTGAAGCACGTTCGTGGCTTCTTCCGGCGGACGGAAGGCCTGCGGGTCGGGCGAGCAGAGCGTCACGAGGCCCGGCTCGAACCGCTCCCACACCTGCGCATTGGTATAGGCCTCCTCCAGATCCATGCCGGCGAGCGCCGGGATGCGCTTCAGATAGGGCAGCGGCGGCATGTTCATAATCGACAGGCACGGCAGCTTCGCCGCGGCGATCTTCACCATGAGCATGCGCACCGTGTGGTTCGTATATTGCGGCTCCTGCATCGCAAGGCCGACCAGATCGTAGCGGGAGAGGTCGACATTGGCCGGGGTCACGGCGTCGAGCGTTCCGGGCAGGTTGCGCGAGAAGATCGCCCGGTGCACCGCCTCGTCACGCAGCTTGATGCGCACCTCGGTACCTTCGCGGTTGATCAGCTCAGCGGTCTTGGCGCGGCAGACCAGGGTCACATTGTGCCCGGCCATCAGCAGCTTCGTGCCCAGCAGCGAGCCGTAAGAAGCCCCGAGAATCAATATGTTGCGCGCCATATTCCGTCCCTTTGACAATGTCTGTGATTTTTGGGCCCGGCCGTGATCCGCGGGCGAGTTTGTCGGCATGTAAGGCGAAGTTCGCGGGGATGGCAACTGGGATAATGCATACAAGGCGGTGCCGGGTTCCCGGCCGCCGGGTGGGGGCATCAGGACCCCTCGCTCGGAATCGCCGACCCGTTGGCTGCATCGGGGCTGCCAGATCTTGCCCGACCGACGAGACCCGCTTTGGGGCCGCCAAAGCCGCCCGAAGTTCCACTTAACCGAAATTAGCTGCGAGATCGGCAAGAAGTGTCTGCGAGTTGAAGAGTCGCGCCGTCGAACCTGGCACCGTGTTGCGGGCGCGGCGCTCTCTCAGCCCTGGCTTGCGACCCGCGCGCGGTCGAGATGCTCCTCGATCTTCGGGCGGTCGCGGGTGCGTTCGAAGCTGGTGCACAGCAGTTCGGTCTCTTCGAGCGAGATCGGAGCGCGATACAGCCGGCACATGAATTCGGCACTCGCGCGTGCCTTCGAGGTAGCCGGGCCGCGTTCGGCGAGAAACATGCAGTCGCGGCAGACGCTGGCGTCGAGCCGCTGATGGGCTGCGTCGAGGTGGTTGAGAACCTCGCGGAGCGAATCGCGCAGCCTGACGCATTCGTCGTTCCCGAGCGAGGTGACCGCATTGACCACGTGATTGATAGGGTCGTGCTGGCTCAGGCATTTCTCGCCCTGGGCGGTGATGTGCAGGACGACGGAACGCTTGTCCTCTTGCGACGGCTTGCGCACCAGAAAGGACTTGCCCTCCAGCGTCTTCACGATCTGCGATGCGGTCGCTCTGGTGGCGCCGATGAAGCCGGCGAGCGCGGAAGGCGTGCGCGAAAATCGGTTGGCGCGGCCGAGAAAGCGCAGCGCCATCCATTCCCGATCGCGCAATCCATGCTGATTGCCTTCGAAATACCATGCCCTCGCCGCCTGGACCAGCAGCTCGACGGCTTCCCGTGCCAATGGCATGAATCTACTCCGCCCCCGAGACTTCGTTTGCGGCGCTCAGGAGCCGCTTTGCGCTCCGGCCTGCGAATCCATCGAAAGACATCGAACGGCTGCTGTCGGGCGAGCGAATCGTGTCGAGCTCTGGTTCGAAAGAAGGAATTGCAGCACGTCCCGCCTGGATCGCTGGGGCTCGCGTGCTCCGGAGTGAGAAACCGCGTCGTTGACATGCCAACAGCGTCGTCGTCGCGCGGGAGCCCGAGTTGTCGTCGTCAACGGACGATGGATCGGAATAGTTCAACCGGAGCCCCTGAGTTCAAGTCACACGCAGACGTTTCTTATGTTCCGCCGAAACGATGAATGAGCTTCTCAACAAAATCAAGTAGAGACGCTCGCGGAGTCCGGATGTCGCTGCAGGCGAATGTAAAGTTCAAGACAATCTCGCTGCTCGGGACACATCGTGGTGAACGCAATACGCTGTCAGGCAAGCAACATGCACTCAACTCTGCGACGCCATGATTGCACAGCATCCTGCTGTCCATGATCGACGCAGATTGATCGAAGCTTGTGCACGATGCCGATGAGTTCGGCGCGTCATCCACAACTTGTGCGTGGAGCCGCGTAATCGCCGGGGGAATTCGCAGGAATTGCACGTGCCGGTTGTTGGCTTGGTGCCCGCCAAATCGCCCGTGCGGTGGCTTGCGGCAGCGCTGCTATTCGCCCTTCAGCATGTCGCGCAGCTCCCGGAACGGATCGGCGCTCGGGGGCGCCGAAGCGTCCTGCCGCATCGCGCCGTAGATTCTCGGAACCATGTCGACCGCCTGGTCAAGGCCCGAATCACGTCCCGGCTGATAGCCGCCCATCAGGCGAAGGTCGCGCGTGTCCTCGTATTTGGCGATCAAGGCGCGCAGCTTGCTGACCAATTCGCGCTCTTCGGGATCCCAGACGTTATGCGCGAGGCGGGAGACCGAGGCCAGAACGTCGACAGCCGGATAGCGCGCCTGGTCGGCGATGTGCCTGGAGAGCACGATGTGCCCATCGAGTGTGCTGCGGATGGTGTCGGCGATCGGCTCGTTGTGGTCGTCGCCGTCGACCAGCACGGAGAAAATGCCGGTGATCGTCCCGGATCCCTCTTCGCCGGGCCCGGCGCGCTCCAGAAGGCGCGGCAGGTCGGTGAAGACCGTCGGCGCATAGCCGCGCGCGACCGCAGGCTCGCCGGCGGCGAGCGCGACCTCGCGGGCGGCATGGGCGAAGCGGGTGATCGAATCGACCATGAGCAGGACCGATTCGCCCCGGCCGCGGAAATATTCCGCGACCGCCATGGCCGTCTTCGGCGCCAGCCGCCGCATCATCGGGCTTTCGTCTCCGGTCGACACGATGGTGACGGCGCGCTGGCGATCGTTGCCCAGCACGTCCTCGATGAACTCGCGCACCTCGCGGCCGCGCTCGCCGACCAGGGCCAACACCACGGTGTCGAAACCCTGGCTGCGGGCGAGCATCGCAAGCAGCGTCGATTTGCCGACGCCGGAGCCGGCAAAGATGCCGACACGCTGGCCGGCGCAGATCGGCGCGAACAAATCGATGACGCGTACGCCGGTGCGCAGCGGCTTGTGCACGCGTGCGCGCTTCATGGCCGACGGCGCCTCAGCCTCCGCCGAGACCGCCTGGGGGCCCGGCGTGAGGGGCCCCAATCCATCCAGCGGCGCGCCGAGAGCGTTGATGACGCGACCCTTCCAGCTCGGATCCGGCGCAAAGGACAAGGGCGGCATCCGGTAGGCGACCGAGCCGAGTCCGCCGGCGAACTGGCGGTCGAACGGCTTGGCGATGATGCCCTCGCTGTCGATTCGCACCACCTCGCCGATCTGAGGCTTGCCGCCCGAATTGACGCCGATGAGTTCGCCGAGCCTGACGAAGCGCGACAGGCCGGAGACACGGAAATGCGTCGGCGCGATCTCGGAGATCGCGCCGCTGACGCTTGCCAGGGGCGTGCTCTGCTGAAGCTCCAGCAGCGCCCACTCGAGTTGTCGAAGAGCGTTCAAGGAAACCGTCCAACCTCAATCTCAATGCGCGCGGGGCGCAGACTATTTGCCGGGTTCGCCCAGCGTCCGGATGGCGTTCTGCAGCGAGCTCTCGGTGCCCTCGATCATCGAATTGGTGCCCTCGAAGGCACGCGAGGCCGCGATCAGCTTGGTCAATTCCATCATCGGGTTGGCGCCGGAGCCCTCGACATAGCCTTGCTTGAAGCCGTCGCGGGAGAAATCGGCGATGGCACTCGCAGGCCGGTCCGGTGTCACGCCGGAATTGCCGTAGCGCTCGAGATTGGCGTCAGCAGGGATGCTGAACAGGCCGATCGTGCCGATCTCGTTGTTGTCCTGGGTGATCGCGCCGCTGCGCGCGATGGAGATCGGTCCGCCGTTCGGGTCCAGCGTGATCTGCGCGCCGCCGGAATCGACGACGGGGAAACCGCTCACGGTCTGAAGATCGCCGTTGGCGCCGATCTGGAGCCGGCCGTCGCGGGTATAGACCGTGCCGTTGGGACCGGCGAAGGCGATCCAACCCTGGCCGACCACGGCGACGTCGAGCGGATTGCCGCTCTCGGTGATGTTGCCTTGCTCGCGCGAGATGATGTTGTCGCCGGGCGAGGAGAACGCGACCGGGTTCGCGCCGGCCTTGGACAGCACGGTCTCAAACTTCACCACGTCGGTGCGGAATGCCGCCGTGTTGACGTTGGCGACGTTGTTGGCGATCGTCTGGAGGCGCTTTTCGAGGGCGACCTGGGCTGACAATCCCACATAGAGAGCCGATTGCATGACTTACCTGTTGAACCTGATGTTCTGAAGAGTAGCCAGCATGTTGGTATCCATGCTGGCCGAGGATGCGCCGCCAATCAGGATCAGCGCGGAATTGGTCGAGCTGTCGCTCTGGGCCTGGGTCGCGTCCCACATCGCCGCGAAGCGCTGCACGAACTTGGTGACCTTGGCAGGGTCCTGAAAATCGGTGAGCTTGACCTTGTTCGTGATCATCTTGGCCTGGGCGTCGATGTCGGCCGAGCTGATCGTCGCCGGCAGGCCGAGCGCGGTCTGAACCACCTGCGTCAGCGCCTTGTCCGCGAGCACCTGGTAGGCGGTCGTGATCGTGGAGGCCTTGCGGGTGAAATAGAGCGCCAGCCGCAGACCCTCGTTCTGGTCGCCGGCCTTCTGCTCCATCGTTTGCGTGACATAATGGGTCGCCGTCCCGGTCGTGGCCTGGGCGGTCTTCGTCGCGTTGCTGCCGAGGGCGGCGAAATTGAAGGCGGTGGCGAATTCCCGGTAGCGGGTGTCGGTCAGCTTGTTGGCGAAGGTGTTCTTGTTCCCGACACCCTCGGTCAGCACCTTGCGCATGAACGCCTTGGCATAAGTCATGTCGCTGAGGCCAAAGGCCTTCATGGCGTAGGAATAGAGTCGATAGTCCTTCAGGAAGTCGTCGATCGTCTTCACGTTGCCGATATGGCTCAGGAAATAGTCGGTCTCGCGACTGACATCCGGCTGTGTCGCGACCTGCGTCAGCGACTTGCCCATGTCCTTGGTCAGCCTGGTGTAGTCCGCGATGGTGGATAGCATGACGCGCCCCTCTGGCCGCTGTTGCGACGCCGCCCCAAGCTGCCGCCGATTGCTTGCGCGGGGCTGGCGACGCGGGAAGCCAGCCTCGCGCAAGGCTCGCCGACTAGATATTCCCGGTGGGGTCGGCGATGGAGCGGCGCGTTGGGCAGTTTCGTGGGGATTTTCATCACGGTAGCAGCGCTGCTCGGCGGATTTGCCGCGATGGGCGGGCATCTCGCCGTGCTCATGCAGCCGTGGGAGTTCGTGATCATCATGGGGACCGCGGTCGGCACCTTCATCGTGGCCAATCCGTGGAAGACGGTGGTGGATACCGGGGTTGCCTGCATGCAGGCCATCACCGGCGCGGTGCCCGGCCAGCGTTACTACCTTGATCTGCTCGGCGCGCTCCACGCCCTGATGCGCGAGCTCAGGGGCAAGGGCCGCAACGAGGTCGAGGCGCATATCGACGATCCCGCGTCCTCCGAGATATTCAAGGCGTTTCCGAGCGTGCTCGGAGATCCCTCGCTGCTCCAGTTCATCTGCGACTACGTCCGCCTCATCATCATGGGCAACGCACGCACGCATGAGATCGAGGCGCTGATGGACGAGGAGATCCACACCATCGTGAAGAGCAAGCTGGCGCCCTATCATGCCCTGGTGACGGTGTCCGAAGCGCTGCCGGCGCTCGGCATCGTCGCCGCGGTGCTCGGCGTCATCAAGGCGATGGGCGCGCTCGACCAGTCGCCGAAGCTGCTCGGCGGCTTCATCGGCGCGGCCCTGGTCGGCACCTTCGCCGGCATTTTCCTCTCCTACGGCGTCCTTTCGCCCTTCGCGATCAAGATCAAGATGACGCGCGAGAAGAAGTGCCGGCCCTACATCATCGTCAAGCAGACGCTGCTGGCGTTCATGAACGGCGCCATGCCGCAGATCGCCGTCGAGCACGGCCGCAAGATGATCGCGAGCACCGAGCGGCCGTCGATCGACGTCGTCGAGAACGAGACGATCGCAGGTCCCAAGGCCGTGGTCACCGAGCCTGAACCCAAGGCTGCCCGCGCATGATGGAAGACGTCGAGGTCGATCAGCGCAAGCAGCTGCCGAACTATTTGCTGGACGCCGCCGGCATATCGATCGAACGTATGCCGATGCTCAATGTGATCTTCGATCGCATGGCGGCATCGTGCACCGACAGCCTGCAGCCGATGGCGGGAACGCCGTGCTATTTCTCGGTCAACGGCATCACCAACGATCCGCTCGGCGACATCATCAAGGACTACGAGGGTAACGCGGTCGCGGCCGTGCTCTATGCCGAGCAGTGGGACTCGCGCGTGATCATCGTGCTGGACCGCGACTTCGTGTTCACGATGGTCGAGGCGATGTTCGGATCCGACGGGGCAGAACCGCCGCTCGATGTCGAACGCACTTTCTCGAACATCGAGATCCGCCTGGTCCAGGCGCTGTTCGAGCGGTTCGCCAAGGCGCTGCAGAACGCCTTCGCCGGCACGTCGAACGTCACTTTCCGCGTGGAGCGGGTCGAGACGGCGATGGCCTCGCTGGCGATCGGGCGCGCCAGCAACATGTCGATCTGCGCGAACATGATGGTGCAGGCGCTCTACCGCGGCGGCCAGATGTTCCTGATCATTCCGCACTCCGCGCTCAACCCGCTCAGGCAGAAGCTCGCTCACGTCGTCGTCAGCGACGGACGCGCGACCGATCCGCGCTGGCGCGAGCAGATGGAGAGCGAGGTCCACCGAACCGAAGTGACGCTGAGCGCGGTGCTCGACGAGAAGATGATTTCGCTCGAGGACGTCGTGAAATTCAGGGTCGGACAGGTGATCGAGCTGGAGGCCACGCCGCGCACGCTGGCCCGTCTCGAAAGCAATAACCAGGTGCTGTTCTGGTGTCAGATCGGTCAGCTCGATGGCTATTACGCCATGCAGGTGGCCGATCCTGTCGATCAGAAACGGGAGTTCGTCGATGATATCCTATCTCGTTGATGCCGTGCTGTTGATCGCGCTCGCCTTCACCAGCATGCGGGTGACCCGGATGCACCGCGAGCTGGCGCGGCTGCGGAGCTACCAGGGCGAATTCTCCACCATCGTCCACGAGACGGCGGGCGCCTTCGACACGGTCATCACGGCGGCGCATGATTCCACCGCCAATCTCGGGCGCCTCGCCAACGTGCTGAGCACCAAGATCGATCAGGCCCACGAGGCGATCGCGGCGCTCGATGCGAGGAGCGGGCTCGCGCCCGCGACTGCAGGCGGCGCCGAGGTGAACAAGCACTGAAGCGAGAGCCGGCAGAACCCATACGAGCGGAACGCCAGGGCGCTCCGGGAGTGGAAATACCAAGAGGCAATACCAGATGGCGCAATCCTTCGACTATGACTCTGCCACGCGAGCACCTGCCGCCGACGAGGGGCATGCCGACACGACCCCGCTGGAGCGGCTCGCGGAGATCGCCGCGCGCACGGCGGAGGAGACCGGCAAGTTTGCCAATGTCGATGCCATCCTGCGCATTCCGGTCACCATGCAGGTGGTGCTGGGATCGGCCACCATTCCGGTGGCGAACCTGATGAAGCTCGGACGCGGCGCGGTG
>LNAP01006493.1_pt1 | contig 10058 bp, 8 predicted proteins | sample 602601 | NCBI WGS metagenome assembly LNAP01 (sample SAMN02440304, study PRJNA202911) | soil metagenome | biome: Subtropical and temperate rainforests or woodlands; isolation source: soil samples (1 kg each in a 20% v/v slurry with milli Q water) were... ...
CGCGACATGATTCGCATCTTGGCCAATCTTTACAAGAGCCAAGGCGAAGCAGTTCCGGTGCTCACTGCTGCGGATTTCCGGCTCGACGATGATGCATCGGGCATTGGTGCACTGCTGGATTCGGTATCCAACGAGCATCACCGAAGTCTGCGTGAGAAAGCGCAGCACAACATCATCTCGGTCACCGAAGCGGTGACCGACCACGCCAGCCTCGCCCCGCACCTGCAAGAGATTGTCGGTGCTCTGTGGCTACGATCCATTGCCGTCGGCAATTTGGCCGGAGCCGAGCCCGCGACGCTGCAGGTCGATATCACACGCAACAAGGCCGTCGACGACAACGCATTCCAAGTAGAACTGGCGACCATCGTCGAAAACAGCTTCAACATCCACCGGGATGGGCCACGGTTGGTTTTCCGCGAGGAAGAGAACCCGCGTGCCAAGCTGATGGCCTGCGCGCGCAACGACAAGCTGTTCACCGACGGCTCCGATCGGGCGCAGCTTGCCAAGCAGGTTCGCTACGTCATCGGCGGCACCGACGAGGTGGCCAAAACCTTTCGCGTGATCGTGTTGCCAAAATCCTGGCAGACTGACCCCTGGTCAACACTGGATGAGGCCGAGCAGCCGGAGCGCTGGGACGACCGTCTGCCCATCCTGGTACTGCCGGAAGAGCTCGACAACCTTGACCAGCGCCTTGGCCGCTGGCTCAAGGATCACCTGCAGAAGCGCCGCAACACCATCCGCTTCCTGTTGCCGCGATCCGGCTCCACAAATGCCTTCCAGGATCGCGACCTGCTGATCCTGGCCCGCGCCGAGATGAAGGCGCAGGAGTGGAGCGGCCAGAACCCCGAGTACAAAAAGCTGCACACCGAATACCAGGGCGCGCTGCGCGACATCCTGAAGAAGCGCTTCGACCGCTTCGCTGTGCTGCATCGCTGGAATTTCGCCGACCCGAACCAATGCATGTTCAGCGTAGAGAGTCTGAAGAAGCAAGGCGCACAGATCCCTGACGGGATCGAAGAAGCGCTGGTCAACGACCTGTTCGTGCCCGAGGACTTTGAAGACCTCGTGCTGGAAGCCGCTGCCGAAAACTCGGCGGTTGGCAAGCTCCTGCGCGAGCTGAAAGAACCTCGCCCGGCCGGTCAGGATTGCATCCCCTGGCTTGGCGAGACTGCAATGAAGGAACGCATCCTGCGTCTGTGTGCACGGGGCAAGATTGCCATCAACCTGCGCGGTCTTGAGTACCTGCAGACCCAGCCCGGTGAGGATGAGGACACGGCTTGGAAGCGGCTGCGTCCGAAGCTGTCCTATACGGGGCGTCAGCTCGACGAGGTGTTCCTGATGGAGCCCTCGGCGGTGCCAACCACTGGTGGCATGACGCCTCCTGCACCCCAGCCGCCTGCGGGCGGGGATGGTGGCGGCTTGTTCGGAGGCGGCACAATGCCGCCGCCCTCGGGCGGTGATATGTCAAATGGCGGTGGTACGCCCCCGGCGGGCGGTGGGATTTTCAGTGGCGGCTCGACGGGCGCAGGCGGCAAGCCGCGCATTCCCCTGAGCAACCCGCCCACCTCGCCGCTGAACCTGATCGGCAAGCTCGAAGGTTGGGGCATCGGCCCGGCCACACAGGTCGCCGAAATCTCGATCAAGGTGTCTGCGGCAAACGGGGCCCAGCTCAAGGAATTGCTCAAGAAGCTGCCCGACGGCATGACCTTCGAGCTCAGCCTTGAGAAGGAGGACAACTGATGGCACTCGACGCCGGGGTATTGCACAGCCTGACCAAGGGCGCTGCCGAGGACGCGTGGCGCGTCATCATCAATCAGGTCGTCGAGATTGCGTCCAAGCCGCTGGCCGCGGGCAACGCGCCCAGCGAGGTCATCAAGCGTGACCGCGAGATCGGCGCACTCGATCACTTCCTGTCGTCGAGCGGATGGGATCTGTGGCAAGCCTTCGGCCAGCCAGAAATAAGCGGCGTCGAGCGCACCTCGGATCGTCTGGTTCGCTGGTGGGCCGAGCCCTTCAGCGCCAAGGCAGTGCTGATCCTAGACGGCTTGTCGTTACGCGAATTGCCTTGGCTGCTGCAAGGGGCCAAGGAGCGCGGTTTCACCCTGCACGAGGTCTCCGCGAACGCCTCCGAGCTGCCCGGCGAAACCAACGAGTTTGCGCAGGCGCTGGGCTTTGGTAGCCGTAGCCAGCTCCAAAACAATGGCGGCGGCCTTGCCCACAGGCTCCAGCCGGCGCACACCGAGTGCGTGGATATGCCGTGGAAGGACTGCGAGGGGCTGATCAACAGCGCGCCGAATTGGGTATTCTGGCACCACTGGCCCGATAGCAAGGTGCACGACGGATCAGGCGCGGGCCAGGGCCTCGACACGCTGACTCGCGACGCCGCCGACCAACTCAGCAGCGATGAGTTCTGGGCCTTTGTCGAGCGCCTCGCCACTGGGCGGCGCCTGGTCATCACCTCCGATCACGGCTACGCCGCCACCGGCTACTTCCCTGATGCCGAAGGTGAGGTCGGCCAGTTCCTCAAGAAGACCTTCGCCAGCGGGCGCAGCACCACGGGCACCGGCGAAACCGGTCCGTTCGTGCCGCCGGTTGCGCTCCAGATCAATAGCCCGCACGGCGCTCACCTGCTGGCCCTTGGGCGCAGAAAGTGGCGCAGCCAGGGCGGCTACCCGACGCTGACGCACGGCGGCATGTCGCTGCTGGAAGTGCTGTCGCCGTTCATCGAAGTTTCAAAAAACTGAGGCTCGCAATGAATCAAATCCCTAAACGCCTGAAGAAAGAGCCTCTAATCGAGGCCATATGGCAAGCTCAATTTGAACCCACGGAAGGCTTGCCTATTGGCGACCTGCTGCCTGGAATCCTGTATTCAGCCCTCAAGCTTGATTACCCGAATTTGCAACTGCATCGCCTGCCGACAGCGGATATTCCAGCTCCTATCGCGCAGTTCGATCCAAACCTGCGCTTTTCTGCCAAGTACCGTATGGAGGAGCCTGGCAGTCCGTTCTTGTTTCAGGTGGGCGACCGTATTGTGACCATGAATTGCAGGAAGCCCTATTCAGGCTGGTCGGCTTTCAAGGAAAGAATACTGAATCTTATAAAGGTTATCGAGAGCAGCGGATTGGTGCCGACACCGAAGCGCCATTCGCTACGCTATATCGACTTGCTTAATCTGAACCCAGCTCCAAGCCTTAATGCCTTGCAGGTCAATTTCCAGATTGGGCAATGGGCTCTGGAGAATCGACCAATACAAATGCGTGTCGAAATTCCTGATGGTGATTGCAACCACGTTGTACAAATCGCCACGCCTGCAGAAGCCAATCTGCCGGAGGGAAAGCTTCAAGGCTCTGTGATCGATCTGGAAACTTTTTCTAGCGCACAGCCGGGCGGTTGGCAGGATGTACGCGCCCAGATAGAGCAGATACATGATCGTTCAAAGGCGGTGTTCTACCAGCAACTGCTGACAGCAGACGCCATTGCACTCATGGAGCCGGAGTACTGACATGTTGGCAACCACGATTGACGCAATGAACATTCCACCGCTGTGGTATCCCGTTGTCCAAGAAATCCAGTCGGTAACCGAGCCTCCAACACCAACCTACCTGGAGAGGCTTGGTAAGGGCTTTCATTATATGTTGGGTAATTCCAGCACCTTCATCACGCGGATGTCCGAACTGCCAAGTATCGAGCAATTGGGCTGGAGTGCTGTAGAGGCACTGGAAACCCATCTGCGCTTGCGTAACTTTGCCGACGACTGGGATGCGCCCGGCATGGAGGCATACGATGACTTGTAAACGCGGAGATGTGATTCTGGTGAGGTTTCCGAATTCTGATTTGAAAACCTACAAAAAGCGCCCTGCGCTTGTGGTGCAAGCGGATGGTTTGGCTACAGGCCTGCCGCAAAGAATAATTGCCTTAATCACCTCTAATACGGGCCGTGTGGGTGCCACTCGCGTTCACTTTCAGCAGCAAAGCAATGAAGGCCAGACCATGGGGCTGCGTACAGATTCCGTTGTCGTAACCGACAATCTCGCAACGGTTCTGGATCGCGAGATAGACAAAACCATAGGCCATTGCCCAGCCATGCCTGCGGTGGATGCTGCGTTGAAGCAAACGCTAGGGTTGATGTAAATGGCCACCAAAAAAGAACTACTCGCACAAGAGGTCGCCAAGGCCGTCGGCGCAGGCAAGGCCGTTGCGCTGGAAACCGTGGACTTCAACGATCCGAACCGTCCCAAGACTTGTCTGGAGGTGGACTTCCCGATCCTGCCCGTCAATCAGGTGGCGATCATTGAAGGCAACGCGGGCAAGCCGATCTACCAGATGTCGAAGTGGTGGGCGCGGCGTCGCTCAAGTGTATTCCGTTCCATGCTGATCGCGGCTGCCACCAAGGCCCCGGAAGACAAATCACATGCCGCCAAGCTGGTGTGGGACAACTACTACGCCAACCACCAGAAGAAAGGCGCGTTCAAGCACCTGAAGGTGGCCGACATCTTCATGGGCGGCGGCACCACGCTGGTGGAAGGCTCACGCCTCGGTATGCAGATGATCGGCAACGACCTCAATCCGGTCGCATGGTTCGTGGTCAAGCAGGAACTGGCGAATGTCGATCTGGAAGAAGTGAAGCGCCTGCTCGCCGACATCGAGGCCGAGGTCAAGCCGCAGATCATGCCGTATTACTACTGCGACGGCCCGAACGGCGAGAAAGGCATCTGGACGCATCTTCCGACCAAGAAGGTGATGCCCACCGACTTCGATCCGCTGACGATCCCGCGTGACGAACGCAAGGACTATCGCTACGAGGGTCCGGAAATCATCTACACCTTCTGGGTCAAGCACGGACCCTGTCAGGTGACTGGATGCGGGCACCGCACGCCGATCATGACCAGCCCCGTGATGGCGGTGAAAACGCTCACCGTAAAGCACTGGGAGCACACTTGTAGCAAGTGCGGGTGCGAGTTTCATGTCGAGGAAGACGTAGCGCGCATGGCCCCGGATGCGCCCTTGTACGTGGCACCGGATGAATACCCGTTCTCCGTGCTCGACCGCAAGAAGGGCGTGATCTGCCCAAATTGCGGCCATAGCGCCATGGTCAATCTCGGCAAGGGCAAGAACAAGAAAGTCGAATTGAGCTTGCTTGTGCATCCGCAATGGTTGGCGGGCAGCCCGAAACAGGATGCGAATGGGCAACCCTACGGGGGGGCGGTGCAAGACGACGCCGCATCGTCCGCGCGCTGGAATCAGGAGCGTGCTTCGAAAATTCGCCTACTCGAGGTGCGAGGCGAACTGCCCGATGAAGTGACTTGTCCGGAAACCAAGGTCACTTTCAAGTCTGGCATTGGGACTATAGCGAAGAAGTCGGCCTTCGCATGCGCCTCGTGCGGCACAGTTCAGGACGTGCTTACCTCGATGACGGGTAATGGGGGCAAGGCGCCGATGGCGGCCTATGCGGTGCAGGCCGTTTCCCCGAAACTGAAGGCCGCTGGAGCCAGTTATGGCGGGCGATACTTTTCGGCTTTATCTGATTCTCGGCAGTTGGATCTTGCTGCCAAGGAATGGGAGGCGCGTAAGCACACCGATCTCGATGCCTACTGGCCGAAGACAGAGGTCCCTGAAGGGTTCAAGACCACCTATCAAAAAATCCCGCAGCACGGATACGCACTGTTCGCGGATATGTTTAACCCGCGACAGATGCTTGTTCTAACCCAATTGCTGAAAGCAATTCTTGAAGTTTCGCCATCGATATATCGATGGGAAACGCGAGAGTATGTTTTGGCTGCGTTTCAGCAATATTTGAGAAATCAGACGATGCTGTGCTTTTGGAATCCGCAGCGCGACACCATCGAGCCGCATTTCTCCAACAACAACTATTACCCGAAAAATACCCCGGTAGAAAATTGTGTGTTCGGCAACCTGGGACGCGGCAATTGGAGCTCCTGCGCTGAAGGGCTCGTTGAATCAGCAGAGTGGGCCGCCGACCCGTGGGAGCTGGTATCCAACGAACGCATCGCGGCAGACCAGCCTGCTCTAAAGGACAGAGTATCTGGTAAAAGCGAGAAAGTGCGCCCAGGCGATAAGCTCCTTGGGGGCACGGTTCGCTGGGGTTCTTCGACAGAACTCGATGATGTCGACACCGCATCCATCGACTTGGTCATTACCGACCCGCCATTCGGAAATAATGTGCAGTACGCGGAGCTCGCCGACTTCTTTCACGTCTGGTTGAGAATCGCTCTGAAAGACAAGTATCCACAGCTAAAGCTCGAGCTAACCCCAAAGTCTTTAGAGGCTGTAGATAATCCCGTTCGGAATCCAGAAAACCCGCAAGCCTACTACCAACAGCTCCTCACTGCTGTATGGCGCGAATGCGCAAGGATTATGAAGCCGGGCGGCATCCTGGCATTCACTTTTCATCATAGCCAAGACGAACCTTGGGTTTCCGTACTAGAAAGTCTGTTTGACGCGGGCTTTTATCTCGAAGCGGCTTATCCAATTAGAAGCGACGAAACCAAAGGTGAAGGCAGCAAGCCGGGAACATTTGGGTCGCAGCAAATTGAGTACGACATTGTGCACGTCTGCCGCAAGCGCACCGAAGAGCCCAAGCCGGTGAGCTGGGGCCGGATGCGCCGCGAAGTGATGGCCGACGTGCGCCAGTTGCAGGCCATGGTGGAAAACCACGCCAAGGAGGGTCTGCCCGCCGCCGACCTCCAGGTCATCCGGCGCGGCAAGGCGCTGGAATACTTCTCGCGCCACTACGGCAAGGTGTATGTGGACGAAGGCCGCACTATCTCCGTGCGCGATGCGCTGGTCGGTATCAATCAGCTCATCGACGAAGACGCTGACAAGGGCAAGGAAGCGCCACCGGTCAACGCCGAGCCGATGACGCGCCAGTTCCTGCGCACCTTCGGCACCGTCAATGAACTGAAGCGCGATCAGTTGCAGAAGTTCCTGAAAGGTTCGATCACCACGCCGGACGAGTTCGTGCAACGCGGCTGGTGCGCGGAGAAGAACAAGGTCTTCACCCGCACCGATCCGCTCGATTTCGCACGCGAGTGGTCGGGCAAGCACCGTCGCCGCCTGACCTCTGATCTGGATCAGGCGCTGGTGCTGATCGGCGCGTGCTTCGACGGCAGCGGCATCAATGCCTCGGACACGCTGAAGAACGAAAACTTCAAGCCGCACGTCGCGCTGAAACCGCTGCTGGAATGGCTGCACCGCAATGGCCCGGACCAAGCCACCCGCAATGCGGCCTCGCGCGCGACGACGATCTACAACGCATGGGTGGCGACCCAGGCGATCAAGCCCACGCAGGGCTCGTTGTTCGAGGAGTATGAGCTATGAGTCCATTCACTGACGCAGCGCTTGAATCCATGCTGATCGATCTCGAGTCCGATCGCGTCGAGCGCAAGGAGTCGTTCAAGGGCAATGCGCCGCAAACGGTGCGCGAAGCGGTGTGCGCCTTTGCCAATGATTTGGCGGGTCATGGCCTGCCCGGCGTGGTGTTCATCGGCGCGAAGGACGATGGCACGCCAGCGGGGCTGGAGGTCACGGATGAACTCCTGCGCCAGCTCGCGGACATCAAATCCGACGGCAATATCGCGCCGCCGCCGACCCTGTTGGTGGAGAAACGCTGCTTGAATGGGCATGACCTGGCGGTCGTGACGGTGTGGCCATGCGATACGCCGCCGGTACGATTCAAGGGACGTATTCATGTGCGCTGGGGGCCGCGACGTGGCCTGGCGAGCGCGCAGGACGAGCGCATTCTGAATGAGCGCCGCCGCCATCGCGACCGCCCCTTCGACGTGCAGCCGCTGCCGGATGCCACGCTGGATGACCTGGATCACTTGCGATTCGAGCAGGAGTACCTGCCATCGGTGGTGGCGCGGGATGTGCTGGCGGCCAACGAGCGCAGCCATGAGCAACGGCTCGCCGCCACCAAGATGATCGCAGGCGAGGCGGACACCAGACCCACGGTGCTGGGGGTGCTGGTGGTCGGAAAATCCCCGGCGGACTGGCTGCCAGGCGCGTATACGCAGTTTCTTAGACTCGCGGGCGACGATCTGACCGCACCGATCCTGGATGAAGAAGCGATCTTCGGCACGATCACCGACCAGATTCGCCGTCTGGAGGAAAAGCTCGAAACACATAACCTGCGCGGCGTGCAATTCGCCGATTTGGACAGGGAATCACGAGTCGAAGAATATTCGCTGGATGCCTTGCGCCAGTTGGTGCGCAATGCCTTCATGCACCGCAGTTTCGAGGCGACGAACGCGCCGGTGCGGGTGTACTGGTTCGACGACCGCATCGAAATCCACAATCCCGGCGGCCCCTTTGGCAGCGTCACACCGGAAAACTTCGGTCAGCCGGGCGTCACCGATTACCGCAACCCAAATCTTGCGGAGGCGCTGCGCGCCCTGGGTTTTGTCCAACGCTTTGGCGCCGGGATCGCGATTGCCCGCAAGGCACTGGGCAAACGTTTGCGGTTCGAGGTGCAGCCCGGATTTGTCGCCGCCATCATCGCCAGGGGGCGTGTATGAACAGCATTGCGTTTTTCAACAACAAGGGTGGCGTGGGAAAAACCTCCTTGGTTTATCACACGGCGTACATGTTTGCGGAGCAAGGGTATCGAGCTCTGGCGGTTGATCTCGATCCGCAATCGAACTTGTCCATCATGGCCCTGGATGAGGAACGGTTGGAGGCGCTGTGGCCCGATGGCGATCACCCTGAAACGCTATTCGGTGCGGTGCATCCTCTGTTCGGAGGCACGGGCGATGTGAAGCCAGCCCATATCGAGCCGCTGTCAGATGCGCTGGGGTTGCTTGTCGGCGATTTGGCCCTGTCCCGGATCGAAGACGATTTGTCGACCGAGTGGCCACGCTGTCTGGAAGGCAGGGAGCGCGCTTTTCGCGTCACCACGGCCTTCTGGCGGGTCATTAAAGAAGCTGCGGAGCGCCATCATGCCGATACGGTGTTGATCGATGTCGGCCCCAATCTGGGGGCGATCAACCGCGCGGCACTGGTCGCGTCAAGCCATGTTGTAGTGCCCGTGGCGCCTGATCTCTTCTCCTTGCAGGGCTTGAAGAACCTTGGCCCCACCTTGCGTCAGTGGCGCGATACGTGGCAGCAGGCACTTGTCAAGGCACCAGCCTCGATTGGCGCCGTTCCCGCAGGTCGGATGTCTCCCACTGGTTATGTCCTGATGCAGCACGCCGAGCGCTTGGGTCGTCCGACCAAAGCGTATGCGAAATGGCAACAACGACTGCCGCTGGCTTACCGGGAGAGCGTGCTCGGGGAAACGCTTGCGCAAACGGCACTCGGGCCCGACCAGAATCAGATTCAGCGCATCAAGCACTATCGCAGCTTGATGCCGATGGCGATGGAAGCGCGCAAGCCGATGTTCACCTTGAAGCCATCCGACGGTGCAATTGGTGCGCATCAAGTCAACGTGCAGCAGTGTCAACAGGATTTCGAGCGGCTCTCCCTTGAATTGGCGCACCGCGCCGGGATAGTGAAAGGTGGCGGCGCATGAGGCAGATAACCGACACGGTATGGCAGCGGCGCGGCACCAGTTGGGTGTGGGACGAAGAAGCGCGCAACCAGATCTGCACGGCAAGCGAGGTATGGAGCCTGCGCCAGTTCCTCCAGGCGGCGGGTAATTGGCCGGAGGACCTGCCGAGCAACGGCAACGACACGCTCGTGGTCGCCGGCCTCGAAGGCAGTCTCGACCTGCTGACGCCGGTGGACGCTGAAACGTGGCTGGGCGACGTCATCAAGCCAGCGATCCTGTCCTTTCAGGATGCTTATGACGGACAAGCAGCGCTGATTTTCTGGCTGCCATCAGGCCGAGGCCGCATCAAATTTCATCCCGCCACCGACTCCATCGAATGGCATTGCGCGGCACCGCACGGCGAAAGCCTGCTCGCCTTCGGGCGCATCTTGTGGGGCGAGGCAAACGAGTATCCGCAAGAGATTCTGCTGCGCGAAGGCAGTAAGCCTGCCGGTCTGTTCCACCTGCGAATTACCTGAGGTCGGCGCGTGGAAGCAGAGGCTCAGTTTCAACC
>LNAP01006494.1_pt1 | contig 10058 bp, 10 predicted proteins | sample 602601 | NCBI WGS metagenome assembly LNAP01 (sample SAMN02440304, study PRJNA202911) | soil metagenome | biome: Subtropical and temperate rainforests or woodlands; isolation source: soil samples (1 kg each in a 20% v/v slurry with milli Q water) were... ...
GTGGGATCTTTGATATGCATCAGAGCAATTTTCCCTTTCCGGGTGTGTTTTTGCCTGAAAGCAGCATTACCTCGCAGAACAGTGGGGACTACGAGGCGTATCGAAAACAGAACGATATCTCCCCGCCACCTGGGGTGCTAAAACAGCAGATTTCGAAGCTCACCTCGGATGGTGGTTACGAGGAGCAGCCGCCAGAGCCACAACGCCCATATCCGTCTTCGTATGTTAATGGTAATACTATTGCTCCGTGCCACGATACGCGTAGACAAGGCGAACAGAAGCAACATAAGCATCAACAGCAACATCAGAATGTACACGGAAATCGGCAAGTTTACGCATCTCGCCAATCTGATCCAAGAGATTTCGAAGCAGACAGAGACCAGCACGATCGCCCATTGCCGGATCATTTTCCTCGTGCCTCACCACGCTCCCACCAACAAGGTGCCTATGATCATACACAGCTGACCGAAGCCAGTACAGACAGTGCCGGCCACGTGTGGCACCATACGCACACCAAAAGGGTGCAAAAAGATCGGATTTCGGCTCCCCGCGCACCTGCACACGTCCCCGTGTTGAACCTCCACCTCGCCTCGGAGCAAACCACATCGTCTCAGACATTGTCTATCCAGGTGCCGGAAACATCTAGTCCGGTGTCACCACGACCTCCAGAGGCGGGTTATAGTGATCTGGGAGAGATGCTCAAGCATTTGGCATCGACGAATATAGCGCTAACCCAAGCATTGCGTCCAGTGCTGGCTCCGCAAGCGACGGGTTCTATGGTACCCTTCACATCTCGCAGCGCCCCCGCGACATCTCAGCCCAACATGGAGCACAGAGGACGACGCAATACTTTTCGTGCGGACGCATTGACGGAGGCGACAACTGGTATCACGGACACCACCACCTCTAACACCGTCCCCAGACTTGTCGAAAATCACCACGCTGAGCGCCCTGCTTGGAATGACCACACTAACGATGCTCCACTGGCTTTACAAACCGCACGCTCTGCGCCTCAGGGCCGGCCGCAGAGCCGTGCCAGCACCTCTTCTACAGGTGGTCGGAACAGCCGAGGCAGCGCGCGCCGGCGCAACCAGAGTGACCCACGTACAGCACCCGCGCCCAAACCAGTGTTACAAGATTACATTGACCTGTTAGCGCAGCAGTTTGCCGCGCGGCCGCTCTGCCAAACGCCTTATTTTACGCACTTCACCTCCAACCCAGCGAGCGCGGGCAATAATGATCCTCGAGAGATCTCTCACTATCTCCACCAGCAAGCCAGTGCACACCAAAATCACAATATTTTCGCCGCGTTGGACCAAGAACGCAGCTTTTTACATCCTTACTTAAATAGTCACACGTCCGCTTCCACCCCTCAACATGTCCCACAGGCTTCTGATCTGTCCCGAATGCACCCCTTTTCGGCACCTGCTTCCCCCACCAGGAAGCAAAAAGGCGGCATTATTCTGCTCCGAAAGTCGCCCACTGAATTAGTCTACGAAGGGCCAACGTATGCCGCGCCAATTGAACGAAAAGAGAAAAACGCCATTTCTAAGGAACCTTCACCAAGAGTTGCCACATCTCCGGGCAAGAATCGGTCCACTAGTCCTCATTATGCCGCACCGATCGAACGAAAAGTGAAACCAATTGACTCCGCTGGCTTACCTTCACCAGGCAAAGGAGGTCCCAAGTTTGGACCCGGACGGGTGGTGACTCGTCCCAACACAGCCTCCGACGGGGTGTATAATAACATCCCGTTTGCTTCTGCACCTAGGGAGAAGGCTGCTGATGCGGTGGGTGCACCCTCATTGAATGTTAATATTGTCACCGCAGCACCGCCAAGTACTGTCCGACCCAGTACCACGGGAAGCTCTGGTAGGAACAAAGCAAGAATACTTGTGCCAGCGACCACACATACAACGTAAAATATTTTGTTTTGTAAAAACTTTTAAGCTTGTTGGTAAGTTAGCGTTTCTTTGATCAAAGTTAAGTGTTTAATAAATTAATAAATAGGCAACCAAGATTATTTTGAACGATGTTAGTACAAAGTATAAGAAGAAAGCAGGTCAGAAAGTGCGCGTGATCATAAACTACGCGGAATTCAACTCAGCGAGGTGGCGCTTGTACGCTCGATCAATATAAAACACATACTGGTCATTGATTTGCCGAAAATGGGCAATTTGCACGCGAATTGGCGCCTTGTGATAGCACATAATGACTATGGCGCGCCAAAAGGCACTTACACAGTTCAAAACAACACTATTATCAATAGTATATACGTCACCCCTAATTCAACCAAGTCTTAAGACTTGAAGCAATCGCCTTATACTGCTGGACCATTATGTGCCGTTCACCATACAAGCGAGTGTAAATCCGCTGCACTTCCAGCCCATGCTTGGTGGCGGCTTTCACGTAGTTGCTGATTTTTGTTCTGCCGTGAAGGGTGCCGCGATCTCCACTCTTTACCACTGCGCGGCAACACCGATCATACCAACTTACCATCCCGTAGTGCGCCTTGCCAGTATTTTCAGCATCGGCGCCTTCCAACTGCACGCTTACATCCAGCACGCGCTTCGCGATGCTCTGCAGTAGCCGCTCAAACCCATCCCCCTCTTCAACTATAGGGAACTCTAGCAATACATCCACAGTTACCCTGGCGCATTGGTTGGTGACAGTATGCACTTGTCCATATTTTTCCTCTGCAATCTCTTTTGCAAATCGAATCAACTTTTCAGCATATACGAACACAGGATCCTCTTCGCTTTGCGCGATGCGCGGCGCCTCTTCCTGAGCGACGTGCACGGCAAGGTGGCTGATTCCGGTGAGATAATCCGATATGCGTAGAACTACGCTACCGTACTCATGCGACACTCCAGGCAGGATGGATTTGTACTGTTCCAGCACCAGGCAGGTATCTACTACGTACTTGCGGCCGTCTCTTACACGCTGCATCTTCACGCACTCCATTAGGTTCACCAGATTGAGCGAAAACACGCTACTGACAAGCATCCATTTGTCTTCAATCTCCAACGACAGGCCACGCTGCAAATGCAAGCGCCATCGGACAAGCTGCTGTCTCGCTTGCGTCAGAAACGGCTGGGCTTTTGCAATACCCTTCTCAGTCCCCAGGCGCACGTAGGATCCGCCGATCAAGATGTTAATACTTGCGAAATCAAGATCTACCTTCGCATTCGAAATGCAAAACTTCCCTCTCTTTCGGAAATCCACGCCAGGCGTGGGCTCCCCGAACTGTACAGTTGCATAGGCGAGCAACTTCTTCGCCGCGGTGATGGCTTCGTCGTGCTGTCCGGATATTTGCAAACGATAGCACGACTCGCTGTGCTCCGCCACATACGTCATCACCTCATCAAAAGGCTTCACTTCGTTCTTCTTAGTGCCCGTGCATTCCGCCCTGTGCGCGTTGACCCAGTGCTGCTTCTGACACTCGCCACCGCAGTAGCGGACCATCTTACACGCCCCGCACTTGTCCATGCCCGGCTCTCTGCACCCTGGATTGGCGCAGCACTTGTCGATAGTGCATTTCAACGCATCGTACAACATCTTCCACTGTTCCATCCCTCCCACATCAAAGAACGCACTGGATGTGCACTCACCATCCTTGTCGCTCACAGAAGAGCGCTCGCCCAACCAAGCTTGCATGTCGTCAAAGTCAACGTTGTCAGCACTGCCGCGTTCTGACAAATAGCTCGAAAACAAAGTCTCAATCCATCCGGCAACTTTATGTGCGGAAGACGATTCCATTACTGCTTTGCCAGTGTAGCGCAACGAACGCCCACCGTTCATCTGGCTGAAGATGTTTTCGCCACCATACTTATGTTTAGCGTCCCATTTGTCAAAACGTTGGTGTAGGCGCAGAGTCGCGCACCGGATAAATTTGTACCAGTTCCAGTCAGTATTGTCCGGAAGTACGTGCAGCAACGCAGCCCGTTTACAGAATACAAAGAAATCCAACCAAACAATCCATGCCGTAGCATCTGGGCAATAGATACCGCGTAAAAAGCCCTCCTTGGAGTCGTCGTCAATTCTCATTCGATAGCAGTCAACTAACCATTCAACCTGATCTGTAGGACTTAGGTCCTTTGCCCAATGATTCATTTTCAAAGCTGGGCCTTTATCCGCATCTCTGAAAACTATTTCAAGATTCTTTGTCTGAATTTTAGCGCCATTTGGATACGCCGTGACTGCTACGACAGGCAATTTGAACATTACCGCATGCCTACCAGTTACTGGATCGGGAGGAGAAGACACTACTCCAACAGCTCCATTCAAACTTTCTGCAGACAACCCAATCAGCCTGACGGTGCATCCAACGAAGCTTTCGGTTGAGGACAACATCCAGATGTGACAAAAAGGCTGGTTCCCAAACAGCAAAAATCAAGTGCTTTACTTAAGGCAGAAAACAGGTCAGAGATAATAAATTACGCAGTATTTAACTCAGCAAGGTGGCGCTTGTACGCTCGATCAATATAAAACACATACTGGTCATTGATTTGTCGAAAATGGGCAATGTGCACGTGAATTGGCGCCTTGTGATAGCACATAATGGCGATGGCGCGCCCAATGGCCTCTCCAATCCACTCCGGCTCGTTGCCAAATACCCCACCACCGATGAAGGACAAAAACACATCGTTTTTGTAGGTCTGATTGGGGGCCGGAAAACAGTTTGTTTTTCTCTGTTCGGAGGTGCCAGCGTCGGTGATTGGAGGGCTGCGTAGGGCATTCAATACGCCGGCCCATAGCGTCGCTTCGTAGGCTGCATTCAGTACTAATCTGGCCAGAGAAGTCCAGTGCGCCGAGCTGATTCCCGAATAGGCGCAACTCACCGCAGAACAGTAGGCCTGGGTGACTGTTAATCCCTGCGATATGTCTACCACTTCAAAGCGATTTCGAAAGGTCACACCAACATCTGCATGCAAGCCTATCTTGACCCGGCTTAATAGTTCGTCGTAGTTTATAATAGATGGCGGGCTTTGCTTGGATCCTTCAATAACAGCACTGAGACGAGCAAGCGGTTCTGCCCCTTGGCTGAAGGTGTAACCGTTCTGGATGTTGAAGAAAGCTCCCTGGTTGTTGTTTAACGCAATTTCCAATGCGTCCAACGTGTTGATTTGTGAATCTTGTCGTTGTCCAAGTTGACTAGTATGTCCACAGGCTGTTGTTCCAGTTGCTGCCAGGGTTGATACTTCAACAAAGTAATTGCGAATGACTGTACCAGCCGCACAGGCCAGTGCACAAGCTGGTCCTTGGGTAGGATCCGTAGAATACCCAGTGACACCATGTTCCGGTGTGACTGTCCAGTTCGGAAACTCGAGGCAATTGAATTGACTTGCAGCCTGAAATACGGCTCCGGGATACTTGGCGTGCTCCAGCAGTACATCTCCTTGGACTACGTGGTCGTAACTAAAATGAACTGTGCTTGAAATGCTGGAGCTCAGAGCAGCTGTACCCGCTGTTCGAAGGTCATTGAGCGATGGTGTGGTAAACTTACCGACCTGATAAGTCTTGTCATTAGCTTTAGAATGCAGTAACCCCGCTTCAAAATCAACATCAAAATGGCTTTGAATAGATTCGTAGGAACCTTCTTCAAAGATACCGAACAAAGTTTTGAACCACGTGGCTCTGCCGTCACGTGACATTCTTGATAAAGTTCCCTTTAGACGAATGATAGCTGGCAACTCTTGCAGATAGTAATGGACGTCACTAAAGTGCTGACTGTGAAGTTGGGGGTGCTGAAAATACTCGAACCAAAAACACCTTGAATCCGGCACACCTCTGGTAGAGGGTTATTCCGTTACGAGTTCTGTATGTTTGTTGCACTCACAACATCGATAAATTTCCACAATCGATCGTTCTACTTCGTATTATTTCGTCTCATAGCTCAAAAGATTACGTTCATTGGCTTTATTGCTGTTTGTACATATTAAGAGACACAACAATAGCACTGCTGGAGCGGGGCATTTTGTGGTTAAATTCATCGCAAAACTCATTTACATTTCTGAACAAACAATAGAAACAATAAAATAGAAACAAATTCAATATCTCAATGAATATTTTTATGGCATCGTTAATGGATTTGAACTGTGATGGAACGGAATCCTGAGCACGCGACAAGAAAATGACAAAAGTTTTGGGGGAATGCCGGACTCGAAGCATTTTTGCTCCAAGCACCGGCCCATTAAAGGATCGATAATTGTTGGCTCTAACTTGAACCAATTTTTCTGCTCGATCGAGTTAGTAGCCTGAAGTCATAAAGTCAAACTGCATTTTATAAATGTTAGATTGCGAAAATCCATGATGTGCGTATGGATTGATGTGCATGAGAATGGCTGAGTGGAAAGCCAAATCAACGTTGATGTGATTGTACAGTACAGAGCCACAAGTTTCGCCTTTCGATAATATCGTGAGCATAGAGTTTTTTTTACTTTACACTAAACATTACGAAATAGGACCCTTTGGAATGGTTGATGTGATCGGGCCCTTGGAGGTCATAAAAGGGATGCCTTTGTACGTCGCAATACCACTGTCGCTGACCACAAAGTCACCCGATACTTTGGTGTACGCTTTGGTGGCACGGTTTCCGGGTTCTTCTGGTTTGATTACATGTCCTTCGAAGCTGACTAATTCACCTGCTGGCACACCCGCAGGAGGTATGAGAGGCTCCACCTGAACATATAAACAAACGAATAGAAGATAAGCACTATAATTATGTAGGGAGGGAGCAATAAATACATCGCAGTATCGTAAGAGAACATATTTTATCAGCTTATTGTTACTGCGACACGGGATAGCTTTCATACAATACCCATCTATTTCGAATTGTCATCCATACCTTGCCATCGGCCTTGTTGCTGGAACACAACAGCATACCCTGTGAGTTAATCCCCTTAAATGATCTAGGCTTAAGGTTGCACAAAACGACCACGTCGCGATTGCGTAGGTACTCAGCTGTGCAGAACTCAACCAGACCACTAACGATGGTTCGAGGTCCGGCCGGTTCGCCAAGGTCTACCTTCTCTACGTAGAGAGAGTCAGCTTCGGGATGCTTTCCGATTTCTAATATCTTTCCAACACGGATTTCAAGAGCTTCGATGGAGTCTCCGCTTGACTTTGCAACAACAGGAGCGACAGCGGTCCCAGCAGGAATGCAGAAGGAACGAGTTTGTTTGAGTAACTTAGCAGACGTAATAGCTCTCATGCCACCAGTGGCAAAAGAACGAGACACAGTTGCAATAGAAAGAAACATTAATAGAGACGGAATCAGACTCAGCAACATAGACACACCAAAATTCTGATCGCTCTTTGCTTTCATCCTACCCAATACCGTACGGGAAAGTTTTTCTTTTTGGATCGTTTACTTGAGCCTTTAACTGACGCTTTTATAACCCGACAATCCTGAGTCGCATCGAAGCGGCGAGAAACTTCCATTTATTTCAACCAAGAAGATGGCAGAGAAAGAAGAGTCCAAGCCACGTTTTCCTACAGATATCCAGGGAAAGATTGATACTGCTGTTGACTACAAGAATAAAGGCAATGAGTTCTTCAAAATGGGTTTGTTCAAGAAAGCCATTGTAAATTACTCGATGGCGCTGGCTTTCACCAAGGGTCTGCCGGGTAGAAAGCAGGGACTGGAAGGAGTGAGTCAGATGGCAATGAATGAGTCAAAAGGCTCGGAAGAACAGATCTCCCCCGAGCAGGATGCAGCTGTTGGGGAGCTTGACGTTGTGATCAAAACCAACATTGCCACGTGCCATATGAAGCTAAATGATCCCGTTAAATCCTTGGAAGTGATTAGAGATGCTCTTTCAATCAACCCCAATGCTTGGAAAACATTGTTGCGCAAGGCAGAAGCAACGTTGGTGATAAACGACCCCGAGAAGGCTGTGAAGATCCTAGCCGAAGCTTCCACCCACGCTCCGGACGAATCTGCCCAAACTGCAATTCTCAAAGTGAAAGAGAAAGCCCTGAAGGTAAGCAAGCAACAAGAAGCAAAGCAGCGGAAGGCGTTTGGTAATATTTTTGAAAAGGCGAATGCTTTGGACGAGTCAAAGTAAACTTGATCTTTTTGACAACCTAACCATTACAGTCACGTGAAGTAATTACAAGCAAGACTCTATGTAATCTTTCGTTCGCTTTTTAGTTCCATCAAATCACAAATCAAAAATTTACCTTCCAATTTCCACGAACGTATTTTCGCCAAATCGCGCTATCTATCACTCAGAATTCACGTTAAAAGATGCGAGTACACACTAATTCCCTCGTTCATTTTTCTACGATGTACGAGTATTAAAAATACACATAGAATCATACATTAGTTGCAGGTGACAGAATCTGTGTATCGTACATTGTAGGGCATGTTGTGTGTACAAAAGGAAGACAAATATACCACAACACTACATTTCCACCACTATTCAACACTTTCCCCCTCCCATTTTTAAATCCACCAAACTCACAACCGCAAGAAATAAAATATATTTCACCAAAAAAGACCAAATACCACATTCGTTATCCTTACACACAAACATTCTAATTTCAACTCGATGTGTGATGTTATTTGGCCACGTCGGAGAAGGAGCTGGAAAGTCCCTTGCTATCCAGGCCGTGCTCTGAGATGGTCATGGACTCACTTACCTGTACCAAGCAAAGAAGATCAACATGAAGGTTATGAAGGACGCAAATGATGAAACCAAAACAAATGGGCGAATCTCATATAAGGTGACTTGCAATTGAAATTGGACAGCAAGCAACATAACACATGATACACAGGACAAAGGAGAAAAAGTGCACGTACCAGGAATCGCACGGTGCCAATGAGCACTTCCACACCAGCACTCAGCACATGAGAGGAACTTTCTTGGTGAGGGCCACTCAATCTGTGTGAAATGAGAAAGGAGAAAGAACAAGAAGAAAACATGATTTTAAACGTGAAGTGCATGGACTAAACATAGAATAAACATCTAAGAGTCTGCAGTAACATCATGTATAGCGCTTGGCACAGAATCATCGAATGCACAAAAAAGAATTTTGTAAAAAATTGTAAAAAAAAAAGAAAAACTTTGTACACACCTGAACCAGGTGCCATTGGTGCTGGGCTTGTCGGCGGTGCCGTCGCAAATGAAAAATTGCCCCGTGGCGGAATCGAACTCTATACGCGCATGTTCCGAGCTGATCGCTGTGTCCACGTTCATCACGCGCTCCTCTCCATTCTCCATCTCGATCTAGGAAATAGAAATGTATCAGATGGCATGATTCTTCTGGGAAGGTTGCGTTTTGGATAGATTTAACACAACCACACGCAACCGCAATGAGAAATTGTACCATAACAAAAACGTGAAAAAAAAACAACTGTTACCTTCATCAGCAATGGAATGGTGTTGGTAGCTTTGCGTCCCATCATCGCGCCTTCCTTGTCCACAATGAACGAATGACCTGACAGAAAAAAATGCACAAACAGAGCATTTGGGTAAAAAAAAAAAACGAAAAAAAAACGAAAATCGTGACTGCTATTATTACCGCACCGTATTTGCAAAATACAACCTCGTCACAACTATATTTGCAATCAGAAACCACAATATATAAGTAATCAACGTAATATACCTTGCAACGGAGAACCATCGGGCGCGCAGCAGGTGAGGGTACAGCGACGTGCTGTATAGCGCTGGAAGCCGCCTTTGGCATCACCACCTGGCATCAAAAAATAATGTTGCGAAAAATTATAAAACAAAAAATTGCCACTAAACCGTCGAGAATGATGCATATTTGTGACTCGCAACAACTTCAAAAAAAACACAACAGAAGAAAGAAGAAAGAAGAAAGAAGAAAGAAGAAAGAAGAACAACAAAACAAGAAAGAAACACAAGTGTTTTCCTCACCTGTGTGGGCGTGGGTCATCGGCGTAGTCATTTTGGCGTCGGCATCAAAATCCGCGTCGGGTTCGTAGTGCAGGGCGTTCACGTCGTGTGCCGAAGCCGTGCGCATCGTTGTGAGCTTAGGAGCTGTTTATCACAATATGGTTGTGAACAGAGAAGATTAATCAATGTTGT
>LNAP01007744.1_pt1 | contig 10058 bp, 10 predicted proteins | sample 602601 | NCBI WGS metagenome assembly LNAP01 (sample SAMN02440304, study PRJNA202911) | soil metagenome | biome: Subtropical and temperate rainforests or woodlands; isolation source: soil samples (1 kg each in a 20% v/v slurry with milli Q water) were... ...
TGGCCGAGTCCCGCCTGTCCTGACCGGCAGTTGTGCGTCGATTCTGCCACCGTAATGTAAGCGTCCAGTCAAGTCATCTACCGATCCAGCTATCAGCACGAGGATGACTGCTTGCCGCCCATGCCGTAAGGTTCGCTACCAAAATCGCCACAGCCTTCCAGTGGTGGTAATACAGCAAGGAGAGCGAACAATGAACATCTTCAAATCATCAGTTCAAAACGTAGCTGCGGCCATAGGCCTCATCGCAGCAGTGACAGTCGGTGGATGCGTGATGATCCCTTACGACACGCCGGAATCAAAAGCCCAAATCCAGCGCGATCTGAAAATTGCACCATCGGATATTCAAGCCGTGTCGGAAACGAACTGGTGCTTGTTCCCATATGGAAGCGAAGGCAGCTGCAGAGCCACTCAAGGCCTGGGAGTGTTGACCAGCAAAGGCCTGATCCTCAGCCTCTACAACAACCACACCTACACTGAAACCGCACGCATCCTCCCAGAACAAGTGCAGTGCGTGAAGACAGTTGGTGGTCGCACTGGAGTCGAACCGTTCGTTGTATTCACCAAAGACCGAGCGATCATGCTCGCCGTCATTACGCCGGGTGGGCAAATGAATGCGCCTGTGAAAGTCAGTTTCTTTGATTATCTGACGAAGCCAGGGCAGCACGTCTTCACTGGGACGGATGGCGGATATGTGCGCAAGTCGGGTCGACAGCAAACCGTAGGCGGAATGGTGTCAGGCACTGCCGTCCCGTGGCATACAACACTCGACGTAACCGAGGTTTTTAACCCTTGCCCGCAGGTTACAGATTAACGAGGAGTGGTGCGTTCCCTCGCAAGCGGTACGCGCATGCCGAAGCCCGTAGGTGTGAAGGATGAATGCCCGAAGGGCCGAGACGCCCCGGCGGCTCGGCTCGCGACAGCCGCCCTTGAAGAGGCACACCTTGAAACAGTCAGTACAGGGCTTTTAGCATCCGTTCAAGCGTTTGATATCCCCAAGTCGACAGCAGCGCTACCCATTGACAATAATTGGTGCGGGAACCAGATCCGACCCTGGGCGTTGGGTCGCAAGAACTGGCTCTTTACAGGGTCGCTACGAGCGTTGCTGGGCTCGTTGAAGCATCCGCTGATCTTGGTCGATTGGTCTCGAATTGATGCCCCTGGTTGCGCTTTTTTGTTGAGAGCCGCAATCCCGCTGGCAGGTCGTTCGTTTCCTATTTATGAAAGTGTTCATGAGCGGGAAGGTTGCCCCAGGTATCAAAGTCGCCTGATTTTGCTGCCTGATGGCTGTATCCCAATCTTGGTAACTGATGCAGGCTTCCGGCGGCCATGGATGAAGGCAGTAGTCGCGCAAGGTTGGTATTACGTGGCGCGCATACGTAACCGTGAGCTTTATCGTCGCGAAGAAAGTGAGTGGTTACCCGTGAAGAATTTGTATGCTCTGGCCACCTCTTCGCCCAAGTCGCTGGGTCGAGTTGAGATGACCCGCAGCGCGCCTCACTTCATTGATTTGTACTGCGTTCGCCACTCTGCCAAGGGCCGTAAACATCAACGAGTCACTGGATCAATCGCCAAAAGCAAGCTCAGCCGGCAGTCCGCCAGTCCGCCAGTCGTGAGCGAGAGCCGTGGTTGCTGGCAAGCAATCTGAAGCAAAGCGAGTGGAATTCAGCAAAAATCGTGGCAATTTATAAGCCGGCGTATGCAGATCGAAGAAGGCTTCCGAGATGTGAAAAGTGAGCACTTGGGGCTGGGTTTGAATCTGCATCGAAGCAGGTGCCCAAAGCGAATAGAGGTGCTGCTGTTGATTGCTGCACTCGCCAACTATCTCCTCTTTTTAACCGGGCTTCAGGCGCGAGAACGTGATTTGGAACGACGCTATCAAAGCAACAGCCTCAAGGTGAAACGTGTACTTTCATTGTGGCGGCTAGGCATGGAATATTGGCGCAGTTGTACAGATTTTGGTGGGCGAGAAGGCTTGGAAGTGTTGGAGAAAGCCCTGCGTGATGAGGTGCGCCATCAGGCGCAGAGCCTGGAGTAGATTTGTGGGGATCCCTCAGGGACGGATCTGTTTTCTAAACGTCGGCGTCTGGCCGATGCTGTTGAAAAAGTAGCGCCCCTATCTGGCCTGCGGTGCTGCGGTTGTAGCAGACGCTGACCATACTGGAGCCCTGAACCCGCGTAGCCTTGATCGACATCTGTACAAGGCCCGCAACCTGGTGGTGCGCTTTTTCCTGAAGTTGAAGCAGTTCCGCCGGATAGCGACACGACACGATCGGCAGGCAAGGAATTCCCCGTCGATGTTATCTCTTGTTTCTCCTGTCATATGGCTGGCCTGAATGAGCCCCCGCAGCACGATCCGATTTTTCATAAAATCCGAAACTGGTCGCTCATTGGCCTGCCCCCAACGACTAAACCTTGCCTTTCCACGGTACCAGCTTGCGTTCCAGCCAGCGCATGCCTAGGTCGAACAGCAGTGCCATGGCTCCAATTACCAGAATGCCCATGATCACCACGTCGGTGGCCATGAACTTGGAAGCTGTCAGCACCATAAATCCCAAGCCGGCGGTGGCGGCAACCATTTCAGCGGCAACCAGAGTGGTCCATCCAAAGCCGATGGCGATGCGCATTCCCGTTAACACTTCAGGCAGTGCCGCCGGCATAATCACATGCTTGAGTACCTGAGCGCGGCTCGCCCCCATGGAATACGCGGCGTGAATCTGTTCGATGGCCACAGACTTCACACCGGCCCGCGCACTCAGCGCCAGCGGAGCGAACATGGCGAGATAGATCAGTAAAATTTTCGAGCCTTCACCGATGCCCATCCAGATCACCACCAATGGCAGATAAGCCAGCGGCGGCAGTGGACGATAAAACTCAACCAGCGGATCGAAGATGCCGCGAGCCACGCGATTGACGCCCATCAGGATGCCGACCGGAATGGCGGTCAGCACCGCCAGCACAAACGCACCAAACACCCGCAAGGCGCTCCAGCCAATGTGCGTGAGCAAAGTGGCATCGGCAAAACCTTCCTGGAATACATCCACCAATTGCGCCCACACCGCCTGTGGCGAAGGTAAAAACAACGGTTTGATCCAGCCTCCGTTGGTGGCGACGTACCATGTGCCGAACACCACGCAGAGGGTCGCTAGGCTCAATGTCAGGCTCGAGCCGTTACCAGGCGCGCCGTATTGCTCGCCAGGCCGGGCAGGTGCCGCGCGACGCAGCTCGCTCCAGGTGTGCATGACTGCGCGGCGTTGTTTTTCGTCGAACAGGCTCATGCGGCCACCTCATCACCATGAATTATGCTCAGGATCTGCTCGCGCAGCGCAATGAAGTCAGGGCTGGACTTGACTGATCGAGCATCGCGACAGGCGAGAAATCGCTTGCCGAAGTCCACCGGGAATTCGTGGGTGATACGGCCGGGACGCGGCGACATAATGATCAGGCGGGTCGCCATGAACAGAGCTTCCTCGACATCGTGCGTGATGAAAAACATCATTTTTTGCGTGCTGTGCCAGATGTCGAGAATCAACTCCTGTAAGCGCTCGCGCGTCAGCGCGTCGAGTGCGCCCAGCGGCTCGTCAAGCAGCAACATTTGTGGATCGTTGGTCAGCGCACGAGCGATTCCGACCCGTTGTTGCATGCCTCCTGACAGCTGATAGATCGCGTGTCCGCTAAAATCTGCCAGCCCGGTCAGCTCAAGAAAATACATGGCCCGCTGTTCACGTTCGGTCTTGGACATGCCACGCAACTTCAGGCCAAAGGCAACGTTGTCGAGTACGTTGAGCCATGGAAGCAACGCATGCTTCTGGAACACCACCCCACGCTCGGCGCCGGGGCCGCAGACCTGATCGCGCAACTCTGCACCTCTGCCGAATTTTTCCGGCACTTGCCCTTGAAAGTCGCCCAGCGTGATCAGGCCGCTGCTGGGCTGGATGAACCCCGCCATCAAATTCAGCAGCGTGGTTTTGCCACAGCCTGATGCGCCTAGCGCAACGACAAAGTCGCCGGCGGCAATGTCTAGGTTAACGCCGGCCAGGGCGCTGACCTGTTGGCCTTTCTGCTGCCCAGGATAGAGCACCGAGACATCGTGGATCTTGAGGCTCAGGGTCATGATGGTTCCTCATATCGGGTTCGGCATCGGGCGATCACTGACTGATCGGCCCGTGCAGGTTTTGCTCCGGATTACTCGGCGGCTTGAACGAAGTCGGGAGTGATGGCGACGCTGTAGTCCGGCAGTACGGCCGACACTTTTTTCTGCGCCTTGAGGAACTCCGCCGTTGCTGCCAGCGCCTTGGCTGCTCCGCCGTCTTTGCCGTTGCCCAGCCACTTGTTGCTGGCCTGTTCGGACGCCAGCGGAAACTGATACAGCGCCAGCACCGGCGGAACTTCGTCTGGCTTGGCGCCAGACTGTTTGGCGATATTGATCACTTGCGGCGAGCTGGCGGTCCAGGTGTCCGGCGCCTTTACGTAATCGCCAGTGCTGGACTGCAGCACTTTGGTGAACGAGGTCATACCGTCCTTGTTTTTGGCCGCGAATTTTTTGTCGACAACAATGCCGTCGAAGGTGGCTTTGCCCCAGTTGGTCAGATCGCCCGAGGTCAGTAATACGTGACCACTTTGTTTCAAACGACCCAGCGCCGGGTCCCAGATGAAGGCTGCGTCGATGTCGCCACGCTCCCACGCCGCCGGAATGTCCGAGGGTTGCAGGTTGATGACCTTGACCTTACCGGTTAGGCCGAACTGCTCAAGGGCAAACAAGGCATGAAAATGCGTCGTGGACACGAAGGGTACCGCCAAGGTTTTACCCGCCAGGTCCTGCGGCGCGACGATGCCACTGCCATTACGCACTACCAGCGCTTCAGCGCTGGCGATGTTGTCGAGAATCCAGAACAACTGCGCATCGACGCCACGGCTGACCGCTGCGGCGATCGGGCTGCTGCCGGCCACGCCGATCTGCACGTCACCTGAGGCCATCGCCAGCATCACATCGCCGCCGCTATCGAAGTTGCGCCACTGGATATCCCAGCCGGTGGCTTTCTCGAATTCTTTCTCGGCTATAGCGTTTTTCCACGGCGCAAACATGCTCTGCACGCCGATGGTCACAGTTTGGGCATGAGCGGTGGCAGCGAGGCCGATAGTCAGCGGCAACAGGAGTGAGTGGCGAATCCATTTATGCAGAGGTTTAAGCATGGTGGAACTCCAGAGTGGGACGACAGGTTTGAAGTCCATGCGATCTTAGTGCCGGCTCGAAACTTGCTTTAGATCCAGTTGCTACAGCCTTTAGTGCCAGCGGGTTTCAGCCCGTCATGGGATAAGGCCTATAGCATTTTCGGTGCGTCATAAGGGGGCGTCGATGCGGGAGTCCGGACCATGTTGGAGCGTTATTTACATCCGTTCGAAGCGGGGCGGGGCTTGCAGGAACAATTGCGCGAGCGGCTTCTCAACGCGATCCTTGACGGCGCGATGCCGCCCAGCGAGGCAATGCCGTCATCGCGCAAGCTCAGCGAACTTCTGAAGATATCTCGCAACACCGTGGTTCTCGTTTACGAGCACTTGGTGCAGGACGGTTACCTGATCCCATCCGACCGGCGGGGTTACTTTATCAACGAGAAATTCCTGCATCAGCAACTGAACGTCAGTCTGCGTGCTTCCAGTCAAAAACTCTTCGACCGGCCGGATCATGCGCCGGACTGGGGGCGCCGAATGCAAACCGAATCGGCGCAGATGCGCGCGATCATCAAACCACGCAATTGGCGTGAGTACCGTTACCCTTTTATCTATGGGCAGGTTGAAGCCGATGAGCAAACTGCGGTGCGCTGGCGTGACTGCGCGCGCATCGCGGCCATGGGGGCGCACATGCGTTGCTGGGTCGACGATCAGGTGACGCTGGATGATCCGTTGTTAGTGGAACAGATCATCGCGCGTGTGTTGCCCAAACGCGGAATAAAAGCCGGACCGGAAGAGATTCTGGTGACCATTGGCACACAAAATTCGCTGTACATGCTCGCGCAGTTGCTGGGGCGACCGGGGCTGATCATGGGCCTGGAAGATCCGGGCTACGTCGACGCTCGCAATATTTTCGGCTTGAGTGGTTGTGACTTAAGGCCCTTGCGCATCGACGGCCAAGGTCTGGTGGTGGACAAGCAACTCGATGGCTGTGACATGTTGTTTTGCACGCCCAGCCATCAATCGCCCACGGGCGTGACAATGCCGGTGTATCGCCGTATGGAATTGCTGGCCAGCGCCCGAGAGCGGGATTTCCTGGTGATCGAAGACGATTACGAAAGCGAGCAGAACTACCTGGGAAGCAACCATCCGGCGTTGAAGAGTTTCGATGACAGCGGTCGTGTGATCTACCTTGGTAGCCTGACCAAAAACTTGCTGCCTGGGCTGCGTCTGGGATTTATTGCGGCAGATCCCGAACTGATTCATGAGTTGCGGGCGTTGCGGCGTTATATCTATCGTCATCCCCCCTCCAACAATCAGCGCACGCTGGCGCTGTTTCTGTCGATGGGGCACTACGACGCCCATGCTCGCCGCCAGCGTGACCGATTGGCCCGTAAATGGCGGTTGATCAGCCGTGCATTGGCCAAGCATTTACCGGATTGCCACACCAGCGGAATGGCCGGTGGCTCGTCTCTATGGGTGACCGGCACACCGGAACTGGATGCATGGAGGTTGCAACGATTGGTGGCCAAGCGTGGTGTATTGATCGAACCGGGAGATATTCATTTTCTGGGCAGTGAGCGCCCGCAATACCATTTCAGGCTAGGGTTTGGGGCGATCGCAGAGGAGCTGATCGAGCCGGGGATTGTTGCCCTGGGAGAGGCTTGGCGAGAGATGCAAGGCCAGTTGCAGGCTGAGCCTGCCACGAGTATGTAGATGCCGCCGAAAGGCTGCGATTGTCCGTCAAACGGATCGCCGCCTTTGGCCGTTACGCAGAGTTGAGTGCTCGATCAGGCGTTATAGATTTTCCTGACCCAGCGTGGTCTTGAGGATATCGATCATGGCATCCACATGCTGGCGCTCAGCTACCAATGCCGGGGCGAAAATGATCGCGTCCCCGGTGGTTTTTACGTGCAGACCTGCTTCATACAAGGCTCGCTGCACACGGTTTCCTTTCGCTCCCGGTGTTTCTCCCGGCGTCAGTTGAATACCGCTGAGCAAGCCGTAACCACGGAGGTCGCTGACCTGCGGCAGACCGCGCAACCCACTCACACACTCAAGGAAGTATGGCGACAGCTTCTCGCCCTTGGCGAACAGGTCTTCATCGCGGTAGATGTCCAGCGAAGCCAGCGCTGCCGCACACGCCACGGGATGTCCCGAGTAAGTGTAACCGTGGAAAAATTCTGGCCCAGCGCCTTTGCTGGCGCCGACGACGGTGTCGAAGATTGCCTGATCCACCGCCACCGCCCCCATTGGAACCGCCCCGTTGGTCAGCGCCTTGGCCATAGTGATGATATCGGGCTTCACGTTGAAGCTCTGCGCGGCGAACGCCTTACCCGTTCGACCGATTCCCGTAATGACCTCGTCGAACACCAGCAGAATGCCATGCGTGTCGCAGATGTCCCGCAGACGCTTCAGGTAACCGGCGGGTGGCACGTAAACGCCAATGGAGCCGGCAATCGGCTCGACGAAACAGGCCGCGATGCTGTCGGCTCCGTGGGTGGCGATGATCCGTTCCAGATCGCTGGCCAGGTCAGTGTCGCTGTTCGGCTCGCCCAGTTGAAAACGCTGTTCTTGCTGCCAGGTGTGGCGCATGTGGCTGACGTGAGGCAGTCCGCCTGCCGCGAAGGTCTGCCGGTTACGCATCATTCCGGACAGCGCCACGCCACCAAAGTTGACGCCGTGATACGCCCACTCACGCGACACAAAACGTGTGCGCTGCCCCTCTCCGCGAGCGCGATGATAGGCCAGGGCAATCTTCATCGCGCTGTCCACTGACTCGGAACCGGAGTTGGTGAAGAACAGCTTGTTCAGACCTTCAGGCAGCAATTCGCTCAGTCGCTCGGCCAGTTCGAACGAAAGCGGCGAACCGCGCTGAAAATGAGGGGTGAAGTCCAGGGTCATCAATTGCCTCGACACGGCCTCGGCGATTTCCGAACGTCCGTGGCCCGCAGCGCTGCAAAACAGGCCTGAACTGCCGTCCAGCAGTTCGCGTCCGTCAGCGGTCCAGTAGCTCAGTCCCTTAGCCCGAACAAACAGCTGTGGAGCACGCTGAAACTCACGATTGTCGGTGAAAGGCATCCATTGATGATCAAGGTTCGTTGTCATGGGTTCATTCCTGAAGGTGGACACGGTAAAGGTCGATGGTCATCAGCCTAGCCATGCACCTCTTCGAGCCTTAGAGCCAGATGGGGGATTCTATGGAGCCAGGTTTTGCCCAACGTTCTGGCTCCATAAAAATAGCTGTCTGGATCTAAAGTGAGTCCCGGCGCTTGAATAGAGTGGCACCCTACTATTAGGGAGGCCGACAGTGAGTCCTGAACTGAGTTTTGTCCTGAGCGCCCTGTGTGTACTGGTTGCGGCGATTATTCGCGGCCTGACCGGATTCGGCTTTGCCGCCATCGCGGTCGTTGGTCTGGCAATGCTCGGCCCTCTGAATCAGGCTGTACCGCTGGTGCTGTGTCTAGAAGTCTTGTCGAGCCTGATGCTCTTGCGCGGGGCCTTGCCACAAACCGATTACCCACAACTCAAGCGCCTGTTGATGGCCGCCGCTTGCGGTGTGCCCTGCGGCATCTGGTTGCTGACTGGGATGAACAGCGACGGGTTGACCATCGGCGTCTATTTGCTCATCGGGCTACTGGCGTTGCTCGGACTGGTGCGGGTCACGCTGCCGATGGGCAAAGGGCAAGTGGGCGGCTGGGTGGTTGGCGCCAGTAGCGGCGCCTTGATCGCGGCATTTTCTATCGGCGGCCCGCTGGTTGTTGCCTGGCTCAGTCATGTTGGGCTGAAGGCCCTGGCATTGCGTGCCACCCTGATTCTGTTCTTTTTTGTCGTGGACCTGGTGGCGATTTCGGGGCTGGGACTGGCCGGAGCGATCCCGAATCAGACATTGACTCATGCTCTGTACCTGGTGCCTGCCTTGCTGGTGGGGTTGTGGATCGGTCAACAGTTGTTCATCTACATACGTGCCGAAACGGCGGCGCGTTTTACTCAATGGCTGTTGCTGGCGCTGGCAGGCTTCGGCTTGCTCGGTCATGCATGGTCCTGAATCGAAGGAAGTCCTGATGACCCCGACACTCTTTATCACTGGTGCCACGTCCGGTTTCGGCGAAGCGTGTGCTCGACGATTTGCCGCAGCAGGCTGGTCGCTGATTCTGACCGGTCGCCGCGAGGAGCGTCTGCACTCATTGGCGGATGAACTCTCGGCGCAGACTGACGTGTTGCCGCTGGTGGTGGATGTGCGTGACCGACTGGCCATGCAAGAAGCCATTCTTAGTCTACCCCCCAGGTTCAGCACGCTTCGCGGACTGATCAACAACGCTGGATTGGCGCTCGGCACCTCGCCAGCGCAGGACTGTAACCTGGACGATTGGGACACCATGGTCGATACCAACATAAAAGGCCTGATGTACACGACCCGTCTGCTACTACCACGGTTGATTGCCCATGGCGCGGGTGCCAGCATTGTCAATCTGGGTTCAATCGCCGGCAACTGGCCGTATCCCGGCAGCCACGTATACGGCGCCAGCAAGGCGTTTGTCCGTCAGTTCTCGCTCAGCTTGCGTTGCGATCTGCAAGGCACCGGCGTCCGCGTGACCAACCTCGAGCCGGGTCTATGCGAGAGCGAATTCTCTCTGGTGCGCTTCTCGGGTGATCAGTCGAAATACGATGCGGTTTATGCGGGAGCCAATCCGATCCAGCCAACGGATATCGCAGAGACGATCTTCTGGGTCTTCAACCAGCCTGCCCACATCAACATCAATAGCCTGGAATTGATGCCTATCACCCAATCTTGGAACAACTTTGCGATCACACGGGGCTCAGCCAATGGTGTGTAAATATGGATCAACGAAGCTAAGTGCGGCGGTTATCGGATTCTTGCCTTCTGCTGC
>LNAP01006496.1_pt1 | contig 10057 bp, 8 predicted proteins | sample 602601 | NCBI WGS metagenome assembly LNAP01 (sample SAMN02440304, study PRJNA202911) | soil metagenome | biome: Subtropical and temperate rainforests or woodlands; isolation source: soil samples (1 kg each in a 20% v/v slurry with milli Q water) were... ...
AGAGCCTGAGTGCGCAAATTGTGTGGAACACCTGGGAGCTGGGATTGTGGGAACAGCAGCAGGGATTCCAGACACACACGCACTTCCTCAGTCTTAATGAGATAGATATCCTAGCAGGTAATAATGATATCACTTGTGCGTTGCTGCATTCTACTAAACGTTGCTCTTCTAAATTGTCACGGTCGCAACTATGGCGTGTCTGTTTCATTTTTCACGAGCCTGCACCATCATTCCACATTCCCTGATTTTATGTGCTCATTCTCATATAATAATAGGTTTCAGCAAGAGAGGCATGATGTTTGCGCGTAAATTTAGCAGCAAAAAGACTTCTGCATTGCTGGACCGCATCGATGCCACGTAAGTACTTCAACAATTCTATGTTGCGTTTTGAAAATGCATCATTGCATGAAACTGTTGCTTGAGCTTAGTACGATGCTATGCACCTCAGTTCTTGTACAAATTATTTTCATTTTCGTAATCGCCCGACCACTGTGACTAACGATTATTTTATTTTTCGTTCCAACGCAGTTTTCTCCATGATGGAGACGGTACGGACGAGAATCTAGCTGGTAGCCACTGGCCGGGGTTTTTCAAAGTAGACACCACCACCCCAGGCAAAGAATGGGTCGCCAAGCACCGCGCAAACAACAAGCTCAAGAACATCAACAATGCAGGTAATTTATGACATTCCTTGCATTTGCGGAGCGCAGGTGCAGCAGTACCTGCGTCTGAATATTAGCTATGAGAAACAAGAACAAACTTTGCAAATTTTCTTTTAAACAATTGATCCATGTTTTGCGCCTTTTTTTTCATCAGCCAAGAATGCGAATAAGCAGCCTGGAAAGACAATGAAAGGTTCGAAGATAGCGTGATTTATGATTGCCTGCGAAGCAACCATGCATGCGTTGGTAGCTGATGCACCTTTTCTATACTTCGCTAGCGTTATTGAATAGATTAGTCGATATTATGTAAAAACTGCATATTGTTTCAGAACATGATACTTTAGCTCCTACGCGCACATCTTTCGACGAATGAATTTATATTATTTGAGATGAAAGCGAGAGATTGTACGTACGTTTTGACGCTACCTTTGTTCGAATCACGATGCAAGTGCAGTGGCTGGGAGAACACCGCAGATTCGGAATTAGATTCTTTGGCCACTGGCACACAGAAAGATCAATAGTTTGTCGTAGGAATGTCGTCAGCACGTTATGGAATAGTCTCACGGTATGGTGCGGTCAATGCCGAAGAAAATAATGCACAAGCAACATCTCCGCCAGCTCCACTTTTCAACAGGGATGCGGAAATCTTAATTGCATGTAAATGCGTGCGGATGTTCGGATTTGGGTTCTTATCAGTCATGCTGGCTCTTTACTTAAGCGAACTTACATTCACAGCTGAGAAAATTGGACTGATGTTCACGTTGACTCTGCTCGGAGATGCGGTGATTAGTCTTGGAATCACAACGCATGCGGATGTGTTTGGCCGGAGGAAAATGCTTATCATTGGTGCGTTATTAGCTATCCTAACTACCGTTGTGTTTATCACCGAGTCGAACTTTTGGATCCTGACGATCGCTGCGGTGATTGGAGTCATCACCCCATCTGGCAACGAGATTGGTCCGTTCATGGCCATCGAGCTATCGTCTCTGTCGCAGGTCACCGCCGATGCCTCTCGCACCCACCTGATGGCCTGGTACACACTGGCTGGCTGCTTGTCTTCAGCAGTTGGCGCTTTGCTGTGTGGCTTTACGCTGTACTTCTGCCAAACCGCAGATCCCGCGCTGGCCCAACTCACATCCTATCGCCTGGTTTTGATCATGTATCTGGGCACACAGATCCTTCTGAGCGCGCTGTTCATCAACCTCAGCGAGAAAATCGAAGTACCACCAGCAGTGGAAGCCAAAGTAGGTGACATGAGCAACCCCGTGAGTGTGTTCCTGGGATTACACAAGTCCAAGCTATTGGTGTTAAAGCTGTCCGCATTGTTTATGTTGGACTCCTTCGCCGGCAGCTTTGTCTTGCAAACCATCATCTCTGCGTGGTTTCACCACACCTACGGCACGAGTCCCGAGAAGCTTGGTGCCTTGGTGTTTGTGTGCAATATTGTGGCCGGCGTGAGTGCCTTGTTTGCTGCGTCGCTCGCGGACAAGATTGGACTGATCAATACCATGGTGGTGACGCACGTGCCCAGCAACATTCTCCTCATCCTGGTGCCTCTCATGCCCAACGAGACATCGGCCATTGTGGTATTGTGTCTGCGGTATTCCATCTCGCAGATGGACGTACCTACACGCAACGCGTATGTGCAAGGGGTGGTGGACCCCGACGAGCGAAGTGCAGCCAACGGCATCACCAACGTTGTGCGCAGTATCGGCGCCGCCACGGGTCCCTTTCTGGCGGGTCTGCTGTATAATTCAGCGTACTATACGAACTTTCCCTGGTATATTGCGGGTGGTTTGAAGATTGTGTATGACTTGTTGTTGCTGTACAGCATGCAGCAGGTGCGGCCTGTGGAGGAGATTGAGAAAGCGCACTTGGAAAAAGAAGAGCTCCAGAGACTCACCAGCACATATACCAACTCAACTGCGTCCTCATTGCAAGGAAGAGACAGTGAAGAGACGCTAGATAACGCGGTGTAAATATGAAGAAAGTAGGGAAGAAATTTTGAAGTTTATTGCTGGTGTGTACATAATTATTCCCAACTGGGTGGTGTCATGAAACTGGTGCTTATCGTGAGAATAACGCCAGTTATTTTTGACCATGATTTTGATAACGATTCGTACACTGTTTTTCGCTGTTGGTTTATAAATATGTTCAAATCTTAACTAGCCAATTGCAAATCCAAATAATCGTCTTCTTAAATCGGGTCAAATAATACAACATATGATAACTTCATAAAAACTTATAATTTCATATACGTAGTTACTGTAGCACAGAGCTTTTTCACTCAAAGACTTCCCTTGGCCAGTGCGGCAGCGATCTGTTCTTCGGTGGCCCTCCACAATGCTTCTCGGAGTTCTCCCCTAGCATCCGTCGCACTGCTGCTGCAGCTGGCCAGGTTGCAGTTGTCCAGATAGGCACCGCGATACTAAGAGTGCATATAATAAGTTTTGCAAAAGAATATTATCAAATTGGCCATTCAAGAAGTGATTCATATGTGAATGCAGCAACACTTCCACCCCACAACAACAAGGGAAACATATATGCAATTAAAAATGAATAAGAATATGTGAATAAAAATCAAAATGAAAATTAGGTCGTAACTTACAATTTCCAGTCCCACATTGGGAGCCACGCAGGCATACACGGTGGTGGCCGCCCCCTGAGGAATAGTCTTACTGGAGACCAAACAGCCGAATAGACGGTTCAGACAACTGGCTCTGTACCCGGGAGGTAGACAACATGTGGAACATAGGAAGTCAGCAATGCAACAGCAGAAGATACAACAAAAGAATGGCACTTTACTTACTTCCACAGGTTGGTGCGAATGACGCCAGGATGCAAGGAGACTGCGGTAGCCCTCGTAGCACCTCCTTCGGAACCACTGTTGTTATTACCATCAGTCGCAGTTTTTAAACGATCCGCCAGTGCCTTGGCAAAGAGAATGTTGGCTTGCTTCGACTGTCCATATGCCTCCCACCCGCTGTAACGCCGGCCTGATATTCAAAAGCGATAACGATTTAGGTACCAACAACAAAAGGAACAACACACAGAACAGCGAAGTGGCGTATATAGCATCATAAGCAGAGCACAACAAGTTTTACCTTTCGTGTAGTGCAAATCTTGGATATTGACTGAGCCAAAAGTATGTGCTGTGGAGCTAACCACAACCACTCGTCCGGCGGTGTTGGGCGTGGTGAGAAGCTTTTCTTGCAGAAGCTGGGTCAGATAGAAGTGGCCAAAGTGATTGACACCGATCTGTCTCTCGAAGCCATCGTCCGTGAATTCTTTGTTGGGCAGAGCCATGATGCCAGCATTCAACACCAGGAAGTCAAGTCTGGACTCAGTGGCCAGAAAATCCGTCGCAAAAGCTTTAATACTCGCAAGCGAGTTAAGATCCAACTTCTTCACAATTACGTTCGCAGTATCGGCTTTATAACCACCATACCCGTTGTGGGTAAACTCATACTGTACAGCTTTTTCACCCGCATCGATAGAACGCGAGCAAAGGATCACCCGAGCCCCCGCGTATGCAAGGGCTTTGGCCGTTTCTAATCCAATACCACTGTTACCACCAGTAACGATGGCTGTCTTGTCTGCCAGATACTTGCCCTCCCCGAAGGTATCGATGACCTATTGAAAAGCAGTTGAAGTATAGTAATGGATCACAAGACAAATTGGAAGCTAGGAATGTGTTTATGAAGCTCATTACCTGCTTTGCAGTGGACCGTGATCCCAATTTATCTGTCTTGCTTTGCTGTTGAGTGCTCATGCTCACTGTACCTGTGAATATGTTGGCCAAGAATCCAAGAACTCTCAAAGTGTCTCGTTACAAAGGTAGTTTCGTGCGTAAAAGATGGACTTTGCGTTCGACGAATCGGTCCTCCGAGCGCTCAGATTGGAGATCCACTTTTCCAAATCCTTTGTTGACCTTTGTTGTAGTCCATTCCTTGGTCGTTCGATTTCAAAGATCTTGTGCCCACATGCTTGCTTTAAATCAAACGTTCGACGAGACCCGCTCAATTAAGGTAGAACTATAACTGATTGAGAGTGTATTTAAACAGCCCGCTCACTTTCCAACCAAATTCTCTTTATATAGGTGCTCGTTGTCCCCATCGGCAACAATAGTCTCTTTAACGATCATTTTCAAGTGGTATCAAACCTGCGGGATGTTCCATTCTACGAGCTCAATCGTCCTCCAGCTGCAAGCAATGCCAACTCAGCTTTCAAGTACTTCAATTGGAACGATGGCAACCTGCTTTTCGATTTTCTTCGTTATGATCGGGTGTTAATCGGGCCTGGAGATCTAAACAACTTCCAGGTAGCTTTAAAATTTAAGTGAAGCATTTATAACTCATCTGATATCTGATTTGCGGCATAACATTCTATTTTATTACTTCTAAACGACATCTCCCCCAACTTTCGATTTGATTAACAGAGTTCTAAACGTGTGTTGATGATCATGGGTCTAATCAATTACCCTGAATTAGGTGCCACTGCAGACAGCATCGAAGAAGAGCTCGAGTACTTTGCCAGGTAATCATTTAGCAATTATCTTATCAGAATTTCTGGTTCGTAGTATTTGGAGTCGTACATTACGTTCTTCTTCAAATACACATTCGACAAACAGTATGACCCACTTCTATTATCATGTCACCTAACCAAACCAGGCGCCATCCGAACATCTTATTGCGCCGCATTTTCGTGTTCAACTATTCCTTCGACGACCCCCAAGCCCACAGCAACGTGGCTCCTCTTTACACTCGTATTAAAGACCCCGCCAGCCTGGTGATCTTCCCTCCCGATGGCACCTGCGGCAGCAACAATAACATCAACAGCGAAGTCATCGAATACGAAGATGCGATCAACAACGCCTCGCACAGCATGGTGGACGTGCACTTGCAAGAAGTCATGTCCCACGCAGCCTTACACATTGTACTGGCCCTGGAGACTCAAGTGAAAACATGCGAGGAAAGCCGTGTGAGGAATATGCTCCCGGAGGGGTTGCCCATGAGCACATTGTTCGACGAACTGGACAATGAGCCCAGCCCGCGCGAAGGGCTAGTTACCAACACTACAGCCAGTGGTGGGGTACTGAGCAACTACGCGAACAGCAACAAGTCGCTTGTATCACGAAAAGCGGCGCCGAATATGTACAAAAAGAAGCCCTCGGGGCGCATACACAAGTGGATGGGGGACCTGTGCATGCAGGCGTGCACCCCACGGGATGCTTACGAACATTATGTAAACAGTATTGCCGAATGCAAGGCACTAGGCGAGCAATTGTGGTTGGCAGGGGCGTTGGATGGGTTCGCCAGTAGTATCATTTTGCTATTGCATATGCACGCAAATGTCGAAGAAATATGCAGCAAAGAGTTTAAAAGCATGCTAACCAGCAGCAACAGCGGCAGCTCTGGTGGCATGGGTGTGAACACCATCACGGATAATAGTAACAACAACACAACAGAGAGTGTGATTGAAAAGGCATATCGGCTAGTGGAGGACCGTATGAATGACGCCATTTCCATCTACAGCAGCAGCATCGTGTATTGCGCACTAGAAGTCGAATGCATTCTTCGTGTCGCGAGTTTGTTCGAAACCAGCACCGTGCATCCTAACAAGTGAGTGTGCAATATGTGTTACTCATTGCTGAACTTTTTTCTTTTCTCGCATACTATTTAATAATCCCCATAGCCAGTGTACGCAGAATAACACACATATTATTGTGTTTTTTATTCTCTATTCTCTACCATTTCTTATAATAGGGAGCTGAAGGTGCTGGAGTACGTACTGCGTGCTGTGGCGGTGCCGGGCTTCAACGCACAGCAACAAATTGAGGTAAAATTGGCAGTATGTATTGTATTTGATAATAAAAATTTCACGCATGTTTAGATTTCTAATTGCTTCATGCCGTTATTCCACCTTCCTTCGTCTGTGCTAAGCACTACTCACGATGTGCTATTTTATGCTTCATATCATAGGTAACCCTCGAGGGTGGGTTGCGCTGTCACCGGATGGGGCTGTGGCGAAAATATGCTCTTTTTCTGTACATCGCCGCCTTGCAGAGCGCCGACAACGAGAGCTACGGTGTCGCCCATGCATTGGTGAGTTCTTTTTTGTTTTGGTTTTATATTCTGTTGACTTGTTTGTGTTTTACTGCTCCATATGCGGCTTAGTGTGGGGAAATAGTTATATGACTGTCACACTTCTCACATCGCCTTCATATGATCAATTACTTTACTTATTGTTTATTTACTGACTTTTATGTTTTTGTATACATTTAATAGATCCGCTATGCCTGCAGTGAATATGGTATTCACAACCACACTACCTCAGCTGGGGAGCAACTTAGCCCTCTCCAGGCCACGTCTGCCCCAAATAGCTGCAACATCGGATGTGTCCGTCCTACTGCTATTACTATGAGCAATAATAGCAATCAAAACACTACTGCTACTACCTTTGCTAATGCTATTGGTGGTGGGACTGGCAATGTATGCAATTTTGGTAATAGTACTGCTGCGGATGGTGATATGAATGGCAACAGTAGTTCTACCACTGCCGCTACAGCTCCTGCTACTACAGTTTCTAATAGTAATAGTAACGGAGTGTGGTCAGGGCTGCGCACCTCTTTATTCTCTACTGCGGCGCTGATTGCGGACGAGCACGGTGACCCTCTGGCCGCCACGCAGTAAGCACACATTGTACTTTTTATTTACGATTGTTCTTTTTTTTAGTTCTTTTCGTGCGTGTATTCGGTGTACGTTGCCTTCTCACACATACGGTAGAAGTTTTACTGCATATAGTGCCTGATTATTGAAGTTTCATATATCTGCAGGTACCTCGTGTCGCTGATGCAGCTGATTCAGGAGGGTGAACACACGCACTGTGCAACACGCAGAAACTGGCTTAACATGTCGTCCCACCAGCTGTTCCGCGAAGAATCGAACACCACCACCACTGCTAACTACAGCAATGCTAACACCAACAGTGGCAATAATAACACAACCACTGCCGCTACCACTACGAATACGTCCAAAGTAAGGTGGGAAAACGATCAATTTACACCCAACACGACCACGCCTAGTACTCCTGTACCCACAGCTCCCTCCGCGGCTACCGATGCATCGCCGGTGCCGCGTCGCAGTAAATCTGCCGTCGATTATGAGTATAACTATAACAACAACGCCAACAATGGTAATAATGGTAATAACGGTAATAACTATACTGATGAGTACACGCCACCTCCTGCGGGTAACCGTCCAGCTAGTTATAGTCTATCCCAGCAGGTAAATAAGAGTAATAACATCTCACCCATGGTGTCCCGACGACTCGACGGTGGCATCAGCACAGATGATTTTGCGGACAACAACAATAACAACCTGAACAGTGAGAAACAGAGAAATATGCGTCGTTTGGCCGTGCCAGCCTTATCCGAGCGACTAAATGCACTGTCGCATCTGACTCACGCCATGGCCGCGCCGCGCCCTAAGAATATCAATAACATGCAGAACACTTATAATGTGAACAGCAACACAAACAAACCGGGTGAATTTCTCATTGATCGCTTTTTGCGCACGTTGTCGACGCAACCAGACAGCGGGATGAGTGTGAATTACGCCAACTACGCGAACAATGCTGCGTTAACCAGCGCGTTGGCTGGAAATAATGCAATTAGTAGTAGTACCAGTGAGCTGTACAGTGCAGCGATTGCAGCTGATACGCTTGAAGCCATGGCACAATTAGTGTCTTCCAGCAGGTTTGAAATGCTTTTTCTTATTTTTGCTATGCACCTTCTGAAATAATGCTTCACTCGAAGGCAATTGATACCGATAGTGTCAAGTATGTATCTTCTATATTGATTTACAAACTCATTTTCTACCTCGTGGTGTATGTTTTTATTCTGTATTTCCTTACTTTGTTACCAAATTCAACAGATATCCCTTGGAGGTGCAGGAGGAAATACACGGGCTTTTCGCTCGCCTGAGCAAGTCGATCGTCCCCAGCACAACCTTGCCACTACCGCTGTCCATGTACCACATACGTCCCCTTGTGCTCACTGGCAGGGCCAAGCCTATTGTGGTGCAGTGCCAGGCACTGACTGCCGCGCGCCGCAACTGGCAATTGTACAAGGACAAGGCTACTGCAAATGGCATAGATGGTGTTCTTACTAGTACTGGTGCTACTTTTGCAGCAGACAATACTAGTAGCAGTTTGTTTTATGATCCCTTCGCCGCCAAGCGTCAGAAGGCTCACAATCTAGCCCAGCAGCATACCTTGCTGTACTCTATTCACACTCCTAGTACACTCGTCGTTACCTTTAGCAACCCACTGTCTATCCCCGTCTTATTAAACGCTGTGTTCCCTGTGCTAAGCGGCGTGGAGCACACTGTATACCCGATCAGTGTGCAGATCCCGCCTAATGCCGAACAGTACACCATCGAATTAGTGTTTACCGCGAAGAGCATGGGTACATTGGTGGTACAGGGAGTGCAGTTTGTGATCAACAATGCTACTCATCTGCTGAGAGTGGACAAGGAGGGGAACTATGCTGATCCCACCAGGTAATTGTTTTTGATGTTTTTGATGTTTATGTGGAAGAAATGGTTATTAGCGGAAGTAATGATAACTGTTATTACATACCCAACCATGAATATTTTCTTATTTGTTTCCGATCTTTTCCTTTACTCCTACAAATGTTTTAGGTCCGGCCCTGTCCCTAAGCGCATCGCCAACGAGGCTGTACATCACTTCCGGCAAATCCATGGCGAGTAATTGACCGCCGATTCTCTCGGCTCCACTGACCAGTATTGCCGCGCCGAGCAACAGCAAAACGGCCTCGCTGATGGCGAAGAATCGCTGCCACGAAATGAACTGTCGACTGCTGTGCAGCAGGGCAATGGTCAGTACCGACAGCACCAGTCCCATTGCTCCGCCAATGGCGAACAAGCCGAGTTGCGGCCCTCGTAACTGAGCACCGGCGCCATAGAGAAACACCACCGTTTCACTGCCTTCTCGGCTGACGGCAAGCATGGCTAGCAGCAACAGGCCTGCACCGCCTTGCCGGGCCAGGTGGCTATCGGCGTGTCGCTGCAAATCGTGCTTGAGGGTGCGCCCGTGGCGATGCATCCAGCCGACCATTTGCACGATCAGCAGGCTGGCCACCAGCGCGAGTGCGGCCTGGAACCACTCGCTGGCTGAACCGCTCATCGCCTCACCGGCAAACAGAATCAACACTGCCAGCAGGCCCGAGAGCATCAACCCCAGCACGACGCCTGCCCACAAGTATTTCGCCAGTCGATCAACCTGAGGCTGCTGGCTGACCCAGGCCTGGAGAATGCCGATCACCAGCAGCGCCTCGACGCTTTCGCGCCAGACAATGAACAATGATTGATTCA
>LNAP01006498.1_pt1 | contig 10055 bp, 14 predicted proteins | sample 602601 | NCBI WGS metagenome assembly LNAP01 (sample SAMN02440304, study PRJNA202911) | soil metagenome | biome: Subtropical and temperate rainforests or woodlands; isolation source: soil samples (1 kg each in a 20% v/v slurry with milli Q water) were... ...
AGCAGTGTTTATGCACTCTTTGCATCGTGGAGTATTTCCACATTGGGTTGAACGAGTTCGCGATTCTTAAGATCGTCTCCTCGATACAATCGCTGGGTCGCTTAAGCTAGGCTGGGTGTTATGTAGACGAGATCACAAACAGCAGCCGAGTGTATGTGGCCTGGTGAGTATAGCCGCACCGCTTCCAAACGCTAAGTATAAAGCGCATTAAAGGGCCGAGTACCGGCGCCTGCAGCAATACGACAAAAAAGGAGTGTGTATGGCTCTGCCACACAAAACCATCTCTTGCCTGAGAAGTTTTTTGGGCAAGGGGTGGGGCAGATAGGAGAAGAGCGAGTCATAGCCGCGATACAATTTCATTATTTTCACCATCGCTGTGTAGTTATTGTCCTGCGTGTATAGTATGTAACGACATAGTAACATATTGTTTATGATGCTTACTTATTTTCTTCATCGCATTCCATTTGTAGGATGGTGGCGTGATCCCGGCGCGATCGCTCAGCAGGGCCATTAATTCAACTTTAACTGTCTATTGATGCATCCACGGATGCATAATAACCGCATATACACCGAGGGGTTGCTATTGTGTATTTTGCAGGACGTTTCACTTTGATAATAACAAAGCAGACTGTGTGTACCTTGAACAATCTTTCAACACTGGTTGTTTTTATTCCCAGGATCCCACTTTCATGTGCTCACTTCAAAACAGAAGTGGTCAAATAATGCAGAACTTTATTGATGCTAGTGACCAGTCTTCACATCTTGTGCATTATGTTTCTTTCAAAGCTTTCTTACTCTACTGCTTTGTCATTCGGAGCCCACAATTTGCGGCGGTTGGGGTATAAGATACGTTTCGCAAAGCCAGACGATGTGAAATTGATGGATGCATGCAACAGGGCTGTTCTACCCGAAAATTATTCAGCAGATTTTTATGAACAGCATATGAAGTGCTGGCCAGAGCTAACATTTGTTGCATTGACCGAAGATAACGAAATGGTGGCCATTTTGCTTCTATTTAGATCCATAGCTCATAATGATTTTACCATCTCCTACCACTGCACAGATAGGGTATTCTATGGGCAGGTTGGAAGAAATTAGCGCTACTCCTGTTCTGCCTGCTATGAAGTATGCGCTTGCACCAGAGTATTGTGGACATGTGGCTAGCATAGCGGTGCTGCCGCAGTACCGAGGGATGGGTGTTGCGCGACAGATGATGAACCGCCTGCATCACAATATGGCCCAGTACTACAATATGGACTGCGTCAATCTCTTTTGCAGAGTAAGTCAATATTAAATGTTTTTTAATTGTGTGGTATACACTTATTGGTGTTCGTACAACAATTTAACTGTTGGTCACGTTTCTCTTTTTACTACTCAGGCGTCCAACACGGACGCTCTGCGTTTATACCAGGAAAAGCTAAACTACCACATCGAACGTACCGTGTCGTCCTATTATATGGATAAAGAAGACGGCCATCTCCTTCTTCGTCGTGGCTTGCTGAAGCTATGGCAGGACACCCTGACCACTGAGCCGCATTTAGTAGGCGCGGACGAATTGCGCTTCGAAGCTGGCACCAAGAAGATCGCTACGAATTCAGTAACGGCCAGCAGGGAAACACAAACAAGCACTAGCACATTTTTAATTGATGCGAGTGTGATAAGTGATACGAATATGGAGTTGACAAAATCACGATCGTCATAGTCGGACACGTATGGAAAAGTAGACTGGTTTATGGTCCACAGTTTACGTGTGCCGATGCACAATAAGTTTAGATATTACTTCTTGGCTTAGCATTTGACAACCAGTAGGTTTATACAGTGGTTAATTTAATTTTCGAGACGTTTTAATGCTTCGAAGTTCGGACCACACTACCGCGTGATGGCTACACTTCTACTGTCCTGCAACACTTTTACGGTTTCAACACCAAGACGTCAAACTAAACGAGTCATAACCGACAGAATTGCCACTTAAAGACTGCAACTATGTTCTCGTTTGTGCTAACTATAGTATGTGCTGTGCTAGCGCTCCGTGTAGCCTCTGAGGTGGACCGCACCATGCGATTGTTCTGGCAGCCAAACAATGCTGGGCTGTTCTCTCAGTTCCTGCAGTTGAAACTCATGGTCGAACAGACGACGCAACTCGGTGTCGAGTTGGTTGTTTTGCCAACCACAAGCCCTCACTATGGTTCCGCAAAGATTCAAATGTGTGAAATTTTCGTTTTGCCGCGCGGGGTGACTTGCACTGCGCCGCCTCGAAATTTGCGATGCGAAAAGAATTTCAGAAAAGTCATGAACTCCACAAACCCCGAAGACGCCTGCTACAGCGGAACCATCTCCTTTAACTCCCACATTCGCGTTCGTAGTAGTATACTGAGGGCAGTCGACCTGCCGCACGAACTACAATTTACCGCAAAGTACCAGCTGTTTATGGACAAGTTCCACGATGCTTTACAGCAGAAGGCTTGCGCGCTTTCACCCCACAACTGCGAAAAAGAGCCACATTCATTCACTGTCGTGCACTGGCGGCGTGGCGACCAGCTGTCCGGTCGATGTGCGAAGAATGTCGACACTTCAGTCAACTGTGCCAATGCAACCAGCCTGGTTCAGCGAGTGAGGGAGCATAGTAAAGATCACATCGTGTACGTTGCGACCAACGAACCACAACATTCTCATCATCACAGCGAGCTCCACCGACACGGCTTTTTGACCTACGCTGACTTAGCGAGTCAGGACTCTACGTTAGCGGGCGCAGATGTGTTTCAGGTGCTTGCCGGAGAGGTTGGCCTGATGCTGCGCGCTGCGACATTTCTGGGGTGGGGTGTATCGGAGATAAACGACGTAGTAGAGCACGAGCGCAGAGCAGCGGGGCGCAGCAGCTGTGTGGGGCAAGAGGTGCCCACAGAGGCTGCGCAGCACAGCTGGTGCACCCTGCACATGCAGCGCATGCGACGCCTGTACCGGTAGCAACAGGGTGAAGCAGCAGCAACTCTCCTCCTTATATTGTGTGATGACAGACAAGTCTATACAGTTCAATCAAGGTTGCTTTTCTTAATTAAATGAATAGGCAAATTCACTATCTCTGTGGGTTACTCATACCGTACTCTACTAATAATGACACAGACAATATTTACAAAATAGTTTATTCGCGAAACGATTGCGTCAATCCCGCGTGCAGATTCGAACCAGAAGCTTCATTCAACGTTGCACTAAAACAGAAAAGGAATACATACAACGGCGTTAACTTCGTTTACTTACTGCTCCAGCTCATTGTCGGCCTCTTCGATCAAGGCATCTGCATTCTTGTCGCCGCGTGCCTGCTTGCGAAGCAATACCTGGCGCTTCTTATACCATTTCACAATCTTCGTCATTCCGTATATGCCGGGAATCACCACTGCAAGAGAAAAATGATGGAAAAGGCTTAGGCCCACTGTAAACAAACTGGCATCCGAAGAAAAAAAAATAACTTACTGACTCCACCGAGGACCATCATTCCAGTTCCATAGGAATCGGTGTTGGCAGCAAGGAGAACAGCGCCTGATATAAACAAAGTCTATAATGTGCGTTTTATAGAAAGAGAGAGAAAGGTGGAGAAAATAAGTGATTGGTTGAAACGAAGCAAGTGATTTCGTATGTGTCATACCAAGCCTCCAGCGAATAGAACAACGGCCATGCACATTGAAGCAAATCTTTTCATTTTCTTTTGTAATGAAGCTTGTTTCACCGCTATCGTTAATCTTGCAGATCCGCCGGAAGATGCTCTATCACTTGGACTTAACATTTTCGGTTCGTTGGTTACGTGAGATTGTTGCAATTCAAACATAGGACTAACAACTTCATCGTTATCCGCGGTGTGAACCGAAGCGCGAACTGGAGAATCCTCACCCCTCTCCAAATCGTTGGTAAATTTGTGGTACATGATTGCTTCTTTAAGGAGGATTTGTTGTGGGATTGGAGTTGATTGTTGGAGGGTCTGCATCGGACCAAAAACACACAGTTTTTGGTACGTGAAAATCTCCAAAAATGCACACAAAATATTTGTGTGCAAACCTGTACGCTAAATTTCTGAAAGCGTTGGTACTTAGTCGTAAATAAGCAGTCATCAAATACTTTAATTAATATTACCACATAGCTGCGAGGGTATCACACCATCTACCACGTCCCACTCCCACTTCCCATTGTGATCCCCTTCGCCTTCTGCGGATCCCAGCGATGCGAACAGAGACACCAACTCCGGGTGTTGCACTTGGCCTGGCAGGAGACTGCTGTTGCGCAGCTCAGAATGGAGAGCATATTGCACCTCCCAAGTGGTGCTGCTGCCCACCACACAGAGGTAGTCCCACAGATATTCTTTCGACTCAGCAGTCGGTGCGAAGTCCGATTCGTCGAAAATGCGTTTGAGCTCGGCCTCCTGACCAGCGCTGTCCTCACTCAGCGTTCGCGATACTGTGAGAGCAAACCAGTCACCGACAACAAGGAACAACCCTCTCTTCACCACAAAACCGCTCGAATCCTTTTTGATTAAACGAACTGTACATCCGTCGGCGCCATCGCTTCCCGGTAGCCTGTCCCAAATTTCCCGGTAGTCGTCTCCTGGTAGTACGCCGTCTTCTTCGAGTTGCAATGGGTCAGTGACAGTGCCTTGCAGCAGACGCATCAACCCAATGTCAGGAGATCCAGGTGCGCGAAAGTCGTACTCACGTGTCCACGTAAAATGTGAATTTGACGATTCGAAACTTGTCACTCCAGCGAATGACTTCATCTTCAAATACTCAGTGGCACCAGGTTGATACCGAATATCAATAAAATGTCCACTTCTCGCTTGAATCCATAAAACGTCTTTGAGTTGCTCCTCTTCAGGACCAAGTTCGCCAATTGGTTCGAAAAGTTTTGTGCGTCTCCAAACTCCAGAAAAGTTAACTAAGTCTTTCATACGTACAGGATGATCTTTTAATATTGCAAGAAAGCCGATCGTACACACCACGAACAAGCTATGTTCATACAACGTAAGGTATAGCTTACTTGTGGACGTGCAGGAAGATCTCTCTCCAATCCATACGCGCCCATTGTAACCCTTTCCGGGGACCTCAGCGCATACGGTACGACGTATCTTTCACTTTTGCATACTACGACTCGTATCAACGTTGTTTTTACCTTATGACACTTTGTTGATACTGATATAGATGACAATTTATGATGTTGACAAATATGATGCCGGATATAAAAACCAAACACCGGCAGTTTGGCACATGTAATCAATCAAACTCCTTATCCAATTCAAACAAAAGCTAACATGAAAGAAAAAGCCTGCAATTGCGGTATGTAGGTATGTGTACATACTTTATTTACCTCGTGACTATTATGCAGACAACAACTATTGTGGTAGGAACCGACTGCAAATGTTTATTCCTATGACCTTGCGCACAGTACACGAGCAAGTTTGAACACAATCGTAGTTACTGTATGTGTTAGATTCTTACACATTTTTCTTGTAATCTTCTATCAGCGCAGTTATATCTATCTTACTGTGGTAAACATTGAACAACCCTCTTGCAATCGCAATTTTTTTCGTTCGAGCATTATCCCAGCATACGGCGTCGACCCTTATCAATTTCTTTGATTTAGAAACTACTTCGGCGTCAAAGTAAATCTCTTCACAAGGTGCTGGTTGAAGGTAGTCTATTCTCAAGTCAATGGTGCTTACGGTGTCACGAGAGCTCTCCACTGCTGACCATGCACAAAAACCAGCCGTGTGATCAAACATAGCCGCAATGGTGCCACCATGCAGACAAGGAACAATCGTATTGCCAACAAACTCCGGTCGAAAGGGGAGGGAGAGCGATAGGTGGTTTGTTTCCAAAGAGAATATCTTTGGTTTAAAGAAATCCCGCATCAAGGGGGTGTAGTGTGTTGCCAAGAGATTGAACGCATCTCTGTCAAGACCCGCGAATTTCACAGGACCAGAATGCGATAGGCATATTCTGTTATTAAAAGTACTCAGTCGAGCATGTCGTAACTTTGTTGCTGCAATCATCCTGTCTTTATGTTGTGTGAATGCCAGAATGAGTGCACCGCTGGTGAAGTGGTGCAAAGCAAAATTTAACCCTTTCCGGTACTTTCGCTGTGGCGGTCTGCGGAGGTCCGGCGTCACGACGACACAACATTGGACAGATTGGCATTCGGCGAGTATCATGCAAGTTGTGTTTGAAATTCATGGCGATGTGCCTGACGATGGTAGCCGTTCTTCTGTGCTTTGTGACGCCCCACTTACTCTTCGAAAACTGCAGGCACTCTTCCCGTTTGAAGGTATCTTTCATTTTAGAATCAAGGTTTCAAGTCGCAAATATGGCTTCAACGACTGCGATTATTTGTGGTTGGATATCGTTGGACTCGATAAAGTCATTGAATGTGAAGATAATGTTGTCGAAATTCAAGCGCTGGTGGTTAGCGTCCCTGAGGGTGCTGAATGTGATAATTATGAAGATTATGTAGAGGAAGTGAGTCGGTACGTTCCCGCAGAACGACAACCGGTATCTGAGCCCAAACCGCCAAAAACTAGCATTCTGAATGTCGATGAGCGGAACGTCAGTAGCTCTTCTGGGTTTTTTAAGTCTGCCCCGACTGACTCTGCCGCGAGTGCGAGTAAACCCTCGTCAACATTGAAGAGCATCGCCTCCACGGTAAAGACCTCGACACAAAACATCAACCTGAACTTGAATCTTAACACGGTGAAGTCTGGCGCATCGAGTATCTGGAACAAGGTCAAAGCGACGGCGGCGCAGTTGCAGCACCAAGCGACGCTGGCCTCCACCGACGCCGCCACCGCCAAGCTGGCCAACGAGATGCTGGCTCTGCTGGCCAAGGACGTGAACACGCCGTACTCTGAAAGCATTCCCTTCCATGTGCAACTGCTTCAGCGGCTGTGGGAAGTGCAGTTCCCTGGGCATGGGCCTTTCGAGCGCCTGTCCCCTACGTGGAAGCTGGCTGGCTGGCAAAAGGAGGATCCCGTGGCAGACCTGAAGAACAGTGGACTGCTGGCCCTGCACAGTTTGATCTACCTGGGCGAGACGTACCCCGCGGCCGCGCAGCAGATGCTGATCAACCACCAGGCCAACAAGAAGAACAACTACCCTTTCGCTATCGTGGGTGTCAACCTCACTCTGCTGCTCGCCGAACTCTTCAAGCTCAGAGATCCACAGTAAGTAATTGCCAATTGTAGTTTATTTATGAACACTCGCTGTAAGTCTCGAGGCAATTGTTGTTTTATGATAAAAATTGATTTCTTCCTGCGTAGGTTGTCCAGCAGTCGGGAACCATTCGGTGCTTTGTTTGCTGACTTGAATGCGTTCAGTGAGGTACAGTATATTGCAACAACAACATATTTGACTTTGTTATGTTATGTTGTATTGCTCTATGGCACGTTCGATTGGACAACTCGAAATCAGTTATGTACATGTTGCTGGCATTTATTTCGTTTGACCTTTATTTTGTCACTTCCTCCCTGCAGGTGTTCTGCATATGCTTCCTGCACGTGGACGCCACCTGGACGCAACAGAACGCTGTGCGCACAGACTTCGGGAAGATAATTGGCGAGTTGAAGGCATGTCTGCAGGCAGTGCTCGCAAGAGGACCGCGCTCACTGGAAGACTTCAAGCATATCGCCGCAGGAGAAGGCATGAATCTGTTACTTTAGCTTGACGTAGATGCATTTGGGGTGTAAGACAAGATATAAATTTGTTATATAGCCGCCAACACTTGAAGATATACGATTCCTAGCTGACTTTATGGGTTCATTGGTTTATCGAATTAGCCCTCTCTTTACTTCGCTCACCAAAGAGCATTCCCAGTATCCCGGTGGGCGAATTTCGAATTCGTGTGAGGAGAAGGATGTTCTCAAAGACTGGCTTGAACGATTTCGCTTCACATTGTACACTTCCATTCGATAAGATCCGGTGTAGATCATGCGCAGGTCCCTTGCACCATCACAGAAGCACAAGTTGCTTGAGAACAAAAGCGCAGGAACAGGGAGCGGTCGAACTAATCCGCCCTCAAATGCAAACGATGATGATATGGTTACCATTCAGCGAATGCCTCTATTTGGGTTTCTTGAGATACCAAAGTCTTTGTCGCAGCAGTTTAAGGTTCCTACTGGTTGTGTACTAACTGAAAAGTAAGTCCTGGTTTACCCCCTTATTGTTTCCTTACCCTTATCGTTACAAGACGTTTTTCTTTGCTATTTCTGCAGGAGTATTGCTTTGCGGAAAGTTAAACGACTTGGTACACCAAAGAATTTTCAAATTGTCCGACCAGGTGACTACGCCAATACGCTGGTGAAGCACACAGGCGTTTCTTCCGAAGACAACGACGACGCAGACAATGAAGAAGAAGAGTTGCCGACAAATGTATCTTCTCTGCCTCCGTTTGAGCCTCTTGTGCTGTGGTCGCACCCAGATGATCCCGACAATAAAGTGGAAGTAATTCCACAGCTGGCGTGCAAGCTTCGCCCGCATCAGCGTGAAGGTGTCCAGTTCCTGTTCGAATGCACCATGGGCCTGCGCGGCTTCGAAGGACAGGTACACTGTAATTCGACAATGACGTCGCATGCTCGCTGTAATCGGGTCACTATATTTTACTCTTTAAATACGAACAGGGGTGTATCCTGGCGGATGATATGGGTCTTGGGAAAACCTTGATGAGTATCACGCTGCTGTGGACGCTGCTCAACCAGGGCTTTGTGAACAGCAGCAGCGCTTCGGCGGTGCGCAAGATCGTGGTGGTGTGTCCCACGAGTCTCGTCGGCAACTGGGACAACGAAATCCGCAAGTGGGTGGGCGAGCATTGCCCCACCTTCGCGGTGAAAACAGAGCCGAAGAAGATGATCAAGACCTTTCTCATGCATCGCGGCAAGGGAGTGCTAATTGTTTCCTACGAGACACAGCGCCTCTACTCCAAGCTTTTTGAGACGGCGGGTAAGCCCAGTATACTGAGCAAAAGTGCTCCCACTGTGTCTGCTGATGAGCAGGGTGCAAGTGGTGACGTGCAACGGCCCGGGCCTGGATTCGATTACCAGAGCCGCCACTCCAACAACAACGTGTGCGATCTGCTCATCTGCGACGAAGCGCACAAGTTGAAGAACGCGGACTCTGGCTTGTCGAAGAGCCTCAATCTGTTGCCCGCAAGGAAGCGCATCCTGCTGTCAGGCACGCCGATGCAGAACGAACTCACCGAATTCTACAATATGGTCAACTTCTGCAACCCCAACGTGCTGGGCACTAACGCTGAATTTAAGAAAAGGTGACTGTGCCCACCTTAAAAACTGATAGTAATTTGTTCGTTCACACACAACTTTAATTTGTCTTTGATCATAGATACGAGCGGCCGATTTTATTGTCTCGTGAGCCCGACGCCACAGAGAAGCAGGTGGCACAAGCAGCGGTGCTTCAGAAAGAACTCAGCACAGTCGTGAACGAGTTCATTCTGAAGCGAGGCAACATCCTCAACGCGCAACACTTGCCCCCGAAGCTAGTGCAGTTCGTCTGCTGCAGGTACGCCAGGCTAACTTTGCATGATTTATTTCTTTATTTCTGTGACTAACCGGCAGCTCTCTTTAATTCTACAATGTCTCTGTCTCCACCAGACTGACGCCTTTGCAGGAGAGTTTGTACAATCATCTCCTGAACAGCAAGGAGATTCGTCATGCACGGGAGGGCAAGCAGCTGGACACACTGGGGGCGATTCGGCAGCTGATCAACATCTGCAGCCACCCGAAGCTGCTGCTGGACACTTACCAGGCCAAGAAGCAGTGCAACGAACCGGTTAGCGAGGAGCTCGTGGCGCTGGTCGAAATCATACATCAGTACAACAACACTCACAGTAGTGGTACTGGCAGTGGCAACGCAGGTATTGCTGGTGACTGTTTGCATGTTTTTACTCGTGTGCGTTGCCTATTAACTGGAAGTTTGATCGGTAATCGCTGATTTCAATTTATTTGATTTGATTTGATTTGATTTGATTTGATTTGATTTGATTTGATTTGATTTGATTTGATTTGATTTGAT
>LNAP01006501.1_pt1 | contig 10054 bp, 5 predicted proteins | sample 602601 | NCBI WGS metagenome assembly LNAP01 (sample SAMN02440304, study PRJNA202911) | soil metagenome | biome: Subtropical and temperate rainforests or woodlands; isolation source: soil samples (1 kg each in a 20% v/v slurry with milli Q water) were... ...
CTGGCCAGATGGCACGGTTCATTGTGAGCATTTCAAAGCGCCGGAACGTCCGAGAAGGGATGAGGCGCCCAGCGGCAGCTTCGAAGTGAAGATGGCTCGAACCGGCGCCACGGTTCAAGTGCTCCCTGAGCAGACTATTGTTCGGGCGCTGGAGCTCGCAGGGCATCGCATTCCGACGTCCTGCCTATCGGGCCTGTGCGGATCTTGCAAAGTCGAGTATCTCGAGGGAGATGTGGACCATCAGGACTACATCCTCTCCGATGAAGAACGGACTCACTGTTTGACAGCGTGCGTCTCGCGCTCGAAGAGCAGCTGTCTGGTGTTGGACATCTAGCCAATATATCCAATACCCCCTGACTGCTACGCTGCGCCGTGACCCGGAGGGCGCTTTCTGGCTGCCGTCCAAGACGGAATTAGTGAAATTCACTGTCACTCTATCGTCGGAACTAAAGGCGACAGTGGGTCGCTCTGCTGCGTGGCATGCGCAGGACTACGTTGAGCGGGTCGATGCGCGGTCTTGGTGCGGCGCTGCGGCCTATGAAGGCTTCTTCGGACGACTGAAGGCGGAGTGGTTCCCCGAGCATGCGGGCTTTTTGACGTCGCTGGACGAGATACTCCGGCGTCTCGAGTTCGGTCTCCCACTGATGCGCTCCCTCTGCTCCGCTTGCCCGTCACGCTGACACGCGGGCAGTACCTGTCGCTTCATGCCGCTGGCGTGTGCTGCAGAAGCGATTTCCGCTCTCAGCGACGCTCAGATTGTGATGTGCGTCGGAAGCATCTCGATGGCGCTTCTACGCCCGTCAGAAGCAACGCCAGTCTGAGGCGTTTAGGTCTCACTAAGTGCTCTGCCGCCCGTTCGACGGTTACTATTCGAATGATCACCGGAAGGCTTACGTGTCTCCGCGCTTGCTGATGCCCAGCAGCTTCGCTTTGCCGCCGGCTGAGTGCTGGCGGGGCACGAGCCCCACGCTGCGAGCTGTCTGCCGCTCTCAAAGGCCTTCGCATCACTGATGGTCCCCGGGTCGCTCAGGCCGAACCACTGCTGCAAGTAGTAAATGCGCAGCATCGTCTCGATCGCAAATGGCGGGCGGCCAGTCTTGGCACGAGGGCTGTGCGGCTCGACGTCTCCACCAGCGCGCTCCACGGCACCAATCGATCCATCTCATCGAGGAACTCGCGCTTGCGCGTCTTCTTCGTCGACAGGTTCAGGCCGAGGCCCAGCTGATTCGGGGGAGTCACGCGTTTCGCAATCATGAGCAGATCATGCAAGGCTCGGGCCTGTTTTGCAGATGGTATGGGCGCCTCCCTCCTGCTACTGCTGCTTGCACTGCGCCGCGGGTAGTGCCAGATTGACGAGCTCATCGTCAACATCGAAATGGAGACCATCATGGAACGCACCGTCATTGCCGTCGACATTGCCAAGAAGGTGTTTCAGCTGCACTGGGTCGAGATGGATACTGGTTGCATCGAGCGCTTGCAGTTGAAGCGGGCAAGGATGCTGGTTTGCCAATCGAACGGCTGCACTGGTCGTCATGGAAGCTTGCGGCGGCGCACACGACTGGGGCCGGGCTCTGATTGGATTGGGCCGTGAGGTACGACTCATCTCACCCAGGAAGGTGCGTCCGTTCGTGCAGCGCAACAAGACCGATGCTGCCGACGCGCAAGCGATCTGGACTGCATGCCAGCAGCCCGGCATGCGCTTCGTTCCCGTCAAGACCGAGGCGCAGCAGATCGTGCTGTCGCTGCACCGACTGCGCGCGCAGCTCATGAAGACCCGCATCATGCAGACGAACGAGCTCCGGGGTCTGCTCTACGAGTTCGGCATCGTGCTGCCGGAGGGTCACGCCGCGTTGCTCAAGGCGTCGCCCGACGCCATGCTCGACGCGAAGACCCGGCTGCCAGCCATGCTCATGGACAGCCTGGACGAGCAGTTCAGGCGAGTCCAGCAACTGCAGGCCGACGTCGGTCTTGTCGAGCGACGGCTCTCGCAGCAAATGCGGGAAATACCGGCCTGCAAAGCTGTCGTCGAGATCCCCGGCATTGGTCTTCTCACAGCCACGGCTGTCGTCGCCAGCATGGGCACGCCGACAGCGTTCAAAGACGCCCGGGAGTTTGCTGCATGGATCGGCCTGATTCCTCGCCAGACCGGTACCGGTGGACGGGTACGGCAGCTCGGCATCAGCAAGCGAGGCGATGCTTACCTCAGAACGTTGTTGATGCACGGTGCTCGAGCCGTCGTGATCAGATCCAAGGATGGGCCGACATGGCCATGGCCGACCGCCTTGTTGCAGCGCCGGCCCTACAGCGTGGCTGTCGCCGCGGTGGCGAACAAGCTGGCGCGGACGATCTGGGCGGTGCTGGCGCGCGGCCAACTGAGGGCGCGATACCGGCTTCTGCCAGCCGTTCGTAGTACCGGATGCTGACGCATTGCGACCCTCTGTCGCTGTGGCGTATCCGGCCTCCATCGCGCTCGGGTCGCCGGGCGTACAGGGCTTTCCCCAGCGCATCGAGCACCAAGTCCGTAGTTGCGATGCGGGCTCGAAATGGTGTCGACCCGGCGCTCATGTCCGGAATCACCTCCAACCCCTCCTGCCATTCATTAGAGCGAATGCCCGTCAGCGCCGCCAGAGCCTGGTGGGCAGTTTGGTCATGCCGCCAGGCAGAAAGACGACGTCGGGCAGATCAGCCCTGCTCAGCTCAGCTCAGCTCAGCTCAGCGCCGTGACAGGCAGAGCTGCACCGTGGATCGCTCGTGCCTGTTCCGAAGCAAGAAACACGATCACGTTGGCGAGATCGGCTGGGGCAACCCAGCGCGTTGGATCGGCATCAGGCATCGCAGCCCGGTTTTCTGGTGTGTCGATGATGGTGGGCAAGACGCAGTTAACGTTGATGCCATGTTCGCGCAGTTCGGCGGCCATCGATTCGGCCAGCCGGATCACCGCGCTCTTCGACGCCACGTAGGCGCCCATCTGAGCTTGACCCCTCTGCGCTGCAAATGCGCCGACGTTGATGATACTGCCGCCCCCTTTCTTCAGCATGTGCGGCACCACTGCTTTGGTCGTGTGCACCACGGTGCGCGCGTTGAGATCAAACAAAAAGTCCCAGGTCGAGGCCGAGGTCTCATGCACCGCCTCACCCATTCGAAAGCCGCCTGCCAAATTACAGAGCACGTCGATGCGGCTGAAGCGGCTGATCGCCGCGTCCACGGCGCCATCGACTTGCACTGGGTCGACCAGATCGGCGGTCAGCAGCACGGGGACTTCACTATGCGCCGAGAAAGCGCCATGCAGTGCGTCGACATCGCGCTCTACCAGGACGAGTTGGGCGCCGAGTTCGGCAAAGGCCTGCGCCACGGCGCGCCCCAAATTGCCGGCTGCGCCGGTCACCATGACGACCTGATCAGTGAAGTTCATTCTTGTTTCCTAGAAGGCGATACGGCGGGGAATTAGGCGGCACAGGCCATCCGATGGAGGCGGTCGGCTATTTGAAGGACGTGTTCGTACGCCTGCCCACGCAGCCGCATAGCCGCATCGACGAACTACTGCCACATCGCTGGCAGCAGAGCTGACGGCCTGCTCGCGCTGGTCGCCGCACGCTGCGGCCATCGTCAAGATGTGTTCGCCGCGTGCTTACCTCGCCTCGCCGACCTCCATCACTTCACGTTGACTGGGGTCCTTATAGTTTGCGGCGGCCAGCCGACCGACGTTGCGCTGGTTCCGACGTAGTAACTCTTCTCGGCCATGTACGCGCGCATCCCCGGCCACCCGCCTTCGCGACCCACGCCGCTTGCCTTGTTGCCCCCAAAGGGCATGTTGACCGCAGTCACCTTGTAGGTGTTGATCCACACCACGCCTGTATTGATTCCGCGGCCTATCCGCAGTGCGCGCGCATGGTCGATCGTCCAGATTCCGCATGCCAGACCGAAGTCGTTGTCGTTCGCCAGTTCCAACAGGTGCACATCATCCCGGAATGGAATGACGCACCCGACAGGGCCGAATATCTCCTCACGCGCGATCCGCATGCCATTGTCGACAGCCAGCAGCGTGGGTTCGAGATAGGCGCCTCGCTCGAAAGCAGCACCTCTGGGCCGCCGGCCCCCGGTCAGAATCGCCGCGCCCTCTGCACTAGCGCTCGCGACCATCTGCTCGATCTGCTCACGGTGATGGAAGCTGGAAACGGGGCCAAGCGCGGTTGCGGCGTTATAGGGATCCCCAACCACCAGGTTTCGTGTCGCATCGACGAGCCGTGCAACGAATGCTTCGTAGACCGACTCCTGCACGAAGATTCGTGAGCCAGCGTTGCATGATTGCCCGGCATTGTGGAAGATGGCAAGCATCGCTCCCGCAACTGCGGCGTCGAGGTTAGCGTCGTCAAACACGATGTTTGGGGACTTGCCTCCCAATTCCAGAATGGCTGGAATGGTTCGAGCCCCGGTGATCCGGCCGATTGCGCGGCCGGTGCGCGTGCCGCCGGTGAACGTCACCATATTGACGTCAGGATGGTTGACGAGTGTTTGCCCGACATTCCCCTTTCCGGTGACAACATTCAGCGCCCCAGTGGGAAATCCGGCTTCCAGCGCGATACGCCCATACTCAAGCCCCACACGCGGTGTGACTTCAGACGACTTGAGGACGACTGTGTTTCCCGCCGCCAGCGCAGGTGCGATCTTCTGGGCCTCCAGGGTCAGAGGCGAATTCCACGGGGCAATTGCGGCGACCACTCCGATCGGTTCGTAATCGCAGAACGCAAAGTACGGGCCACGCGATGGGACGACCTCGCCTTGGGACACCTCGCACACCGCCGCGTAGTACCGGAAGAACTCCGCCGCGCCTGCGACCTGGCCCCGGCTTTCGGCGATGGGCTTGCCGTTGTCGCGCGTCTGGGCATCGGCCAAGCTTTCGCAATCGCGTTCGATGAGGTCGGCAAAGCGCTGCAGCAGGCCTTGCAGCGTGAGCGCGAAGTGTTCCTGATCCAGCAACCGCCCGGGAATGTTGACTGACACCGGCAGTTCCAGGCCCGTGTCCCGGGTCACCTGGGCGCATAGGCGCAACACCTGGTCCAGCACATACCAGGTAAAGGCCTGCTCCAGGCCGGCCAACTCCAGCAGCGGCAGAAACTCGCTGGGCATCAACTGGCCATGCTCCGGGTCTTGCCAGCGCGCCAACGCCTCCACGCCTTGCAGATCACCGGCCTGGCTGACGATGGGTTGGTAGCAGACACGGGCGTAACGCTCAAAGGCGGCCTCGCCGACCTCAGCGCAAAGTTTCTCGGTCGCGAATTCACTCACTCCCAGCATCTGGTGCACACGCTCCCAGGACAGCGCTTGCGGGCTCGGCCGCAAGCGTTGCCGGCAGGCATCGAGCATCTGCCCGATGGAAGTGGCGGAAGCCGGCTTGGGCATGCACCCCAATACGTTCAACCCCGCATGACGCGCCATGCTCGCCACGCCTTCCAGTACATCCGGTTCGGCGTCGCTCAACAGGACCAGGACCTGGGCCTGGCTGTGCTCAGCCATTTCGCGGATCAGCCCCAGTGAGTCGCCATGCTCCAGGTACAGATCGCAGATGGCGATATCCACCGGCCCCTTGCTCGCCAGCGACTGGCGGGCGACCTCGACGCTGTCGGCCGTAAGCACGTTGAACACGCCGTTGGCGTTGAGCATCTGGTGCAGGGCCATCAGCTGGAACGGGTGATCTTCGAGAATCAGGACTTTGAGTGAGCGCATGGAAAACTCTGGGGCTGCGTGCAGGATGGCCCACATTAGCCAAAACCCGGACGCGACCACATAGGACGCGTCCTATTCTTGCTCCAGATAAGGCTGAATCTCCTCTCGCAGTGCCAGCAATGCCTGCGACAAGGCTTGCCAGCGCACTGGCAGCTCAGCGTCGCGGTGTTCCCGCGCACTGCTTTCAAGGGCGATGCAGGCCTTGGCCAGCGGCAGCGCATCCACCAGGCAACAAATGCCCTTGAGGCGATGCAGGCTGGCCCGCACCTGCACCAGGTCGTGCTCGGCCATGGCGTTGCCCAACAGATGGTGCTCGTGCTCCAAATTGTTCGCCAACTCCTGCAACATGCTTTGCAGAATCGGCCCGTCGGCCTGGGTCATCTTGCGCAGGGCCTGCAGGTCGAAGGCCGGCACCGCCGTGACCCGGGCCAGCACCCGCGCCCACTGCTCCAGGGTCACCGGCTTGACCAGCAGCACATCCATACCCGCCTGCTGGTCGCGCTGGCTTTCGTCCTCCTGGGCCGCAGCGGTGCAGCCAATCAACGCGCAGCGCGGGCGCTGCTCCTGGGTTTCGATCTGGCGAATAGCCTCGGCCAGGGCATAACCGGACATGCCCGGCATATGACAATCAGTCACCAGCACGTCGAACGCCTCGCTGCGCCAACGCTGCAATGCGGCCTCGGCACTATTGAGGGCCACCACCTGGTGCCCGAGGAATTGCAACTGCTGGACCAGCACCAAGCGGTTGGCCGGCAGGTCGTCGACAATCAGCACCGACAGCACCCGGCCCGCAGCCAGCACCGGCGCGGCGGCCACCGGCGCCGGCAGGTCGTCACTGCCGACCCGGTCCAGGCGCAGGTCGATACACACGGTGGTGCCTTCGCCCAGGGTGCTGCGCAGGGTGATTTGCCCGCCCATCAGGTCCACCAGTTGCTGGCAGATACTCAAACCCAGCCCGGTGCCGCCATGTTCGGCGGCCGTCAGCGGGCTGCCCTGGATAAACGGCCGGAACACTCGTGCCTGCTGTTCGACGCTGATGCCGGGGCCAGTATCTTCGACGCACAGGTGCAAGTATTCATGCCCCTCACCATCCACCTGGCAGGCGACACGCATACACACATCTCCGCGTTGCGTGAACTTCAGCGCATTGCCCAAAAGGTTATGCATGACCTGGCGCAGGCGCAGCGGGTCGAACCAGTAAAAGCCTTGGGCCTGGGGATCGAACGCCAGGGTCAGGTGCAGGCCCTTTTTCTGCGCAGTGGCTTCAAACAGGCGCTGGATACCTTCGAAGAAACCTTTCAGGTCAGTGGTCTGTGGCGCCAATTGCAGATGGCCGGCTTCGATCTTCGCCAGATCAAGGCTATCGCCCATCAGGGCAATCAACTCCCGTGCCGAGCGATGGGCCACCTGCAACGCCTCGGAAACAGGGGCGCCCGAGGCCAGGGCGCGCTCCTGCTCCAGCTCCAGCAGGCCGATAATCGCCGTCATCGGCGTACGAATCTCATGACTGAGGTTCGACACAAAGGCACTCTTGGCGTAGTTCGCTTCATCGGCAGCGCGACGCGCGTCCATCAGTTGGGTTTCCAGGACCTTGCGCTCGTTGATATCGACCCAGCCCCCGAGCAAACCCCGCAACTGGCCCTCGGCATCGTAAAACGGCACGGTCCATTGATAGACATGGGCGATACCGCCGTTGAACTCCAGTTGGCGGTCGATAAACAACGATTGCTGCGTCTCCAGTTGCTCCATGTGCCCCACATGCAGGCGCAAGGCGGTGGCGGCCGGCAAAATTCCACTCTCCGGCAGGGTCAGGCCCTGGATCAGTTCAAGCCGGGTGGCCAACTGCTGTTCATAGCTTTTGTTGCAGGTGACCAAACGGCCAGCGAGGTCACGCACAAACACCGGGTTGGGCATGCCATCGAGCAGGGCGCGCTTGAACGCCAGTTGGTCATTGAGCCGTCGCTCGGCCTCCACACGCTGGCGAATCTGACGCTTGAGCCGGCTGTTCCAGACCAGAGATACCAGCACAAACAGCAACGCCGTGGCGACCGTCCAATAGGCCCATGGCGGCACACGCTGCCAGGCGGGCACCGGGACCGCCACCGCGCCCATCCAGCGCAGGCGCAACGCGCTCAGTTCGGCTACCGGCAAGGCTTCCAGGGCCTTGTTCAAAATACTCAGCAGCTCGGGATGGTCCTTGCGCACTGCCAGGTTGTCACTGGACCACTTGCCATCGACACTGCGACCGACCCGCAACTCATCGTTCGGATAACTCTGCACCTCGACTTCACTCTGGATGGTCGCAGCCGCTTCTCCCCGGGCTACCAGAGCGCGGGCCTCGGTGTAGTTGGCCACCGAGCGCAGGCGGATCTGCGGGTATTCACGCCGGATGTCGCCTTCGAGCACATGCCGCGCCGGCAGCGCCAACACCTCGCCCGAAAGCTGGCTGAGGCTGGTCAGCGGTGGCGTATCAAGACGCTCGACAAACACCCAGCCGGCACCGCCAAAGCCGTGGCTGAAATCCAGAAACCGCCGGCGTTCGGTGCTTTCCACCAGGGTAGTGCTCATATCCGCACTGCCCTTTTCCAGGATAGCCAGGGTCTGCGCGGTGGAAAACACTTCCTCCATGACGAACTGCAAACCGGTCATGCGCGACAGGCGATTGAGCAGATCGACATTCAGCCCGACCCAGCGCCCGTCCTTGTCTTTGAACACATAGGGCGAGTATTGCTGGGACGCCACCACCACATGGGGATGCTGCAGCACCCAGGCCTGCTCGGCGGCCGACAGGGGAATACGCTCACCGACGACGTCCACCCCCAGCCCGGTGGTCCAACGGGCCAGGATCTCACGGCGCACCGAGTCATCAATGCTCTGCAACGCCCGGTCCATCATCTTGCCCAGCAAGGGATCGGCCTGGCGCGTGGCGAAGGCAAAACCAATCGGCGCCAGGCGGCTTTGCTCCTTGATCTGCATGCTCAGGTAAGGACGCAGGGACTTGTAGGCGCGCACGATCACTTCATTGCCGATAAACGCATCCACATCACCCTGCTCCAGGGCTTCGAGGCCGCTATAGAGATTGGGCGCCAGCATGATGTGGCTTTGCGGGTAGGCGGCATGCACGTTCTTGACGTTGGCGTAGCCATCGAGCAACACCACCTTCTTGTCCTGGAGTGCGTCGTTTGGCGTGGCGTCGGCACCGCGCGTCACCACCACCGAACGGTCGGGCATATAGTCCGCCGTAAAGGCCAGGCCGGGCACGTCACGTTCATAGCCGTTGGCGCTGGTGAGGATATCGATAGCCCCGCTGCGCAACGCCTCCACGGCCTGGGCCCGCTCGGCGAAGCCCATCACCTGCATCGACACGCCGAGTCGCGCCCCCACCAGGCTCAAGTAGTCGGCACTGATGCCCTGGTAGCGATTGCGATCGCGGGTGATGTCGATGGGTTGGTAGTCATCAATGGAAATCCCCACCCTCAGGGTTCGGTGTTGCGCCAGCCACTGCCGCTCGGCGGGTGCCAGGGGGATGGGCGCCAGGGCGATAAACGCCGGCACCAGATTGAACGGCAGGCTGACGGCGGCCAGGCTTGCAGGCAGGTGGCCGAGCAGCAGCGCGCTCAGTAGGCACAGGTGCCATCGGGTCGTGAACCGCACCGTAGGGGTTTCCTTGTGGGTTATTTTTGGTTCGGTGGACATATCCGTTGCAGGGGTAACGGGGCGCCCCGGATCAAAAACAGGGTGCGATACCCGCCAAGAAAAACGGCGCTTCCCCATCTCTGGACAAGCGCCGTTTGCCTTATTCGTGCAGCCTTTCAGAACTCAGAGCGGCTTACCACGATTGCCATGCTGGCTGACGAACGCCTGAATAGCCTTCAGGTCATTAGGCAATACCGTGCAACGCTCTTCCCGCTCAAACAGGTCAGCCAGGTGCGGCGGCAGTTCCAGAGCCTTGCCGACACCGGCCTTCTGCACCGCCTCAGGGAATTTCACCGGGTGGGCCGTGCCGAGGATCACCATCGGGATGTCCAGGCTGCGCCGGCATTCGCGCGCGGCCTTGACGCCAATGGCGGTGTGCGGGTCCAGCAGCTCGCCGGTCTGGGCATAGACTTCAGCGATGGTCTCGCAGGTCTGGGCATCGTCCACGGCCAGGGAGTCGAACAGCTTGCGGGTTTCGGTCCAGCGCTCCTGATCGACGCTGAAACCACCACCCTGCTTGAAGCTGTCCATCAGGCCGGCCAGGGCCGCGCCGTTACGACCGTGCATGTCGAACAGCAGGCGTTCGAAGTTCGACGAGACCATGATGTCCATCGACGGCGACAGGGTCGCGTGC